>FWPV01001071.1_pt1 | contig 79134 bp, 65 predicted proteins | sample 2228371 | NCBI WGS metagenome assembly FWPV01 (sample SAMEA103939776, study PRJEB20133) | metagenome
GCTTCGGCCAGCACCGCCGGGATCTGCGCCGGGTCGAGCCAGCCCCGCTCGTCGAGCATGGCGACGATGCCCGCGCCGAGCGCGGGCGCGCAACTCCCTCCCCCGCGCCGCCCGCCCGCCCCTTCCCCCCCTGGGGTTGGGCCGCGCTCGGCTTCGGGGCGCTCGCCTGGGCGGTCGCGTGGGGCAAGGGGCTCTGCCTCGCCGCGCTGCGGCCCTACACCTTCACCCCTCTTTGGCTGGCCTACATCGGCGTCATGAACGCCCTGTGCGTGCGGGCGACGGGACGTTCCCCCCTCACGCGGGAGCCGGGATTTTTCCTGGCCCTCTTTCCCGCAAGCGCCCTCTTCTGGTGGGTGTTCGAATACCTGAACCGCTTCGTCGGGAACTGGAGCTACGAGGGCGAAGCCTTCGGGCCCCTGGGCTACGTGGCGCTCGCCTCGCTTTGTTTCTCGACCGTCCTGCCGGCCGTCTGGAGCACCCGCGCCTGGCTTCTCTCCCGGCCCGCCCTGCGCCGCGCCTTCGGCCGCGTCCCCCCCCTCCCCCCCCGCTTCGGTCGCATTCCGACGTCGGCGGCCGGGCTGCTCGCGGCCGGCCTGCTCGCGGCGACCGCCGCCTGGCCCGCCGCGTTGTACCCGCTCCTCTGGGTCGCCCCGCTCGTCCTGCTTTGCGCGCTGGCCGCGCGCCGCGGCCGGCCGCAGGCCCTCGCTCCGCTCCGCGGCGAAGACTGGACCGCGCCGGCCGCCTCCGCCCTCGCCGGGCTCGTCTGCGGGTTCTTCTGGGAGATGTGGAACGCCTTCAGCCTGCTGCGCTGGGTGTACCACATCCCCGGCGTCGACCGCTTCCGGATCTTCGAGATGCCGCTGCTCGGCTACCTGGGCTACCTCCCCTTCGGCCTGCTCTGCGCCGCGGTGGGGGAGCTGCTGCGGGAGCCCTTCGCGGCGCGCGCGCCAGGAGCCGGCCGTGGCCTTTGAGCGGATCGCCGGCATCCCGGGAAGGTGTTACCGCCCCGAGCCCTGCGGCCGCCGCAAGCACCCCTGCCGCGATTGTTTCTCCTGCCAGTTCTGCAGCGACGAGCGCTGTGCGCTCTGCCGCGCGCCGTCGCGCGGGAGGGAACGCCGCGGAACGCCAAGGGAGTGCGCGGAGGGCAACCAAGGCCCCGGCCGCACGCGGGGAGAGGATTAGCGCTTTCCGGAAAGCCGGTCCCAGAGTTCGCGCGCCGCGGCCTGGGGATCCCCGGCGGCCGGGGCGCTCTCGCCGCCGGCGCGCAAGCCCCCCCGCAGCCCGCGCAGCCGGGCGATCCGCTCTTCGAGCGGCGGGTGCGTCGAAAAGAGGCTCATCAGGCTTCCGCCGGAGAGCGGGTTCACGATGAACATGTGGGCCGTCGCCGGCTCGGCGTTCATCGGGATCCGCCGCGACCAGGCGCCCAGCTTCTCGAGCGCCCGCGCCAGACCTTCGGGAGAGCCCGTGAAGGAGGCGCCGGTCGCGTCCGCCAGGTACTCGCGCGAACGCGAGATCGCCATCTGGATGAGCAGCGCCCCGATCGGCGCCAGGATCGCGGTCAGGATCAGGCCCAGCCCGCCGGCCCCGCCGCCTTCCTCGTCGCGCCGGCCGCCGCCGAAGAGCGCCGCCCAGCGGGCCATGTTGGCGAGCATGAGGATGGCGCCCGCCAGGGTGGCCGCGATGCTGCCGATCAGGATGTCGCGGTTTCTCACGTGGGCGAGCTCGTGGGCGAGAACGCCGGCCAGCTCCTCGCGGTTCATCAAGCGCAGCAGCCCCTCGGTGACCGCGACCGCCGCGTGCTCGGGGTTGCGTCCCGTGGCGAAGGCGTTGGGGGCCTCGGAGGGGATGAGATAGACCCGGGGCATGGGGAGGTTGGCCCGGCGGCAGAGCTCCTGCACCATGCCGTAAAGCTCGGGGGCCTCCGCGGGCCCGACCTCGCGGGCGCCGTAGAGCCGCAAGACGATGCGGTCCGAGAACCAGTAGCTGAAGAAGTTCATCGCCGCGGCGGCAAAAAGCGCGACCACCATGCCGTCGCGGCCCCCGATCATCTGGCCGATGACGAGGATCAACCCGGTCAGCAGCCCCAGGAGCAGGGTGGTCCGGATGCGGTTGTTCATCGCGCTGGGCTCCTCCTCGATAACGTCACGGTTAATTTTGCCATAAAATGAACCCGGGACCCTCCCGTGTCAACGGATGTTCACGGCCGTGCCGCCCGCCCCGAACGCCTCGCGTCCCGGCGCCGTCCCCTGCCGGAACGGCCGGCCCGGGTGAGAATTCGATGAGCGCTGCATATTCCCTTGCCTCAGGGCGTGCGGCCTGCTATGAAAGCGAGCTCTCAATAGAGGGCAATTTTTTTCCGAACTGCACGATCTCCGAAGGCCGGGGGCCCGGCCGGGAACGCGGGCCCGGGGGACACATGACGCATGGCGGTTCCGAGCCGAAGGGGGTTCGCGAGGACGCTTCTTCCCCGAACGGGCGGGAAATCGCGGTCACCGCCGAGGAAAAACGGCTTTTGCTCACCCCGCCGCCCCCGCTCCGGCCGCGGCCGGGCCGGGTCCCGCCCCCGGCGCACATCGGCCGGGAGCTTCTCATCAACCGCATCCATCTCGCCCATTTCCGTGACCAGCCGCTCGAGCTGGAGTTCACGCACCGCCGCTTCGGAAGCGTCCTCCGGCTGCCGGTGCGGCCGCTGCCCGTGGTCCGCGGCATCCTCGAGTGCCGCTGGCTGGATGCCCCGGCCGCCGCCGGGATCCTCTCCTCGCATGCCTTGACAGCGCTCGTCGTGCCGCGGGGGGAGCGTCACCTGCGCGCCGAGGTCCGGGTGCTGGCCGCTGACGGCCGGGGGGTGCGGCTGGAGCTCCCCGATTCCGCCGTCGAGGTCAACGAGCGCCGCATCGACCGCCTGCCCGCCCACGACGTCGAGGCCCGGGTCCTCCAGAACTCGGGTTCCTTTGCGGGCCGCCTGATCGACTTCAACGCCCTCTCTTTCCGGGTCGAGATCGTCGCCGCCTCGCCCCAGACCTTCGCCTGGATCGACCCCGAGCAGCCCGTGCATGCCGTGCTCTTCCGGGAGGAGCAGACCTTCTTCGCCGGGGAGTGCCGCATCACCCGGCTCGAGCGCGATGCGGAACACGGCACCTGCGTCCTCGAGCCCCTGCACCGGCAGAGCCGGCGCTTCCGGCGGGACGAAATCCGCAGCCAGCGCCTGATGCTGGTTCCCTCCCCGAACCTCGTCTTCCTCCATCCCTTCACGGGAAAACGCGTCGAGCTCAAGGTCACCGACCTTTCGGGCTCGGGCTTCGCCGTGGAGGAGGATCTCTCCCGCGCCGTGCTGCTCCCCGGCATGATGCTGCCCGAGGCGAAGCTCGATTTCGCCGGGAGCTTCCAGATCGCCCTGAGCGCCCAGGTGGTCTTCCAGCGCCTCCCCGCAGGCGGCGAGGACCGGCTCGTCCGCTGCGGCCTCGCGCTGCTCGACATGCCGCCCGGCGACCATGTCCGCCTGCTCGCCCTGCTCAACCAGAGCCGCGACCGCAACGCCTACCTCTGCAAGGAGGTCGACCTCGACGCCCTCTGGGATTTCTTCTTCGAGACGGGCTTCATCTACCCCGAGAAGTACGCGCTGATCGAAAAACACAAGCAGGAGATCCGCGAGACCTGCGCCAAGCTCTACACGCGCAGCCCGGAAATCGCCCGGACGTTCCTGTACCAGAAGGCGGGGGTGATTCTCGGGCACCTGGCGATGATCCGCTTCTGGCCCTCCTCCTGGCTGATCCACCACCACGCCGCCCGCAAATCCGCCATCAACCGCGCCGGCCTGAACGTGCTCGACCAGCTCTGCCGGTTCATCCACGACGGGCTGCGCTTCCGCAGCCTGCACATGGAGCACCTGGTCTGCTACTACCGCCCCCAGAACCGCTTCCCGCAGCGGGTTTTCGGGGGATTCGCCGACGCCGTCGGCGACCGCCGGGTCTGTTCCGTGGACCCCTTCGCCTACCTAACCCTCGGGGAAACGCCCGCCGCCGCGGAGGCCCTGCCCGCGGGCTGGGACCTCGCCCCGGCCGAGGACCCGGATCTCCTGGAGACGAACCGCTTCTACGCCCACGCCTCCGGCGGGCTGATGGCGAAGGCCTTCGACCTCACGCCGGGCAGCCGGCGCGACGAGGAGCTCGCGGAGCTTTTCCGCCGCCTCGGCCTGCGTCGCGAGCGCCGGCTCTTCGCCCTGCGCTGCCGCGGCCGGCTGAAGGTGTTGATCGTCGCCCATCTCTCCGACATCGGCCTGAACTTCTCCGAGCTCACCCACTGCCTCACGGCCCTGGTGACCGACCCCGAGGGCGTCGACGCGGCGGTGATGCGCCTGGGGCTTCAGGCCGCCGCCCGCCGGGCGGGCCTCGAGGAACTCGTGGCCCTCGTCTATCCGGAGGCCGCCGTGGAGCGCGCCGGGCTTTCCGCCGGCAAGGGCTATCACCTCTGGATCGTGCGCACCTACGACGCCGAGCAGCCGTTCCAGAAATACCTCAAGCGCTTGACGCGCTTGCCCTGACGAAAGCGGCCTTTCGGGCTTCCGCGGACCGGGGGCCCCCTCCCCCGCTTGTGCCGGCCGCCGGTTTCTGGTAAGGAGGCACTTTCGTTTCCGCCATCCCCCTCGAAGGAGCCCGACCCCCATGACCGATCCCACCGCCTCCGCCCCCGCGGAGGAAGACAATTTCGCCTCGATGCTCGATCAGTTCTGTCCCGCGGACCGCCGCGAGATCCGCCCCGGCGAGCGGGTCCGCGGCCGGGTGCTCGCGGTCGGCAAGGACCTCGTCTTCATCGACGCCGGCCTGAAAATCGACGCCGTGGTCGAACGCGCGGAGCTCACCGACGCCGAGGGGAAGCTCCTGTGCGCGGAGGGCGACGAGCTCGAGCTCTTCGTGACCCGGGTCGCCGAGCAGGAGATCCGCCTCTCGCGCGCCATCGCCGGGACGGGCGGGATGGCCACCCTGCGCGAAGCCTTCCGCCAGGGGGCGCCGGTCGAAGGCCGCGTGCGGGAACTCTGCAAGGGGGGCTACCAGGTGGAGCTTCTCCAGCGCCGCGCGTTCTGCCCGCTCAGCCAGATCGACCTCGCCCCGGTCGCCGACCCCGCGGCCCATGTCGGGGCGACCTACCTCTTTCTCATCACCCGTCTCGAAGACCGCGGACGCAACATCGTCGTCTCCCGGCGCGCCCTGCTCGCCCGCGAGCGCGAAGCCCTGCAGCGGCAATTTCTGGAAGGGATCGCGCCGGGCGACGTCCTCGAGGGGACGGTCACGCGGCTTGCCCCCTTCGGCGCCTTCGTGGAGATCGCCCCCGGCCTCGAGGGGATGGTCCACGTTTCCGAGATCGGCTGGTCGCGGGTGGAGCACCCCGAGGCGGTGCTGCAGCCGGGGGACCGCGTGCGGGTCAAGCTCCTGCAGATCGAGACCGCCGCAAAGAGCGGCCCGCCGCGCATCGCGCTCTCGATCCGCCAGCTCGCGGAGGATCCCTGGACCCGCGCCGAGGAACGCTACCGTGCCGGGGACCTCGTCCGCGGCCGCGTGACGCGGTGCGCGCCCTTCGGCGCCTTCGTGGAGATCGCCCCCGGCCTCGAGGGCATGGTCCACGTGAGCGAAATGAGCTACACCCGCCGCGTCGTGAACAGCACGGACGTCGTGCGGCCGGGGGACGAGGTGGCGGTGGTGGTCAAGAGCGTGGACGCCGCGAAACGGCGCATCGCCCTCAGCCTGCGCGAAGCCGAAGGCGACCCCTGGGCCGAAGTCCCCGCCCGCTTCCCCGCCGGAAGCCGCGTCGAGGGGGTGCTCGAAAAGAAGGAGTCCTTCGGGTGGTTCGTGCGTCTCGCCCCGGGGATCACGGGGCTGCTGCCGATCGGGACCCTGCGGCGCCACCCCCGCGCATCCGAGCTCGAGCCCCTGCGCGAGGGCGCCTCCCTGCGGGTCGAGATCGCCGAGGTCCGGCCGGACAGGCGGCGCATCTCGCTCGCCCCGGCGTTCGAGGACGAGGAAGGCGACTGGCGCGCCTTCGGGGAGGCCCCCGCGGGAGAGCGGCTCGGCGCCCTGGGCGAAAAATTGAGGCTGGCGCTCGCGAGCAAAGACCGCCCCGCCTCCTGACGCCGGGGAGCCGCCCGAAAGCGACCCCGGGTGCGCTCCCCCCTCCGGAGTTCCCCTCGCCGTCCGGCGCTTCGTCTTCGGGGGGCGGCTTGCCAGCGCGCCGTTCGTGCTTAGCGTTCCGGTCACCTTGGGGTGCCCGCCGTTTCCGGCGTGCGCCGCACAGCATTCCCGCTGGAGGTGACGTCCATGAAAGCCCTGCTGAAAGGCTTCGAGAAAGACTCGCTCAACGCCTGGCGCAATTACGTGACCGCGCTCGAGAAATCGATCGAGCGCCTCGAGCGCGACCTCAAGGAGGCCGTGGAGATGCGGGCGGTGTGCACCGACGAGTGGTGCCGCGCCACCGAGCACGTGATCGACGAGATCGGAAACGCCCTCTTCGCGATCAGCGAGCCGCGCTGGTCGACGGCGAAGGATTCCCAGCGGATCCGCTCGCTCAAGCATCGGCTCCACGACCTCTACGCCCGCTACAAGAGCGCCCCGCGCACCCGACCGGCCCGGGCGGCACGCAAGCGCGGCGCCTGAACGCCCCTGCGGCGGAAAGGACCGTCCCATGAAGCGGGCCCTCCTCTGGACGCTCGCCGTCGCGGCGGCGGCGGGGATTCTCTTCGTCGCCGCCGTCCTGATCGCCTCGCGGGTGATCGACCCGAACGACTACAAGCCCCAGGTGGAGCGGCTCGTCTCCGAGAAGACCGGGCGCCCCCTGCGGGTGGCGGGGGAGGTCCGCCTGAGCCTGTTCCCCTGGGTCGGGGTCTCCTTCTCCGACCTCTCCCTCGGCAACCCGCCGGGGTTTCCCGATCCGGGATTCCTCCAGGTCAAGGCCTTCGAGGTCCGCCTGAAGCTCTGGCCGCTTCTCTTCCGACAGGTGGAGGTCGGGCGACTGGTGATCGACGAGCCCCGGCTCGCGCTGGTCACCCTTCCCGACGGCCGGGTGAACTGGCAGTTCGGGGCGAAGCGCGAGACCCCTCCCGCGGGGTCGCCGGCGGCGGGGGCGGAGCTCCCCGTCCGCTCGCTCGTCGCGGAGGAGATCCGCATCCGCAACGGCACGGTGCTTCTCATCGACCGCCGCGCGAAGACCGAGCGCGCCGTTCGACGTCTGGACCTTTCCCTGCTCGATGTCTCCGCGGAGCGGCCGCTTCGCCTCTCGCTCTCGGCCGAGTGGGAGGGAAAGCCGGTCACCCTCGAAGGACGGGTGGGCCCGATCGGGGATTTCACCCGGCCCGGCGCCCTTCCCCTCGAGCTGCGCGCGGCCGCCTTCGGCCGCTTGGAGGCCGCGGTGCGCGGGACGCTCGAGGACCCGATCCAGGCCCCGCGGGCGGCGCTGGCGCTCGAGGTGCAGGAGTTTTCCCTGCGCGGGCTTCTTTCCGACCTCGGGCTTGCGGCGCCGTCGACCCAGGACCCCCGCGCGCTGGAAAAGGTGTCCCTCCGGGCCGATCTCAAGGCCGACGCCTCCTCCGTCGCGCTTTCCGGCGGCCGCCTGCTGCTCGACGACACCCGCGCCGAGTTCGAAGCCCGCGCGTCCGAGTTCGCCAAGCCCCGCATCGAGGCCCGCCTGAACGCCGACGCGATCGATCTTGACCGCTACCTTCCCCCGAAGCCCACGGCCGCGAAGGCCGGGTCGGGGTCCCCCCCCGCCGGGCCGCCGCCCGACCTCACGGCGCTGCGGCGGCTGGTTCTCGACGCCGGGGTGGAGATCGGGCGCCTGACCGCGGCCAAGGCACGGCTCGAAGCCTTTCGCGCCCGCATCCGGGCGCGCGACGGGATGCTCACGGTCGATCCCCTTTCCTTTGCGGGCTACGAGGGCAAGGTCTCCGGAAAGGCCGTCGCGAACGTGACCGGCGAGGTTCCGCGGATCGAGACCCGGCTGGAGGCCTCCGGGCTGCGCCTGCTGCCGCTGTTGAAGGACACGGCGGGCAAGGATTTCCTCGAGGGAACCGCGCAGGCCGAGGCGACGCTCGCGATGCAGGGCAGCGACGCCGAGCGGATCAAGGCAAGCCTCAGCGGCTCCGGCCGCCTGCGCGTCGAAGACGGGGCGATCGTGGGCGTCGACATCGCCGACATCGCCCGCTCGGCGAAAGCCTTCCTGATCGGCGAAACCCCCTCCGGGACCAAGCCCCGGACCGACTTCGCCGAGCTCTCCGTCCCCTTCACGCTCGAAAACGGGGTCTTCCAGACGACCCAGACCGAGATGAAATCCCCCCTGCTCAGGCTCCAGGCCGCGGGCAAGGCCGACCTCGTGCGCGAACAGCTCGATTTCCGGGTGGAGCCGAAAATCGTCGGCACCCTCAAGGGCCAGGGGGACCAGAAGGAGCGCAGCGGGGTCGCGGTGCCGATCCGGGTGAGCGGGACCTTCGACAACCCGCAGTTTCGGCCCGACCTGAAATCCATGGTGGGGGAGGAGGTCCGCAAGGCGCTCGACCCCTCCGCCGCCGGGGGAACCGCCCCCCTCCAGGAAACGGGGCGCGATCTGCTGCGGCGCCTCACCCCGGCGCGGCCCTGACGACCCGCGCCGCTGCCCGGAGGAGAACGCGTGAAGCCGTCCCTCATCGCCGTGGGAAAGGCGTGTGCGGCCCTCGCCTGCCTGGCCGCCCTCGCCGGCTGCGCCGGGCTGGGCAAGCCCCTCGAATCGCCGCGGGTGACCCTCGCCGATCTTCGCATCCAGGAGGCCCGCAAGCTCGAGGCGTCCATCGAGGTCGTCATGCGCGTGACCAACCCCAACGAGTCCGCTCTCGATATCCAGGGGCTGCATGCCGACCTCGAGGTGAACGACCGCCCCTTCGCCCACGGCGCCTCGCCCGCCGGCGCCGCCGTGCCTGCCTTCGGCTCCGAGACCCTGACCCTGGTCATGCACTCCTCGGTGATCGACGTCTTCCGGGCGCTTGTCGACCTTCCGCGACACGAGTCCCTGCGCTATCGCTTGCAGGGCCGCCTGCGGGCGATCGTGGGCGGGGTCCCCTCCTTCCTGCCGTTCGCCGCCGAGGGGACGCTCGACATCCGGCCGCCACGGGCCCTCGGCCCTTCCCCCTGAAGCCCGTCGACCGGACCCGGAACCGCGGGGAATTCGCTCTTGCCCCTTCCTCCGAGGCGTTCTATAGCTACACGCTTGCAACGCTGAGACCGCGCGCGGCACCGCCGCCGCCCGCCGACCGGAAACCGATTCGATGACCTCCCCCCCTCCTGCATCGCCCCTGGCGGCCCAAGCGCAAGCCGGCCCGCCGGGCGTTTTGCGACGCACCGTGCGCTGGCTCCGGGTCGATGTCCTGGGCATCGTGCGGGAGATGCGGTTCAGCTACCTCCCGCCGCTCATGGTCTACCTCGCCGCCGGCGTCTCGGGGTTCACGGGCATCATCGAAAGCTTCTTCGTCAAGGACCAGCTCGGCCTCTCCGCCGCCTTCCTCGCCGGGTTGGGCTTCTGGGCCGGCCTCCCCTGGGCCCTCAAGATGCCCTTCGGCCACCTCGTCGATCTCTTCTGGCGCCGCAAGTCGGCCTTCGTCTACGGCGGGGCCCTGCTGATGGCGGTTTCGCTGCTCATCATGGCGGGCTTGACCGGCTACCGCGAGGCGATGGCGGCGGTCCTGCCGCTCGAGACCTGGTACGTGATCTCGGTGCTCCTCTCCCCCGTGGGGTTCGTCTTGCAGGACGTCGTCGCCGACGCGATGACGGTGGAGGCCGTGCCGCGCTACACCGAGTCCGGCGAGCCGATCGCCGAGGCCGAGCTGAAGCGCATGCACGTCACCATGCAGACGCTCGGCCGGATCGCCATCGTCGGCGGCTCGGCGCTCGTGGCCGGGCTCGGCGGCTGGCTCGCCCACGTGACCTCCTACTTCGTCATGTATTGCCTCTCGCTCCTCATCCCGGTCGTCTCGGTGCTCGGGGTGACCCTGGGGGATCTCCAACGCTTCCTTCGCCGCCGGCGTTACCTGCGCCGCGGGTTCTCCGAGGCCGACGTCGGCCGCATGCTCCACGGCGAGATGACCGCCCTCTCCCCCGACTGGACGATCCTCGGCGGCGGGGCGGCCTTTCTCGTGGCGAGCCTGGGGCTCGGCCTCTCCGAGCTTCCGGCCAAGATGGAAATCATCTTTCTCGCCTCGCTCGCCATCATCGCCTACCTCCTGCGCCAGCTCCTGCGGCCGATGCCCGCGGCGAAGCGGCGCGAGATCGTGGGGATCGCGATCATCGTCTTCGTCTTCCGCGCCATGCCGGGCACCGGCGCGGGAAGCAGCTGGTGGCAGATCGACGTCCTCGGCTTCGACGAGGCCTTTTTCGGGACCCTGCGCCAGATTTCCTCGATTCTCGCCATCCTCGGCATGTTCGCGCTGCGCGGCTGGATGAGCCGCCGCCCCATCCCCTACCTCGTCGTCTTCCTTTCGCTCTACGGCACGGTGATGACCGCCCCCTTCCTCGGCATGTACTACGGCCTGCACGAGTGGACGGAGCGGGTCTTCGGCTTCGGCGCGCGCACGATCGCCCTGATCGACACCATGGCCGACTCGCCGCTCGGCCAGGTGGCCATGGTGCCGATGCTCGCCTGGATCGCGCGCGAGGCGCCCGAAAACCAGAAGGCGACCTACTTCGCGGTCATGGCCGCCTTCACCAACCTCGCGCTCTCGGGGGCGCAGCTCGGAACGCGCTACCTGAACATGCTCTTCGTCGTGGAACGGGGGCGCTACGAGGATCTGGGCGGACTCATGATCACCGCAACCGTGATCGGGCTGGTCGTGCCGGTCGCCACCGTCTTTCTCGTCAACCGCTGGGTGACGCGGTCCCGAACGCCCGCGGCGGAGAACCCCGCATGAAGCTCGGCATCCTCGGCCTGCCCGGATCGGGGCGGGCGACCCTCTTCGAGGCCCTCACCCGCCAGGCCGCGGAAACGGCCCAGCACGGCGAGGACCGCCTGGCCGTCGTCCGCGTCCCCGACGAGCGCGTCGATCGCCTGAGCGCGATCTTCCGCCCGCGCAAGACCCTCTACGCCACGATCGAGGTCTTCCTGCCGGGGGCGGGTCGGCAGAAAACGGAGGGCGGGCCGGGCGGGGCGGTCAAGGACTGCGACGCCCTGCTGCACGTCGTGCGCAACCACGGCCCCGAGCGCCGGCCGCTCGAAGCGTTCCGCGCCCTCGACCAGGAGCTGATGCTCGCCGATCTCCTCCAGGTCGAAAAGCGCCTCGAGCGCCTGGAGGCCGACCGGCGTCGGGGAAGGCCGGTCCCCCCCGAGGAAGTCGAAGCCCTCACCGCCTGCCGCGCGCTCCTCGAGGCGGAGACCCCGCTGCGCCGGAACCCCGAGCTGGCCGCGGCCAAGGTGCTGCGCGGGTTCGGGTTGCTCTCGGCGAAGCCCATGCTGATCGTCTTCAACAACGAGGACGACGACCCGGAGTTGCCCCCGCTCGAGGGGCTGGCGGGCCGGGAGCGGTGCCTGGCGCTCCGCGGCAAGCTCGAACAGGAGCTCGCCCGCCTGGGCGAGGAGGAGATGGCCGAGTTCCTCGCCGCCTACCGCATTTCCGCCTCGGCGATGGACCGGATGATCCGCGCCGCCTACGAGATCCTCGGCTTGATTTCGTTTTTCACGGTCGGAAGCGACGAGGTGCGCGCCTGGACGCTGCGCCGCGGCAGCACGGCCCTCGAGGCCGCGGGCGCGATCCACAGCGACCTGCAGAAGGGCTTCATCCGCGCCGAGGTGATCGCCGCCCCGGAGCTGATCGCCGCCGGTTCGCTCGCCGAGGCCCGTCGCCGCGGGATCCTCCGGCTGGAGGGCAAGACCTACATCGTCGAGGACGGCGACGTGATCACGATCCGCTTCAACGTCTGAGAGGAGACCGATGGCCCCTTCGCCCTTCGCGCTCGACATCCTCGCCCAGGGCGCCTGGAACGGCGGCGAGAGGATCGGCAACGCCGCCTTCGCCGGCCGCGGCATGGTCTTCAAGGGCGGCATCCCGGTCACGGAACGGACCATCGAGGAGCGCATCGGCGTGCGCACGCGCGTGGCCGCGCCCGAGGACGTGCGGATCGGGGCGGTCGCCCTCGAGGCGCTGCTCGCCGAGCCCGCGGTCGACCCGGCGCGCATCCGGGTTCTCATCGCCGCGACCAACATCGGCGAGGACAAGTTCGACCCCGGCCCGGTGAGCGGGGAGCTCCTCCGGCGTCTCGCCCCGCGCCGGCCGGATCTGCTGGCCTTCGATCTCTACGCGGGCTGCCCGGGGTTCAACGTCGCCGTCGAGGCCCTCTTCCAGCTCGCGCTCGCCGGCGACCTCTCGGCCGGGGATCTCGCGGTCGTCGTCGGCGCCGAGAACGTCCACCGCGCCCGGGCCTTCAAGCCCCTCGACACGGCGAACCTCATCTTCGGCGACGACGCGGTGGCGACGGCGCTCGCGGTGGGTCCGGAAGCGGGGAGTTCCCGTCCCGGCCGCCTCGTGGAGGAGCGTACCCTGGAGGTCTCCGGCGACTTCGTCGCCGACATCGCCCGGGCGCTCCTTCCCTGGGCGCGCGAGGCGCGCCTCGACGGGATCCTCGTGGACAACCGCCTCGGCCGCATCGAATGCCGCGTGCCGGCGACCGCGGCCCGCGTTCAGCACGCCCTCATGACGCAACTCTTCCCCCGCGAGGCCGCGGCCGGGGAGTTTCGAAATTTCCGCACCGCCTTCGAGATCTACGACGCCTACGGGGCGGGGTTCGCCTTCGACATCATGGCCGTCTCCCCCGACCCCGGCATTCTCCGCCGCCTCGGCTGCGCCTACACCGCCTCGGGCCGCTACCGGAGGGTCGCCACGGTCTTTCTGCGCCCCGGCGAGCCGGTGCGCCTCGGCCTGGTCGAGGCCGCGGGCCCGCCGCCCGCCGGCCCGCCGGCCTGGGGGGTCGTCGACACGCTCACGCGCACCCACGGCTGCTTTGCCGGGTTCATCGAGGCGCGTTTCGACGAGGAGGGGGTCTTCGGGGTCATGGACGGCAAGGGCGTCTTTCTCTACGCCACGCGGGGGGCGAGGCCCCACCTCGCGGCGCTGCTCGGCCCGCGGGGCCTCGGCCTCGAGGACATCGAGCTCCTGATCGAACACCAGGCGAACTTCGCCATGCTGCCGCTCACGCTCGAGCAGATCTTCGCCGGCGGGCCGCACCCCCCGGCGCAGGCCGTGGCGCGCTATCTCGCCGAGCGCATGGTGGTCAACATCCACGAGCGGGGAAACTGCTCGGTCGTCTGCATGCAGCGGCTGCCCTACGACCTCGAGCGCGGCGCGCTCAGGCCGGACACGATCCAGGGGTTCGCCGTCAACCGCAACCTCGAGGCCCTGCGCCGGGCGCGCGTGATCCTCTACGACTCGGTCGGCGCCGGCATGACCCGCAGCTCCTTTTTACGCCGGCGCGGGCCCGACCCGGCAGACGGGCGGGTCGCCGCGCAAGAGGTCGAGGAACGATGGGATTCGCGGCCGTTTTGAGCTTCCTCGCCGGCCTCGCCCTTCTTGCCGGCGGGGCGGTGCTGCTCGTGGGGGCCGCCTCGCGGCTTGCCGCAGGCTTCGGCATCCCGCCCCTCGTGATCGGGCTCACCGTCGTCGCCTGGGGAACGAGCGCTCCCGAGTTCGCCGTGAGCGTGCTCGCCGCGGCCGCCGGCAACGCCGACATCGCGCTCGCCAACGTCATCGGCAGCAACCTCTTCAACGTCCTGTTCGTGCTCGGGGCCGGGGCGGTGCTCTCGCCGCTCTTCGTGGAGCGCGGCGTCGTGCGCCGCGAGGCGCCCCTGCTGCTTCTCGTGTCGGCCGCCCTCTGGCTGCTCGCCCTAGACGGCCGGCTCTCGCGGCTCGAGGGCGCGGGCCTGACCGCCGGGCTGATCCTTTACACGGCCTGGACCGTCCGCAGCTCGCGAAACGAGGGCAAGGAGCCCGCCCCGGATCCGGGCGCCGCGCCGGCTGCCCCCCGGCGGCGGCCGTCGCCTGCCCGCGCGGCCTGGCTCCTGCTCGGCGCGACGGCCGGGGTGGTCCTTCTCTCCGCCGGCGCCCGATCGCTGGTCGCGGGCGCCGTGACGATCGCCCGGGCGGTCGGCGTGAGCGACGCCGTGATCGGCCTGACCCTGGTGGCGGCCGGCACCTCGCTGCCCGAGGCCTTCACCTCGTTTGCGGCCCTCCTGCGCGGCGAGCGCTCGATCGCCGTCGGCAACGCCCTCGGCAGCAACCTGTTCAACGTGCTCGGCATCGCCGGGCCGGCCGCCCTGATGACCCCGCAGGGGCTCGAGGTTTCCGGCGCGTTGCGCTCCTTCGACCTGCCGCTCATGGTTTCCGCCGCGGCGGCCTGCCTGCCGGTCTTCTTCACCGGCTTCCGCATCGGCCGCTGGGAAGGAGCCCTGTTTCTCGCCACCTACGGCGCCTACCTCGCCTTCGCGGTCCTCGACGCCGCGGGGCACGACGCGTTGGTCCCCTTCAGCGGGACGCTCCTCGCCTTCGCCCTGCCCTTGGTGGCGGCGACGGGGGCCGCGATCGCCTACCGGTCGCTTGCGCGAACCCCGGCGGAAAGGATCGTCCGGTCTCTCCGGGGAGCGGGTGCCGCGAAAGGCCGGGGCGCGGGGAAAACGGTCAGTCCCGGGGGGAAGGGGCCGCCGCGGGCTTGAGCAGCGGCTCGCACACCTTGCGGAAGTGGTAGCCCTGGATGGCGAGCGTCATCGCCAACGGGAAAAGCCGCGGCCGACGGAGCACCGTCCAGGCGAGCAGCCGCCAGTAGTGGAATCGCTCGCGCCCGAGCACGCCCAAGCGCAAGAGCGAGCGGAAGAAGGCGAGGAACCGCTGCCGGTCGAGGGGGACCTCGATCCCCGCGTCGCGGTACTCCCTGAGAAAGGTGAGCACCCGCCGGTAGTAGCCGCGCGGCGAGTAGATGTGCCGCAGGATGCTGCGGTAGCCTTCGAGCAGCGTCTCCAGCCCCATCCGCGGCTGGATGTTCGTGCTGCCGTCGGTGTTGTCGCCCGAGAGCCTCCCCAGGAGCCGGTTTTCGGCCTTGAGCCGCTCGAAGAGCCTCGTCCCGGGAGGGGCCTGCAGCAGGCCCACCATGGCGGTCACGATGCCGCTTCGCTGGATGAAGTCGATCTGACGCTGGAAGATGGACAGGGGATCGCTGTCGAAGCCGACGATGAACCCCCCCTGGACCTGGAGCCCCGCGCGCTGCATGGTTTTCACGCTCGCCAGGAGGTCGCGGCGGTTCTGGATCTTGCGGCACTCCCGCAGGCTCTCGTCGGCCGGGGTTTCGATCCCGACGAAGACCGTGTTGAAGCCGGCCCGGACCATGAGCCTCATCAGTTCCGGGTCGTCGGCGAGGTCGATCGACACCTCGGTGTTGAAGGGCAGCCCCTTTTTCCCCCGGCGCCAGGCGACGAGGGCGGGAAGCAACGCGGAGCGCAGGGAGGCGCGGTTGCCGATGAGGTTGTCGTCCACGAAAAAGACCGGACCCCGCCACCCCCGGAGGACGAGCTCGTCCAGCTCGGCGAGGATCTGGGCGGGGCTCTTTTGCCGCGGCCGGTGCCCGAACAGGGCGGTCACGTTGCAGAAGTCGCAGGAAAAGGGGCAACCGCGGGAAAACTGGATGCTCAACGTCGCGTAGCGCCGCAGATCGATCAGGTCCCAGGCCGGCACGGGGGTCCGCTCGAGGGAGGGAAACCCGGCCGGGCGGTAGACCCGCTGCGGCGTCCCGCGCGCGAGGTCCTCCAAGAAGGGCGGCAGGCTCGCCTCGGCCTCCCCCAGGACGAGGTGGTCCGCCTGCGGGAAGGACTCCGGCTCGACCGTGAACAGCGGGCCGCCGCAGACCACCCGCTTGCCGGCCCGGTGACAGCGGGCGATCACCGCTTCGGCCGAGCGGCGCTGCACGGCCATGGCGCCGAGGAAGACGAGGTCCGCCCAGCCGAGATCCTCCTCGTGGAGCGGCTCGACGTTGAGGTCGACGAGCCGTTTCGACCAGGAGGCCGGCAGCATGGCGGCGACCGTGAGCAGCCCGAGGGGCGGGAGCGCCGCGCGCTTGCGCACGAAGGGCAGCGCGTAGGCGAAGCTCCAGAACGTGGGGGGAAACGTGGGATAGAGGAGCAGCGCCTTCATCGGCGGTCTCTTCCTGGGGCAGGGGGGCAGGGCGGATCCGGTCTGCGCGGCGAGGGGGTCCGGAAACACCGCGCCTCCCCCCGCACGCCGGAATAAAATTACCATACGCCGGGCCGGCCTCGGTCGTCAAGAAGGTTCTTGACTTTCCTTTCCGATCGGCTATGCTCGCGCGATTTTCCTTTGCCGAAAGGAGGACTTTCCATGAATGTCCGCTGGCTTCCCGCGCTCGGCGTCCTGGCCGCCGTCGCGCCCGCGGTCGCCGGGGAGGCGCCCCGGGTCGCACTCGAGACCGACAAGGGCCGCATCGTGGTCGAGCTCTACCCCGACAAGGCCCCGCGCACCGTCCGGAACTTTCTCGACTACGTCGATTCCGGCCACTACAACGGGACGATCTTTCACCGCGTGATCCCCGACTTCATGATCCAGGGGGGCGGGCTCACCGTCTCCATGAAGGAAAAGCCCACCCGCGGCCCGATCCCCAACGAGGCCGACAACGGGCTGAAAAACCGCCGCGGCGCGATCGCCATGGCGCGCACGCAGGTCCCCGACAGCGCGACCGCCCAGTTTTTCATCAACACCGCCGACAACGACTTTCTCGACTTCAAGAGCCGGACCGTCCAGGGCTGGGGCTACGCCGTCTTCGGCTTCGTCGTGGAGGGGATGGAGGTCGTGGAGGCGATCTCCCGCGTCAAGACCGGCAGCCGCTCCGGCCACCAGGACGTCCCCGTCGACCCCGTGGTCATCCTCAAGGCCGAGCGGCTCGCCACCCCGTGAGCCCTCTCTCGCCGGCTCCGGCACGGAAGGAAACCGTCGCCTGCCATGATCTACAACGAGGAATTTGAAACCCTGCCGCGCGAGGCCCTCGAGGCGATCCAGCTGCGGCGCCTGCGGGCGACCGTCGCCCGGGTCTACCACGCCGTCCCCTTTTACCGCCGCCGCTTCGACGAGGCGGGCGTGAAGCCCGACGACATCCGCTCGCTTTCCGATCTCGCGCGGCTTCCGTTCACCACGAAGGCCGACCTGCGCGACAATTACCCCTATGGCCTCTTCGCGGTGCCGCTCGACAACGTGACCCGCATCCACGCCTCCTCGGGGACGACCGGCAAGCCGACCGTCGTGGGCTACACCCGCCGCGACGTCGAGACCTGGGCCGAGCTCATGGCGCGCTCGCTCACCGCCGCCGGCGCGCGCAAGGAGGACATCGTCCACAACGCGTACGGGTACGGGCTCTTCACCGGAGGGCTCGGCGTGCACTACGGCGCCGAGAAGCTGGGCGCCTCGGTCATCCCCGTCTCCGGCGGCAACACGAGGCGGCAGATCCTGATCATGAAGGACTTCGGCCCGACCGTCCTCACCTGCACGCCGAGCTACGCCCTGCATCTCGCCGAGGCGGCCGAGGAGATGGGGGTGAGCTTCCGGGAGCTGCGTTTCAAGTCCGGCCTCTTCGGCGCCGAGCCCTGGTCCGAGCGGATGCGCGCGGAGATCGAGGCGCGGCTCCACCTCAAGGCCATGGACATCTACGGCCTGAGCGAAATCATGGGACCGGGGGTGGCGGTCGAGTGCCTGGAGGCCCAGCGGGGTCTCCACATCTTCGAGGATCACTTCATCCCCGAGATCATTCACCCCGAGACCGGGCACCCCTTGCCCTACGGGACGCCGGGGGAGCTCGTCTTCACGACGATCACCAAGGAAGCCTTTCCCCTCATCCGCTACCGCACGCGCGATCTCTCCTCGCTCCACCCCGAGCCCTGCCGCTGCGGCCGGACCCTCGTGCGCATGTCGCGCGTCCAGGGGCGAAGCGACGACATGCTGATCATCCGCGGTGTGAACGTCTTTCCCTCGCAGATCGAAAGCGTGATCCTCGAAACGCGGCGCTTCACCCCCCACTACCAGCTCGTCGTGGAGCGCGTGGGAAACCTCGACCAGCTCACGGTCCTGGTGGAGATGCAGCCGGAGCTCTTCTCCGATGCGATCAAGAACCTGCAGGCCCTCGAGCGCGAGCTCGAGGGGGCGATCCGGGAGACGCTCGGGGTCACGGTGCGCGTGCGCCTGGTCGAGCCGAAGACTCTCCAGCGCAGCGAGGGCAAGGCGGCCCGGGTGATCGACAAGCGCCGGCTCTGAGGGGCCCGCCGCAAGGAGGCGCCATGAACGTGGAGCAGATCTCGATCTTCCTCGAAAACCAGCCGGGGCGGCTGGCCGAGGTGACCCGCCTGTTCGAAGAGGGCGGGATCAACATCCGGGCGCTCGCCCTCGCCGACACCTCCGAGTTCGGCGTCCTGCGGCTGATCGTCAACGACAACGAGAAGGCGCGGGAGCTCCTCAAGAACCACGGCTACGCCGTGGGCGTGACCGAGGTGGTCGCGGTCGAGGTCGAGGACCGGCCGGGGGGCCTGCACCGCATCCTCACCGTGCTCGCCCGCCGGGGGATCAACGTGGAGTACATGTACGCCTTCGTGCGCCACAGCGGCCGGAACGCCGTCATGATCTTCCGCTTCGACGACATCCCGGCCGCCGTGCAGGCGCTCGCGGAAGCCGGCATCCGGGTGATCGAGGGCACCGAGCTCTACGCGATGTGACGCAAGAGAACCCCGGCGCCCGCCGCCTTCAGAAAAACCGATCCTGCAGCCCGAAGGGATCCTTGAACTCGAGGGACGGATCGAAGCGCAAATTTTTCTCCCCGCGCCGGTCCACGTACTTGAGGATCTCGAGATCGACCTTCAGGGGGACCTCCACCCCCGCCTTCGCGAGGGCCTGGCGCAAATAGGCCTCGGCGCGGGTGCCGAAGGCGATCGCATCGCCCAGGATCCGCAGGCCCTCCGGCGGGTTGTGAAAACCGACCGAGTTCTCCGCCCCCATGAACACCGCCCGGTAAAACGCCTCCTCGTAGAACTCCTTCGCCCGGTCGTAGAGGGCGGCGTCGATCGTCTTTCCCTCCGCCCGGGCCCGGTGCGCCGTCTCGAAGAGCTTCGCCACGGTCGCGCACTGGTAGCCCGCGCGGATCAGGATCGAAACCGTGCGGTCCTGGATGGCGAAGACCCGGTCCCGCAGCCACTGCGGGCTCTGAGCGTGGCACTGCTTGCAGGCCTTCATGTCCGCCTGGACGGGGCTCATCACGCGGTGGTCGGAGACCTTGTGCACCCCGACCACGGTGTAGGGCATGTGGCAATCGGCGCAGGAGGCGCCGGCCCGGAAATGGGTGCTTTGGTTCGTCCAGAACTCGTACTCCGGATGCCGGATGAAGGCCATGCGGAAGCCGGTGACCGCCTGCGTCCATTCTTGGACCCGCGGGTCGCTGCGGATCTGCTCGACGATGGCCTCGATCGTGATCGCCCCGTACTTGCCCTTCTGCCAGGGGAAGTAGAGCCCGACCGATTTGCCCGCGGCGTCCTTGGGGATGTTGTAGGTCACGTGACATTGCGCGCAGACCGCCGAGCGCATCTCCTGGCGGGTGAGGCGGCCGGGGTCGACCCCCATCGCCCGGAAGGCCTCGAGCAGGGTGAAGCCGCGGGAGATGCGCAGGCTCATGTCGCGGCTGTCGTGGCAATCGATGCAGGCCACGCCGAGATCCCGGTTCTTCTCGGGGATCTTGGCGAGGACCTCCCGGAAGGGCTGGCGGTAGTAATCGATCCCCAGCTCCTTCTGGAGCCCGGGGGCGTAGGGGCTCTTGCAGCTCAGGCAGACGCCGCCCGCGCCGAGGCGGGAGGAATCGATCTCCAGCTGGTCCCTGACCATGTAGGCGTGCCCGCGGGGCTCGTTGTACTCGATGCCGAAGCCCCAGCCGCTGAACAGGAGCGCCATGTAGGGGAAGTGCGACAGCTTGTCCATCGTCACCGGGCCGCTGTCCATGCCGGTCTTGTACTTGCTGCGGCGGGCGGAAACCGGCTCCTCGGTTTTTTTCCAGAGCTCGTATTCCTCGGGATAGGCCTTGCCCCAGACCGCCGGGTCGATCTCGTTTTCGGGGATGGTCACCACCTGCCGCGGCTTGGGCTCGGGAGGGGTGCAGGCGGCCGGGGCCAGGGCGAGGATCCCGGCCAGGATGAACGCCGCGCCTCGGGCGATCGACGGGTTCATGGGTCTCTCCTCCTCGTGGGGTTCAGTTCGTCAGGCGCACGCCGGCCAGGTGATGCTGCAGAAAACGGTGGCACTCCCAGCAATCCCGATTGCGGTCGATGCGCGCGACGCGCTCGCCGTGGCAGCGGATGCAGTTTTGCTGCACGAAGCGGCGGCCGCGATCGGAAAGGCGGATCGTCTCCGGGGTTCGGCCGGAGTAGAAGACGAGGACGTCCTTGAGGCCGTCCAGGGATTTCCAGAGGACATAGGCGGGGAGGTTCTCGTGGGGCAGGTGGCAGTCGACGCAGCGGATCGTGCGGTGCGCCCCCACCTGGAACCAGGCTTCGAACTGCGCCGCCATCACGTGGCAGGAGCCGCAAAAGAGAGGGGTCTCGGTGCGGGCCAGAAGCTGGGGGGGGCCGAAGGCGAGAAAGAGGCCGCCCGCTCCCAGAACGGCCAGAAGCAGCGCCGGCTTCCAGAACGATCGCATCGCCCGCAGGGCCATCGGCCGGTTCCCTCCCGGGTTTTCCTTCGTCAGCAGACGAAGAAGGAGCCTGCGCCACGGGACCCTCACTGCCGCACCATGGACCCTCTTCTACCCGCATGCGCCGCAACAGGAATTGACGTAAGTCAAACGCGACGGCGCCCGGGGCTTACCGCACCACGTAGCGGGGGGGCTCGATGCGGGAGCGGCGGCAGCGGGGGCAGCGTCCCGGCCGGGTGAGGCGCCGTCGTTCCTCGAAGACAAACCCGCAGAGGAGGCACCGGCTGGGGATCAGCGTGAACCGCTCGCCCGCGCCGGCCGCCGTGCGCGCCACGTGCCCGAGGTGGGCGAGCACCTCGGCCTCGCGGATCCCGAGCGCGCGGGAGAGCTCGCGGGCGTCCATCTCCTGCCCGCGCAGCAGTTCGAGGATCCGCCGCCGCAGGGTCATCGGCTCCATGGCGCGCCGGCCTCCCCCCGGCCCCCCGGGGGGAGGATCTCCTCCTTGATCAGGCAGCAGCCGACGCGGTAGGCCGGTTTTCCCTCCGGCGTGTAGCGCAGCGTGTCGGGCTGGACGAGGCGGTTCATCACGCAGCCCTCGGGGATGTCGAGGGCGAAGAGATCCCGCTCGTTGAGCGGCGGCCGCTCCTCGAGGCGGTCGCGGCGGAAGGCGAGACTGTGGACCGGGTAGTCCTCGCCGAGGGGGCAGCGGTAGACGCGGCCGTTGGGGAAGACGAAATAGTTGTCGGCCGTGCGGCCGGCGCAAACGAAGGGCTCCCCCGGCTCGAGGAACACCGGGGGGGCGAGCACGCGGATCCCGCGCGCGGCGATCGCCGCGGCAGCGACGGGAATGCGCGCCCGCCACTGCTCCGGGGAGAGGCGCAGGCCGGGTTCCCGCCCCGGGGCGGCCGCGGCGGCCCGGCCCCGCAGCCCCAGCACCTGGAGAAAGAGGCGCCGGACCCCCAGGTCCTCCAGGAGCGGCCCCAGGGCGTCGAGCTCGACCGCGTTGGCGGCCGACACGGTGAAAATGAGGCTCGCCTCGAAGCCCCGCGCCCGGGCCTTGCGGATGCCCTTGAGGCAGGCCGCCCAAGACCCCTTTCCCCGGAGGCGGTCGTTCGTCTCGGGGGCGGCGCCGTCGAGGCTGAAGCTGAAGGTGTCCACCTCGCCGGGTGAGAGCGCTTCGAGGATGTCGTGGAACAGGTAGCCGTTCGTGTCGATCGTGACGCTTGCGTAACCCAGGCGGCGGGCGGCGCGGACCGTGCGCGGCAGGTCCGGGTGCAGCGTCGGCTCCCCGCCCAGGAGCACGAGGTTCGCCCCCGGGGAGCGCTCGGCGAGCACGGCGAGCCAGCGCTCGATGCGCTCGACCGGCAGCCGCCGCCGGCCGTGCGCCGCGGGGTTGATGTAGCAGTAGCGGCAGCGCAGGTTGCAGCGCGTGAGGACGTGGAAAAAGACGTTCGCGGCGCGGGCCGAGAAGTCAACCGTCGCGTCGGGCATGGAGGAGCTCCCGGATTCGTTTCTTCGCCTCGGCGAGTTCGCGGTTGGCCACGCGCAGGCGCATCGCGAGGTACTCGGCGAAGATGCGGTGGAGCAGCAGCAGAAAATCGAGGCGCTCTTCCTCGGTTCCCGTCCCGGCGAGGCGCTCGCGGGCCGCGGTGTTCACCGCGAGGCAGACCGTGCGGCCGAGCGCCACGGCCGAGGCCGAGCGCCGGCCGGCGTCGATCAGGCGCATCTCGCCGAAGAGCTCGCCCTTCGTCTCCACCCGCCCGATCTCCTGGCCGTCCTTGAGGATGCGCACCCGGCCGGAGAGCAGGACGTAGAGCCAGGGGTCGCGGTCGCCCTCGCGGATGATTTCCTCGCCGTCGGCGTACTCGCGGACGCGGCTGAGCTTGAGGAGCCTCCCGAGACTGCGCGTCTCGAAGCGGCGCAGCGTCGGCAGCTCGAGCAGCCGGCGGATGTTCTCGATGTTGTCCTGGAGATATTTCGATTCGATCATGGCCGCCCTTTCCGCGCCCCGCGGCCCCGTCCCCCGGGGATGTTCTTCCCATTCTATCCCGGGTTCCGCGGGCCGGCAAGGCGGCCTTGGGGCCTCAGGGGCCTTCGAGGCACCCCTTGGAGAGGCTCTCCGCGAAGGGGACGGGGTAGCTGCCGTCGAAGCAGGCCTTGCAGAAGCGCTCCTCGGCCCGGGGGTCCCCGGTCGCGGCGAGCAGCCCCTCGATCGTGAGGTAGTGCAGGCTGTCCAGGCCGAGGAGCCGGCGCAGGTCCTCCTCGCTGCGGCCCGCGGCGACGAGCTCACCGCGCGTCGAGAAGTCGATCCCGTAATGGCAGGGAAAGCGATGCGGCGGCCCGGAGATGCGCATGTGGACCCGCCTCACGCCCAGGTCGCGGAGGGCGCGCACGCGGGTCTTGACCGTGGTGCCGCGAATGATCGAGTCGTCGACGATGACGATCTCCTTGCCCTGCAGCAGCTCCTTCACCGGGTTCAGCTTCACGCGCGAACCGAAATCGCGCATGCTCTGGGTCGGCTGGATGAAGGTCCGGCCGACGTAGTGGTTGCGGATCATGCCGAGCTCGAAGGGCAGCCCGGCGGCCTGGGCGTAGCCGATCGCGGCGTAGGTGCCCGAGTCCGGGAAGGGCATGACGAAATCGGCCGGCGCCGGCGCCTCCTCGGCGAGCTTGCGGCCGAAGGCTTTGCGGACGAGGTAGACGGTTCGGCCGTCGAGAAGGCTGTCCGGCCGGGCGAAATAGATGAACTCGAAGATGCAGAGCGCCCGGCGCGGGGCCGGGGGGACGCGCAGGCTGCGGATCCCGTGGCCGTCCAGGATCACGATTTCCCCGGGCTCGACCTCGCGCACGAACTCCGCCTGCACGAGGTCGAGGGCGCAGGACTCGCTCGCCAGCACGAAGTGCCCGTTGATCCGCCCCAGGCAAAGCGGCCGGAAACCGTACGGGTCGCGAATGCCGACGAGCTCCCCGCGGCTGGTGAGCATGACGAAGCAGAAGGCCCCCTCCAGCCGCTGCACGGTACGGAGCAGGGCCTCCTCGAAGCCGTGCCGCAGGTTCTTCACGAAGAGGTGCAGCATGATCTCGCTGTCCATGGTGGACTGGAAGATCGAGCCGGACTGTTCGAGTTCCTCCTTGAGCGCGGGCGCGTTGGTGATGTTGCCGTTGTGGGCGACGGCGTACGATTTCCGCCGGTGCCGCACCACGAAGGGCTGGGCGTTCATGAGGATCGAGCTACCCGTCGTGGAATAGCGCACGTGGCCGACGGCGCAGGATCCCTGGAGCTCCTCGAGGTGCTCGACATCGAAGACCTCGTGGACGAGCCCCATGCCGCGGTGGGCGGTGAGGCATCCCTCGTTCACGGCGGCGATGCCCGCGCTCTCCTGGCCCCGGTGCTGCAGGGCGTAGAGCCCGAAATAGGTGAGGGCGGCGGCGTCGGGATGCCCGCAGATGCCGAAGACCCCGCAGGATTCCCGCGGTTTCTCCTCCGCCCCGGGGGCCCGGAGGCCGCCGCCTTCACTCGAGCGGGTCATTTTCCTTGAGGGTCCAGACCCCGCAGGGACAGGCGCCGGCGCAAAAGCCGCAGCCGATGCACAGCGATTCGTCGACCTCGTAGGCATACCGCCCCCCCTCGCCTCCGGTTCTGCGGATCGCCCCCCGCGGGCAGACCGCGACGCACGTGCCGCAGTCCCGGCAGGCGCCGCAGGAGAGGCACTGGCTGCCGCAGTGGCGGACATCGGCGAATTCCACGATGCGCGGGTCGAAGTACTCGGCCGTGACCCGCCGGCGGTCGATCACGGGACGCCGCCTCGCCTCCGCCCGGGCCCCGGTGATCGCCTCCGCGATCGCCTCGGCCGCCTTCCTGCCGGCGCCGATCGCCTCGGTGAGCAGCCCCGGACGGACGGCATCGCCGATCGCCCAGACGCGGGGATCGCTCGTGCGGAACGACTCGTCCACGCGGACGAAGCCGCGCTCGAGCGCGATCGCCGCGGGGAGAAAGTCGAGGTCGGGCCGGTCGCCCACGGCGACGATCACCGTGTCCGCCGGGATCTCCTCGCCCGCCTCCAGGCGGACCCCGGCCGCGGTGATCTCCCGGATCCGGACCGGCCAGCGGAAGCGTGCCCCGGCCGCCTCGGCCGCCCGCCGTTCCTTGCCGAAGGCGGCGGGCCGCTGGATGTCGAGGAGCGTGACGTCCTGGGCGCCCAGCCGGAAGGCCTCGGTGGCGGCGTCGCAGCCGACGTTGCCCGCCCCGATCACGACGACGTGGCGGCCGACCGCGGCCTCCCCGTCCTTGGCGGCCGCGAGGAAATCGAGCGCCGAGACCGCCCGCTCGATGCCGGGGAGCGGAACGCTGCGGGGTTTGCGGGCGCCGACGGCGATCACGACGGCGTCGAACTCCTCGCGGAGGCGGAGGAACTCCTCCCGGCCGAGCGGCTGCCGCAGGGAGACCAGCGGGAGCACCCGGCGCACGCGCTCGAGCTCGGTGGCGATCACCTCGCGGGGGATGCGGCTCTCGGGGATCACCCGGGTGAACTTGCCCCCCAGCCTCCCCTCGAGCTCGTAGAGGACCGCTTCGATCCCCCGGCGGCGCAGCTGCCAGGCGACCGAGATCCCGGCCGGGCCGCCGCCGACGACCGCGACCCGTCCCCCCCGGAGGGGGGGCAGCTCGGGCATCCGCGCGCGCAGGCTCGCCTGGCCGAGCTTCGTCGTGTCGACCGGCGCCATGCCGAGCGTGCCCCGCGTGCAGGATTGCATGCAGAGGTTGGGGCAGAGGTAGCCGCACACGGCGGCGGGAAACGGGGTGTAGGCGAGCGCGAGGTCCACGGCCTCGTCGAGCCGGCCCTCGCGGATCAGCTGCCAGCGCCGCTGCACGGGGATGCCCGTGGGGCAGCTCGCCTCGCAGGGGGGGGCGTAGAGCTCGTGTTCCCACACGGGGACGAAGCGCCGGAGCTCACCCGTCGTGATCACGGGGATGCGGCTGCGGTCGGCGAGGCTCAAATCCCCGATCAGGCCGCCCGCCCCCAGCTCGGCCTCCCAGCGCTCGCGGTGGAACTCGCGGATGCCGCGGACGGGAAGGAGGCTTTTTTCTCCCGGCTTGCGGGCGACGAGGAGCTGCCACTCCTCGCGCACCGCGAGGAGCCGCAGGAGCTCGGCCCGGCCCACGGCCTGGAGAAAGCGCTCCAAGCCGGACTCCAACCAGCGCCAGTCCTCGTCGCCGATCGGCGCCGGGCGGGCGTCGGCGGTGCTGTAGCCCCCGTGCGGGCCGCGGAAGAAAACCCTCCCGCCCACCATGCCGACGAGGGGCCGGTGGCCGAGGACGTTGTCCGGCCGCTGGGCCTCGTGGCCGCAGACGACGGCGATGCCGCCCGCCATGAACTCGCCGAAGTAGTCTCCCACCGAGCCCAGCACCCAGAGCTCCGGCGGCTCGAAGCGCGGGTTGTGTTTGGTCATGGTCATGGCCCGGGCGCCGAGGTTGCCGCCGACGTAGATGCGGCCCTGGGCCATGGCGTTGGCCACACCGTTTCCGGCGTTGCCGCGGACGACGATCTCGGCGCCGGCGTTGAGCCAGCCGACGTCGTCCGAGGCCGGGCCGTCGACCTCGATCCGGGTCCCGGGGAAGCCCATGCCGCCCAGGCGCTGGCCGGGGTGCCCGCTCACGAGCACGAGCAACGCGGCGCCGTCGGGGCTGCGCAGGCGCCCGCCGATGCCGTGCTGGCCGAAGGCCTCGATGTGGAGCCGGCGATGCCCTTCGGCCACGGCGCGCTGGATCGCCTCCTCGAGGAGGCGTGAAGAGACCCGTTCCCCCTGCACACGACCGGAGATGCGGTGAACGGTAGCGGAAGCGGGTTGCGGGATGTCGCTCATGGCCTGTCGTCCTTGTCGCCCCCGGGGGGAATCGTCCGGGGACCCGAGCCTGCGCCGCGATCACACGACATAGGCGATCTTGAGCCTCTCGGCGATGTGGAGGTCGTCGACGCCCAAGGCGTCGGACATGCCGATCGGCAGCGAGGTCGAGCGGCCCAGAGGGGCGACGATCTTCTTGAGCTCGGTGTCGAAGGCGACGAAGACGTCGACCACCCGCTGGGCGACGTCGTCCACGTCCAGGCGGCGGTAGAGGCGCGGGTCCTGCGAGGTGATCCCCTTCGGGCACAGGCCGATGTTGCAGATGTTGCAGCGGTCGGTCTCGGAGCCGAGGCAGCCGGCGGCGGCCTGCATGAGGACCTTGCCGACCTGGACCGCGCTCGCCCCCAGCATGATCAGGGCGGCGGCGTTGGCGGCGAGGTTGCCGGTCTTGCCGATCCCGCCGGCCGCGACGAGCGGCAGCTCGCTTTGCATGCCCAGGCGCACGAGCGTGAGGTAGGCGTCGCGGATGTTGGCGGCGATGGGGTGGCCCATGTGGTTCATGGAGACGTGGTAGGCCGCGCCGGTGCCGCCGTCCTCGCCGTCGATCGCAAGCCCCGCGGCGTAGGGGTTGCGGGTGAGGTTGTTCAAGACGGCGAGCGCGGTCGAGGTGCCGGAGATCTTCGGGTAGACCGGCACGCGAAACCCCCAGGCCATGCCCATCGACTGGATCATCTTCGCCACCGACTCCTCGATCGAGTACTGCGTCTGGTGGGTCGGCGGGCTGGGCAGGCTCACCCCCGGGGGGACCCCGCGGATCGCGGCGATCAGGCGGTTCACCTTGTGTCCCATGAGCAGCCCGCCGTCGCCGGGCTTGGCGCCCTGCCCGTATTTGATCTCGATCGCGCAGGGGTCGACCTTCATCTCCGGAATGGCGTGGAGGATCTCGTCCCAGCCGAAGTAGCCGCTGGCGATCTGCAGGATCACGTACTCGAGGAAGCGCGAGCGCAACAGCCGCGGGGGGCAGCCGCCCTCGCCGGTCGAGATGCGCACCGGCATCCCCAGTTCTTCGTTCAGGTAGGCGACCCCGAGCTGGAGCCCCTCCCACATGTTCGGGGAGAGGGCGCCGAAGGACATCCCGCCGATCACCAGGGGATAGATCTCGCGTACGGGCGGCACCCAGCCGTGCTCGCGCTCGTGGCGCAGCGCCGCCTCCGGCGGCAGCACCCGCCCGAGCAACGTGCGCAGCTCGAACTCGTGCCGGCCGGCGTCGAGCGCCGGGTCCGTCAGCATCGAAATGCGGATGAACTTGATCCGGTCGAGCACCGTCCCGGGCACGTTGCGCCGGCCGCCGCGGCGCCGCGGCTGGCCTCCGCGGTCGATGTGAAACCGCAGCTTGTCGGTTTCGTCGGCCCGGACGGGCAGGATGGCGTGGTTCGGGCAGACGAGATTGCACATGGCGCAGCCGACGCAGGCGTAGGCCGGGTCCGTGCGCTGGCGGATCCCGTAGTAGGCGCGGGTGACGCCCGCCGTGGCCGTGCCCAGATCGGCCGGCGGCTCGAGCAGCCGCTTGCGGAACACGGCCAGTTCGATCGCCTGCACCGGGCAGACGGCCGTGCAGCGGCCGCAGAGGGTGCAGGCCTCCCGGCTCCAGACGATCTGCCAGGGCAGGTCCTTGACGCTCAGTGTGGAAGGGGCAAGGGGTCTTTCTGACTGCATCGCCGGACCTCCCGCCGCTCGGGGTCGACCACGACGGTCTCCAGGTTCATGGGTTGGACATCGCGGCTTTTGTCGCGAAGCGGGATCGCCGCATCCAGGCCGCAGATCTCGGAAGAAAAGGCGAACAGGCCGGGCCTCCCGCCGACGACGCCCGGGCGGAGCTTCTTGCGGTCCTGGACGAGAAAGAGGCTCCCGTCGGGGAGGCAGCCGATCACGCAGTTGGGGCCGTCGATGATCAGGGGGCGGCAGCTCTGCTTGAGCCGACGCAGCCAGGGCGCATGCGGGTGCTCGGCGAGCTCGTCGTCCGGCAGCGGGGTGATCACGTGCTTGTAGGCCTCGATGCCGAGCCCCAGCACCTTGTAGGTGTAGTGCAGGATGTGGGTGAAGACCTCGGAATCCGAGCGATAGCCCGTGTAGCCCGGGAAGCCGCGCGATTCGAGGAAGGTGCGGATGGGCACGAAGGCGGTGTTTTCGCCGTTGGTCATCGTCGCAAAGCCCTGGAGGAAGAAGGGGTGGCAGGCGTAGAGATCGATGCTGTAGTTCGTGTTCTGGCGTCCCTGGGCGAGCACGATGCGCGCGCGGAGCTCCTTGCGGTCGAGCTGGAGATGCCGGGCGACGGTGAGGGGGTCGCCGATTTCCTTGATCATGATCACGTCGGGCCAGAAGGAGAAGACGATCATGTCCTGGGACTCCTCCCCCAGGGCCCGAAGCCGCAGGCGGATGCGCATCAGCCGATCCTCGATCTCCTCCCGGGCGAGCCCTTCCCATTCCTCCGGCAGCTCGTAGGCCCGGATGAGGTAGATGTCGCGCCGCGGCACCCCCGGGGGAGGGGTCTTGGGGACCTTGATCGAGATCTTGTACTTGGTCATGAACCCGAGATCCATCATGGTGGCGTCGAGGCGTTTGAGGCCGGCGTCGCTGAAAATGCCCGAGAGGATGGGGGCGTCCTTCAATTCCTCGAACGGACCGCTCAGGTCCCGCAAGAGCAGGCCCACGCCGGAGCCGTCATGCCCCTCGCGCATGACCTCCAGCGCCTGGATCGCCATCATGGGGGAGACGGGCTCCCGGCTGGTGACGGCAAACAGTCGGCACATCGCAACGACTCCTTTTCACGACCTCTCCCCGGGGAGAAGGACCGGCACGACCGCGGCACGGATCACCGGGAGACGGCGGACTCGAGCGGGTTCGTTTTCAGGAACGCGGGGCCCGTCGGACGGCGGTGCGATCGCTTTGCGGCGCCGGCGTCGGCGACGCCGTCGCCCCGGCCTGGCCGAGAGCGGGAGCAAAAGACGTGCCGCAAGAGTTGGCGGCCGCCTCGTCGCCCCGATTCGGCTCCGGCCGCGACGGCTCGGGGTCCTGGCCCGGAGGGCGAAACCGGCGTTTTCCTCTATGGAGGAAAAAAAACGCCCGGTCAAGCCCCATCCCACAGCGTCGGACCGGAAGCGAGTGCCGGGAATGACAAATTTGTCGCATCGCTCGGCCCGCGGGGGACGCCGCGGCCGTTTGACAGCCCCGGGGCATTTTTTTAAGCTCTCGGCACCACGGAGCCCCCCGGGGGGCAGCAGGAGTGCGCCATGGAGCTTTCCTTTTCCACGATCGCATCCACCGCCTTGACGCGGCGTCGTTTTCTTGCCGCGAGCGGGCTCGCGGCCGCAGGCGCCCTCTTCGGCTGCGCGACCAACCCCGTCACCGGCCGCAGCCAGTTCATGACCGTCTCCGAGGACGAGGAGATCCAGATCGACCGGCAGTACGCCCCGCGCCAGTTTTCGGAGGATTACGGGAAAGCCCAGGACGCGGCCCTGAACGCTTACGTGGACCGCGTCGGGCGCTCGCTCGCCGAGCGCAGCCACCGCCCGCAGATGCCCTTTTCGTTCCGCGTGGTGAACGCGACCTACATCAACGCCTACGCCTTCCCCGGCGGCAGCATCGCCTGCACGCGCGGGATCCTCCTCAAGCTCCACAACGAGGCCGAGCTCGCCGCGCTGCTCGGCCACGAGATCGGCCACGTCGCCGCCCGCCACACCGCCGAACAGCTCTCCAAGGGGCAACTCTCCAACATCGTGGTCGGCGGGCTCTCGATCCTCGCCGACCTGACCGCCCCCGGCCTGGGCCAAGTCGCCTCGACCCTGGGCGGGCTCGGCGCGGGAGCCTTTCTGGCGAGCTACAGCCGCGACAACGAGCGCCAGGCGGACGCCCTGGGAACCGAGTACAGCGTGCGCGCCGGCTACAGCCCCGAGGGCATGGTGGGGCTGATGGAGATGTTGAACGGCCTGAACAAGTCCCGGCCGAGCGCGATCGAGCTCATGTTCTCGACCCACCCCATGAGCGAGGAGCGCTACCGCACCGCGGTGGAGACGGCCCGCCGCGAATACGCCGCGGCGCGCGGCAATCCCCTTCATCGCGAACGGTTCCTGGATCAGACGGCGGGGCTGCGCGCGATCCAGGGCGCGATCGAAGAGATGCAAAAGGGCGACGCCGCCCTCGGGAAAAAGAGCTTCGACCAGGCCGAAACCCACTTCCGCAACGCGCTGAGGGCTGCGCCGGGCGATTACGCGGGGCTGCTCTCCATGGCCCGCTGCCTGCTCCTGCAGAAGAAATTCGCCGAGGGCGAGCGCTACGGCCGCGAGGCGATCGCCGCCTACCCCCAGGAGGCCCAGGGCCACTTCCTGAGCGGGATCGCCGCGCTCCAGCTCAAGCGCTACGACGCCGCGCTGGGGGACTTCCAGACCTACCGCCGCATCCTGCCCGGCAACCCCACGAGCGTCTTTTTCACCGGCTACGCCTACGAGGGCCTGGCCCGCAGGAACGAAGCGGCGCAGGAGTACCGCCGTTACCTGCAGCAGGTCCGGCAGGGGCCCTACGCGCAGCACGCCGCCCAGCGGCTGCGCGAGTGGGGCTACCTGCGCTGAGCGCGGCACCGGCCCCCCGCCGGCGGGGGGAACGGAAGCCCGGAAGGCGGGGCGAGCCGGGACCCCGGCCGCCGGCCGCCGCGGGTTTCCCCAGCCCAGGAGGCTTTCGCGCGACGTGCATTGCCTGGATCCTCTCCCCGCGGATCTCGCCGAGGAAGCCGCGGCCCGGAGGAGCGTCCTGCTCCGGGCCGCCGCGGAAGCCGGGGTGGACGTGGCGCTCGATCCCGGGTTGGAAGCCGAGCTCGCCCGCGTCCTGATCTGCAGCGATTTTCTGTATGCCTCCCTCCTTCGCGACCCTCCGGCGCTCGCCGCCCTCCTGGCCGGAGGCGAACTCGACCGCCCCCGCGACGCCGGGGAGACCGAGGCGCGGGTCGCCGAATCCCTCGCCCAGGCCGGCGACGAGGAGGAAGCCGGCCGCCGCTTGCGCCTGCTTCGGCGCCGGGAGCTTTGCCGCATCGCCTGGCGAGACCTCGCCGGCCGGGCCGGTTTCGAGGAAACGGTCCGCGAGCTCTCCGACTTCGCCGACGCCTGCCTGCACCAGGCCCACGCCTGGCTTTACCCCCGCCTCTGCCGCGAGGCGGGGACGCCCGTGGGCCCCGGCGGAAAGCCGGCCGGACTGGTCGTGATCGCCCTCGGCAAGCTCGGCGGGCGGGAGCTCAACTTCTCCTCCGATGTCGACCTCCTCTTCGCCTACGCCGCGGGGGGGGAGACCCGCGGGACCGCGGCCTCGATTTCGCACGAGGAGTTCTTCACCCGCCTCGCCCGCCGCCTCGTCCGTCTGCTCGACACCCCCACCGCCGAGGGGATCGTCTTCCGCGTCGACCTCCGGCTCCGGCCCTTCGGCGATGCCGGCCCTCTCGTCCTGAGCTTCGACGGCCTCGAGCAGTACTACCAGGAACAGGGGCGGGAGTGGGAGCGTTACGCCTGGATCAAGGCGCGGCCGGCCGCGGGCGACCGCGCCGCGGGCGAAGAGCTCCTGCGGCGGCTGCACCCCTTCGTCTTCCGCCGCTACCTCGACTACGGGGCCTTCGAGTCGCTGCGCGAGATGAAGGGCATGATCACCCGCGAGGTCGCCCGCCGGGAGCTCGAGGGGAACATCAAGATCGGCCGCGGCGGGATCCGCGAGATCGAGTTCTTCGGCCAATGCTTCCAGCTGATCCGCGGCGGCCTGGAGCCGGCCTTGCGGGAGCGCGGCATCCGGCGCGTTCTGGAGGCGCTCGTCCGGGCGGGGGTCCTCGCCGCGCCGGCGCGGGGCGAGCTCGACGCCGCCTACGTTTTCCTGCGCACGCTGGAGCACCGGCTCCAGCAGCGCTTCGATCGCCAGACGCACGAGATCCCGCGAGACCCCCGCGAACTGCGGATTCTCGCCGCGGGGATGGGGCACGCGGATCCGGCGTGCCTGCTGAAGGAGATCGAGCGCCACCGCGAGCGGGTGCACGGCCATTTTCGCCTGCTGCTCGGCCCGGCCGGGGGGGCGGCGGCGGCCGGCGGGATCGAGGGGGAACTCGCCGCCCTCTGGGAGATGCGCCTCGATCCGGCCGAGGCCGAAGCGCTCCTCCGGCGCGCGGGGTACGCGGCCGCCGCCGAGGTCCTCGGGACCCTGCACGCCCTGCAGGAGGACCCCGAAGTCCGGGCCCTCAGCCCGACCGGCCGCCGCCGCCTCGACCGCCTCGTCCCGCGGGTTCTTCTCGCCGCGGGCGGCACCGCCGCCCCCGACGAGGCCCTGCGCCGCACCTGCGACATCCTGCGCGCCATCGGGCGCCGCGCGACCTACCTCGCCCTCCTGCAGGAGTCCCCCGCCGCCCTCGGCCGTCTCGTCGCCCTCGCCGGGGCCAGCCCCTTTCTCGCATCCTTCATCTCCCGGCACCCGGTCGTCCTCGACGAGCTGCTCGGCCCCGGCGGCCGCTACCGGCCGCCGACCCGCGAGGCGCTGCTCGAGGAGGTGCGCCGACGCCTGGAGCGCACGGACCCCGAGGATCTCGAGGCCCAAATCGAGGCCCTCTGCGTCTTCCAGCAGACCCAGGTCCTTCAGGCCGCCGCCGCCGACGTGAACGGCGGGCTCGCGCTGATGCGGGTGAGCGATGTGCTCTCCGACATCGCCGAAAGCCTCCTTGCGGCCGTGGTCGATCTCGCCTGGGAACACCTCGTCGCCCGCCACGGCACCCCGCTCGCCGTGCTGGGGGGCGAGGCCTGCCGGCCGGGCTTCGCCGTCGTCGCCTACGGCAAGCTGGGCGGTCTCGAGCTCGGCTACCGCTCCGATCTCGATCTCGTCTTCCTCCACGCGGGGGCGGGGGAGACGACGGCCGGCGGACCGCGGCCGATCGACCCGGCGCAGTTCTACAACCGTCTCGGCCAGCGGGTGATTCACATCCTGACCACCCCCACCCGCGCGGGCCGCCTCTACGAGATCGACACCCGCCTGCGGCCGAGCGGCATCGCCGGCGTTCTCGTGCAGCACGTCGAGGCCTTTCGCGACTACCTGCTTCGCGAGGCCTGGACCTGGGAACACCAGGCGCTGATCAAGGCGCGGCCGGTGGCGGGGGACCCTGCCGTCGCCCGGCGCTTCCTGGCCGTGCGCCGCGAGGTGCTTTGCCGGCCGCGGTCCCCGCAGGCGCTGCGCCGCGAGATCGTCGCCATGCGCGAGCGCATGCGCCGCAGTGCGCCGCCTGCGCCGGAGGGCGAATTCGACCTCAAGCAGGGCCTCGGCGGCATCGTGGACATCGAGTTCCTGGTGCAACGGCTCACCCTGACCTACGCGCGGCGCATCCCGGAGCTCTGCCGTTGGACCGACACGGTGCGGCTGATCCAGACCCTCAACGCCGCCCGCGTCCTGGGGGAAATCGAGGCCCACATCCTCAAGCACGCCTACCTGATCTACCGCGCCGCCGCCCACCGCCTCGCGCTCCAGGAAAAGCCCGCGCGCGTCCCGGCGGAGCGCTTCGCCCTGCTGCGGTCGCGCGTCCGGGAAATCTGGCGCCGGCGGATGGGCCCGCCGGAAGAAGAAAAGTGACATCTTTGTATTTTAATTTTCCCGTAATATTACAAAAATGTCCTCTTCGTCCTTCGCGCGGACGGCCGGCCGCTTCCCCCGAGACGCGGATTCCGCGGCCGTTTGCGCCCCTCGAGCCCCTGGCACTTTCCTTGCTTGGGAACGCTCGGCGATGAAGACGCCGACACCCATGCCCCCGATGCGCGCGGCAGGCGAGCACCGTGGCGCCGCCCGGGCCCTGAACGAAAAGATCCGCGCGACCGCCGCCGCGTTGCTCTCTCCCGGCGTGCCGGCGGACCTCGCCCAGCTGAGCCGCGCGGTGGATGAGTATTTCGAGGAGGCCTTCGCGGGCAGCCCGAGCGGGCCGTTCCTCGAGCTCAACCGCAACCCCTACGCCATCATCGCCCTGGGCGGGTACGGCCGCGAAGAGCTCAACCTGCGCTCGGACATCGACCTTCTTTTTCTTTTCCGCCGCACGACCCCCCGCGGCACCGAAGCCCTCATCCGCGAAATGGTCTACCCCCTTTGGGACCTCGGCCTCGAGGTGGGGTACGCCATCCGTTCGCTCAAGGAGTGCCTCCGGCTCGCCGCCCGCGATTTCCAAGTGCTCACCCCGCTGCTCGACGCGCGCTTCGTCTGCGGGGTCTCGGTCCTCTTCTCCGAGCTGCTCGAGGGACTGCGGGCGGACCTGCTCGTGCGGCGCCGCGCCTGGGTGGTCGAAAACCTCGTCGCGCAGACCCGGCTGCGGCACGAACGCTTCGGCGACTCCGCCCACCTCCTCGAGCCCCACCTGAAGGAGGGCCAGGGGGGGCAGCGCGACTATCACGGGTTGCGCTGGGCCGCGCGGCTCGACCACGAGGTGTTGCAGGCGCGGGATCTCGAATACGCGGGGTGGCTCTCCCACGGGGAGTTCGAGGAGCTCTGGAGGGCGCTGCGCTTCGTCTGGCGGGTGCGCGACCACTTGCACGACCTCGCGCGCCGCCGGGTCGATCGGCTCGCTTTCGAACACCAGATCGCCATCGCCGAGCGCCTGGGCTACGCCGCCGCGGGCGGGCAGCAGCCGGTCGAGCGCTTCCTCGGGGAGCTGCACCGGCACATGGGCGTCATCAAGCGGCTGCACCTCGCCTGCATGCGCGAGTTCGCCGCGCCCCGGCCGCGGCGCCGCGGCGCCCCGCCCGCCCTGCCCGAGGGGATCGCCGCCGCACCGGGCGGGTTTCTCACCTTCGAGGGCCCGGAGGCGATCCTTTCGCAACCGGAGCTCCTCGTCCGCATCTTCACCGAGAGCGCACGGCTCGGCTGGCCGCTTGCCGGCGAGGCACGGCGGCTGATCCGCGAATTCCTCCATCTCGTCGACGACCGCCTGCGCACCGCCCCGGCCGTCGTGCGGGCCCTCGAATCGCTGCTCGTCCACCCCCACGCCGGGGAGGCGCTCCTGGACGATCTGCTGGCCACGGGGCTTCTCGAGGCCCTGATCCCCGAGTTCCGGGGGGTCTCCCACCGCATCCAGTACGACGAGTACCACGTCTACCCCGTCGACCGGCATCTCCTGCACACGGTGATCGCCCTGCAGGCCGTCGCCGCGAGGCCGCCGGGGGGCGACGACGACCTGCCCGCCCGGCTCTACCGGGAACTCCCGCGCAAGGCGCTCCTTCACTGGGCGGCCCTGCTGCACGACATCGGCAAGGCCGAGCCCTCCCCCGGCCACGCCGCCCGGGGGGCCGAGATCGTCCGCCGCCTCCTCGCCGCGCGGGGATTTTCCGAGGCCGATTGCGCGACGGCGGCCTTTCTCGTGCGCGAGCACCTGCTGCTGATCCAGACCGCGACCCGCCGCGACATCCACGACGAGGAGACGGCCCTCGTCTGCGCCCGGGCCGTCCCCGACGCCGAGTCCCTGAAGATGCTCTACCTCCTCACCGTCGCCGACGCCCAGGCGACGGGACCCGCGGCCTGGTCCGACTGGACCGCCCACCTCCTGCAGGAATTCTTCCTCAAGGTGCTCAACGTGCTCGAGCAGGGCGACCTCGCCAGCCGCCGGACCCAGGAGACGATCGCGCGCAAGGAACGGGCCCTTCTCGCCGCGGCCGCCTCGGAGGAGGAGCGCTCCCGCGTCCGGGAGCTCTTCCCCCTCCTCAGCCCCCGCTACCTCCTCGCCATGGAGCCCGGGGAGATCGCCGCCCACATCGCCCTCGCCTCGCGCCTCGAGGGGCGGAGCTTCGTCTGGGAAATCCAGCCCGCCTCCGGGGGGAAAACCCGCCGTCTCACCGTCTGCGCCAAGGACCGGCCGGGGCTGGTCGCGAGCCTGGCCGGGGTGTTCACCCTGAACGGGATCCACATCCTCGACGTACTCGTCTTCACCTGGAAAAACGGCGTCGCCCTCGACCGCTTCGAGCTCCGACCGCCGCCGGACCCGATCTTCGAGGAGGAGCGCTGGGAGCGCGTCGCCCGGCATCTCGAGGAGGTCCTCGCCGGAAGGCTCGATCTCGCCTCCGCGCTCGCCCCGCGGCTTGAGGCCGCCCGCGCCGCGGCCCGGCCCCGCACCGGCCGGAGGCCGCACCGCGTGCGCATCGACAACACGAGCTCGAGCTTCTTCACCCTCGTCGAGGTCTTCACCTACGACTTTCCGGGCCTGCTCTACTGCATCGCCGACGCCCTCCACCGCGCCGGCCTCGACATCCGCGTCGCCAAGATCGCCACCCAGGTGGACCAGGTGCTGGATGTCTTCTACGTCCGCGATCTCGCGGGCGGAAAGCTCCTGGAACCGGAGCGGGTCGCCGCGCTGGAGCGGGAAATTCTCAGGCGCCTCGCCCCGCAGGAACCCTCGCCGAAAGGAGAACCCCTTCCATGACCAAACGCACCCTCACCCGAACCCTCCTGGCCGCAGGGTTGCTCGCCCCGGGATCGCTCGCCCGGGCGGCCGAGCCCGCCCTGAACTCCGGCGACACGGCCTGGATGATCGTCGCCACCGCCCTCGTCATGGTGATGACGCCCGCGGGCCTCGCCCTGTTCTACGGCGGCATGTCGCGCTACAAGAACCTTCTGAACACGCTGGCCATGACCTTCGCGGCCTACTGCCTGGCGAGCCTGGTGTGGGTCGCCTGGGGCTACAGCCTCGCCTTCGGCCCGGATCTCGGCGGCGTGATCGGCGGGACAAGCCGCTTGTTTCTCGCCGGGATCTCCCCGGCGGATCTGGAGGGCACCATCCCGGCCAACGTCTTCGCCCTCTTTCAGATGACCTTCGCCGCGATCACGGTCGCCCTGGTGCTCGGCTCCATCGTGGACCGCATGAAGTTCTCGGCCTGGCTGGTCTTCTGCGTCCTCTGGGTGAGCCTCGTCTACTGCCCCGTCGCGCACTGGGTCTGGGGCAAGGGGTGGATGGCCGGCCTGGGAGCGCTCGATTTCGCCGGCGGGACCGTCGTGCACATCAACGCCGGGGTCGCCGGCCTCGTCCTCGCCCTCCTGCTCGGCCCGCGGATCGGCTACGGCAAGGAGGCCATGTTCCCCTCGAGCATCGCCCTCACGGCCCTCGGCGCGGCCCTCTTGTGGTTCGGCTGGTTCGGCTTCAACGCGGGCAGCGCGCTCGTCGCCGACGGCCTGGCGGGATCGGCCTTCCTGGTGACCAACACCTCGGCCGCCGCGGCGGCCCTGAGCTGGATGTTCACCGAGTGGGCCGTCAACCGCAAGCCCACCGTGCTCGGCATCGCCTCGGGCGTCGTGGCCGGCCTGGTCGCCATCACCCCCGCGGCCGGCTTCGTCGGCCTGGGCGCCTCGGTGCTGATCGGGGCCGCCGCGGGTTGCCTGGGCTTCTTCGCGGTCGCGCGGGTCAAACCGCGGCTGGCCTACGACGACTCGCTCGACGCCTTCGGGGTGCACGGCGTCTGCGGCGCCCTGGGGGCGCTCGCGACCGGCCTCTTCGCCGACCCGGCCGTGAACCCGGCGGGCGCCGGGCTCTTCTTCGGCAACCCCGCCCAGCTCGGCATCCAGGCGCTCTCCGTGGCGGCAACGGCGCTCTACACGGCGGTCGCGACCTGGCTGCTCGCCACGTTCACCGGCCTGCTCACGGGCGGGCTGCGGGTCGAGGAGGAGAACGAACGCATCGGCCTGGACGGCGCGGTACACGGCGAACGGGCCTTTGAAATCGAATGAGCCGGAAGACTCCGGACGCCAAGGAGGGGATCATGATCAAGAAAATCGAGGCCATCATCAAGCCGTTCAAGCTCGACGACGTGAAAGAGGCCCTCAACGCCGTCGGCATCCAGGGCATGACGGTCTCCGAGGTCAAGGGCTACGGCCGGCAGAAAGGCCACAAGGAAGTCTACCGCGGGGCCGAGTACGTGGTCGATTTCATCCCCAAGATCAAGCTGGAAATCGTCGTCGCCGCCGAACTGGTCGACCAGGCGGTCGCCCGCATCCGCGAAGCGGCCTATACCGGCAAGATCGGCGACGGCAAGATCTTCGTCACCCCGGTCGAGCAGGCGATTCGCGTGCGCACGGGGGAGACGGGGCCCGAGGCCATCTGACCGCACGGCACGCAAGGTGTGATCTCAAACCGGATGCTCGTCCATCCACGAACAGGAGGAACCCGATGAACCCCAAAGAAGTTCTGGCCTTCGCCAAGGAACAGGGCGCCCGCATGCTCGATCTGCGTTTCATGGACTTTCCCGGGCTGTGGCAGCACTTCTCCGTCCCCATCCACCAGCTCGACGAGGGAAGCTTCGAGGACGGCTTCGGCTTCGACGGCTCGAGCATCCGCGGCTGGCAGCCGATCAACGCGAGCGACATGCTGGTCATCCCCGACCCCGCGACCGCCCGCATGGACCCCTTCACCCAGGAGCCCACGCTCGTCATGATCTGCGACATCGTGGACCCCATCACCCGCGCGCCGTACACGCGGGACCCGCGCAACATCGCCCGGAAGGCCGAGGCCTACCTCAAGAGCACCGGCATCGCCGACATCGCCTACATGGGCCCCGAGGCCGAGTTTTTCATCTTCGACGACATCCGCTACGAGTCGAGCTCCTACGGCGCCTTCTACGAGATCGATTCGATCGAGGGGACCTGGAACACGGGACGCGACGAGGGGCCGAACCTCGGGTACAAGCCGCGGCCCAAGGAGGGCTATTTCCCCGTGCCCCCGATGGACAAGTTCCAGGATCTGCGCACGGAGATGGTGCTCGTGCTCGAGCGGCTCGGCATCGAGGTCGAGGCCCAGCACCACGAGGTCGCCACCGCCGGCCAAGCCGAAATCGACATGAAGTTCAAGCCCCTGCTCCAGATGGCCGACCAGCTCATGTGGTTCAAGTACGTGCTCAAGAACGTGGCCTACCGGCACAACCACACCGTGACCTTCATGCCCAAGCCGCTTTACGGCGACAACGGCTCGGGCATGCACACCCACGTGAGCCTCTGGAAAAACGGGAAAAACCTCTTCGCCGGGGACAAGTACGCGGGGGTCTCCCAGACGACCCTCTACGCGATCGGCGGAATCCTCAGGCATTGCCGCGCCCTTTGCGCGATCACCAACCCCACGACGAACTCCTACAAGCGGCTCGTCCCGGGATACGAGGCCCCGGTCAACCTCGCCTACTCCAGCCGCAACCGCAGCGCGGCGATCCGCATCCCGATGTACTCGACCTCGCCCAAGGCGAAGCGGATCGAATTCCGCACGCCGGATCCCTCCTGCAACGGGTACCTCGCCTTCGCCGCGATCCTGATGGCCGCGATCGACGGCATCCAGAACAAGATCGACCCCGGGGACCCCCTCGACAAGAACATCTACGACCTGCCGCCGGAGGAGCTCGCGAAGGTGCCCTCGGCCCCGGGGTCGCTCGACGAGGCGCTCGCCTGCCTGAAGGCCGACCAGGAATTTCTGCTCAAGGGCGACGTCTTCACCCGGGATGCGCTCGAGATGTGGATCGAGTACAAGACCAAGGCCGAGGTGGACGCCGTGCGCCTGCGGCCGCACCCCCACGAGTTTTTCCTCTATTTCGACATCTGAAGCGCAGGCCGCGGCTCCGCCGCCGCCGGGGCCTCCGGGCGGGGCATCCGCCCGGAGGCCCGTTTTCTTTTCGGGGGGGTGAGGCCGCGCGGCGGCGGGGGACGCGGGGCGGCCCCCGCCCCTCAGGGCCGGTAGGTGCGGTAGTCGATCCCGTAGCGACGCGCCTTGTAGGCGAACTTGCGCACGGTCGTGCGCAAGAGCGCCGCCGCGGCGGTGATGTTGCCGCGGGTGTTCTTGAGGGCGTCGATCAGCATCTCGCGCTCGAGCTTCGCGACGGCCTCGTCGAGCGAGACCGCGGGCAGGGTTCCGGACTCGGTTCCGGTCTGCAGCGTGGGGGGCAGGTGGTAGCTGTGGATCACGCCTTCCTCGCAGAGCAGGACGGCGCGCTCGATGCAGTTTTCGAGCTCGCGCACGTTTCCCGGCCAGTGATACTGCATCAGCATGTCGATCGCCGGGGTGGAGAAGCGGCGGATGTCCTTTCCGTTCTCGCGGGCGTACTTCTCGAGAAAATAGTCCGCGAGCAGCAGGATGTCGGTCTTGCGCTCGCGCAACGGCGGCATGTAGATCGGAAAGACGTTCAGACGGTAGTAGAGGTCGCCGCGGAAATCCCCCTTCTCCACCGCCTGCTCGAGGTTCGAGTTCGTCGCCGCGATCACGCGCACGTCCACCCGGATCGTGCGCTGGCCGCCCACGCGGTCGAACTCCTTCTCCTGGAGGATCCGCAGCAAGTTCGCCTGGACGTCGAGGTTGAGGGAGCCGATCTCGTCGAGAAAGATCGTTCCGCGGTGGGCGAGCTCGAACTTGCCGATCTTCTGGCGGATCGCGCCGGTGAAGGCGCCCTTTTCGTGGCCGAACAGCTCGCTTTCGATCAGGTTCTGGGGGAGCGCGGCGCAGTTCACCTTGACGAAGGGGCCGCTGGCCCGCGGGCTGTTGTAGTGGATGGAGTTGGCGACCAGTTCCTTGCCGGTGCCGCTCTCGCCGCGGATGAGCACCGTCGCGTTGCTGCGGCAGACGCGGGAGATCATCTGGAAGACCTCCCGCATGCGGTTGGAGCTCCCGATGATGTGGCCGAAGCTGTACTTGTTCTGGAGCTCCGACTGCAGCCTGCGGTTCTCCTCGCGCAGGCGCTCGTGCTCGAGGCGGATGGTCTCGAGCTTGCTCACGTGGCTGGCGAGCATGGTGGCGACGACCGAAAGCAGCCGTTTGCCCTCCTCCAGGGGGTAGTCCGGGTCAAAGGGTCGGTCGACGCTCAGGGCGCCGATCACTTGGCTGCCTTTTTTGATCGGGACGCAGAAAAAGGAGAGCTCGGCCGTCTTTTTGCCGCGTCGGCTCGCCGTGCGGTCGAGGAAGCGGGGCTCCTCGCTGATCCGCGCCACGGCGACGGCCTTGCCGGTCTGGATCACCTCGCCCGTCACCCCTTCGCCCAGCTTGTAGCGCACGCGCGCGATCGCCGCCGGCGCGATGCCGTGGGCGACCTCGATGCGGATCTCCTCCTTGAGGGGGTCGAGCAGGGTGATCGTCCCGCGCACCATGTTCATCGAGTCGGAGAGGATGTCGAGGACCTTGTACAGCGAGCGTCGGAGCTCGAGGTGCTCGTTCAAGGCCTTGGAGATCTCGTAGAGGAGGGCGATGTGCTCGGCGCGCTCGATTTTCATGACTGTTTTGAATTCCGCTTGATTGTTTTTTACAATTTTGTGAAAGTCTAAACCATTCCCCGGCGCCGCGCAAGCGCCGCGCCGGGCCGCGGAGGGCGGCGGTGATCCTGCACGTCGACATGGACGCCTTCTACGCCGCGGTCGAGCAGCGCGACCGGCCCGAGCTCCGCGGACGTCCGGTCGTGGTCGGCGGGACCGGCCGCCGGGGCGTGGTGGCCGCGGCGAGCTACGAGGCCCGCGCCTTCGGGGTCCGCTCGGCGATGCCCATGGCCGCGGCGCGCCGGCTGTGCCCGCAGGCCGCCGTTCTCTCCCCCCGGCCCGAGCGCTACCGCGAGGTCGCGCACCGCATCCGCGAGGTGCTCGCCTCCTTCAGCCCGATCGTCGAGCCCGTCTCGATCGACGAGGCCTTCCTCGACCTCGCCGGCACCGAGCGCCTCTACGGCCCGCCGGCTGCGGCCGGGCGGTTGCTCAAAGAGCGGATCTTCGCCGCGGTGGGGCTGACCGCCTCGGTCGGCATCGCCCCCAACCGCTTTCTCGCCAAGGCCGCCTCGGATTTCGCCAAACCCGACGGCCTGACGGTGGTCGCCCCCGGCGAGGAAGCCGCGTTCCTCGCGGTCCTCCCGCTCGAGAAGGCCCCGGGCGTGGGGCCGCGGATGCGGGAGCGGCTTTCGCGCTTCGGGGTGCGCTTTCTGGGCGAGCTCGCCCGCATCCCCGAGGGGGAGCTCGTCGCCCTGCTCGGCGCGGCCGGCCGGAGGCTGGCCGCGCTCGCCCGCGGCGTCGACCCGACGCCCGTGGCCCCGCCTCCGCCCCCGCGCTCCTTCGGCAGCGAGCGCACCCTCGACCGCGACACGCGCGACCGGGAGCTGCTCACGCGGCTGCTGCTCGCGCACGCCGAGGCCGTGGCCGCCGAGCTGCGTGCGGCGAACCAGGCCGCGCGCACGGTCGTGCTCAAGATCCGGAGCGCGGATTTCTCCCTCACGACCCGGCGGCGCACCTGGGCCTCCCCGGCCTGCTCCTCGCGCGAGCTCTACCGCCGGGGCCTCGCCCTGCTCGAGGGGTTTACGCTCGCGCGGCCGGTGCGGCTGATCGGCCTCGCCGCAACCGGCCTGGTCGCGACGGGTCCTCCCCGCCAGCCGCCTCTTTTCGGCGAAGAGCGGCCCCGGTCCGCGGCGTGGGAGCGGGTCGATCGCGCGATGGCTTCGATCCGGGAGCGGTTCGGGGAAGAGGCGGTCGGCCGGGCGAGTCTCAGGGAGCCGCGGGCAAAGTCCCCCCCAGCTCCGCAAGGAGGCGGCCGACGACCTGGTCGGGGCTGAGGCCGTCGGTGGCGACGACGAGGTCCGCGGCGCCTCGGTAGAGGGGATCGCGCTCCGCCCAGAGCTCCTCGAGGCCCCGGCCGGGGGCGATCACGACCCCGCGGGCATCGAGGTCCGCAAGCCGTTCCTTGAGGCGCTCGACCGAGAGCCTCAGGTAGACGGAGATCCCCCCCCGCCGCAGGTGCCGCATCGCCGCCTCGCGGTAGACGACGCTTCCGCCCGGGGCGACCACGCAGTTCTCGAACGAAAGCGAGAGCACATGGCGCTCTTCGAGCCGGCAGAAGCCCTCGGGTCCGTGCTCGCGGATCAGCTCCTGAAGGCTCTTTCCCTCGCGGTGCTGGATCACGAGGTCGGTGTCGAGAAAGGAGAAGCGAAGGCGCTTGGCCAGGAGCACGCCGACCGTGCTTTTTCCGACCGCCGGCATGCCGATCAAGACGACGTGCCCGAAGGGCCTCACGGGGGATCCCCTGCCCGCGGAACGGGGCCGGCCGGCCGCGTCCCGCGGCATCCCGGAGGGCAAAAGGCGGGACTCACGGGGTGAGCCGGCGGACCGCGGCGAGCGCGAAGAGCCCCGCGGCCACCAGGGCGAGGGTTCCGGGCTCCGGGATCGGCCTGCCCGGAAGATCGCCCCGGAAAAGCTCGTTGTGGGCTTCCCCGGTTCCGAAGAGCGAGCGCGCGATCAACCCGCCCTCGATGTGGCCGTCGAAGAAACGCACCCTCGCCCAGGGGGCGAGGACCGTCCCGTGCACTTCGATCCCGGCGATCTTGAGCGCGGTCGCCTCGTAGAAGTTGTAGAGGATCCGTTCGTCGGGGAAGCGGCCCTCGGTGTCGTGGTCGCCGTAGAGGCCGTTGAAATAAAAACCGAAGCCTTCCATGCGGCCGATCTTCCCCGCGATGTTGACCAGGACCGTCGCGCCCTCGGGGACCTCGATCCGAAAATCGCCGATGCGCACGAGGTCCCAGGCGGAGAGGGTGAAAATGTTGAACTGGGGATCGGACCCCTTGAGGGTGAGGTTCGGCTTGAGGTCTTCGCGGTTGGGATCCCCGCCCGCCCTTTCGACCGTGCCGTTGGGCGCAAGGCTGCCCCAGAACGAGGCCATGTCCCTCAAGTGATCGCGCTCGCGACGGAAATCGATCGGCGAGGGGGTCGTTTCGCTCAGCGTGCCGTAGGTGAAGGTCGGATAGCCGCCTGCGTCCTTGCCGATGAAGGCCCTGCCGCCGACGACGATATCGCCTTGCTTGTAGGCCGGGTCCCCGGAGTTCTCCGCGGGAAAGTAGCCGACGCTGCCGCGCCCGGCGAAAAGGCTTCCGCCCACGATCAGCTCCGGGTCGGTGTCGTTTCCGTCCCGCTCGGGGATCAGCCGCGCGACCGACATGTCCGAGTAGAAGACGTTTCCGCCGGCGGCGACACGGCCCTCGGTGTCCGTCCTCCACTGCACGATGCTCTCGAAGACGAAGACGTTGAAGCGGGAAGCGACCCCCAGGGCCGAGGCATCGGCGAACCCCGGAAAACCGCCCACCAGGAAGGCGAAGGCGGCCGCAACGGCCAATCGGTTCATCTTTCCCCCTCTTGTTGCGGGTCGCAGGCGGCGGGAAAACGTTAAATTTTGTTTAATTTATCAGCACCGGGCCGGTCTGTCAAGGGTCTACTCCCCAACCCTTAGGAATCAAATCAAAATTATTCGTTCCGGGCATACGGCGAATGCTTTTCGGGTATGATCCCTATATTGTGATCGAGTTGACGATTGACACACAATATGTTGTGTGCGAAAGGGTAAATGGATGCCGATCCGTCGTCCGCCGGTCGCACGACCTCGGCGCGTCATTTCTTCCCAGGTCAGGCTTCTCGTGCTTACTGTTTAAGGAATGAAATCCGGCGGCGCGTGCGCCGCCGCCGTCAAGACCACGTTTCCGCCCAGCGGGTAAGGACCCTCACCATGGAAGACACCCTCATCGCGCCAGCGGCCCCCCCGACGCAGAAGCCGGCCCCGGCGAAACCGCGGCTTGTGCTCTCCGAAAACGCCCTGACGGTGCTGCGCAAGCGGTACCTGAAAAAGGACTCCCAGGGCAAACCGCTCGAAACCCCCGAGAAGATGTTCCGGCGGGTCGCCCACCACGTCGCGCGCGCCGAAAAAACCTACGGCGCCGACGAGCGCCGCACGGCCGAGATCGAGGAGGCCTTTTACGATCTCATGACCTCGTTTCGCTTCCTGCCCAACTCGCCCACCCTGATGAACGCCGGCAGGCGGCTGGGCCAGCTCGCGGCCTGCTTCGTGCTCCCCGTCGAGGACAGCATGGAGGGGATCTTCGATGCGCTGCGCAACGCGGCCCTCATCCACAAGTCGGGCGGCGGGACGGGATTTTCCTTCTCGCGGCTGCGGCCCAAGAACAGCAACGTGGGCTCGACGGGCGGGGTCGCCTCCGGACCCGTCTCCTTCATGAAGATCTTCAACACCGCCACCGAGCAGGTGAAACAGGGCGGCACCCGGCGCGGGGCCAACATGGCCATCCTGCGCGTCGACCACCCCGACATTCTCGAATTCATTCACTGCAAGAGCAGCGGGCGCGAGCTCAACAACTTCAACATTTCCGTCGCCGTGACCGACGCCTTCATGCGCGCCGCCGCGGCCGGCGAGGAGTACGATCTCCTCGACCCGCGGGACAAGCGCCCGGTCGCCCGGCTGAACGCGGCCGAGGTGTACGCCGCCCTCATCTCCCAGGCTTGGAAGACGGGCGACCCGGGGATCATCTTCCTCGACCGCATGAACGCCGACAACCCGACCCCGGAACTGGGCGAGATCGAGTCCACCAACCCCTGCGGCGAGCAGCCCCTGCTCCCCATGGAGGCCTGCAACCTGGGATCCGTCAACCTCGCCCGCTTCGTGCGGCCGGGCGGCGGGATCGACTGGGAGGGGTTGGGCGAAACCGTCGCCCTGGCGGTGCGTTTCCTCGACGACACGATCGACATGTCCCGCTATCCCCTGCCCGAGATCACGGCCATGGTGCAGGGAAACCGCAAGGTGGGCCTGGGCGTGATGGGGTTCGCCGACCTCCTCTTCGAGCTCGGCGTGCCCTACGACTCCGAAGAGGCTCTGCAGACGGCCGAGGCGGTCATGGGCTTCGTTCACAAGACCGCCCACGCGGCGTCGGAAGCGCTCGCCGAGGAGCGCGGGGTCTTCCCCAACTGGGAACGCAGCATCTACGGCAGGCGGGGGCTCAAGCGCCGCAACGCGACGCTCACGACGATCGCCCCCACGGGGACCCTGAGCATCATCGCCGGCTGCTCAAGCGGCATCGAGCCCCTCTTCGCGCTCAGCTTCGTGCGCCGCGTCATGGACAACGACCGGCTGCTCGAGGTGAACCCGGTCTTCGAGCGCATCGCCCGCGAGCGCGGCTTCTACAGCGCCGAGCTCATGGACCGCGTCGCCCGCGAGGGCTCGATCCGCAGAATGGAAGAAATCCCGGAGGACGTCCGCCGCGTCTTCGTGACCGCCCACGACATCTCGCCCGAGTGGCACGTGCGGATGCAGGCCGCCTTCCAGAAGCACACCGACAACGCGGTCTCGAAGACCGTGAACCTCCCGCGGGAGGCGTCGGTCGACGACGTCCGGCGCGTCTACGACCTCGCCTTCGAGCTCGGCTGCAAGGGGGTGACGATCTACCGCGACGGCAGCAAGGAGAACCAGGTGCTCTCCGTCGGGAAGAGCTCCCCGGAGGGGCCGCCGCGCGAGGTGCTCGAGCGGCCCGAGACCCTCTACGGCTTCACCACCAAGATCAAGACCGGCTACGGCCACCTCTACGTCACCGTCACCGAGCTCGAGGGTCGGCCCTTCGAGGTCTTCGCCACGATCGGCAAATCGGGCCGTTCGACCACGGCCAAAACCGAGGCGATCGGGCGGCTGGTTTCGCTCGCGCTGCGCTCGGGCGTCACCGTGGACAAGATCGTCGATCAGCTCAAGGGGATCTGCGGCGAGCACCCCATCTTCCAGAACGGCGGGCTCATCCTTTCCATCCCCGACGCGATCGCCCGCGTGCTGGAAAAGCGCTACCTCACCGAGGGGGGGCGGCCGCGGATCGCCAAGACCGAGCCCAGCCTGAGCGGGGACACGTGCCCCGAGTGCGGGCAGAAGGTGAGCTTCGAGGAAGGCTGCCTGATCTGCCACTTCTGCGGCTACAACAAGTGCAGCTGACCCGCCCGGGGGTGGGTTCGCCCGCTCAGGGCCGGTTCAGGCAGGTCGTGCAAAGCCCCTCCAGGCGGACCTCGACGTCGCGGATTTCGCCCGCGAAGACGCGCCGCACGCCCCCGAGGTCCACCCGCACCCCGCCGGGGGGAAGGCACTGCACGGCGCCGCATCGAGCACACCGAAAGTGCGGGTGCGGCGGGTGGTGCTCGCTCGGCGCCATGCCGTAGAGGCGCCTTCGGCCCCCGAGCGACAGCTCCTTCAGGATCTTTTCCCGCACCAGCCGGTCGAGGATGCGGTAAACCGTGACCCGATCGAGGGTCCCCGTGCGGTTGACCGTGCGGTGGATGTCGGCCGCGCTGAGAGGCGCGGGGTGGTTCCCCACGACCTCGAGCACCCGCAGCCGGCCGGGGGTCGCCTCCAGGCCGGCCCGCTCGAGGATTTCGCGGTAGTTGCAGCGCGCGCACACGGCCTTCGCCCTCCCGCCCCGGAAGCGCCCCCTCAGCCGGCGTTCGCCGGACGGCCGGGGAAGAGGCGACGCCACAGGAGCGCCGCCCCGAATCCGGCCGCGGCGACGAGGATGATGGTCGCCCCCGAGGTGAGATCGAGGGCGTAGGAAAGAAAGAGCCCGCTCACGGTGAAGAGGGCGCTCAGGGCGCTCGCCCGCGCCATCATCCCCCGGAGCGACCCGCTGAACGACTCGGCGATGAAGGGCGGGATCGTGAGCAGCGCGATCACGAGAATGAGCCCCACGACGCGGATCACGATCACGACACTCGCCGCGATCAGGGCCAGCATGAGCACGTGCAGCGCGGCCACGGGGACGCCCCGGATCCGGGCGAACTCGGCGTCGTAGGACATGGCGAGAAAGGCGGGGTAGCCCGCGGCGACGACCCCGACGACCAGGGCCGCGATCGCCGCCGTCTCGGCGAGCTCGGCGGCCGGCACCGCCAGGATGCTCCCGAAGAGGTAGCTCATGAGGTCGCTGCGGTAGCCCGGGGTGAGGTCGATCAACACGACCCCCGCCGCCATCCCGACCGCCCAGATCACCCCCACCACGGCGTCCGCCCGGTGCCGGGCGCGCAGCGTGACGGCGGCCATGGCGGCGGCGGCGGCCAGTGCGACCCCGAGGGTCCCCGCCAAAAAGGGCCAGCCCAGGAAGATCGCCAGGCCGATGCCGCCGTAGGCCGCGTGCGCGATCCCGCCCGCCAAGAAGACGATCCGGTTCACCACGACGAGCGTTCCGATCACGCCGCAGACGAGGCTCACGAGCAGCCCGGCGACGAGGGCGTGGCGCATGAACTCCATCTGCAGGGCGTCGATCATCTCAACCCTCCCGGTGCACCTCGAAGACCCGGTGGGGGATCCCGTGGGCCACGAGATCGACGGGACAGCGGTAGGCGGCCTCGAGCAGCTCGGGGGTGATTTCCGCCGCGTCGTGATGGTGGAGGCGGCGGTTGACGCAGGCCACCGATTTCACGCGCGGGGAGAGCATCATCGTGTCGTGGGTCACGGCGACGATCGTGGTGCTGCGGTTGAGTTCGGCCAGGAGATCGTAGAACTCCGCCCGACCCTGGGCGTCGATGCTCGCCATGGCCTCGTCAAGGAGCAGGATCTCGGGCCGGCAGACGAGCGCCCGGGCGATGAAGACCCGCTGGAGCTGCCCCCCGGAGAGCTGCCCGATCCGTTTCCGGCGCAGCTCCCAGACGCCCATCTCCTCCATCGCCGCCCGCACGGCGGCCTCCGCCGTCGGGCTGCGCCGGAAAAACCGTCCCCCCGCACCGAGGCTTCCCATGCGCACGACGTCGTGCACCGAGATCGGGAAGCTGCGGTTCACGTGGACGTTCTGCGGCACGTAGCCGAGCCGGTGGGCCGCCCGGCGGGGCGAGGTCCCCAGGACGACGATCTCGCCGCGCGCAGGCGACAACAGCCCGAGAATCAACTTGAGCAGGGTCGTCTTGCCCCCGCCGTTCGGCCCGATCAGGACGAGGAAGTCCCCGCGGCGGACCCGCAGGTTCACCTCCTCGAGCACGGGATGCCCGTCGAAGGAGAACCCCAGGCCGCGGGCCTCGATGACCGCTTCGGGGGGTTGCGGTTCAGGCTCCATCACGCCTCAGGGCAGGGCTTCCCGCAGGCGGCGGGCGGCCTGCCTCAGGTTCTGCGCCCAGTCGGCGGCGAGCGGGTCGACGGCGATCACCGCGCCGTCGATCCCGCGGGCCACGGCCTCGGCGCTGCGCGTCGAAAACTGCGGCTGGACGAACACGGCGCGGATGCCCTCCCGGCGGGCGAAACGGATCAGCTCCTGGAGCCGGGCGGGCTTGGGCTCCTTGCCCTCGATCTCGATCGCCCGCTGCTCGAGCCCGTAGTCGCGGGCGAAGTAGCCCCAGGAGGGGTGAACCACCAGGAAGCGCGAGCCCTCTTTGCCGGCGAAGAGCGCGCGCAGCTCGGCGTCCAGGGAATCGATCTCCTCGAGGAACGCCGCATGGCCCGCCTCGTAGCGCGCGCGGTGCTCGGGATCAACCGCGATCAGCCCGTCGCGGATGTGACCGGCCTGCACCCGGACGAGGCCGGGGGAGAGCCAGATGTGGGGGTCGAGCCCCTCCCCGTGGGCGTGGGCGTGCTCGCGCGCGGGATCGCGGGGACGGCGGTTGGCCCCCTGCGCGGCCTTCTCGGGCTCGTGGGCCGGCAGCGGGATCTTCTCGATTCCCCGGTCGGTGGGCACGATGCGCATGCCGGGGTTCGCGGCCGCGATCTTTCCCATCCAGGCGGCCTCGAAGTCGATCCCGATGGAGAAGTAGACCGCCGCGCGCGAAAGCTCGGCCATCGCCCGCGGCCTGGGCTCCCAGGTGTGGGGGTCGGCGCCCGCGGGCACGAGGACCGAGACCGCAACGCGCTCCCCGCCGATTCGTTCCACGAAGTATCGCTGCGGCGCGATGCTCACGAAAACGGGGAGCGGGGCCTGCCCTACCGCGTCCCCCGCAAAGCCGAAGAGGAACAGGCAGGCGATCGCCGCCGCAAGGCCCTGAGTCCGATGTTTCATGGCGGAGCCCCGGATCGCGCGCTGCAATTCGGTGGCATATCGCGAGTAGAGCGCAGACTCGATTTGGAAGACAATCCAGGAGAAGAACGATGTGCAACAATGTTGCATTTCGAGGGCGTTGTCAACTTCCCCCCGGGGGCAAGATCAGCGCTTGTTTCCTCTTTTAGGACTTGAGGATCTGCATCCCCTCGCGGGTGTCCTTCACGGTGTAGCCCCGCTTCTGGATCTCGGCCCGCAGCCGGTCCGCCTCGGCCCAGTCTTTCGCCTCCCGCGCCGCCTTGCGCGCCGCCACCAGCCGCCGCACCTCCTCGGGCAGCTCCTCGGCCCGGTCGAGGCGGTCGAGATCGAGCCCCAGGACGCGATCGAAATCGAGCACCGTCGCGCGCTTCACGGCCGGGGGAAGGTCGCTTTTCAGCAGCTCCTGCACCACGGCCATGGCCCGCGGCAGGTTGAGGTCGTCGTTCACCTCCTTCAGGAACTTTTCGCGGAAGGAGGCGTCGGGTTCGGCCCCCGGCGCGGCGGAGCCGAGGTCACGCACCTGGTTGTGAAGATGCTCGAGCCCGGCGCGGGCCGCCTCCATCGAGGCGTCGCTGTACTCCATCGGCTTGCGGTAGTGGGAGAGGAAGGCGGCGAAGCGGAAGGCGAGCGGCGGGATGCCCTTGCGGAGGAGGGCGTTTTCCAGGGTCAAAAAGTTTTCCTCGCTCTTGGCCATCTTCTTTCCGCCCTGGATGTTGAGGAAGGCGCCGTGCATCCAGAACCGGAAGAACGGTTTCCCCGTCGCCGCCTCGGACTGGGCGATCTCGTTGGTGTGGTGGATGTCGATGTGGTCGATCCCGCCGCAGTGGATGTCGAGCCGCTCCCCCAGGTATTTGAGGCTCATCGCCGAGCACTCGATGTGCCAGCCCGGGAACCCCACGCCCCAGGGGGAATCCCATTCCATCTGCCGCTTCGCCCCGGGCGGCGAGAATTTCCAGAGCGCGAAATCGGTCGGGTTGCGCTTCTCCGGGTTCCGCTCCACCCGCGCCCCTTCGCGCAGCGCCTCGAGGTTCTGGCTCGACAGGCGGCCGTATTCCGGAAACCGCGCGGTGTCGAAGTAGATCCCGTCGCTCGTGCGGTAGGTGTAGCCTTTTTCCTCGAGGATGCGGATGAGCGCGATCTGCTCCGGAATGTTCTCCGTCGCCCGGCACCAGACGGTGGGCTCGAGGATGTTCAGCCGCGCCATGTCCTCGCGGAAGGCACGCGTGTAGAACTCGGTGATCTCCCAGGCGCTCTTGCCCTCCCGGCGCGAGCCGGCCTCGATCTTGTCCTCGCCGAGATCGCGGTCGCCGGTCAGGTGCCCCACGTCGGTGATGTTCATGACGTGGCGCACGCGGTACCCGTTGTAGAGGAGCACCCGCTTGAGCACGTCCTCGAAGAGGAAGGTGCGCAGGTTGCCGAGATGGGCGTAGTTGTAAACCGTCGGCCCGCAGGTGTAGAGGCCGACCTCGTCCGGGAAGAGGGGAACGAACGGCTCCTTTTTCCGCGTGCGGGTGTTATAGAGCAAAAGCGGCATGCGGGCGGCCGGAGGTCAGGCGGACTTCTTCGCCCCGGCGCGGGGGCGGGGCGCGGAGGGCTTGCGGGGCGCGGACGCCGGCCGGGCGGCCTGGAGCTGCTTCTTGAGCTGCTGGATTTCGCGCTTCAAGCCCTTCAGGTCCTCGCGCGTGGCGACGTCGGCCTTGCGCAGCACCTCCTTCGCCAGCTGGTTCACCCGCTTCTCGAGGCCTTGCTGCGCCCGGTCGTAGGCCTCCCGGAGGCTCTTCAGGAACTGCCCGGCCTCCGCCTCCGAGAGCCGGGATTTGCGGGCGATCTCGCGCCCGGCGGCCTCGACCTCGCGCCAGGTCTTGAGCGCCAGCCCCACGCCGGTGTTCAAGGCCTTCTTGAGGGATTCGATCATCGTCTCGGTTTCCTTTCTTCGCCCGCCGCCGCGGGGGAGGTCACTTCAGCTTGCCCAGCACGGCGCTTGCGATCGTGTTCTTCTGGATCTCCTTGGTCCCCTCGTAGATCTCGGTGATCTTGGCGTCGCGGTAGAAGCGCTCGACCTCGTACTCGGTCATGTAGCCGTAGCCCCCGAGGAGCTGGATCGCCTCGTCGGCCACCTCGACCGCCGTCCGCGCGGCGTACATCTTGGCCATCGAGGTCAGCTTGGGGTCGATGCGGCCCTGGTCGAAATTCCAGGCGGCCTTGTAGGTCATCAGGCGCGCGAGCTCGATCTTCGTCGCCATGTCGGCGAGCTTGTGCTGGGTCACCTGGAAATCGGCGATCCGCCGCCCGAACTGCTGGCGCTCCTTCACGTAGGCGAGCGCGCGGTCGAAGGCGCCCTGGGCGATGCCGAGGGCCTGGGCGGCGACGAGGATCCGGCTCTCGTCGAAGAACTCGAGCACCTGGTAGAAGCCGCGGCCCTCCTTGCCGATCAGGTTGGCGGCGGGCACGCGCACGTCGCGGAAGCTCAGCTCCGCGGTCGCCATCATGTGGATCCCCATTTTCTCGCCCACGTCCGCGGCGGTGAGGCCCGGGCGATCGGCCTCGACGAGGATCATGCTGATGCCGCGGTAGGAGGGCGTGACGCCGACCTCGGTCTGGCAGAGCGTGCAGTAGAACCCGGCGAGCCCCCCGTTGGTGATGAACGTCTTGGTGCCGTTGATGATCCACTCGTTGCCGTGACGCACGGCGGTGGTGTCGAGGGCGGTGATGTCGGAGCCGTGGCCGGGTTCGGTGAAGGCGCCGCCGGAGAGCATGCGACCCTCGGCGACGGGCGGGAGGAAGCGCTTTTTCTGCTCCTCGGAGCCGAAGCGCAGGATGCACTCCGAGGCGAAACTCGCGAGCACCACCGCGCTGCCGATTCCCGAGTCGCGGGCGCAAAACTCCTCGGCGATCAGGATGTTCTCGAGGACCCCGAGCCCCTGACCGCCGTAGGCCTCGGGGAAATGGACGCCGACGAAGCCGAGCTCCGCCGCCTTGCGCCAGATCGCCCGCGGAAACTCGTGGCGTCGATCGAGCTCGAGGGCGAGTTCCTTGTCGAACTCCCCGCGGGCGAACTCCCGCGCCGCTTTCTGGATTTCCTTCTGGGGCTTGGTCAGCTCGAAGTCCATGGCGATCCTCCGATGGCGAAGGCGGCGGCAAGCGCCGGCAGCGGGGTCGGAAAGCGGTCGCGGCCCGGGATCTCCGCAGCCGACGGAGAGCCGCGGGCCGCCTGGGCGGATGCGGCGTATCTCCCTGCAGCGCTTATCACAGGGCCGGGGCGGTTTGCAAGGCGCACCCCGCGGGCGATCGCCTTGACTGGGCCCCCGTTCTGACCTAAAGCGGTAGCGTAACCCGGCGCGGAATGGACCCCGCCGGACTCCCCGCAAGCGAGACCTATTCCGATGGCTTTCCACATCGCCATGGCCGGCAAGGGCGGAACCGGCAAGACCACCCTCGCCGGCCTCTTGATCCGCCACCTGATCTCCCGCAACCGCAAGCCGATCCTCGCCGTCGACGCCGACAGCAACGCCAACCTGAACGAGGTGCTCGGCGTCCCGCTCGCGGAGACGCTGGGCGAGGCCCGCGAGGACATGAAGCGCGGCCAGGTCCCGAGCGGCATGACCAAGGACCTCTTCCTCGAGATGAAGCTCGGCCAGGCCGTGGTCGAGGCCGGGGACTTCGACCTGATCGCCATGGGGCGGCCGGAAGGCCCCGGGTGCTACTGCGCGGCGAACGCGATCCTGGTCACCTGCCTGGAGAAACTCGTCGCGAACTACCCCTGGGTGGTCATGGACAACGAGGCCGGCATGGAGCACATCAGCCGGCTGACCACGAAGAACGTCGACGCGCTCCTCGTCGTCTCGGACCCCTCGCGGCGGGGACTCGAGGCGGCCCTGCGCATCGCCCGGCTCGCCCGGGAGCTGAACATCGGGGTGGGGGAAAGCCACCTCATCGTCAACCGCGCTCAGGAGCCTCCCGCCGAGGAGGCGCTGCGGCCGCTGCTCGAGGCCGGGCTGCGCTTCGCCGGCACCGTCCCCGAGGACCGCCGCATCACGGAGTTCGACGCCCGGGGGCGGCCGATCTTCGATCTTCCCGAAGACGCCCCGTCGCTCCGCGCGGCGTACGCGATTTTCGAGCGCCTGTTCCCCTGAGCGCCCGGCGAGCTGACCGGAAGGGGGGCGGAAACGGCCTCCGCGGCGACAAGGAAGGCCCATGAGACGCACCGGCTTGGTCTACGACGATCGCTTCCTGCTGCACCGGACCGGCCCCTACCACCCCGAGGTCCCCGAGCGGCTCACCGCCGTGATGCAGGGGATCGCCGAGGGCGGGCTGCTCGACCGCCTGGTGCGCATCCCCGCATCCCCCGCGGAGCTCGCCTGGGTGCACGCCGTTCACAGCCCGGAGTACGTGCGGCGCTTCGAGGCCGCCTGCCGCCGAGGGGAAACCCTCTTTGACTCGCCGGACAACCCGATGTGCCGCGAGACCTACGAGGTCGCCCTGCTCGCCGCGGGGGGGGTGATCGCCGCCTGCCGCGAGGTGCTGGAAGGCCGGCTGGACAACGCCTTCTGCGCCGTCCGCCCCCCGGGACACCACGCCGAGGCGAACCGCGCCATGGGGTTCTGCTACCTCAACAACGTCGCCATCGCCGCGCGCTACATCCAGCGGCGCTTCGGGGTCGAGCGCATCGGCATCGTCGACTTCGACGTGCACCACGGCAACGGCACCCAGCACATCTTCGAGGACGATCCGCAGGTCTACTACTACAGCATCCACCAGCACCCCTCCTTCGCCTATCCCGGGACGGGCCGCGAGTTCGAATACGGCCGCGGGGGGGGATACGGCTACACGAAGAACTCGCCCGCCCTGCCCGGCCAGGGCGACGAAGAGTACCGCCGGCTGATCGAACGCGACCTCCTGCCGGCCTTCGCGGAGTTCCGGCCGCAGGTGATTCTCGTCTCGGCCGGCTTCGACGCCCACCGCGACGACGACATGTCCGACATCGCCCTCTCGACGGAGGGCTACACCTGGATCATCGAACGCATCCTCGAGCTGGCCGCGGCCCACAGCGGGCACCGTCTCATCTCGGTGCTCGAAGGCGGCTACTGCCTCGCCCGGCTGCCCGAGCTCGCCCGCAACCACGTGCAGGCCCTGCTGGAGGGCTGAAGGGGTGAATTCCATCGCATCGAGGGGGAGACCATGTTCGTCAGCCGATCCATGACCCGGGGGGTCGTCACCGCCGCCCCGGAGACATCCCTGTTCGACCTCCAGGAGCTCATGGCCGCCCACCGCATCCGCCACATCCCCATCGTGGACGAGCAGCGGAAGGTGGTCGGGATCGTCAGCGATCGGGACATCCGCAGCGCGCTGCCGTTCCGGTTTTTCAAGGAGGGCCTCAGCGAAACGGAGCGGGAGAAATTCAAGGACATCCGCGCGCGGGACATCATGACCTCGCCGGTGATCACGATCTCGCCCGGCTACACCATCCAGGATGCGCTGCTCATGATCCAGAACGCCAAGGTGGGCGCCCTGCCCGTCGTGGACGAGGAGGGCCGGCTGCGCGGGATCCTCTCCGTGCGCGACCTCCTGCGGGCCTTCATCAACGTGCTGGGCATCGGGGAGCCCGGCACCCTGCTGTGCATCCTCGTGGAGGAGAAGGTCGGGCAGCTCAAGAAAATCGTGGACGCGATCACCGAAATGGGCATCTCCTTCGGCAGCGTCCTCGTCGCCCGCTACTGGGAAGAGGACAAGCGCGCCGTCTTTCCCTACCTGCTCACCCAGAACGTGGCCCAGGTGAAGAAAAAGCTGACCGAGATGGGCTACACGCTGATCGACCCCATGCAGTGGTATCTCGACCGGCTGCCGCAGGAGGAAGAGACCCCGCCCGCACCGCCGCGACCATGAACCGCCGCCGCCCCTGCCCGTACGGGGAGCTCACCATCTACGAAATCGCCGGCCGGCCGCCGGCCTTCGCCGAGCCGCAGGCCGAGGGCTTCCTCGGCGGCTGGCGGGAGGAGGAGAGCTGCTTTTTTTTCTTCTCCGCGCCGGCCCCGCACGAAATGGCCGAGTTTCTCTCCCGGCACCCCGGCCTGCGCCTGCGCGAGGTCCACCGCATGGCCTACGCCGACTGGCAGGGAGGTCCCCCCGAGCCCTTCCGCGTCGGCCGCTTCCGCTTCCTCCCCCCGGGGTGCGCTGCGGAGGCGGCGGCCCCGGGGGAGGACCCCCCGCTCCTGCTCGACCCCGGCCTGGTCTTCGGCAACGGCCGCCACCCCACGACGCGCGACTGCCTGCGGGCCCTCGAGGCCGCCGCGGGGCGATCCCCGCCGGGCTGCGTCCTCGACCTGGGGACGGGGACCGGGGTGCTCGCGCTCGCCGCCGCCTCGCTCGGCGGCCGCGTGCTGGCGGTCGACGCGAACCTCCTCGCCGCGCGGACGGCCCGCCGCAACGTGCTCCTGAACGGTCTCGAACACCGCGTCCTCGTCGTCGCCGGCCGGGCCGAGGACTTCGCCGGGACGCCCGCCGACCTCGCGCTCGCCAACCTGAACGGCGAGGTGCTCCTCGGGATTCTCGCCGGCTTTGCCTGGCGCCGTACGCCGCGGTGGGTCCTCTCCGGGCTCTTGCGCGGAGAGGCGCGGGAAGTGCGCCGCCGGCTCGGCCTGGCCGGCTACCTCGTCGAGGGAGCCTGGGTTCACGAGGGGGTCTGGCACACGCTGCTCGCCCGCGCGGCGAAGAAACGACCGCTCCCGGAGGAGGACCCATGCGGGAACTGATCGCCCGCGCCGTCGAACGGCTGCGCACGGCCCGGCGCGCGGTCGCCCTCACCGGGGCCGGCATCTCGATCGCCAGCGGCATCCCCCCCTTCCGCGGCAAGGGCGGCTTGTGGGAACGGTACGATCCGATGGAGATCGCGAGCATCGAGGCCCTGCTCGCCGATCCCGGCCGGGTCTGGAAGGTGCTCGTCAAGGACCTGAAGGCGGTCGTCGAGCGCGCGCGCCCCAACGCCGGGCATCTGGGGCTGGCCCGCCTCGAGGCGCTCGGCATCCTCGAAACCGTCATCACCCAGAACATCGACGGCCTTCACCAGAAGGCCGGCAACACCGACGTGATCGAATTCCACGGCACCTTCGCCTGGCAACGCTGCATGGGCTGCGGGGCGAGGATCGAAACCCACCGCGTGGACGACTCCGTGCTCCCCCCGCGCTGCGCCTGCGGCGGCATCCTGCGGCCCGACGCCGTATTCTTCGGCGAGATGATCCCGATCGAGGCCCTCGTCCGCGCGCGCGAGGCGGCCGAGCGCTGCGACGTCATGCTCGTGGTCGGCACCTCGGCGGTGGTCCAACCCGCGGCGAGCGTGCCCGTGATCGCCCGGCGGCACGGCGCCGCGGTGATCGAGATCAACCCGGAGCCGACCCCGCTGACCGGGGTCGTGAGCGAGCTTCGGCTCCCCGCCGCGGCCGACGAGGTCCTGCCCCTCATCCTCGCGGAGCTGGAACTCGGACGGTGAAGGCCTCCTCCTGGGTCACGCCCCTCACGCTCACGCCGCCCAGCCTGCGCGACAACACGGCGGACGCGGACCGCCTGGCCGCCGCGCTGCGTCGCGCGACGGGCGTCTCGGTCGCGCTCCCCCTGGAGCTCGTGCGCATGCTGCCCGACGCGCTGCGCGCGGCCGACTGGCGCGTGCGCTGCACCCTCTTCGGGGACGGCGAGGGATGGGTCGCCACGGGGGTCTTCCCGGGCGAGTCGGGGACCTCGCCGCTCGGGGCCGCCGTGGACCTGGGGACGACGCGGGTCGCCCTGCGGCTGATCGACCTGGCCCACGGCCGCGTGCTCGCCGAGTCCGGCTTCGACAACCCCCAGGCGGCGGTCGGGCCCGACATTCTCACCCGCATCCACCGCGCGGCCGCCCCGGGAGGCCTGGAGGAGCTCGCGGGAACCCTCCGGCAGGCCCTGGACGGGGAGCTCCAGGCGCTTCTCGCCGCCCACGGCCGGCAACGCCGCGAGCTCACCCAATTCGCGGTCGCCGGCAACACGGCCATGACCCACCTCTTCCTCGGCCTCGACCCCGGCCGAATGATCCGCGAGCCTTACATCCCCGTGGTGAACCGCCCGGGGCTGGTCGCCGCGCGCGAGGTGGGCCTTTCGTTCGCCCCCGCGGCGCGGGCGTTCGTCTTCCCCAACATCGGCAGCTACTTCGGCGGCGACCTGATCGCCGGAATCCTGTATTCCGGCCTGCACCGCGCCTCCGAGCCGGCGATCCTCATCGACGTGGGCACCAACGCCGAGGTCGTGCTCGGCACCCGCGACTGGATGATCGGCTGCGCGGGCGCCGCCGGGCCGGCCCTCGAAGGCGGCATGAGCCGGATCGGCATGACCGCCGCCCCGGGGGCGATCGACCGCGTCGCGCTCGAGCCGGCGACGGGCCGCCTGTCGTTTCACACGATCGGCGGTCTTGCGCCCCGGGGCGTCTGCGGCTCGGGGATGATCGACCTCGCCGCCTGCCTCTTTCGCGCCGGGATGATCGACGCCCGCGGCCGGTTCGTCCCCGCCGCCTGCGGCGGCCGCCTGACGCCGGACGGCTCGCGCCTGCTCCTCGTCCCGGCCGCCCTCTCGGGGACCGGCGAAGACCTCACCCTCGAGCAGGCCGAGCTCGACAGCCTCCTGCGCTCGAAGGCCGCCATGTACACGATCCTCGAAACCCTCTGCCTGAGCGTCGGGCTGCGCCTCGAGGAGATCGGCACCTTCTACGTCGCCGGGAGCTTCGGCTGCCTGATCGACCCCCGCTCGGCGTCCACGATCGGCATGCTCCCCGATCTGCCGCCCGAGCGCTTCGTGCCGCTGGGCAACAGCTCGCTCGAAGGCGCCAGCCTCCTGCTCGCGCGTCCGGAGTGCCTCGAGGAGATCCCGCGCATCCGCGACCGCATCACCTACCTCGAGTTGAACGTGAACGCCGAGTTCATGAGCCGTTTCAGCGCGGCGAAGTTTCTCCCGCACACCGACGCCGCGCGTTTTTCCCGCCGCCCCCCCGGAGGAAGCCCGTGAAGCGACCGATCTACCTCGACTACAACGGCACCACCCCCCACCACCCCGACGTCATCGCCGCGATGCGGCCCTTCCTCGAGGAGGAGTTCGGCAACCCTTCGAGCGGCCACCTCTACGCCGTCCGCCCCCGCCAGGCGGTCGCCCGCGCGCGCCGACAGGTCGCCGAGCTCCTGGGCTGCACCCCCGCCGAGGTCGTTTTCACCAGCGGCGGGACCGAGGCCAACAACTGGGCGATCCTCGCCAGCGCCCTCGGCCTCGCCGAACGCGGCCGGCACATCGTGACGAGTTCCATCGAGCACCCCGCCGTGCTCAACGTCTGCCGCTTCCTCGAGGAGCGCCACGGCTTCGCGGTGACCCGGGTCGCGGTGGACGGCCGCGGGCGGGTCGATCCCGAGGCCGTGGCCGCGGCCCTGCGGCCGGACACCGTGCTCGTCAGCATCATGCACGCCAACAACGAGGTCGGCACGATCCAGCCGATCGCCGCGATCGCCCGCCTCGCCCACGAGCGCGGCGTGCGCGTGCACACCGACGCGGCCCAGTCGGTGGGGAAGATCCCCGTGCTCGTGGGTGAGCTGGGAGTCGACCTCCTCTCCGTCGCCGGCCACAAGCTCTACGCCCCCAAGGGGGTGGGGGCGCTCTACGTGCGGCGCGGGACCGCCCTCGGGCCCCTGCTCCACGGCGCCGGCCAGGAGGGGGGGCTGCGCCCCGGGACCGAAAACGTGATCGAAATCGTGGGCCTCGGCCAAGCCTGCGAGATCGCCCGAGGCGATCTCGCCGAGACCGCGGCCCGCCTGCGTGCCCTGCGCGACCGGCTGGAGGCCGCGCTCGCCGCCTGCGTCCCGGAGATGCGGGTGAACGGCCATCCCGAGGAGCGGCTGCCCAACACGCTCAACGTCTCCTTCCGCGGCCTCGCCGCCGACCGCCTGCTCGAGGCGATCGGCCTCGAGGTGGCGGCCTCGGCCGGCGCCGCCTGCCACGCGGACCGCACCGAGATCTCGCATGTGCTCCGGGCCATGGGGGTTCCCGCGGCGTGGGCGGCGGGAACCCTCCGGCTCACCGTCGGCCGCATGACCACGGCCGAGGAGATCGATGCCGCCGCGGCCGTGATCGCCCGCGAGGTCGCCGCCCTGCGGGCGGGCCGGCCCCCGGGCCGTCCGGTGTCTTGAAAATTTCCGCGGGATCGTTACCTTCTCCCCTCGCATCGACCGGGGCGCGCCCGCCGCCCGAAGCGGCCGAGTGCGTTCCCGCTCCCGAGATTTCCGGTGGTCTCCGACTGTTTCCGAGGGGTCGTCCGCGTCATGGAAACCGCTTGGGGTGCAGAGCCGCCGCTGGATCCGCTCGCCGCGCCGCTCCAGGTCTGCAGCCGCGCCGCGGCCGACCTCGTGCGGCGGGCCGACCGCCTGGCACGCTCTTGCGGCGTTCCGGCCGGGGACACCGCCCGTCGCGTCGCGGCCCGCGTTCTCGAACACGCGGGGGACCCGGTCGCGGCCGCGGCCGCCCTGCTCGGCGCAGCCCGCGGGCGCCCCGATGCCCCGGCGAGCCCCGAGGCCCTGCAGCGCGAATTCGGCCCCCTCCTCGCCGAGCTGGCCGAAACCGACCCCGCCGCGCTGCAGCCGCCCTCCGACGGGGAAGGCGACCGCCGGGCGCGATTCGAAGCGCTGCTGGCGACCCTGGCCGAGCGGCCGCGCCTGGCGCTGCTCCGGCTCGCCTACCGCCTGGTCGAGCTCGAAGACGCCTGCCGCGGCCGGCGCGGGGACGGAGCCGCCCTGGCCCGGGAAACACTCGCCTTCTGGGTTCCCATCGCCGACCGCCTGAGCCTCGGCGGCCTGCGCCGGCGGCTCGAGGACCTCTGTTTCCGGCTTCTCGACCCCGCGGGCTACGAGGCGCTGCGCCTGCGGATCGCCCCGATCCAGGCCGGCGACGACCGCTACCTCGCCGCGCTGCGGCGCCACGTGCAGGAGCTGCTCGAGGGAAACGGCATCCGCGCCGAGATCCAGACGCGCACGAAGAGCCTGCACGCCATCCGGCGCAAGATGCTCCGCACCGGCAAGAAACCCGAGGAGATCATGGACCGGCTCGGGGTTCGGATCATCGTCGAAACCGTCCCCGAGTGCTACGCGGTCCTCGGCCTGATCCACACCGCCTTCACGCCGGTTCCGGGGACCTTCGACGACTACATCGGCCGGCCCAAGGGGAACGGCTACCAGTCGCTGCACACGGTGGTGATCCCCCTGCGCGAGCTTTCCCACAAGCCGGTCGAGTTCCAGATCCGCACCCGGCGCATGCACCTCGTCGCCGAGTTGGGATCGGCCGCCCACTGGCTCTACAGGAACGAGGAACCGCCCGTGGAGGAGGATCCCGCAGCGCGGCGTCGCCTGGAGATGCTCCTTGAGGAGGAGCGGCTCGCCGAGAGCCTGGAGGCCTTCCTCGAACGGCTCGGGGGCGACGCGTCGCGACCCGGAGGAGATGCACGGTGAACGCGATGAACACCTGGTCCCCCGCCCTCCAGATCGCCCTGGTCGGCACCTACCTTCCGCGACAGTGCGGCATCGCCACCTTCACGAGCGACCTCTTGCGGGCGATCACGCAGGAAATGCCGGAGGGGCGCTGCTGGGCGGTGGCGATGAACGACCTCGCCGAGGGGCTGCCCTACCCGCCGGAGGTGCGCTTCGAGATCAACCAACGGGTGCTCGCGGACTACCGCCTGGCGGCCGACTACCTGAACGTGAAGCGCGTGGACGTGGTCTGCCTGCAGCACGAGTACGGCATCTTCGGCGGCGAGCACGGCCATTACGTCCTCGACCTGTTGAACGCCCTGCGCATGCCGCTCGTCACCACGGTGCACACCGTGCTCAACCGGCCGGACCCGGGGCAGGAAGCGGTCCTTCGGCGCATTGCCCGGATCTCGGACCGGCTGGTCGTCATGAGCCGCCGGAGCGCCGAGGTCCTGGAGCGGGTCTACGACGTGCCCGCACGCAAGATCGCCTTCATCCCCCACGGCATCCCCGACGTGCCCTTCGTCGACCCCAACTACTACAAAGACCAGTACGGGGTGGAAGGCCGCAAGGTCATCCTCACCTTCGGGCTGCTGTCCCCGGGCAAGGGGATCGAGGTCATGATCGAGGCGCTCCCGGCCGTGGTTCGACGGCACCCCGACGTGGTCTACCTGGTGCTCGGGGCGACCCACCCCCACGTGCGCCGGGAACAGGGCGAATCGTACCGGCTCGGCCTGCAGCGTCGCGCGCGCGATCTCGGCGTGGGCGACCACGTCGTCTTCCACAACCGCTTCGTCGATCTCGAGGAGCTCTGCCAGGTTCTCGGTGCGGCCGACATCTACGTCACCCCCTACCTCAATGCCGAGCAATCCACCTCCGGCACCCTCGCCTACGCGCTGGGGTGCGGCAAGGCGGTGGTCTCGACCCCCTACGGCTACGCCGAGGAGATGCTCGCCGACGGCCGCGGCCGGCTGGTCCCCTTCCGCGATCCCGAGGCCCTCGCCGCGGCGATCCTCGACCTCCTCGACAACGAGCGGGAACGCCACGCCATGCGCAAGCTCGCCTACACCTCCTGCCGCGGCATGGTCTGGCGCGAGGTCGCCCGGAGCTACCTCGAGCTCTTCGCCGAGGTGCGCGCGGAGCGCATGCGCTTCCCGCGGCCGGTCTTCCGGGCGCGCACGGCGGAGGAGTTCCCGCGCGAGGCGCCCCAGCCCCGGCTCGACCACATCCGGCGGCTGACCGACGACGTGGGCATCCTGCAGCACGCCCGCTACGGCATCCCCGACCGCCGCCACGGCTACTGCACGGACGACAACGCCCGCGCCCTGATCGCCGTGCTCAAGGCGCGGGAGATGACCGCCGACGGCGCCCCCCTCGACGACCTCGCCGTGCGCTACCTGAGCTTCCTGCAACACGCCTTCCGCCCGGACGCGGGGCGCTTCCGCAACTTCATGGGCTACGACCGCAGCTGGGCGGAGGAGGTCGGCTCCGAGGAAAGCCACGGCCGGGCCGTCTGGGGCTTGGGCGAGGCGATCGCGCTGGCGCCCTCGGAGGACTTCGGCGCCGCCGCCCGCACGCTCTTCGAGGCCGCGCTGCCGGCGCTCGAGGGGTTCACCTCGCCGCGGGCGTGGGCCTACGCGCTGGCGGGCCTGGAGAGCTACCTGCGGCTCTTCCCGGGGGCGAGCGAGGTGCGGCGCCTGCGGGAGGCGCTCGCCCTCAAGCTGTTCGAGCTCCACCGCGCCGCCGCGACCCCCGACTGGCCCTGGATCGAGCCGCTCTTGGCCTACGCGAACGGCCGGATCCCGCAGGCCCTCATCCTCTGCGGCCGCCGCCTCGGCCACGCGGAGATGCTCGCCGCCGGGCTGGAGAGCCTGCGCTGGCTCTTCGCCGTCCAGACCGACCCCCGCGGCCACCTCGTGCCGGTCGGGAACAACGGCTGGTACCCCCGCGGCGGGGAACGCGCCCGCTTCGACCAGCAGCCGATCGAGGCGGCCGAGCTGATCGAGGCCGCGCGGGAGGCCTGGGAGGCGACCCGCGCGCCGGAGTGGCTCGCCGCCGCGCAACGCTGCCTGGAATGGTTCCTGGGCGGAAACGACCTGAACGTCCCCCTCTACGACCATCGCAGCGGGGGCTGCTACGACGGCCTCACCCCGACGGGCCCCAACCGCAACCAGGGTGCGGAGTCGACGATCGTCTGCTTCCTCTCGCTGCTCAACGTGAACCAACTCCGCGGCCGCGAACTCGCCACCGAGGAGGAACCGGATCGCGGCGAGGCGGGGCCGCCCCGCCGGGAGACGGCCCATGGCTAACCGACCGATCGTGCTCGTGAGCTCCTACCCGCCGCGGTTGTGCGGGATCGCCACCTTCTGCGAGGAGGCGCGCGAGTTCATCCAGAAGGCGAACCCCGAGCGCGAGGTGCTCGTGATCAGCCACCTCGACGGCCGCGGCGAGGGGGTCTATCCCCTGATCGACCTCACCCGGCGCGACTGGTGGGTGCCCGTCGCGCGGCGCATCGAGAAGCTCGATCCCTACGCCGTGCACATCCAACACGAGTACGGGCTCTACGAGTACCGCGACCCCCGGGGCGTCGGCGACGGGAACGAAGGCTTCCTCGACCTCCTCGAGGCGATCGGCGCCGTCCCCCTCGTGGTCGAGCCGCACACCGTGCACGGGCGCCTGAGCGACTTCGAGGCCGACTTCGTCTTCCGCCTCTGCCAGCGGAGCCACGTGGTCCTCTTCAAGTGCCATTACCAAAAGTGGCGTCTCGAATGGACCTTCCAGGGGCGCAACTGGGCCGTGCCGCGCAACGTCATGGTCGTGCCCCACGGGGCGCGGCCCGACAAGCGCTGGGGCATCCACGAAATCCCGCGCATCCGCCGCGAGCTGGGGCTCGACCGGGCCGGGCTCGCCGACCATGTCGTGGGAATGATCGGCTGGATCCAGAGCAACAAGCGCTGGGACATCCTGCTTTCCATGTGGGAAGAGCTCCACGAGGAGATCCTCCGGCGCACGGGCCAGCCGTGGGATCTTCTCGCCGCGGGGGCGATGCGCGACCCCCATGACCGTCGCGACTTCGAGGAGTGGAAATCGGAGGTGCTCACGCTCGAGCGCAAGGGGATCGCGCACTACCGCGAGTTCATCCCCCGCGGCGACACCTACTACAAGATGATGGCCGTCTGCGATTTCATCGTCTTGCCGACGATCGACGAGACCCAGTCGGGAACGCTCGCGCGAATCATCGCCCTCAACAAGCCCTACGTCACGACCGCCCCCATGGAGGGGCTGACCGCGCAGACCCTCGAGAGCGAGGGCGGGCTGCTGTTCACGACCAAGGCCATGTTGCGCCAGAAGGTGCTCAAGCTCGCCTGCGACGAGCGGCTGCGCCTGGAGCTGGGCGAAAACCTGCGCCGCTACCTCGACGAGGTGGTCTCCTGGGAGCGGATCGCCCGACAGTACAACGAGGCCTACCGGCTCGCGCGCCGGGCCGCCCGCACCGGCGAGCCCGTCACGCTCGCGCCGGAATTCTGACGGTTGCCGTTTCCGGAGTGTGAGTCCCGATGAGCGACGCCCGTTTCCGCGAACTCTTCCGGCGACACCCCGCCAACCCCATCCTGCAGACCCGGGATCTTCCCTACCCGGCGAACTCGGTCTTCAACGCCGGGGCGACGCGCTTCGGCGAAGAGACCCTCCTTCTCCTCCGCGTCGAGGACCGCCGCGGCATGTCCCACCTCACCGTCGCGCGCAGTCGCAACGGCGTCGACGGTTGGGTGATCGACCCCCGGCCGACCCTGCTTCCCGACCCCGAGCACCATCCCGAGGAGCTCTGGGGGATCGAGGACCCGCGCCTCACGCGCATCGAGGAGCTCGACAACTGGGCCGTGCTCTACACCTCCTACTCGCGCGGCGGTCCCCTCGTCTCGCTCGCCACCACGCGCGACTTCCGCACCTTCGAGCGCAAGGGCGTCGTCATGCCCCCCGAGGACAAGGACGCGGCCCTCTTCCCGGTCCGCTTCCGCGGCCGCTGGGCCATGCTGCACCGGCCCGTCACCGCCTTCGCCGGCGTCGGCGCCCACATCTGGATCTCCTTCAGCCCGGACATGAAGCACTGGGGGGACCACCAGATCCTCATCCCGGCACGGCAGGGCGGCTGGTGGGATGCGAACAAGATCGGCCTCTCCCCGCCGCCGCTCCCGACCGAGCGCGGCTGGCTGATCCTCTACCACGGCGTGCGGCAAACGGCCGGCGGGTGCATCTACCGCCTGGGGCTGGCGTTGTTGGACCTCGAAGACCCCACGCGCGTGACGGCCCGCGCCGACGAGTGGGTCTTCGCCCCCGAGGAGCCCTACGAGGTCACGGGCGACGTGGACAAGGTCGTCTTTCCCTGCGGCTGGGTGGTCGAGGGCGACGAGGTGCGGCTCTACTACGGCGGAGCGGACAAGTGCATCGCGCTCGCCACGGCGAGCGTGCGCGAGCTTCTCGACTGGATCGAGGCCCACAAGCACTGGGACCGCCGCGTTTGCTGACAAGGGGGCGCCCATGCGCGTCGCGATGCTCTCGCCCATCGCCTGGCGGACCCCGCCGCGCCATTACGGCCCCTGGGAGACCGTGGTCTCGCTGTTGACCGAGGGGCTGGTCGAGCGCGGGATCGAGGTGACCCTCTTTGCGACCGCGGACTCGATCACCCGTGCCCGCCTCGCCGCGGTCTGCCCCCGCGGCTACGAGGAGGACCCCACCCTGATCCCCAAGGTCTGGGAGTGCCTGCACATCGCCTCGCTCTTCGAGCGCGGCGACGACTTCGACCTGATCCACAACCACTTCGACTTCCTGCCCCTCACCTACTCGGCGATGACCCGCACGCCGGTCGTGACCACGATCCACGGCTTTTCCTCGCCCGGCATCCTGCCCGTCTACCGGGCCTACAACGGCCGGGTCTTCTACGTGGCGATCAGCGCGGCCGATCGCCGACCGGAGCTCGACTACGTGGCCGTCATCCACCACGGGATCGATCCCGGAAGCTTCACCTTCCGCCCCGAAGCCGGCGACTATCTCCTCTTCTTCGGCCGCATCCACCCCGAGAAGGGGACCCGCGAGTGCATCGAGGTGGCCCGCCGCACGGGCCTGCCGCTCGTGATCGCGGGCATCGTCCAGGATTCGGCCTACTTCGAATCCGCGGTGCGGCCCCACCTGGACGGCGAGAGGATCCGCTACGTGGGCAGCGTCGGCCCCGCGCGGCGCGATGCGCTCCTCGGCGGGGCCCGCGCCCTGCTTCACCCGATCGCTTTCGAGGAGCCTTTCGGCCTCTCCGTGGTCGAGGCCATGGCCTGCGGCACCCCGGTCGTCGCCTTCCGCCGCGGCAGCATGCCCGAGATCGTCGCGGACGGGGAAACGGGGTTTCTCGTGGAGGACCTGGAGGGGATGGTCGAGGCCGTCCATGCCCTCCCCCGCATCGAGCGCGCCACCTGCCGCCGCCGCGTCGAGGCCCGCTTCACGGCCGCCCGCATGGTCGAGGCGTATCTGCGGGTCTACGAGGAGGTCCTCCGCCGCCGGGGCGGGAAGGGCCAAGATCCCGCCGGAGGAAACGGAGGTGCGTGATGGGCGCATCGGTCGAGCCGCTCGTGCGGCGCCATCCCAAGAACCCCATTCTCACCCGCGACGACGTCCCCTACCCGGTGGTCACGGTACACAACGCCGGGGCGGTGCGCTTCCGCGACCGCTATCTTCTCGTCTTCCGTTCCCATCTCCGCAACGGCCGCTCCATCCTGGGAATCGCCGAAAGCGCGGACGGCTTCTCCTTCCGCGTGCGGCCGAAACCCTTCCTCACCCCGGCGGCGGAGGGGCCGTTTGCGGCCTACGAGGAATACGGCGTCGAGGATCCCCGCATCTGCGCCCTCGAGGGGGCCTTTTGGATCACCTACAGCGCCTACTCGCGCCACGGGGTGCGCATCGGGCTCGCCCGCACCGAGGACTTCGAGCGGGTCGAGCGGATCGCCCTCATCACCCAGGCCGACTGCCGCAACGTGGTTCTCTTCCCGGAGCGCTTCGGCGGCCGCTACGCCCGCCTCGACCGCCCCCACTCGCAGATCGCGCCCTGGTCGATTTGGATCTCCTGGTCCCCGGACCTCGTCCACTGGGGCGACGCGCAGATCCTCCTGCGGCCGGCCCCCTACCACTGGGACGAGATGAAGGTGGGCCCCGGCGCGACCCCCGTGCGCACCCCCCGCGGCTGGCTGAACCTCTTCCACGGGGTCTTCCAGACCATGGACGGTGCGATCTACCGCCTGGGCGCGGCCCTGCACGCCCTCGAGGACCCCGGGCGCCTCCTGGGGGTGGCCGACGAGTGGATCCTCCAGCCCGAGGACCCCTGGGAGGTCACGGGCTACGTTCACAACGTCGTCTTCACCTGCGGGGCGATCCCCGAGGAAGACGGAACGATCAAGATCTACTGGGGCGGGGCGGACACGGTGCTCTGCGCGGGCGAGGCCCGGATCGACGACCTGGTCGATCTGTGCCTGGCGCGGCCCCGGCCGCCGCTTTGAGGGGCCGCGCGGGGGACCGTCCGGCCCCGGCCCGGACCGGTGGGGGACCGCCGAGGGGGGACCCGGGAAGACGCCATGCCGCTTCTCCGTCGGATCGCCGCTTCGCTCGCCTTGCTTTCCGCCGCGGGGTGCCTTGCGCCGCCCGCGCCGTTTGAACCCGAAACTCCCGCCTGGCGCGTGGCCCCCCTGTTCGCCGCCCCGCCCGTCGACGGCCGGGTGCGCTTCCGGGAAATCGTCTGCCGCCTGGCGGCCGGCCTTCCGGCGGGGGAGGCCGCGGAGCCGTGCACGGACCTCCTCTGGCGCCTCGGCGACGAGCCCCCCGCCGCCCCGAGCCCGCGGCCCCTGCCCCCGCACGACCCGCGGCTGCGCATCCTGATCGTCCCCGGCGCCTTCACCGCGTGTTTCCCCGGCTTCGGGCGGCCCTTCGAGGACGCCGCGCCTTCGCTCGCCGACGCCGGCTACCGGATCGATTGGATCCCCGTCGCCGGACGCTCGGGGAGCGAAGAAAACGCCGCCCGCATCGCCGCCTTTCTCCGGGAGCTGCCGCCGCAGCAGAGCGAGCGCCTCGTGCTGATCGGCCACTCCAAGGGGGCGGTCGACATCCTCGAGTTTCTCACCCGCTACCCGGCGGAGGCCGGCCGCGTCCGCGCCGCGGTCTCGGTCGCTGGCCCGGTGGCGGGGTCCCGGCTCGCCGAGCGCTGCGGGGACTTCTACGATCTGTGGCTTTCCCGGCTTCCGCTCGCGCACTGCCCGCCCGGCGACGGCCGGGTGCTCGCCGACCTCGGCCGGGAGCACCGGCTTCGCCGGCTGGCGAATCCGCCTCCGGCCCCCGGGGTTCTCCTCGTTTCGCTCGGGGCCTTCGCCCCGCGCCAGGCGATCCACCCCCTTCTTCTCGCCACCTACGACCTTCTTTCCCCCTGGGACCCGCGAAACGACGGGCTCGTCACCCACGCCGAGCAAGTCATTCCCGGCTCGATCCTTCTCGGCTGGGCGAACCTCGACCACTGGGACATCGCGCTGCCGGTGCGCGAGCGGCTGAACGTGGGCGGTGCCGGAAGCCGCAATGCCGAGCGCCAGCTCCTCTTCGAGGCCCTCCTGCGGATGCTCGCGGAAGAGCTGAAATGATTTGCGGTGCGGGGGGCGCCCGCGCGAAATCGGCGCCCGGCAAAAGGCCCCGGGAAAGGTCGCGCCGCCTTCGGCCGGCGCTCGGGGGTGGGCCGGCGCCGGGGAGCGCTCGGCCCGCTCAGCGGCCGGCGGTCGTGAGAAAGCAGCTCACGGTGACGCGGGTCCCGTCTTCGTCCTCGTCGTGGCAGTCGAGGACGGATTCGCCGACGCGGACGCAGGTTGTCGCCACGAGAGGGCCTTCGGAGCCGTCGGCGTAGAGGGAGGCGGCGGCGAACCAGTAGGTGGTGCCGGGGGAAAGGCCGGTGACGAGGAGCGCCGGATGGGCCGGGTCGTCGAGCGCGGAGAGCGGGAGCTCCTCGAGGGTTTCCCAATCGGCCCCGCCCGTGCGGCGATAGACGGCGTAGCCGGTGAGAGCCGGGTCCGGGTCGGCCGGCCAGGAAAAGAGAACGTCGACCGCCGCGGCCGCCCCGGCCGACGCGAGGGCGAGAAGGAAGGCGGCGGGGAGTTTTCGGAGGCCTCGTCTCACGCGTTGCTCAGCAGGAAGAGAAGGACGAAGCGTGCATCCAGGTGTTCGGGGGCGACCCGGCCGTACTCGGCTTCGAGCTCGGCGAAGAGCTCCTCGAAGATCTCCCCGTAGCCGCCGCGGACCTCCCCCTCGTCGATCCCCGCCGCCGCGGCGAGAAAGGAGACGAAATCGGATCGCCTCGTCTCGGGGATCCGCCGCGGGGCCTCCGTCGGCGCCGGGACGGCGGGTGCGAAGAGGTCGGCGAAAAAGGGGCGGAAGGCCGAGCACGGAATCGGGGCAAGCACCTCGCCCATCCGGCCCAGGCGGTCGGCGGCCCAGGCGGTGAGCAGGAGATTCTTCCAGGTGAGGAAGCGGTATCCGCCGGCGGGCCCCAGCCGGGGGGAAAGCCTGGCCAGCAGCCGGTCGACCCGGCGGATGCGCTCGAGCACGGTTTCGGTCGCGGCGATGTCCTCGCGGGAGCGAAACTCGCGGTAGAGGAGCCCCGTGCGGTAGTTGTCGTAGAACAGGGGCTTCTTGAGCAGGATCCCGCCCAGCACCCCCATCCAGCGCTCCCCCCAGAAGCTGAGCTTGAGGCCCTCGAGCGCAAACCAGCTTTCGGAAAGCCAGGCCTCGGTCCGCCACTTGAGCCGCAAGGCCTCCCCGAACCCGAGGCGGAAGAGATCGACCAGCGGGTGGCGGAGCAGCAGGGCCGCCGAGCGCGCGGGGTCCGGGCCCGCCGCCTCTGCCCCGGGCGCGAGCGTCTCGAGGGCGATGCCGAGATAGCCGCAGGCCTTGGCGACCACCTCGCGCAGCTCGTCGCGGCTGCGGACCGTCCGGCGATCGGCCACGATGAGGCGGTTGCAGAGGTTGGCGAACTCCCATTGGAGGAAAAAACGCTGCTCGCCGGGCTCGATGCGCGCGAGCGCCCGGTGGAAGGGCGAGGCCTCCGGGAGCTCGCGCCAGGGGAAGGCCGGGACCGGCAGAAGCCCGCCCCCCTCCTCGGCCTCGCCGCGGGGAACGCGTTTCGGCCGGCCCCGGCCGAGCCGCTCGGGGTCGAGCGGCTGGTAGACGCCGATCGCCTCGTCGAAGGGGACGAAGCCCTTTTCGGCCAGGCGCACGTTCCGCCAGCGGTACTCCTCCTCCTCGGCCTCGGCCGGAATCACGTGGGCCGCCTCGAGGAGGACGCTCTGGTAGACGAGGTGGTCCTCCGCGGCGATCTTCTCGAGAAGGCGGTGGAGAAAGCGGCGGCGGCGATCCTCGTCGAGGTCCGATCCCTCGGCCATCCGCGGCAGCTCGAGGATGCGCAGGTAGTAGACCTGATCGAGCGTGAAGAAGCCCTCGCCGAATTCCGAGGGGTCCTGGTCGTGCTCGCGGATGCGCACCTCGACGTTGTGAAAAAGATAGAGTTCGCCGAAGGCGAGCCGCTCCTTCAGCAACCAGCGCACGAAGCGCCCCGGGTCGGCCTCGAGGAGGAGATCCATCCAGCGCGTGGCGCGGTGGACCTCGAGGCGGTCCCCGGCCCAGGCCTCGACGTCGAGCAGGTGGTCCCATTGGCGGTCGGAGGCGAGCTTGAGCAGCGGCAGCGCATCCTCGGGGCCGATGTCCTGGACGAGGAGGTAGAAGTCGCTCTCGGGGATCGAGTGCACGAGGGCCGGCGCCTGGGGCTCGGCGAGGATGCGCTCCAGGGCCTCCTCGGCCGGAAGCGAGAGGATTTCGGCCCGCTTGCGCGCAAGTTCCCTCAGGCGCTCGCGCACGCCGGGGGACGGGGGCGGGGTCGGCGGGTGCTCAGCCATGGGTCGCGGGGAAGACTCTATCAGGGCCGCGGGTTCCTGGCAAACCGCCCGTCGCGACGGGCTCGGGGTCGGCAAGCCCGCGGAGCAGCCACAGGCCGGGGACCGCGGCGAGCGTGCAGGCGAGAAAGAAGGCGGGCCAGCCGAGGTGGGCCGCGGCCCAGCCCGTCGGGGCGGCGGCGAGAATGCGCGGCAGGCCCATGAGGCCGCTCAAGAGCGCATACTGGGTGGCGGTGAAGGCACGGCGGGTCTGGCTCGCCAGGAAGGCGACGAAAGCGCTCGTTCCCATGCCGCCCGCCAGGTTCTCGAAGGCGATCACCGCGGCAAGAAGCGGGAGGCGGTTTCCGGCGAGCGCGAGCCCCGCGAAGCCGGCGGTCGAGACGGCCTGGAGCAGGCCGAAGACCCAGAGGCTGCGGCGGATCCCGAGCCGAAGGATCCACAGGCCGCCGAGCAGCGCTCCGGCGATCGTCGCCCAGGAGCCGAAGAGCTTCACGACCGCGCCGACCTCGGACTTCGAGAAGCCGAGCTCGAGGTAAAACGGGGTGGCGATCGCGGCGGCGAGCGTGTCGCCGATCTTGTAGAGGACGATGAAGGCGAGGATGCGCGGCGCCTGCCGCCGCCGCAGGAAATCGGCGAGCGGCCCCCAGGCCGCCGCGGCGAGCGTTCGCGGGGGGGCGGGCGCCCCCTCGGGTTCGGGGGCGAAGAGCGTGGTCGCGATCCCGGGGATCATCCCGGCGGCGAGCAGCAGGTAGACCTGCGAAAAGGGCAGGACGTCGGCGAGGATGAGCCCGCCGCCGCCCGAGGCCCACATCCCGACGCGGTAGCCGTAGACGTAGAGCGAGGAGCCGAGCCCCAGCTCGCGCTCGGGCAGGTCCTCGCGGCGGTAGGCGTCGACCACGGTGTCCTGGGTGGCGCTGAAGAAGGCGACGACGAAGGCGGCGAGGGCCAGGCCCAGGGCCTGGCGGCCGGGGTCGAAGAGGGCCATGGCGGCGATCGCGAGGGCGAGCCCCGCCTGTGCGAGCAGCAGCCAGCCCCGGCGCCTGCCCAGAATCGGCGGCGTGAAGCGGTCGAGAACGGGGGCCCAGAGGACCTTCCAGGCGTAAGGCGCTTGGACGAGGCTCACCAGCCCCAGCATCGCGAGATCGACCCCGCCCTCCTTCATCCAGGCCTGGAGCAGCCCCATCGTGAGCGGAAGCGGAAGCCCGCAGGAGAGGCCCATGAGAAAGGCGACCGCCATGCGCCGGCTGAAGAGCACCTCGGCGATGGCGACGGACCGGGAGGGCTTGCGCTTCACCGGGTCCAGGGGTCGCCGGGAGGCATGTGGTTTCGGATCCAGCGCATCACGTCTTCGAACTCCGCGCGCAGCTCGGCCATGGCGCGGCCGCGGTGGCTGACGCGGTGCTTTTCCTCGGCCCCGAGCTGGGCGAAGGTTCTCCCGAGCGGGGGATAGACGAAGACCGGGTCGTAGCCGAAACCGTTCTCGCCCGCCGGTTCCACGGCGATCACGCCCTCGCAGCGCCCCTCGTAGGTGAGGGCCGCCCCCGAGGGCACCGCAAGCGAGAGCACGCAGACGAAGGTCGCACGGCGGTCGGTTCGGTCCTTCATCGCCGCCAAAAGCCGCGCCACGCGCTCGGCGTCGGAGAGGCCCGGCCCCCCGTAGCGCGCCGAGTGGACGCCGGGGGCCCCCCCCAGGGCGGCGACGCAGAGGCCGGAGTCGTCGGCGAGCGCGGGAACGCCGAGGAGGCGCGCCGTGAAGCTCGCCTTCTTGTAGGCGTTCTCCTCGAAGCTCGCCCCGTCCTCCTCGACCTCGGGAAGCGGCCCGAAGCCGGTGAGATCGCGCACCTCGACCGGGAAGCCGGCGAGCAGCTCCCGCAGCTCGCGGGTCTTGCCGGGATTCCGCGTGGCGACGACGAGAAGGGGACGGCGGGGACTCACGGCGCAGGTCTCCTGGACGGGGATGGGGCTTCTTTTACGCGCTCCGGCGGAGGGTTGCAAGCGGGAGGCCCCGCTTTACAAGGACCGCCCCCCGTGTATAATGGCGGCCGCGATCCGAAGGCCGTCCGCAGACCGCCGCCCCCCGGGGCCGCCCGCGATGCTCAGAGAACTCGCCATCCGCAATTTCGCGATCATCGACGACCTCCGGGTGACGTTTGCTCCGGGCTTCACCGTGATCACCGGCGAAACCGGGGTCGGCAAGTCGATCCTCGTGAACGCCCTGAATCTCGTCCTCGGCGGCCGGGCCTCCGCGGAGATGATCCGCACCGGCGCCGAGGCGGCCGAGGTGGAGGCCTACTTCGAGATCCCCCCCGATTCGCCCGCGGCCCCGGTCCTCTCGCAAGCGGGCTACGAGCCCGGCGAGGGCCTGCTCGTGCGGCGGGTCGTCTCGCGCGCCGAGGGCAACCGCGTCTACCTGAACGGCCGGCTCGCCACCCTCCAGGTGCTCTCCGCCGCGGTCGAGCCGCTCGCCAGCATCTCCGGCCAGCACGCCCACCAGGCGCTTCTCAAGGAGGAGCGTCACCTGCTCGTTCTCGACCAGTTCGGGGGGCTCCTCGCCGCGCGCGCCGCGGTCGCCGCGCGCGTGCGCGAGCTCGCCCCGCTGCTCGAGCGCCTGCGGGGCCTGCGCGAGAGGAGCGCACGGCGTGCCGAGCGCGAGGAGCTGCTCTCCTTCCAGCTGCGCGAGATCGACGAGGCCGCCCCCCGGCCCGGCGAGGACGAGGAGCTCGAGGCCGAGCGGCTGAAGCTCAAGAACGCCGGCGCGCTCGTCTCGACCGTGGAGGCCGCCCTCGAGGCGCTCCACGGCGGGGAGGGCTCGGCGACCGAGCGGGTCGGCGCGGTGCGCCGCAGCCTGGAAAAAATGGGGCGCATCGACCCCGCGCTCGCCGCGGAGGCGGAGGCCGCCGCCGATCTCCTCTACCGCCTCGAGGAGCGCTGCGAGCGGCTGCGGCACTACCTCCGGACGATCGACTTCGAACCCGGCCGCCTGGAGGAGGTCGAGGTGCGCCTCGACCGGTTGAACCGCCTCAAGCGCAAATACGGCGGAAGCCTCGCCGCCGTGCTGGCGGAACGCGAACGCGCCGCCTCCGAGCTCGCGGCCGCCGAGCGGCTCGAGGACGAGATCCGCGCCACCGAGGAGACGATCCGGAGGCTCGAAGAGGCGCTGCGGCGGGAGGCGCTCGACCTCTCCGCCCGGCGCCGCGACTCGGCCCGGCGGCTCGAGGAGGAAGTCGCCCGCGAGCTCGCCGCGCTCAAGATGAAAGGCACCCGCTTCGGGGTGGAGTGGCTTTCCCCCGCCGGGGAGACGGCCGCCGACGGCCCCGCGCCCCGGGTCGAGGACCGGCCGGTCGGCGAAAGCGGCCTCGACCGCATCCGCTTCACGATCGCCCCCAACGTGGGCGAGGCACTCAAACCGCTCGCGGCGATCGCCTCCGGCGGGGAGCTCTCGCGTGTCGTGCTCGCCCTCAAGTCGATCCTCGCCCGCCACGAGTCGCTGGCGACGATCGTCTTCGACGAGGTCGACGCCGGGATCGGGGGGGCGGTCGCGGAGGGGGTGGGCCGCAAGCTCGCCCGGCTCGCCCGGCACCACCAGGTGATCTGCATCACGCATCTGCCGCAGATCGCGCGCTTCGGGACCCATCACCTGCGGATCACGAAAGAGGTGCGGGGAGGCCGCACCTTCAGCCGGCTCGAGCCGCTCGACGCGGAGGAGCGCACGCGCGAGATCGCCCGCATGCTGGGGGGGGAGACGATCACGAAGCTCACCCTGAAGCACGCGCGCGAGCTGCTCGCCAAGGCATGAAAAAAGCCCCCGCCGGAGCGGGGGCTTTTTTCTCTCGGCGCCGCGGGCGCGGCCGCTTTCCGGGCCGGCCCGGGCGGCGGCGGATCAGACGAGCTTCTCCACTTCCGAGGCCGCGGGCCCCTTGGCGCCCTGCTGGATCTCGAAACGCACCTTGTCGCCCTCGACCAGCGAGCGGAACCCCTTGCCCTTGATGGCGGAGTAGTGGACGAAAATGTCCTGCCCGTCGTCTTTCTTGATGAACCCGTAGCCCTTCTTTTCGTTAAACCACTTCACGACTCCTTCCGGCATGACCTCTTCTCCTCCCCTGTGGTGTGTTATCCGACGACCTTCTCGACGTTGACGGCGGACGGGCCTTTTTCGCCCTGCTCGACATCAAAACGAACCCGGTCGCCCTCGGCCAGCGACTTGTAGCCTTCCCCGCGGATGGCGGAGTAGTGGACGAAGATGTCCTTGCCGCCCTCCTGCTGGATGAAGCCCCAGCCCTTCTTGTTGTTGAACCACTTGACGATGCCTTCCTGCATGCCGCTCCGCATCCTCCCCTGCATGAGATCCCGGCCGCCCCTTGCGCACGTCCCTCCCCGCGGATCGGTTCCCGGAGGGGGATCGGCTGCCTGCGGCCGTCGACAACAAAAAAAGGCAGAGCCCGCAAGAGCTCTGCCTTGATCGATCACCATCCGCGAAACAAAACCATTCGGAGCACGCTGCCGCTCGAACCGGAGCCCGCGCCGCGGAAAACCGCGCAAACGGCGCGATGGGTCGTATCATCCCGAAAACCCCCACGCCTGTCAACAAAAAAACGCCCCCGGCGCGGGCTCCGAAGGGGGCTCCCCACATCTTGTGGCCGAACCTCCTTGCCCGCGCAACGGAAAGCGGCCGCTCGCGGGCCGGAAACCCCGTGCTCTCCAGGAACGAACGTCGCGGCGCGATCTTCGGCTTCCTCGGCGCGAACGGCGCGGGGTTCCCCTCTCCGCCGGGGCGCGGATCGGTTCGGCCCCGGACTTCGGCCGGACCCCGCTCCCCGGCAGGCCCGCCGTGCCGGCGCCCCCCCCTGCGGCGCCCGCCGGCTCGCCCGGCTTCCCCTTCGTCGCCCGAGGGGCATCGTAGTTTACATGAGATTTACATTGACATTGACATTCGGGCGGCTATACTGGGGGGACGATCGCCCCGCGCGCCGCCCGCGGCCGGCGGGGAGGGGGAAGAGACCGCCATGACCGCGCCGCTGACACCCGTCCAGGAACGCCTCCTCGCCTACCTGCGCCGCCGCATCGCGGAGCAGGGCCGAACCCCCAGCCTGCGCGAGGCCGCCGCCGATTTGGGAGTGAGCCACGCGGCCGTCGCCCGTACCCTGCGCGCGCTCGCCGCCAAGGGCTGGATCCGACGCGAGGGTCGCTACGGCCGGACCATCGCGCTGCTGCGCGCGGCCCCCCCGGGCGCGGGCCACGGCCGGGAGGTGCCGATCGTGGGCCGCATCGCGGCGGGGCTTCCCCTCTACGCCCAGCCCGAGTGGGAGGGGTGCCTCGTGGTCGACGCCGCCGTCTTCCGCGGCGAGCGGCTCTTCGCCCTGCGGGTGCGCGGGGATTCCATGCGCGGGGCGGGCATCCTGGACGGCGACCTCGTCGTCTGCGAGCCGCGCCAGTACGCCGAAAACGGCGAGATCGTGGCCGCCCTCGTGCGGGGGGAGGAGGCGACCGTGAAGCGCTTCTTCCTGCGTCCCGGCCACATCGAGCTGCGGCCCGAAAACCCCGCCCATCCCGTCCAGCGCTACGGCTTCGGCGAGGTGCTCGTCCAGGGCCGGGTGGTCGGGCTCGTGCGGCCGCCCGCCGTCGCGCCCCCGCGGCAGGAGAAGAGAACGCGGTGAGCGGGACCTGCGAGATCCGCGTCGGCACCTGCGGCTACTCGTACCCCGAGTGGGTCGAGGCCGGCTTCTACCCGCCGGGGACGCGGGCCGCGGACATGCTGCCTCTCTACGCGCGGCACTTCTCCGTGACCGAGCTCAACTTCACCTGGTACCAGATGCCCAAGGCGTCGGCCCTCGAGCGCATGCTGCGGCTCGCCCCGCCCGGCTTCGCCTTCACGGCCAAGCTGACGCGCACCCTCACCCACGAGATCGACCCGGGGCGCTGGCGCGGCCAGGTCGCGCTCTACCGCGAGGGGATCTCCCCCCTCCTCGAGGAGCGGCGGCTGCTCGCCGTGCTCCTCCAGTTCCCGGCCTCCTTCGTGCGCGCCCCGGCCTCGCGGCTCTACCTCGCGCAGCTGATCGAGGCGCTCGCGGGGCTGCCGCTCGCCGTCGAGTTCCGTCACGCCTCCTGGGCCGAGGAGCGCGTCTTCCGCGAGCTCGCGCGGCGCCGGGTCTCGCTCGCCGTCCTCGACGTGCCTCCGCTCCCCGGCCTCTTCCCCCCCGTCGAGGAGGTGACCCACCCCGACCTGTTCTACGTCCGCCTCCACGGCCGCAACGCCCGCGGCTGGCGCTCCGGAAACCTCCAGCAGCAGTTCGACTACGACTACGCCGAGGCCGAGCTCCGCGACTGGGCCGAGGGAGCGATCCCGCGGCTCGCCGTACGCGCCGCCCGCGGGGTGATCGTCTTCAACAACCACGTGCGCGCCCAGGCCGCGCGCAACGCGCTGCGCCTCCAGCGCCTGCTCGCCGCCTCCGGCCTCGCCCCCCTGCCGGCCCCATGGAGCGCAGCATCATCCACCTGAACGTGGCCGACTTCGCCGCGGCCGTGGAACGCGCCCTCGATCCGCGCCTGGCGGGCCGGCCTCTCGTGATCGCCCGGCCGGCCGCGGCGCGGGCGACGGTCTTCGACATGAGCGAGGAGGCCTTCCGCGCGGGCGTCCGCAAGGGGATGCCGCTGGCGCTCGCCCTGCGCCGGTGCCCCGAGGCGCTGCTTCTGCCCCCGCGGCCCGAGCGCTATGCCCGTGCCATGCGCGTGCTCTTCGAGACCGCGCTTCCCTACTCGCCGCGGGTCGAGACCGGCCGGGCGGACGGGCACCTCTTCCTCGACGCGACCGGGACGCGGCGGCTGCTCGGCCCGCCGATGGACGTCGCCTGGCGGCTGCGCCGCGAGGTCCGTGCCCGGCTGGGGGTGACGCCGATCTGGACCCTCGCCCCCAACAAGCTCGTCGCCAAGGCCGCCTCGCGCCTGGTGAAGCCCGAGGGCGAGTACATCGTGGCCGAGGGCGAGGAGGAGGCCTTTCTCGCCCCCCTGCCGCTCGAGCTCATCCCCGGGCTCGAGCGGTGCGACCTGCACACGCTCGGCTCCTTCCGCCTGCGCCGCGCGGGCGAGGTGGCCGACCTGCCCCTCGAGGCGCTGCGCGTCCTCTGCGGCGCGCGCGCCGGCTTCGTCCACGAGGCCGTGCGCGGGATCGACCCTTCGCCCGTCCGTGCGGCCGGCGAGACCGCCCCCGAGATCGTCGCCGAGGAGCGCTTCCCCGGCGAGACCGACGACGAGGCCGAGCTCGGCGCCGCCATCGCCCGGCTCGCCGGGCGCGCCGGCGCCGAGTTGC
>FWPV01001074.1_pt1 | contig 78970 bp, 73 predicted proteins | sample 2228371 | NCBI WGS metagenome assembly FWPV01 (sample SAMEA103939776, study PRJEB20133) | metagenome
CAACATTCGATTTTTACCCAAATCAGCTCAAAGCGGTTTTGGGTAAATTCTCCAGTTGGTGGGCCGGTTTTTACCTATTTTCTGCACCGTATTCCTCTTGTCCATGCAGTTTTGGTGATGGAAATCCCCTCCTGCTGAATCGGGCTCCAAGCTCCCACCTTGAGGCCCAGGTTCTTCACCCTGCTCTAAAGCGGCTTGTGCTTGGTACAGCTAATATGGTTGCGGCGAGATCTTCAAGGCCTCGCATATATGCAATCCCCCGGCCTTGTGGGAGAGTAGCTCCAAAGTACGACTATTTGGCTCAACTGTGCTAGGCCCTCAGCAGGATCGGCGTGGCAGGCCCCAGCCCACAGTGCGGGCAGGGAGTACTTTTCGGCCAAGATGAGGAATAGGAGATCCACCCCATGGTCCGTGAATCTGGCCATCAAGATGGCTGCGCTGCTTTTCGCGAAATGGTCATGGTAGTGGGAATCCGGCAATGAAACGAGCGGGGCCCGTATTGGTTCGAGCCCCTGGAGGTGTTGCAGAATTTTTTCTACCGCGCCGCTGTGGGCACGTTGTTCACGAAGTTGCACTCGGAAGGTGATGAGAGGTCGTATGCTGTGGAATTGAAGCTGGCCGTATTTCCCATGATATTGCTAGGACAAACCACTTGAAAGCCGGCCTGGGGGTGAGAGCTGGAGGTGTTGGAGAAGACATTGGAGCCATTGCTTACCTGGAAACCGTGAATTCCGTTCTCCTTGGCGATGTTCTGTGTGACCGTGCAGTTGTACCCTGCTCGGATTCCAACTCCAGTGTTGAAGGTGGCCACGTTGCGGGTCAGAACCGTGCTGGCCCCTGTGGAGATCCCGATGCCGTTTCCTTGGGCCAGACAGTCCTTCACCTGAGCCCAGCCTCCCACCGACAAGCCGGTGTCGCTGTTCTCTGACACTATCAATCGCTCTGCCATGGCCAGGACCACGTTGCTCAGATCCACCCCAATGGCGAAGTTGCGTACCATCCCGTTTCTCACCGTGATGGCCTTACGATCCGTCTCGCCATCGATCAGGGCCACGATGCCGCGACCCGTGGAGTTGCCGCTGATGGTAAAGCCGCCCAAATCCAATGTCACATAGTCCGTGGTGATCACCAAACAGTCCCCAACAGCATCCAGGTTGCGGCCTAGTTCATAGGAGCCGGATTTGGTTATGATCGTGCACCGGCGAATCTGGTGAGGCCCGGCCCAGATCTGTGCAGCCACCCCCAATGCAAGAACACCAATTAAGCATAAAACGACAGCGATTCTCGGCGTCTTCATGGATTATTCCCTCCTTGTCTGGCTACGAGTCTGTCTTCCCTTGGTTGACTCACGAGCAATTCTTTTCCATCCGTTTCAGAAGATGGGTCAGGGTCCGGTTCACGGTGGTCTCCATGCCCAGGGTGGCTGGACCGAAGAGGGCTCCGGCCTTGTAGACCGTGGTCTCGGTGACCGGAGGTCTGAGGAACGCGAGAAGCAGATAAAAATAACCCCCTATCCTCTGCGGCATGGTGGCCTTGAGAGGCTTCACCGCCCCGCTCCCCTGGATACCGATGATAAGAACTTGGTTTTTTGGGCAAGATATAGCCAAAGCGGGCCTTGATGTCAAGGAGAAAGTGATCGCAGCATTGTCGTTGCGCCCTGGCCATACAATAGTGGTGCCCGAGTCCTAGGTGGACCTGCGTGGGCTGGGCGTCACATCTTCTTTTGTGATGCCAGGAAAGGGGGAAATCATGTCGGCGCTTCAAAGTTGACAGAGCCCCCATTTACATGGTATCCAGAAAACTCACCCTTTCCGGGCCTTAGACCTGGACATAAAGATGATGGAGAGGATAGGACCAAGACTCAGGCCACGGGCACTTTTGAAGCTGATTTGTTTATGGTTGGTTGCCTGTGCCTGGACAGGATGCGCGGCCAAAGGCGGTGCCAAGCCGTGGGAGGGGATTTTTTCATCCAGGGCTCTGAAAGGACATGATGCCGGGGGCCAAGGCGCTTCAGAGGAAGCAACCCAAGCAACAGAAGGACCTTGGGAGACCGATAGCGACTTTGATGCGCTCCAGCAAGGGTTCTGGCAGGAGGGGCCGCAGGAGGGTTCATGGCCTGAGACGGAGCTGGACCAGCCTTGGCGCAGAGCTCTCAGGAAAAGCCCAATATTGGAACTGGAGGGCCTGTATCATCCCCTGGTCCAGAGCATGGCCCAAGACTACAGGTTCACGGGTGGTTCCTCGGGCAGGCGACCCATAAGTCAATCCAGCCAATACATTCCCCGCATGAAGGAGATCTTCAGGGAAGAGGGCCTTCCAGAGGAACTGGTTTATCTGGCTTTCGTGGAAAGCGGCTTCAATCCATGGGCTTCTTCCTCGGGCAGATGTGTGGGCATGTGGCAGTTCACGGAAGCCACGGGCCGCAGATACGGACTTCGCATAGATAACTGGGTGGATGAGAGAAGGGATCCTGAAAAATCTACCAGGGCAGCAGCCAGGCACCTGAGGGATCTTTATCAGACCTTCCGTTCCTGGGACCTGGCCATCGCAGCTTACAACGCAGGGGAAAAAGCCATTTTGGACTCCCTGGCCAAGAAGGAGGAGGCCAGCAGTTTCTGGGACCTCTATCCATCCGGCAGGCTCAGTAAGGCAACCAGAGAGTTCGTGCCCAAGGTCATGGCAGCCATCCTGGTGGCAAACGAGGAGCAGGCCAGTTTCCAGCAGCCTGATCAGGAGGATCAGCTTTGGCGCTTCGACAAGTTGAGGATCCAGGAGCACCTGGATCTCTCAACAGTTGCAAGGCTGGCCGGTTGCAGCGAAAAGGAACTGAGGGCACTCAATCCTCAGCTCAAGGGTTCTGTTTTGCATCCCGGAGCATCTGGTTTGGACATCAGGGTACCGGAAGGAAAAGGTGAAGAGCTTAGCAGCCTTCTATCAGAAAGGGGCCGCATGGTCAGACCCCCCAAGGCTGATCAGGGAGACCCCACTGGGTTTCGGACTCATAAGGTCAGGCCCGGAGACACACTTGGGCTCATTGCAAAACAGTATGGGACCTCGGAAGAGGAACTGAGAAGCTGGAACAGACTAAGATCAGGCAGCATGCTGAGGCCAGGAATAGATTTACTTGTGCCAGAAGGCAAATCCAATTCTGTGTCATGGAAAAAGACTCACAAAGTAGGAGTCCCAGGCAAATCAGCAGAGTCCGAGGCGGTGCAGTACCATCAGGTCAGAAAGGGGGAAACCCTTTGGAGCATCGCACGCCATTACGGGGTCTCGGTGGAAGCTCTCATGAGATGGAATGATCTCAGTGGACCCCTACTTAAGCCCGGCATTACACTTCGCTTGAATCCGTAAGGCACCCTTACATAAACTCCAGGAGTCTCTGCAGAGCTTTGCCCGCGATCCAGCTTCTGGTATCATCTCTAGTGGTATGCTAGTGGAAGGAGCTCTTTTGTCTTGCATTTTGAAAGTAGGCAAAGGAACCTTGCTCCAAGGCCCTGAGAGGCCCTGATCATGGATCTGGTTGATCCTTTGAAGGCCTGGGAGAAACTGGGCCAATTCATTTATTCCCTGGGAAGCCATAGGGTTTCTTCGGACAAGGCCCTCGGCAGGGTCCTGGCAGAAGAGATAGTTTGCCCTGGGGAGATTCCAGCCGAAGACCGTGCCCTCAGAGATGGATATGCCATTGGCACTCCTGGAGACAAAGAGCTGCTTTTCGAGGTTTTGGGAGAGAGTGCAGCAGGCCTGCCGTGGAATCGGGTCTTGACCCAAGGCGGGGCCGTAGGAGTGAGAACAGGGGCCGTGGTGCCGCAGGGGACCTTCGGGATAGTTCCCATGGAGGAGGTGCAGGAGTCCGGGGACAAGTCTTGGATAAGGCTAAAAAAAGGGCTGCCTGCCCAGGGCTCTCACATACTGCGTCAAGGACAGCTTTTTCGGGCGGGCTCCAAGCTTCTGGGGCCTGGGCAGAGACTTGGCCCTGCAGAGCTATCTCTGTTGGCATCAGTGGGAGTGGAGAGGCTGCGCGTGAGGAGAAGGCCCAAGGTGGTGATTCTTCCCACTGGAAGCGAGCTTGAGGTCCCAGGGGCAGGTCTTGGATCTGGAAAGTCATTTGTGTCCCATGGGCGCTATCTGGCCTGGAGAATAGAAGAAGAAGGGGGGCTGGGGAAGGTCTGGACCCCCATTGCGGATCTTGAAGAAGAGATATGGATGGCCATTGACAAGGTCTTGGGAAGGGCTCATCTGATTGTCACCACGGGTGGGACTGGTCCTTCGGACCGGGACCTGGTCTGCCGTTCACTTCTATCCAGTGGAGCTCAGGTAATATTCAGGCATCTTCCCGTCAGACCCGGAGGCACCATCTCGGCCTTCGTGGTGCGATCGACTCCGGTGCTGGCTCTGCCAGGAGGTGCGGGTGGGGTGGGGCTGGGCTGCGAGCTACTGCTAATTCCTGCCATACGCGCCATGCAGGGAGAAGATGAACCAGGACCAAGATGGCTAAAGTGCAGATCAGCCGTGGAAATACAGAAGGATCCTCTCTGCCACAGATTCGTGGAAGCCACCCTCCGTGTGAAAGAGGGACTTCTCATTGCTGATCCGATTCCCAGAAATCTTCAAGGCGGCGGGCTCATACCTTTGCGGGGAGATGGATGGATCCACGTGCCGCCGGGTGAAAACATCATACCCAAAGGAGCTGTGGCCTTCATGCTCATTGGCAAATGCCTAAGAAGGCCGCGGCATGGATCAGGGGAATCCTTGCAGTCTTTGGAGAGCTGACTGGAAAAACAGAAGGGGGGGACTCTTGCACGAGTTTAGCCTGGCCCAATCCGTGGTGGAGACGGTTCTGGAGGTCGCCAGACAGCATGGGGCCTTGGCAGTGGAGGAAATGAACTTGGAGGTGGGAGAGGTGGCCCTGGTCAACATGGAACAGCTGGAGTGGCACATCCGGATGCTGACCCAGTCTACTGTGGCCGAAGGGGTCCGCCTGAGGTGGAGGACCGTACCTGCCACCATCTTGTGCCTGGGATGCGGGTACCAAGGCTTGGTGGGTCACAAGGAAATGGATCCTCAGTCCCACCTGGAGATCCCTGTTTTTCAGTGCCCGGAATGTGACAGTCCCAATACCAGGATTCTATCAGGCAGGGAACTGCGGGTGGTGGACATTCATGCCAGGTTTCAGGAGCAGACTCCCGGGGAGGTGGATCATGCATGATGTATCCAAGATTTACCTGGGCCACGATGTAATAGAAGCCAACAAGGCCCTTGGGAAACAGAACCGCATCTGGTTGGAAAAAAGAGGAGTCAGAGCCATAAACGTCATGGGGGCCATAGGTTCGGGCAAGACCTCCTTGATCGAGGTTGCCATTGAAAGGCTCAAGAAGGAGTTGGGAATGGCCGTCATGGCAGGGGACGTGATAGCCGAGTTTGACTCAGAGAGATTTCGCAAGCACGGAGTCAAGGTGGTTCCCCTCAACACCGGAAAGGAGTGCCATTTGGATGCCCATCTGGTGCAGCATGGGCTTGAACAACTGGACTTGGATGGGGTTCAGCTTCTGTTCATCGAGAACGTGGGCAATCTCATATGTCCCAGCGACTTTTACCTGGGAGAGCATTGCAGGGTGATAGTGGTGAGTGTGACCGAAGGCGATGACATAGTGGCTAAGCATCCGGTCATTTTTAGAGACGCTGACGCGGCCATCGTGAACAAGGTTGATTTGGCCGAGTTGGTCTCTGCAGATCCTGACAAGATGGTGCAAGATGCGCTGGCTGGATTGGGCCTGGCTTTCAAAACCAGCGTTCGCACAGGGGAGGGTATAGAGGAATGGATTCGTCTGGTCAAGAGGGTTGCAACATCGGTTTGAGCAAGCCTGTGGCGGCCGGGACAAGAGTCACAGGAGGCAAAGAATCGGTACAGGAGCTCCTTGGAATCCTCGTGAGAATCCAGGAGCTGGGCTTTGCCCTGATGGAGCACGATGCGGCCGAAGCCCAAAAGGGAAAAGAGGAGATCCGTAGGGCAAGGGAAGATCTGGCGGCCGGAGTTCCTCTGGAATGGCTCAGGGTGGTGGAGAGGCTGCAAAATACCGGCCAACCTGCATTGGTGCCTGCCACAGAAGGGTTTTGTTCCTATTGCCGAATACAGCTTCCCACCAGGATGTTCCAGGAGGTCATGGGGAACGCCCGCATCCATCAATGTCCTTGTTGCGCCAGAATCCTTTATGCCCCAGAGGGGGGCGGGCTTCATCTGAAGGAATCCACCCCACGAATGGGCGGTGGGGGCCTGGCCCGTTTCTCCAATCCCCAGCTGGTGATGCCAAATCTTTCGGGCCGCAACATGCCTGAGGTGCTTGAGGAGATGGTGGGAAGGCTCTCATCTTTGGGATGGATCGCAGAGCCCAAGGAGGTGCTCAGGGCCGCAATTCAGCGAGAAGAACTGGTCAGCACTGCTCTGGGGCATGGATTGGCCTTTCCCCATGTGCGTGGGGTTGAAGGAGGAGGGTTGGTGGTGGCCGTGGGCCTGAGCCGAAGGGGTGTGCGCTTTTGCCCGGAGGAGCGCAGAGTCACTCGGATCTTCTTCTTTTCGGTGATCCCGCAGGCTGCCAGCAGTTTGTACTTGAGAATAGTCGGGGGGATCGTCAAAGCCCTTCGCACAGCTGAGGCCAGGAAAAGACTTCTTTCATGCAATGACTCCAAGATGGCCTGGGAAGTTCTCATACAGCTCATCGACCCCACCCTGCCTTGACCAGAAAGGATTTCTTTCCCAAAGGGCATCCCTGGTGGTCTTGCCCTTGAGCAGGGATGGTTTTTTTCTGTGCCTTGGGGTTTGCATCCCCAATATGAGAAGGCCAGGTTTCCACTTGTTGTGATAGAGAGGTGAAGGAAGTTGAAAGCCAGGGACCTGCTTCTGGTGACAATGCAACTCTTGGGAATGGTAGGAGGCGTTCTTTTTCCCCAATGGGCGCTCCATCTGGCCCCTCTGGCCCTTTATTTCATGATGAGCATGCTCCTGCTTAGCTTTCTGCGTATTGAGCCAGGGCCCTTGGTGCGCATGAGACCCAAAGATCTGGTTGAGGTGGCTGTATGGACTTTGGTGAAGCTAGGTTTGATGCCGCTTCTGCTTTGGGCTGCAGCCAGGTGGGGCCTGCCGTCTTACGCCTTGCCAGTGCTGCTTTTAGGGGGTGTTTCCACAGGAGTGGTGGCACCATTCTTAAGCGGTTTACTGGGGGCTAACACCACCAGGGTGTTGCAGGTGGTGGTCTTGAGCTCGGTTTTGGTTCCTTTCACCCTGCCTGCCTGGGTGAAGCTTCTGATGGGAGCAGAGTTTGACATTCCTTTCACGCATATGGTCAGAATGCTGGCTCTGGTGATATTCTTTCCCTTGGGCATAGCCATGGCTCTTCGCAGATGGATGCCCATGTTGGTCCAGGTGCTATCCAGGGCCCAATATCCCATATCGCTTCTTCTGTGCTTTCTGATCAACCTTGGGATATTTGCGGCTTACGCCCAGTTTCTTGCCTCTAGGCCATGGGAAGTGCTCTGGGCCCTGGGCGTGGCCTGTATGATGGCCTCTGTTGCGCCCTTCATAGCATGGGTATGTGCCAGGTGGGCTCCGCACGCGCTGGACAGCCTCACAGGCTCGGTTTGTCTTACCTTCGTAAACAATGTGCTCATTGTGGTTTTTTCATTTAGATTCTTCGATCCCGAGGCTCCCTTGGTGGCGGCCCTATACATGGTTCCTTTTTTTGGCATGATCATACCCATAAGGAGGCTCCATGGCAGATAAGAGCTCTTTTCTGTCTTGGATTCTTGCCCTGTGAGAGTGTCTCTGGGGAAGAGCCTAAAGAGCAGAAAAATAAACAGAGTAAAGCCCCCTTAACTTTTTTTGATTGACACGGGCCCAGAGAACCCATCAGCCCTGTGCATTGGAGGCCACCCAAAGTATCCTTTGCACCATCACATGCACAAGGGCCCAAATCACATCCAGGGGTAACTGCCTATGGATGGAAGCATCGAAGGTGAAGGTGCAGCGAGCAGGGAATTCCTCATCCGCTGGCCAAAGATGCACTGCCACAGGAACCCGCGGTAAGGGAGTCAGCTCCACAGAGGCCGGAGATATGTCGAGGCTCCTTGCCCCGAGAAACTTGGCCGCTTCCACAAATTCCCTGGGGCTGGATCCGAAGCGGTCTTCCAAAGCCGTGCTTGGAAGGCTGTGGAGGTGCCTAAAAAAGAGCTCTCCTCCAGGGATCTCCTTCTCGTTAACCATTTGATTTTCCAGAGGAATATCTGAAGCCTTCAGGAGAAACACCACCAGCACCAAAGCAAGATAAGGCTCAAAAGGCGCTTTTTCTCTATGAGGGGTCACTGTTCGGCAACGAGGATCTACCCAATAGCCTTCTCCAAGGAACTCCACGCTGAATCCCATCTTAGGATCCCACTGGCAGCGGCATCTGGCAGCCACCTCATCGGGTGGGAGTTGGGCCAATCTTTTCCAGTGGAGCTCGTCCACTACCACGGGTTTGTCCAGTTTGTCTCTTGGGGGCATGGGGGCCTCCCTTCTTCTTTCCTGCATTAGAAGAAAAGCCGAGCTGAAAGGATATGGTCCACGCTGAAAAACATGGCAGGGGAATTCTCCACAGTCTCTCAAACAGTGCTCCAGAGCCTTTTGTCTGGCGCATTCCAAAATAGGGCATGGCGCTCCCAAGAGCCTGACCTGAGCAGCGAATTTCCGGCTGGCCTCCTGGCTTGTTGCAGGTCCGCAGGTGGAGCATTTCCCATCCAATCGAAGTTTGCAAACCCCACAGTCTATTCCGCAGGCACCTGTGGCCATTTTCCATCACCTCTGTGAGCCCAATAATCCTTAAAAGAAAACTTTCCCTCAAAAACGCCATTGCAGGCCTGGGACTCTGAAGCTGACTCCGTTGTGGGATCGGCAATCCGCTCCAGGCATGGGCACCTGCCCAATTTCCCTGATCCAGCGTCTTTCCTGCTCTTCATTGTATGTTCTTGCAGCCTCGGCTGCGCTTTGGATCCCTCCCAGATACCAGCCCAGCTCCAAGAAAGAAAAGATCCCCGAGCTAATCAGACATCCCTCCTTCACACTCCACACAGAACCTGCCAGAAAGGCTAGGTTTAGAAGAAAGGATGTGAGCGCCTCCCAAGGCTTCCCAACATAAAGATGGCCTGCTCCAGGAACGAGTGCCGAAAGACCCCCTGCCAGCCATTCATTTCGCCTGGGAAGCCAAGGTGGGTCGGTCTCCAGGCGTATCAAAAGCTCACTGGCCTCTTGGGCCTCGGGTTGCGCTGGAGAAATCTCAAGGAGAAACTCCTTGGCCTTTTCCCACTCCCTGGCAGCCAACAAAGCCTTGGCAGATGACAGAAGAGCCTTTGATCTGAGGTTTCCCAAAAAAGGATCCCTGGCCAATTCATGGAGAATCTGGGCAGCCTCAAGAGGCTTTCCCGAGCCCAGTAAGGTATCTGCCGCTGCCCATCTGGCTTCAATAGCCAGGTGGGGATCTGCTTTGCTCATTGCACTGAAAAAGGCCTCCAATGCTCCATCCCAGTTTTGCATGCTCTGGCGGGTTCTGCCCAGGGAAAGCCAGGCCTCTGGGGCCTTGGAGTGATGAGGGAAAAGGCTCAGGAAGGCCATGTATTCACCTTCTGCCCTGTACAAGTCTCCCCTTTCCCTGAGGTGGTGGGCAAAGCACAGCAGTCTATCTGGATCTCCCCGCATGGGTGCCTGGGCATTAAGCTCTCTGTGGGAAAACAGGCAGGAGGTGGCCAAAAACAGGGCAAGGATTGCCGGGCATCTCATTTTGCCGAGTGCTCCTGCTTCTTTTTCCGCCTCAACTCTTTCCAATTCCTGAGCCTCAGGGCCAGCTCCCGCTCCAAACCCTGCTCACCGGGTTCCCAAAAGACCTCTGAGCTCAGCTCTTGGGGAAGATATTGCTGGTCCACTACCTTGTCTGGATCATCGTGGGGGTACCTGTAATCTTTTCCATAGCCCATTTGGGCCATGAGAGGAGACACGGGATTTCTTAAGGCAAGTGGAACCTCAAGAGGCCCTGTGCGTTTTATGACTTCCTTGAGCTTTCCATATGCCAGGTAAAGGGAGTTGCTCTTAGGGGCCATGGCCAGATATACGGCTGCCTCAGCCAAAGCCAGGAAGCCCTCGGGAGGCCCCAAGAAATGGAAAGCCTCCTTGGCAGCCAGCGCCACCTGCAAAGCCATGGGATCAGCCAATCCCACATCCTCTGATGCGAAACGCACCATCCTCCTGGCCACATATAGTGGATCTTCACCCGCTTCCAGCATCCTGGCCAGCCAATAAAGGGAGGCATCCGGATCCCCTCCTCTTAGACTCTTATGAAGAGCGCTTATGAGGTTGAAGTGTTCCTCACCGGCTTTATCGTAAAGGAGTGGGTGCTGCTGCAAAAGTCTCTTGGCCTCTTCCAAGGATATGTGGCGTGTTCCTGTGCTGTCGGGTCTTGTACCCAAAACCATGGATTCCAGGATGTTCAGAGCCACCCTGGCATCCCCCCCTGCGGCCTCGGCAATGGATTCCAGCACTCCTTGTTCCCAGCTGGGACTGAGGCTTGCAAGCCCCCTTTGGGGATCCTTCAAGGAGCGAAGCATGAGGGTGAGTATATGTTTTGGGGTGAGGCTGTGTAGCACAAAGACTTGACACCTGGACAGCAGTGCCGCATTCACCTCAAAAGATGGATTCTCCGTGGTGGCCCCAAGGAAGATGATATCACCCTTTTCCACATGGGGAAGAAAGGCATCCTGCTGAGCCTTGTTGAACCTGTGTAGCTCGTCCACAAAAAGTGCTGTGGGCTTTCCTTGAAGCGAGCGAATTCTCCTGGCCTCCTCCAGGACCTGCCTCACCTCCTTCATCCCAGACAGGACAGCCGAGAATGCAACCAGCCTGCATCCGGTTTCTTGGGCAAAGAGAAATGCTATGGTGGTCTTACCTGTGCCCGGCGGTCCCCAGAGAATCAAAGAGAAAGGACTTGAAGTCTCAATGGCTCTTCGAAGAGGAGCTCCTGGAGCTGTCAGATGCTCTTGGCCCACCACCTCGTCCAAGGTGCGAGGCCGCATGCGGTCGGCCAGGGGACCTTGGGAAGCCCTTTTAGCCATTTTGTCTCTTGGGAAGAGGTCCAAGGAAATAACCCAATCTGATTAGTTTATAGCACAGCCTCCTGGGTCTCTACAACCGGACACTACAAGGCCCGTGGCCTATGTTGGGGCCAGAAGCTCTGCCAGGGTATTCTTGAGACCCGTTCGTCTTTAGTCCCACGTCACCCTCGACCAGCATTCTCAAAAGGTGTAAAGTTATCTGTCACACATGTTTAGACACAATCATGAGCCGGTTCAACTAGGTTAGGGGCTGCTGTCCAGAGGGTGAAAATCCCTCAGCTTTGCTGCTTAAGCCATTTTTTCAAGAATGGACCCAAGGGTGCTGTGGCTATGGACTGGTCGATGGCAATTTTGGCTGACCTGCGATGGCAGGATGTCCTGGACATACTTTTTCTGAGCGCGGTGGCCTACTGCATATACACCTGGTTCTGGGGTACCAAGGCTTTGAAAGCCCTGGTGGGGCTCCTGGGGGTGGGGGTCATCTTCGGAGTAGCCCGGCTGTGGGGTCTTTTCTTGACCAGCTGGGTCTTTCAGATCCTTTGGCAGGTGGCTGTCTTGCTGGTGATAATCCTCTTCCAGCCAGAGCTAAGACAGATCCTGGAGAGGGTGAACCCCTTCCGATGGTTTAAACCAAGGGGTAGATCAGACACCGGGGATTGGGTGGAGGAAGTTGTGGAGGCGGTTTTTTGTCTTGCCAGATCCAGGGTGGGGGCCCTTTTGATCCTGGAGAGAACCGAGAGCATAAAGGAGTGGATAGCTGGAGGAGTGCTCCTGCAGGCCCGGGTGACGGCTCCACTTCTGATGGCAATTTTTCAGAAAGAATCCCCACTGCACGATGGGGCGGCGGTGATCCACAACGGAGAGCTAAAGATGGCAGGCTGCTTTCTGCCCCTGAGCCTATCAGATGGTTTGCCGCAGGATCTGGGAACCAGGCACAGGGCAGCCTTGGGCCTTTCAGAGAGATGCGATGCCATGGCAGTGGCGGTCTCTGAAGAAAGGGGCACGGTTTCATTGGCTCAGGGTGGAGAATTCAGGGAGCTTAAGGCACCTCAGGAACTCAAGGATGCACTGGAGACGTCGGGAGAGAGGCGGGATTCCACAGGCATAGGAAAGCGCACGGCCAAGGTTATCTTCAGGAGGCTTCCGGCCAAGCTGCTTTCCCTTATGATAATGACTCTGCTTTGGGTTGCCCTGGCAGGAAAACAGGATGTGGAGATAAGGCTGTGGGTGCCGGTGGAGGTGCGTAATTTGCCAGAACGTTGGGAGATTCTGGAACCCCATGAACCCAAGGTGCAGGTTCAGTTGAGGGGCATGAGAAAAGATGTGATGACCCTGGACGACTCCAGTGTGTTTGCCGAGCTGGATCTGAGTCTTGCCCGTCTGGGCCGCAGAACCTTCCGCCTAGGCCCCAAGGAGGTGGTGCTTCCCAACGAGAGGGTGCAGGTGGTTAGAGTGGAGCCCTCGGAAATAAAGTTCCGATTTCAGGAGAGGAGTTGAGGGATATGGTACATTCTCCCAATTCAGGCCCCAGGCGCTCAGGCCGAACCCACAGCACCAAGGAGAATCTGAAGAGCTTCCTCGGGCTTTTCGGGCATTCGGAGAATGTCCTGGTGCTCTTGTACCCGGATCCTGACTCCATGGCAAGCGCCCTGGCGGTCAAGAGACTTCTTTGGAAACATGTTCAAAGGGTGGTGATCACTTACATAGGGGAAATCCAGCGCCTGGAGAACCAGGCCATGATGGAGCTGCTGAGGATACCCCTGGTGCGCATCAGCCAGGTGGATGTGGATTACTTTCAGAAGAAGGTTCTTGTGGATTCACAGCCTCATCATTACGAGGCATTTGGGCGTTTGAGCTATGACGCCATAATCGACCACCATCCCCTGGTGGGGGATGTGAAGGCATCCTTTGTGGACATCCGACCCGAGTACGGAGCTACGGCCACGATACTCATTGAATATCTGAGGGCCGCTGGGATAAAGCCCTCCATCAATCTGGCAACAGCTCTGCTTTACGCCATCAAGACAGATACGGCCAATTTCGAGCGGGATGCCACCGAGCAGGATGTCAAGGAATTTCGTTACGTGTTTCAGTACGCCAACATGAATCTGCTGCGAAAGATAGAGTTGTCGGAGCTCAGGCTAAGTGACCTGAGGTATTTCCGACAGGCTCTGGAACGCATGGTGGTAAACAAAAAGGGTATATTCGCCCATCTGGGGGAAGTGGAGACTCCGGATCTGTGTGTTCAGATAGCGGATTTTTTCATGAGGGTCCACGGCATGAAGTGGACATTTGTTTCTGGTCTTTATAGAGGCAAGCTGGTGGTCATAATACGCAATGATGGCTATCGCAAGGATGCAGGAAGACTTGCCAGGAGGGCCTTCGGAGCCTTTGGCTCTGCTGGCGGTCACCGAGGAGCAGCCAGGGCGGAGGTGCCACTGGAAGCATTGAGGGAGATGGGTATGGAAACATCGGATTCCAACGTGCAGAAATTCGTGCGCGATCGGCTGGAGTTCTGAGAAAGGCTTCTGCCCCCCCTTGCATTCCGCCAAATAGTGCTTATAAGAAAAACAGATTTTTGCTTTCATCCCCCAAGGGGATCCTTTCAAAGTGTAGCAAGGCCGTTTGGTCGGCCCTAGATCAAAATTCAGGAAGGAGGTTTCCGAAATGAACGTGAAGCCGCTGCATGACCGAGTCCTCATCAAGCGAATCGAGGAGGAGGAGAAGACAAAGGGTGGGATAATCATTCCTGACACTGCCAAGGAGAAACCCATCCAGGGGAAGGTGATAGCTGTGGGCAAAGGGAAGGTCACGGACGACGGGAAGGTTGTACCTCTGGAGGTCAAGGAGGGCGACAGGGTTCTTTTCGGCAAGTATGCAGGCACCGAGGTCAAGATCGATGGTGAGGAGCACCTGATCATGAGGGAGGACGACATCTTGGCCATCATCACCTGATGAGATGATGGGTTTCAAAAAAAATCATTTGTGGACCAGACGAGAAGAAAAGGAGGGTTTTGAAACATGGCAGCCAAAGATATCAGGTTTCAGGAAACGGCCCGGGCGGAGGTACTCAAGGGCGTGAACCGACTGGCGGATACGGTCAAGCTTACCTTGGGCCCCAAGGGACGCAATGTGATCCTTGAGAAGACCTTCGGATCCCCCAATGTTACCAAAGATGGTGTGACAGTGGCCAAGGAGATCGAGCTGGAGGATAAGTTTGAGAACATCGGTGCTCAGATGATCAAGGAAGTGGCCAGCAAGACCTCGGATGTGGCCGGAGATGGGACCACCACGGCCACTGTTTTGGCGCAGGCCATCTACAGAGAGGGATTTCGCTTGGTGGCGGCAGGCAGCGATCCCATGGAGCTGAAAAGGGGCATCGACAAAGCCGTGGAGGCGGTGGTAGAGGAATTGAAGAAGCTCTCCAAGCCTACCCGCGATCAGAAGGAGATAGCCCAGGTAGGTACCATTTCGGCCAACAACGACTCCACCATCGGCAACATCATAGCCGAAGCCATGAGCAAGGTGGGCAAGGAAGGGGTGATCACCGTAGAAGAGGCCAAGGGAATGGAGACCACCCTGGACATCGTAGAGGGTATGCAGTTCGATCGAGGCTATCTGTCTCCTTATTTTGTGACGGATCCAGAGCGCATGGAGGCGGTTCTGGAGGATCCATACATCCTTCTCCATGAGAAGAAGATATCCAACATGAAAGACCTGCTTCCTGTACTGGAGCAGATCGCAAGGCAGGGCAAGCCTCTTCTGGTGGTGGCCGAGGATGTGGAAGGAGAGGCCCTGGCCACTCTGGTGGTCAACAAGATCCGTGGGACCCTGGCCTGCTGCGCAGTGAAGGCCCCTGGCTTCGGCGACAGGCGAAAGGCCATGCTGGAGGACATAGCCATTCTTACCGGCGGCCAGGTGATCAGCGAGGATCTTGGAATCAAACTGGAGAACGTAACCCTCTCGGACCTTGGCAGGGCCCGCAGGGTCACGGTGACCAAGGACGACACCACCATAGTGGAGGGGCAGGGCTCTAGGAGCGCCCTGGAGGGCAGGGTCAAGCAAATCCGCGCCCAGATAGAGGAGACCACCAGCGACTACGATAGGGAAAAGCTTCAGGAGCGCCTGGCCAAGCTAGTGGGTGGAGTGGCCGTGATCAATGTGGGAGCTGCTACTGAGACCGAGATGAAAGAGAAGAAAGCCAGGGTGGAGGATGCTCTCAATGCCACAAGGGCCGCGGTGGAGGAAGGGATTGTGCCCGGAGGCGGGGTAGCCTACATTCGTGCACTGCCTGCCCTGGAGAAGGTTAAGGCCGAGGGTGACCAGCTCTTTGGGGTGAACATAGTGAAGAGGGCTCTGGAGGAACCCATCAGGCAGATTGCCGAGAACGCCGGTGTGGAAGGGTCTGTGGTGGTGGAGAAGGTGAAGGCCGGAAGCGGGGCCTTCGGATTCAACGCTGCCAGCGAGAAGTATGAGGACCTCATGGAGGCTGGTATCGTGGATCCCACCAAGGTAGCCAGACTGGCCCTTCAGAATGCGGCATCTGTGGCCTCTTTGCTTCTGACCACAGGCGCAGTTGTGGTGGAGAAGCCCAAAGAGGAGAAGGCTCCCAAGATGCCTGGCGGAGGGTACGGCGGGGAGTATTGATATGATTTGAACCAATGATGTGGGAAAAGGCCGGGGCCTCCCGGCCTTTTTTTTGTCCATATCTGTTTTCTTGGTTGACCTGGCTTTGAGGAGTGGCTATGGTTATGGATAACCGACCGGGTCAAGACCCGTGCAGAGCCCAATAATACAATGGAAGGGACGCCCGACAATGACGTCCAAGAGAAGCCTTACAGAGGAACAGATGGCGCAGATAGTGGCCCTTCTCAACGAAAGGAGAAGGGCCATAGAGGAGGAACTCAGGAGGAACCTGAGTCGTGCCCTGGAGGAAGGGGGGGAGGAGACCACGGTGGTTAACGTGGAGGAAGGCGACGAGTCCAGGGTAGACGTAGGCAAAGAGACGGACTATCAAGTCATGAGCATGCGAAGTCAGGAGCTCAAACAGATCAAGGAGGCCCTCTTGAGGATCGAATCCGGGGAATACGGCCTTTGCGAGGAATGCGGGAGTGCCATCAGGTTCGAAAGGCTCAAGGCCATGCCTTTTGCTCAGCTTTGTCGCTCATGTCAGGAGGAGATGGAAAGGGCCAAACGGGACAAGCAGTGGGGTCCAAGGGCTCCACACAGAGGCTAGAGTCCTGGCCGGACTGGGCAAGGAGTTGAGGTGGTGAAAAAAGAGTGTCACAGATCTCGGATGAGGATGATGTTGGAAGGAGGGTTGGGATGGCGCAAATGGTAAAAGACAAGGGTCCAAAGCCGGCCCCCCCCAACTGGATTCAGGATTTTCTCCCTGGTCAGGGCTCGGGTAGAAAAAAAATACCTCCCAAGACGCACTTCAGCCTTTGGTACTTTCTGATCGTGATATCGGTCTTGATACTGTTTCAAAATCTTTACCTGGCCGGGCAGACCCAGACCATTCCATACAGCCAATTCAAGTCTTTGGTTACCCAAGGGAAGGTGGATCAGGTGATCATAGAACCCGATGTGATCACGGGTACCCTCAAGCCCGAGGGGGCTTCGGCCAGGGGCTCTAGGTTCCGTACCTTCAGGGTGGAGGACAAGGCTCTTGTGGAAACTCTGGAACAAGGGGGGGTCATCTACTCCGGGAGTTACGAGAACAAATTTCTTAGCGGCCTTTTGTCCTGGGTAGTGCCCATGGCGGTTTTCATGCTCATCTGGTTCTACCTTATCAGGAAGATGGGAGGGGGAGCAGGGGTCATGTCCTTCGGCAAGAGCAGGGCCAGGATCTATGCCGAGGATGAGGTGAAGGTGACATTTCAGGATGTGGCTGGCATAGACGAGGCCAAGGAGGAACTGGAAGAGGTGGTGGAGTTCCTCAGAAACCCTGAGAAATACAGGCAGCTCGGAGGGCGAATTCCCAAAGGGGTTTTGTTGGTGGGCCCCCCGGGAACTGGGAAGACCCTTCTGGCCAGGGCCGTGGCAGGAGAGGCCAAAGTGCCATTTTTCAGTATGAGCGGCTCGGAATTTGTGGAGATGTTTGTGGGGGTGGGAGCGGCCAGGGTCAGGGACATGTTCCGCCAGGCTCAGGAGCATGCCCCTTGCATAGTTTTTATAGATGAGCTGGATGCCCTTGGAAAGGCAAGGGGTTTGAGTCCATTAGGGGGGCATGACGAGAGGGAACAGACCCTCAACCAGCTCTTGGTGGAAATGGATGGATTTGATCCAGCCAAGGGGGTCATCATCATGGCCGCCACCAACAGGCCTGAGATCTTGGACCCTGCTTTGCTCAGGCCGGGCAGATTCGACAGGCAGGTGCTCATAGACCGTCCTGACATAAAGGGCCGGGAGGCTATTTTGAAGGTGCATGTCTCCGGAGTGAAACTGGCCAAAAATGTGAATCTGCAGGAAGTGGCAGCCAGGACCCCCGGATTCGTGGGTGCGGATCTGGCCAACCTGGTCAATGAGGCTGCTCTCAGGGCAGCCCGAAGAGGCAAGAAGGCAGTGGAGATGCAGGACTTTGACGAGGCCATAGATCGGATAATCGGAGGTCTGGAAAAGAAAAACAGGGTCATGAACGCCAGGGAAAAACAGATAGTGGCTTACCATGAAACAGGCCATGCACTGGTGGCCGAGGCGGTCCCCAATGCGGATCCTGTGAGGAAAATATCAATAATCCCAAGGGGGATAGCAGCCCTGGGTTATACCCAGCAGCTTCCCACAGAGGACAGATATCTCATGACTCGTTCTGAGCTGGAGGACCGTATTGCCGTGTTGTTGGGAGGCAGGGTGGCAGAGGAAATAACCTTTCAAGACGTCTCCACAGGGGCCCAAAACGACCTGCAAAGAGCCACTGATCTGGCCCGTTCCATGATAATGGAATACGGTATGAGCGAAAAGTTGGGACTGGTGACTTTTCAGAAGGAGCGCAGGTCCATGTTTCTGGAAAGCCCTGCTGTCCCTCGGGACTACAGCGAGGAGCGGGCCCGTATGATAGACGAGGAGGTGGAGAGGATCCTGAGTCGGGCCCACGAGAGGGTCAAAGGGATATTGGAAGAAAGAAGGGAGCTGCTGGAGAAGGTGGCCAAGACCTTGCTGGAAAAAGAGGTGATGGAAGGAAAGGAATTACGCTCCATGATCCAGGAGGCAGGGTTCGAGGTCAGAGAAGAACCCCTGGAAAAGGACAGGTCCAGGCTCAAGAAAAAGCAGGAGAGCAAGACAGCATCAGCCACTGAGTGAATCTTAAGGCCTCAGGGCACCTGGTCTCTACATTCTTTCCAGGTGCTTCTTGAGCCATCGGGCCGTGTGAGAAGTTTCCTGATGCTCAAGGATCTCCCAGGGCGAGCCCTGGGCCACTATTTGGCCCCCATCATCCCCGGCTTCTGGGCCTAGGTCTATGATGTAATCAGCCGAGGATATAACGTCCAACTGGTGTTCCACAACAACCACAGTATCTCCCCTGTCCACAAGGCTTTGAAGAGTGCTTATGAGCCTTTGCACATCGGTTGCATGAAGACCTGTGGTGGGCTCGTCGAGTACATAGAGGTTTCTGCCGTTGCTGGGTCTGGAGAGCTCCTGGGCCAGCTTCACCCTCTGGGCTTCTCCGCCTGAGAGGGTGGGGCTTGCCTGGCCCAGGGTCAGGTAACCCAATCCCAGCTCCTGGAGCAGCCTAAGAGGTCTTCGGATCTGAGGCACCGCAGAGAAAAACTCCAGGGCTTCTTCGATGCTCATCTGGAGCACCTCTCCGATGGATCTGCCCTTATAGGTGACAGAGAGGGTTTCCCTGTTGAAACGGGCTCCCTCACAAGCCTCGCACAAGACGTAAACATCTGGCAGAAAGCTCATCTCCTTGCGCAGGATTCCTTGTCCTTCGCAAACCGGACACCTGCCTGGAGTCAGATTGAAGGAGAACCTGCCTGAGTTGTATCCCTTGGCCCTGGCCTCTGGCAGTGCGGCATAGAGCCTGCGGATCTGATCCCAGACCTTTACATAGGTGGCTGGGGTTGATCTGGGAGTTCGGCCTATGGGGGAATGGTCCACCTCCAAGACCCTTTCCAACATCTGCCAACCTTCTATGGCGTCGCAGATTCCTGCTTCTTTGTCTTGAGGGACCCCGTTCTTGGACAGGAGCTTCTTGAGTCCGTTGTAGAGCACGTCCTGGACCAGTGAACTCTTCCCCGAGCCTGAAACCCCCGTCACACAGGTGAGGGTGCCCAGGGGTATTTTCACATCCAATCCTTTGAGATTGTTCTGACGGGCATTACGGATGAGCAGGTATTGCCCGTTTCTGGGTTGTCTGGCCTTACATTGGATGCCTTTGGCCCTTCTTTCCTCCAAGGCCCGAACCGTGAGGGATATTTGCTTGTCTTTCAACTGTTCCCAGGTGCCCTGGGCCAATATCTCTCCACCATACCTGCCTGCTCCAGGTCCCAGATCCACTATCCAGTCCGCTTCCCGGATGGTGTCCTCATCGTGTTCCACCAATATGACGGTGTTGCCTCGGTCTCGAAGTTGCCTCAGACTCTCGGCCAGAAGCGCATGGTCTCTGGGGTGGAGCCCTATGGTGGGTTCATCCAGCACATAGCACACCCCCCTTAGGTTTGAGCCCAACTGGGCTGCCAGCCTGATCCTCTGGGCCTCGCCTCCGGAGAGAGTCTCAGCCGAGCGGTCTAGCCTCAAGTATCCCACACCCAAGCGAAGCAGAGTTTCAAGCCTGGTGCTTATCTCCCTGACCAGAGGATCAGCCACCTGTTGCGCTGCTTCCCTGAAGCGTACCTCCTTCCAGAAACGGTAAGCCTCAAAGATGCTCATGGAGACCATCTCCCCTATGCTCAGACCAAGCACCTTCACAGCCCTGGCGCTGGTGGTGAGGCGCTCTCCACCACATTGTGGACACATGCGCTTTCCGAGCTCTTCCAAGACCCCCAGGCCATCGCATCTCGGACAGGCCCCCATGGGGCTATTGAAGGAGAAGTGGCGGGGGTCCAACTCACCGAACCCCTTGAGGCACCTGGGGCACTGGCGCCGGTTGCTAAATGTCTCCTGAAGACCCCCCTGGGGAAGCACCATGATGGTTCCTTCCCCATAGCCCATGGCCGTCTCCACCAAGTTCTGAAGCCCTGAGAGGTCTCTTGGATCTACCACCAGATTCTGGGCCACCACCCATTCTATCCAGTGTTCCTTGTAGCGGTCCAACTGGGGTACTGATCGGCCGGGGTAGATCCTCCCATCCACCCTAACCGCGGGAAGCCCCAACCTGTAAGCTTGAAGAATCGTGGATTTGTGAGTGCCTTTCCTGCCCACTATACGTGGAGCCAAGAGGCATATCTGCTTGCCCTTGAATCTTTGCAACATGGCTTCCATGACCGAGGCCAGCCTTCCGGTGGAAATGGGAATGTTGCAGGAGGGACAGTATTGTACCCCCAGCCTGGCAAAAAGGAGCCTCATGAAGTGATAGATTTCTGTTAGGGTGGCCACAGTGGACCTTCGGCCCGCTTTGGCAGTTCTTTGCTCTATGGCCACCGTGGGGGGAATCCCGGCCACCAAGTCCACGTCAGGACGATCCATGACCTTGAGATATTGGCGCACATAAGCTGGAAGGCTTTCCAGATAGCGCCTTTGGCCCTCGTTGAAAAGAATGTCAAAGGCCAGGGTGGACTTGCCCGAGCCTGAGACTCCGGTTATCACCACTATCTTGTCCCTGGGAATGTCCAAAGAGATCTCCTTGAGGTTGTGCTCTCTGGCTCCCCGAACTTGGATGGCATTGTCAAGCGGCCAGGCCAGCTCCTGTTGCCAGTTGCTGGGAGGCTCCGTAACAGCTGTGGTACTAAACCGGGAGGGCCCTTCCAGAACCCCTTTGAGGTATCTGCCTGTATGGGATTGGGTGCATTGGGCTATGGCCTCCGGAGGACCCTGGGCAACTATGTATCCACCTGCATCGCCCCCCTCAGGCCCCAGGTCTATTACGTGGTCCGCTGATTTTATTACATCCAGGTGATGCTCCACGACCACCACCGTGTGACCCATCTCCACAAGTTCCTGTAGGACCTCCAGGAGCTTTTGCACATCCTGGAGGTGGAGGCCTGTTGTGGGTTCATCCAGAAGAAAAAGAGTGCTGGGCTGCCAGGCTGTAAGGAATCTGGCCAGGCGAAGTCTCTGGGCCTCACCTCCCGAAAGGGTGCTCAGAGGCTGGCCCAAGGTGAGGTAACCTAAGCCCATCTTGCGCAAGGGCTCCAAGGCGTTTACCACTTGTTTCTCTTTCCAAAACAGCTCGCAGGCTTCCTCCACTGTGCTCTCCAGCACGTCGGCTATGGACTTTCCATTCCAAAGAACATCCAGTACAGGTCCCATGAACCTTCGGCCCTGACAGTCGGGACACTTCAGCAAAACATCCGATAAGAACTGCATCTCCACCCTTTGAAATCCCTCGCCTTTGCAGCTCTCACAACGCCCCCCAGGCACATTGAAAGAGAACATCCCTGGACCCCAGCCTCTGGTGCGGGCCAGGGGTAACATGGCAAAACACCTTCTTATGTGCTCCCATGCCCGACTGTAAGTAGCAGGATTAGCCCTTGTGGTGCGGCCCAAACCGCTTTGGTCTACCAACTCAACCCTGTCTATCCATTGAGCTCCATCCAGGCCCCCATGGCGTCCAGGTCTCTCTCCTGGAATGTTCTTGGCCCTTAACAGAGCCCTGTAAAGCACGTCCAAGAGAAGGGTGCTTTTTCCTGAGCCCGAAGGGCCGGTGATGCACACCAAAGCCTGCAAGGGAATCTTCACGTCTATTGCCTTGAGATTGTTCTCCGTGACTTCCCGCAGGAGCAGGTACCTTTCCGGAGGAGGATTTCTTCTCCTGGATGGAACCGGTATGCTTCTTCTTCCAGTGAGATAAGAGGCCGTGGGGGAGCCCTCTGCTTGACCCAGGGCAGAAGGGGGGCCGCAATAAAGCAGTCTTCCGCCTCTGAGCCCAGCCCCCGGGCCCAGGTCCAGGACCAGATCCGCACTGTTTATCAAGGAGGGATCGTGTTCCACCACCACAGCGGTGTTCCCCTGTTGCACAAGACTTCTGATGGCCTTGGCAAGGCGTTCTGTGTCCCTGGGGTGAAGCCCTATGCTGGGCTCGTCCAGCACAAAGAGGGTGTTGACCAGTCTGGAGCCCAGGGCCCTTGTGAGAAGAACCCTTTCCACTTCCCCCCCAGAGAGGCTCCGGGAGGACCTGTCCAGGGTCAAGTAGCCCAGACCTACGGCCTGAAGGTAACCCAGGCGAGCTTTGATCTCTGAGATCAACATCTGGGAAACCGCATGAAGGCCTGTCTTGTGCTCCATTTCTTGGAAGAATTCAATGGCCCCATCCACGGACATGGAGCAGATCTCTGGGAGGGTCTTGCCAAGGATTCGCCATTGGAGGGCCTCTGGCCTCAACCTGGCCCCATTACAGTCCGGACATGGTACATAAGCTCTGAAACGGGAGAGGAAGACCCTCACATGCATGCGGTAGCTCTTTTCTTCCAGCCACTTGAAAAAGCCCCTGACACCGTAGTAACCATCGGTTCCCTCCATGATGGCCTTGCGAGTCTCTTCTGGTAACTTTTTCCAGGGTACATCCAGTGGGACCTTATGAGCCCGGCAGAATGCAACCAGATCCTGGAACTCGTGGCGAGCAGCCGGCATGGAAAAAGGCTTTATGGCACCTTGCCTTATGGTGAGCCAGGGTTGCGGTACCACCAATTCCGGATCTATGTCAATGACCCTTCCAAAACCCTTACATGTGGGGCACGCTCCCACCGGGCTGTTGAAAGAGAAGAGATTGGGCACTGGCTCTTTGACCTCAGAGGAGCAGGTAGAACATTTCCACTGGTTGCTGAGGCGAAGCATTCTGCGGTCTGGCAAAAAGGCTGTGGCCCAACCTTTACCGTAACGAAAGGCTGTCTCCAAAGAATCTATGAACCTGCCCCTGTCTGAGGAGGAGGCTGGGAAACGGTCCACCACCACATGGATTTCGGGCTCATGGGGGGTGGGCTCCCATTGCTCTACTGGCAGGATCTGTCCATTGCTGAAAACCCTCAGAAAACCCATGCGAAGGAGTCCCATCCTAAGTCCCTGAGGATCCCGTTCCATTACCTGCAGTGGAAACATGATCAGCCAAGAACCTTCATGGGGCCATGTCTTGGAGTCCTCCCAAAGGCTATCCGGGCTGTTCCTACGAATCTCCACCCCGCAATGGAAGCATATGGGCGAAGCCATCCTGGCGAAGAGGAGCTTGAGAAAGTCGGTCAGTTCAGTCATGGTGCCCACCGTTGAGCGGGAAGTGCGCACAGGATGGCTTCCCTCTATGGCCAGGGCAGGGGGGATGCCTGTGACCTCGTCCACAAGAGGCCTGTCCATTCGCTCCAGGAATTGGCGGGCATAGGGCGAGAAGGTCTCCACATATCTTCTCTGGCCTTCTGCATAGAGAACATCCATGGCCAGGGTTGATTTCCCAGAGCCCGATACTCCTGTAACCGTGATCCATCTGCCTGTGGGAATCTTCAGATCAAGTCCCTTGAGATTGTGATGGCGAACATTGACCAGCCTTATGACTTGGGTGTGCTCAGAGTCCACCTGTTCTCCTCCAGGGCTCCTTGAATCTTTGGCCCATATCATTCAGCGGCTTTCAAAGGGGCGTGGACCAGTGATCCTGGTCTGAAAGGCCTACTTATTCCATTTTAACATTAGAGGGATGGGTGGTGGTGGGGCGGCAGGCTGGACTCGGAAAGCAGAGGAAGCTGGAGATCGGGCCGCTCAAGGTGGCACACAGAGGGACCTTCTGAGAGTGGGCAGGATCTGTATTTTTTTTGGAGTTTTCTCCATAATAGACATCCCCAGATGGCTGGTGATGGTGCAGAAAGTTAAATGAGGAGGGTACAGATGGCTGAGGTGGAACTTCCCAATCCAGAGGAGATGGAAGAGATCAAGGAGAAAAGCTTCACAAGAAAAGTGGCCATGACAACTGCCATTTATGCTGTGATCCTGGCCATAACATCTTTGGGCGGCAACAATGCAATGAAGGAGATGCTTTTGGCACAGCAACAGGCCTCAGACCAGTGGGCTTACTACCAGGCCAAGGTGATCAGGGAGCATCTTTATAGGGTGGAGAAGATGCGGCTGGATGCAGGGCTGCTGGAGAGAAGCCAATCGGTGAGCCATGAGGTAAAAAAACACTACGAGGAGCTTCGAAAGAAGATGGAGGCTGAGGAGAAGAGATATAACGCTGAAAAAAAGGAAATCGAGGCAGAAGCCAGAAAACTTGAGCACGAGAGGGACGTAAACAGGGACAAGGACCCCTATTTTGACTATGCCGAGGTGCTCCTTCAGATAGCCATAGTCATGGCCACGGTGGCCATATTGGCCACTTCTGCCCCCATGTACTTCTTCTCCATCGTTTTGGCCTGCCTGGGAGCTATCCTAAGCCTAAACGGTTTCTTGTTGCTGGTTAGAATTCCCTTTCTTCACAGCTGAGGGAGTCATTCTTTCCCCGGCCTTGTCCTGGCTTGACAGACCAAAAGAAAAATGGAATGGCCCCGGGATTTCAGGGAGCTAAACTCCAGCCCCCTGGAGTCCTGCGGGCGCAAAATCTGCGTGCCAGATCCACAGGATGGCGCGTGCCCTCTATGTCCACCTCCACCGCGAAGCAATGGTCCGAGCGATGGAAGCGATAAGAGCCTCTGGGGAACTCCACACGGTTGGCCCCTGGCCGCAGCAGGACCCCTAGTGCCTCAGCCACTATTTCATCCCTGTCCAGAATCAAGACTCGCACATGGCCTGATATTGCCGAGCGGTTGAAGATGGTGACAGAGAATCTGGGTCTTTCTCCAGAAGTAATGGGATCCGGCCGCATATCCAGATCAGTTACCCGCAGATCTCCTGGGAAAAGCCTCGGTGGTGGGCTGGGGGGAGGAGGAGGGTAGTAATATGTCTCTGCCACGCAGGCAGCAGTGCTAAGAGCAAGAAGAAACAGGCAAAAGAGTCTTCCTCCCGACATAAAGATACCTTTCATGCTCTCCTCCTCGGAGCGTCTTACTCCCAATGGCCCTTGGCAGTACATCCTCTTGAAGATCCGATGACTCCTACAAGAATAGCTTGCTCCCAAGAGGGTTTCAAGAAAATTTATCGAGCACTTCAGGAGTGGGTTGATCCAAATCTGACTTCTTCACAGATGGATATCAAAGAGGCTATGATTGGAATGGGAAGCCATGATAGAGATTCTCTCATGTGAACTTTCTAAGGCCATCCAGCTGGTAGGCTTCGCAGAAAAGGATACAAGGCTTGTACCTGTCAGAGTCCTTTTTGCCCTGAGCCAGGATGGCGCTTGGGGAGATTTCACCCTAAGAGGGCTTTGGCTGACATGTGCCAACAAGGTGCCAATCCAAGCACTGGAGGATCTGGTCTTGGAGTGTCTCCCAGGTCCCTGGAAAAAGATCTCACCTGTTGGGACAGGCAAGTGTGCTTTGTGCGGCAGGCCAGGTCAACGGGAAATATTTACCAGCCAAGGCAGGAATCTCTGCTGGGAGCACTTTGGCTATTTGTGGGAGGAACTTCTGGTGACTCAGGCCGCTGGAGGCAGCGTGTTGGGCAATTGTCCCAAGTGCGGCCTGGCCGGAGGTGTATTTTGGGGGGAGAAGGGTCATTGCACAAGGTGCATGGTGGAAGATCTCAGGGGATTTTCCCAAGTGACCCAATGGGTACTGCTGGGGGGGCCTCCCATGGCTGCCCGCGGGCAAAAAGAGCTGGTGGCTTTCCTGGAGGCCTGGAAGAGGGTGGGGGCTTGCCCTCGCTGTGGATCCAGAGCCATAAGGGTTCGCAGGCTGGTTATGGATTTTCCCAGGGCACAAGGCCCCCTTTACCCTCTTTGGGATCTTACGAAAGAGGACATGAAACCACAGAGAATGATGCTAAGGGACAGACAACTTCGCCTCTTCACTGAAGGCCTGATGCGTGCCACGGTGGAGTGTGCCCAGTGCGGGTACATGGATCTGGAGTTTCCAGGGCTGGAGTCTCTTAACAAGGGAGAGTTCTCTTTTTTCTTGTTCTGAAAAGATGTGGGAAATGGCACTCCAGCAAGACTACAGAACCACCAACCCCCAAGGGTGTGTGGTGGAACCCAGGAGGGGCAGGAACGACAAGGAAGTGCCTCAGGGAATCATAATGAGCTTTACGCCCCCGGATCTTAGGCTCATATTGAAGCCCCTTGGGGCTTCCAAGAGTCCTTCCAGGAAGCTGGATTTTTGGAGGCTTTGGGTGTGTAGGAGCCAGAGCCCTACCATAGGGGTGGCTGGCCCTGCCTTTGGTGCTCCCGCGGCAGTGGTGCTCCTGGAGAGACTGCTGGCCATGGGGGCCAAAGCCATAGTGGGAGTGGGCTCTTGCGGTTCACTGCAGAGTTGGCTTCAGGTGGGATCGGTGGTGGTACCTGATAGTGCACTGGTGGAAGAGGGGACTTCACCCCACTACCTGGCCAGCCATGTGAATACCAGACCCCATCAGGAGTTGTTCAGGCTGCTAAAGGAAAGCTTGGAAGAATTGGAATTGAAGCCGCGAGCTGGCCGCATTTGGACAACAGATGCAATTTTCAGGGAGACCAGGGAAAAGGTCTTGTTGTATCAGAGGGAAGGGGTCCTGGCAGTGGACATGGAGAGTTCGGCCCTCATGAGTGCTGCCAGTTTTCGAAGGGTGCCATTTGCCTCGGTAATGGTGGTGAGCGATGAACTTGGAACACTGAGGTGGCACAGGGGTTTCAACACAGCGGAGTTCCAAGGGAAATTGGGCCAGGCAGCCCTTGCCGCAGCAAGGTGCTTGGAGAGATGGTTGGCAGTGAATCCGGGGGAACGGGCTCAGGTTGATTTGTAGCTCTGGGGGGATAGAATGATTTTGTGTACCTGGCATGCCACGAGAGGAGATGGCTATGAGTGAGCAGCAACAGAAGCAGAAGATCCTCTATATTGCCACCCACGGCCCAGGGGATCCAGAGCGGGCCACCTTGCCCTTTGTGCTGGCCAATGCTGCTTTGACCATGGGAGTCGAAGCAGTGGTTGCCTTGCAGGGAGATGCTGTTTGGCTTGGGGTAAAGGGCACGGCTTCGCATGTTTTTGCAGGAGGTTTACCGCCTCTGGGTGAGCTGATGGAGGGGTTCCTGGAACTGGGTGGAAGGCTCCTGATATGTTCTCCTTGCATTCAACACCGGAAAATGCAGCCCCAGATGCTCTTACCCCAGGCAGAGATAGTGGCTGCGGCAACCCTCACCAAGGAGATCCTGACAGCCAAGGCTGTCTTGAACTATTGATATAAGACAAGGAAATTACAGCAATTTGCACTGTTCTTTGATTACAAAGAAGCCATGGGGAGAAGTAACGTGGAACCTCACAAAAAACTGGACTGCAGGGGCATGGCATGCCCCATGCCCATAGTAAAACTCAGTAAAGCCATCAAAGAGATGTCCCAGGGGGAGATTCTGGCCGTGAGCGCTGATGACCCTGGGTTCGAAGCAGATGTGAGAGCCTGGTGCGAAACCACAGGCAATGAACTCAAGAGCCTGGAGTCTGACGGAGAGGTACGCACGGCTTACATAGTCAAATCCTAGCAAGTCCTGTCCGGTAAGGTGCGGCCGATCCAGGAGATTTCAAAACAAGTTTGTTTAGTTAGGAAAGCACAAGCTTTTTTTCCTGCCATGCCTACAAATTTCCAGGATGAAAATGCTGGGGTTTGTCCCAGATGGCTCAAGAAGATGATGAAGGGCAAGAATGTGCAAGCCTCAAAGACCTACTAGATGCAGCCCTGGAGCCGGGAGTTAAATTCATGGCCTGCCAGATGTGCATGGATGTGGTGGGACTCACCAAAGAGGATTTTGCACAGTGCTTTGTGAACTGGGAGCATGGCTACTTTCTTGAAGGAGGCTGGTAGGTTTCAGATCAATCTTTTTTTCTTAGGCCCTGAAAGGGGCCTTCCAGGAGCATGGGAGCTTTCCAATGAAGATAGGTATTATGGTGCGAAGTGGTCCTTATTCCCAGCAAAACATAGATACGGCTTTGAACCTCTTGAACAAGGCTTTGGACATGGGACACGAGGTGGCTCTTTTCCTCTTTGAGGATGGAGTCATAAATGCTCATGCCCTGATGAAACCCACTGGGGACAGAAACATAGGGCAAGAGATTGGCGAGCTGGTTTCAAGGGGGGCCGAGGTGGCAGTTTGCGGGCAGTGTGCCAACTACAGGGGATTGCAAAAAGAGCAACTGGTGCCAGGGGTGAAAAGGGCAGGAATGGGACAACTGGGACAGATGGTGGCCACCTGTGACAGGTTCTTCTCCTTGGGACCATGAAGGGGAAAAATCAATGAAAGAAGCGGTGGTTTTGATTCGAAAAGGGCCTTATGGGGAGGCATCTGCTGCAGAGGGTTTCAGAGTGGTGATGACTCTTCCGGCAATGGGTATCAGTACTACGGTGGTTGCATTGGAGGATGGGGTTTTTTGCTTGCTTCGAGGCGGGGATGGAAGGCGTGTGGGATGGAGAGAAAGCCTTTACGAGGCCTTTGCCCAGTGTTCGGATTATGATGCCAGGCTCTTGGTGCACACGCCTTCTTTGGTGGAAAGGGGCATAGAAAAGCAGGATCTGGTGGCTTGCGAGGGTTGGCTTGAAGAAGAAGGGCTTAGAGAATTACTGAGAAGGGCCTCGGTGCTTCTGGCCTTTTGAGGAAAGGAGTTTTTGTGGAGACTCTTTTTATTTTCAGCAAGTCGCCATGGGCCAGGAGGGACATGGAGTTTTGGCTTCCAAGGGTGGGGGAGCAGGACCAGGTGCTTCTCATTCAGGATGCGGTTTTGGCCTTAAGTGGTGAGTCATCTTCTCTTCTGGCAAGTCTTCCCTCTTTGCAGGGACGGCTTTGGGCCCTGGAGGCGGATCTGGCCGCAAGGGGACTTCGGGCCGCAGGGGCTCAAGCAGTGGACTACGGTGGGGCTGTGGAATTGATTTTGAAGGCCAAGCGGGTCCTGGCTCTTTGATATTGCTGCCTGGAAACTTGTTTTCTGATGTGGCTTGAAGGATGTGAGCCCAGGATGTGTGGGCTCCAGATCTTAACAGGCTTTGAGAAGTTTTCCCCCCAAGACCCCATGGATGGGATGAAAAGACCCAAGAGCCTCTGGCTGGGCAGCCAGAAGATATACCCCACCAAATAAATTTTTGCTGTTGAAAAAAAAGATTGACAAAGCGATCTTGTTTTATTAATCTAAATACCATAGGGGGGTATAGTATGGAGAGAGATAGAAAAGAGATCCTCTTGAGGCTCAAACGGATAGAGGGACAGGTGAGGGGCCTTGCAGGCATGATAGAGAGGAAAGCCCCCTGCCTGGACGTATTGACCCAGGTGGGTGCCGTCACAGCAGCCATGAAAAAGGTAGGGGCAGTTGTGCTACAGGCTTACCTGGAGGAATGTTTGGCAGGAGAGAGCTCAGCCAAGGGGGAGACAAAGGAGAACCTTAGAGAATTTCAAAGGGCTGTCTCCCGCTACATCAACTGGGCCTGAAGCTGAAAAATTTTAATCTAAGCTGTCTGGGCCATGCTCACGGAGGGGGAAAAATGAAGTCTGAAAAAGGGGGTATGAGTAGAAGGGTTTTTCTCAAAAGCGGTACTGTTGCAGCCGCAACGGGACTCGCCATTACTGCAGGAATCCCTGGCTCAGCAAGGGCGGCTCGAGCCGGTACTTTTGCCACCCTCATAGATCTTAGCCTTTGTGATGGTTGCAAGGGAGAGGTGATCCCCAGGTGTGTGGAGGCCTGCAGGAAAAAGAATAGTTCACGCTTTCCAGAGCCACGCAAGCCCATAAAGGATCTCTGGCCTCAGAAGACCCATGATGACTGGTCAGACAAGAGGGATGTCATAAACACTCTGACGCCCTACAACTGGATAACGGTTCAGAGGATAGAGGTGGATGGAAAAGAGATCTTCGTACCTAGAAGATGCATGCATTGTGACAATCCTCCTTGTGCCAATCTTTGCCCCTTTGGGGCATTGAACAAGTTCCAGGACGGCTCGGTGGTCATCAATCCAGGTATTTGCCTGGGAGGGGCCAAGTGCAAGGCTGTTTGCCCATGGCAGATCCCCCAGAGGCAAAGCGGTGTCGGGCTTTACCTGAAGCTTCAGCCCATGCCCGCAGGAGGCGGAGTCATGTATAAATGCGACATGTGCCACGACATCATAAGCAAGGGCCAATTGCCTGCCTGTGTGGAGGCCTGCCGGAGTCGCAATACACATCGAGCGCCCCTTGCTTTCGGCCCAAGGGAGCAGATCCTGGAAATGGCTCACAAGAGAGCTCGTGAGATACAAGGCACTATTTACGGGGAAAAGGAAAACGGTGGTACAGCCACCATATACGTAAGCAAGATAGCATTCGAGAGAATAAACCAGGCCATCCTTGCCTCCAAGAAGGGACCTCACATGGGACCTGTTGAGCCCAGGCTGGGGGAGGTAAACCGCTGGTCCAAGGGATTTCTCTGGGGGCCTCTGGCTGCAGGTCTGGGAGCAGTGGCCCTGATGATCCATCAAAGGGTAAAGGGCAAAAGGGAGGATTGAGAGATGAGTGAGAAAATTAAGAACGTCTCCCTAGTAAAAAGACATTCCAGGGTGGAGCTGGCCGAACATTGGCTGCTGGCTCTCTCAGGCCTGGTTCTGATCTTTTCAGGTTTCGGAGAGCTTCCCATGTACAAGAGATACATGGTGACACAGCTACCTCTCCTGGGTTGGGCAGGGGATTTCCATATCCAGCTGAAGATCCATTATGTGGCCGCCATTGTTTTTGTGAGCGTGCTGCTTTTCCATTTTCTTTACCACGGAATGATGGGCCACCGGGGTTTGATCCCACGAAAGGGTGATTTGGGCGGCTCCATCCGAACCATTCTGGCCATGTTGGGGAAGGGCAAGGAGCCCGAGGCAGACAAATTCCTGCCCGAGCAACGGCTTGCCTATGCCTATATGGTGGCCTTAGGTGTTGTCTTGGCCATAACCGGCCTCATCAAGGTGTTAAAGAATCTGGAGACCATTTTTCTCCCTCCGGGCCTTGTCACGGGAGTCACCCTGGTGCACACGTTTGGGACCATCTTTTTTCTATTGGGCGTCATGGCGCATTTGGGAGCTCTCCTTATCAAGGCCAATCGTCCCCTTCTGAGGGCCATATTCACGGGAAAGGTAGATCTAAATTATGCCAAACAACGCCATACCATTTGGTGGGAGAGGGAACTCAGGGGCCAAGGGGCTTCTGGAGTTGAGGATCTGAGCTATGCAGGGAACCAGGCTCAAGATGCAACCTGTGGAGCCTCTGATACAGTCCTGCCCGGGCCAGCAACTCCCCATGGGTGCCCTGCTCAACTATCCTTCCCCGATGCAGCACCAGGATACGATGGGCCTCCTGGACGGTCGAAAGCCGGTGAGCTATGAGCAGACAGGTCCTGCCCTGGGCCAGGAGGCCCAGGGCTCTCTGGAGCATGAGTTCAGTGGAGGGATCCACGCTGGATGTAGCCTCATCCAGCACAAGTATCCTTGGATCATAAAGCACAGCCCTGAGAAAAGCTATGAGCTGTCTCTGACCAAGAGAGAGATTTTGCCCCCTCTCCTGTATCTCCATCTGATAGCCTCCGGGGAGGGACTGGATCCAATCATCAAGTCCCATGTGTCGGGCCACGTCTTTTATTTGTTCCAAAGAAATTTCTTTGTTCCAGAGGCGCAGGTTCTCCAGCAGAGGGCCTCTGAAGAGAAACACCTCCTGTGGAATCACACCCACGTGTCTTCTTAGCGCCTTCAAGGGCCATTTTCGAATCTCCAGGCCGTCCACCAAGATCTCCCCGGCCTGCGGATCATAGGATCGGTTGAAGAGCCCTATGAGGGAGCTCTTTCCGGCCCCGGTGGCCCCCACTATGGCCAGAGTCTGTCCATGTGGCACTGTGAAACTGACCCCACGAAGTACCCACTGCTGTGGCATGTAAGAGAACCAAAGATCCCTGACCACTATTTCACCTCGGGGAGACTCGGGAATTCTCGGGTTTTCAGGGGAAAGGACATGGGATGGGGTGTCCAAGAGGGCAAAGACCCTCTCTGAGGAAGCCATGGCTGCCTGGAGCAGATTGTATTTCTCGGCCAGATCTCTAATTGGCTGAAAAAATCTTCTCATATATTGGATGAAGGCCACCAGCACTCCTGGCAACATCTGCTCTTGTACCACCCTGCCGCCCCCGTACCAGAGGATCAGTCCAAGGGCAGCGGCTGCCATGACCTCCACAAAAGGAAAGAAAATAGAGCTGTAGCGTATGGCCCGAAGATGCTGCTCCCTGGTCTGACTGTTGAGTGCGTCAAAGGTTTCCTGATTCTTTTGTTGCCTTGCGAAGAGCTGGACCGTGACCATTCCGTTGAGACTTTCCTGGAGAAAACCGTTTAGCTGTGCCACCTTGCGCCTGAGCTGCCGGTATGCGTCACGAGCCTTTGATCTGTAAAGGGCTGTGGCCAAAGCAAGGGGAGGTGCCACGCAGAGGGTGACCAAGGCCAGCCTCCAATCCAGCCAAAGCAAGGCAGCGGCTATGGCCAGGAGGCTAACCAAATCTCCGAATATGACCACTACCCCCTGGGTAAAAAGTTCCTGGATGACCTCCACATCCTGAACGGCCCTGCTGAGAAGTCTTCCAACAGCCATTCGGTCATAGAAGCTTTGGGGCAGTTCCAAGAGCTTCTCCAAGATCTGAATCCTGAGGCGAAAGACCGCCTTCTGTCCTGTGAGTTGAAGCAAAAAAGCCCTGAGGTACTGCGTCAAGGCTCCGGCTGCCAAGGCTGCCAAGTAAATTAGTGCTACACGGGTCAACCCAGCAACATCCCCGCGGGCTATGTGCTCATCTATGGCCACCTTTGTGAGATAGGGTCCCACTATGCTCAAAAAGCTGTCCATTACAAGTATTCCCAGAGAAATCAGCACAAGGCCCGCATGCGGTCGCAGGTACAAAAGAAGGCGTGCAGCCAGTCGTGAGTCGTATTCCCTTGCCTCCATCTCCTCTTCTGCAAGGGTTTCTGACATGGCCTTGCTTCTCATTTGGGAATATCCTCCGGCCAGGCTTCCAGCTCCTGGAGGATCCTCTGTTGGCGGGCCAAATCCATCAAATAGCCTCCTTTTTCCACCAGCTCAACGGGCGAGCCCTGCTCGTAGATGCGCCCATGCACCAGCACGATCACCCATTGGGCTCTCATAAGAGTGGAGAGCCTATGGGAAACAAAGACTTTGGTCATCTGCGGGAAGCGCTTGAGAAGATTCTCCAGTATTTTGGCTTCTGTCTCAGAATCCAGGTGAGCAAATGCATCATCCAAAAGCAAAATCATGGGCTTAGCCGCCAAGGCCCTGGCCAAAGCCACCCTTTGTCTTTGCCCTCCGGAGAGCATTACTCCCCGTTGCCCCACCAGCGTGTCCCATCCTTGGGGAAGGGTGCCAAGATCTTTTTCCAAAGAAACCACCCTGGCCAGTTCATTTAGCATGCCCGGGTCCTCCATGGGCTTGCCCATCCATATGTTGGAGCACAAGGATTCAGAAAAAAGAAAAGGCTCCTGCTCAACAAGCACAATTTTTTTCCTGAGATCTTCCAGTCGCAGATCCCTCAGGTCCAGCCCGTCTATCAAGACCCTTCCCTCAGTGGGATCCTGCAGGCGTGGCAGGAGTTCCAAAAGAGTGGTTTTCCCGCTGCCCACAGGCCCTGTGATTCCAACATTCACTCCAACTGGCAGCCTCAGCTCGATCCCCTGCAAGGCCCATGCATCTGAGCCTGGATAACGAACGCTTACCTTCTCCAGGGATATTTCCCGGATGGTGTTTTGCATGGGAACCGGCCTGGCAGGACTGGCTATAGCAGGACGGGCATCCAAAACCTCTGCTATTCTCTGAAGGGAAGCCCTGGCCCTCTGTAACAGATTCACCATGAAGCCCAAAGACATCATGGGCCATGAGAGCATGAGCAGATAAGAATGGAAGGCCACGAAACTTCCCAGGCTGAGCTTCCCAGTGGCCACCTTGCTGCCACCGACTCCCAGCACTATGACAAATGAGGCGCCGGCCAAAAAGCCCAGCATACCGTAGAAGATCCCCCTCAAACGGGCAAGCTCCAACTGTCTGCCCAGGTATTCCAGGCAGGAGTTCCTGTAGTGCCAGCTTTTGGCCTCTTCCATGGTGTAGGCCTGAATTACCCGGATGCCGCTTAGGATCTCTTGGACCTGTTGTGTAAGTTCCGCCAGCTGGGCCTGTACCTTCAAGGAGCTGGCCTTGACACGCCTTCCAAAGTACATGAAACACACAGAAAGAAGTGGAAGAGGCAACAATGCTGCAAGGGTGAGCCCTGGATCTATCCAGGCCATAAGCACAACACAGGAGAAAATGGTCAGAGAGCTGTCTACCACCAACAGTCCCACAAAGGCTATGAGCTCTTGGATTGCCACCAGATCATTGGTGCATCTGGACATGATGTCCCCTACGGAATGCTCTAGGTAAAAAGCCCTTTCCAGCCTTTGCAGTGAGCTGAAAAGTTCCTTTCGCAATCTGTACTCCACGTGGCGGGCCACCCCGAACAAGGAGGTTCTCCAAGCATAGCGGAAGCAGGCCTGAACAAAGGCCACGAGCAATATGAGCCCTCCATATCCAAGGAGCTGCCCCCTTGTGGAAACCTTGCCCAGCCCGTCTATGGCCTCCTTCAAGATCCAGGGACCCACCAAAGCAAGCCCATCGGCAGCAGCAAGACACCCCAGTCCCCACAATATCCATCTGAGGTGCTCCCTGACGTAAGGTATGATTCGTCTTAGTCCTGTGGCCTGCGGCTGGGTCAAAAAGCTTAATTGCATGTTCCTTACCGACTTGCCTTGGAATTGACTCAAAAAATATCCGGCGCGAGGCACAGAGATTCTCTGGCTAGGACAAAGGCTTAAGAAAAAAGTTCTGCCAAAGACCTGCCCGGGATCTTCTCAGCATTGTGCACCAGGTACAATCAGCACCGCATCCGTGGCGCCGTGCACACGGCTAGATTGTGCCCTTGAAGTAATCAGAATATCGGCCAGTTTCATCCTTCCTTCTGAATCCCGGAAAAAGAAAGGGCAAAGTCTCACATAGCCTTCCATGGTGCGCATGGTTCCTGAGGATGGATCCAGGTACTTCCATTCCCACGGCCTTGAATCCACCTCCTTTTGTATGACCCAGTCTCCTTCAGCCTTGGCCTTGAGACATGCTGCTTGCCACTGCCTTGAGCTTAACTGTCGGCCGTGGAAAAGAGCCCTACTCTCATAGGATCGACCCTTCTTGAGATAATATGTCCTCTGGGAGGTGGGCAAGTTCAATATGGGAAATATGCTTTGCGGTGTGGCCCTCCAGGTGGCAGGGATATAAGTGCGAAGCATTTGGATCTGCCTGGAATCCATAAAGCTTCCCAAATGCTCTCCTGCCTCGGGATGGTGCACGAGGGCCAAGACTCTCTTGTCCTCCAGCACATCCTTCCAGGGATTCAAGAGCCTGATTTTGTTTTGCAAGAGAGCTTCCAACACAATTTTGGCCTTTTCTCCCAAGCTCCTGAAGACCCCAGGGCTTCGAAAAAGCCTGTGGATCAGGTTCACTTCTCTTCCATCGGGAAGCGCCAGGCCGCCCTGGGTAGTCGGGTTCAGGGCCAGAAGGGGGGCCACCACCAGGCGAACAGCGCTCAGATTTCTGGCCAGAAGCAGGTGCTCATGTCTGTAGGCGGATCTCTTGGCTCCCAGCACTGCTGCCAGTCCAGATTCAGAGCCTTCCGGGGTGAGCAGATTTCTTTTCAGGCACTTCTCATACATGGGCAGGATCCCTGGCAGAGACGGGTGGGGGCCATAGGTTTGTCTTAGGGCATGAGTGATACCCAAACCTCCCATTACCACCTGGATTTCCAAAACTCTGGGATGCTCTCCCTTTTCCATGGCCAGATCCAGTCTAATCATTTCCAGAGGTTTCCAACGCTCCAGCTCCCAGATCATCTCTTCCTGTGGGCAGGCAGGAAATCCCAATTCCCGCCTCAAGAAGGCCGACTCTTTCAGGTGCTTCTCCAACCCTCTCAGAAATGCCTCCAGGAGCGTGCCCATCTGTCTGATTTCATCCAGGAGAGAAACCGGGATCCTGGGAGCATCCGGCACCACTCGCCAGTTCACCCTACCCAAGGCCTTGAAGAAGGCCCCCTGTCTTATCAGGGACTCCCAGCGCTCACAGCTAAGAGCAGCCCATGGGTCCCTGGGGGCAGCAGTGGGCCTAGGGGCTTGCAGAGCTCTTTGCACCTCCTCCACGTCCCCATAGAGATAATCGTCTTTCCAGGATTCCATCTCCAAAATCCAACCTCGTCTTACATCCTTTTTTGACTGAGCCTCCTAAAGCAGCGATTGACCACAAGGAAGTGTCTTCCTATCATAGCAGCGAAAGACAAGCATATCACTGGCTTGCTGGGAAAAGGGGGGGTACAGATGCTAGGCTCCATGGAGCGGGTCATACAACTAAAGAAGATCCCTTTGTTTTCAGGCCTTCAGGCCAAAGAGCTGGCCGCCATAGGAGCCATAGTCAAGGAAAGGGCCTTTGCTGCCGGGGGGGTAATAATCCAAGAGGGCGCTCCAGGAGATTCTCTGTTTCTGGTCCTGAGCGGAAGGGTGAAGGTGATCAAGGCCATGGACTCTGCCAACCCAATACAGCTCGCTGAGATAGGCCCAGAGGAATGGTTCGGGGAGATGGCTCTGTTTGACCGCCAACCCAGATCTGCCTCTGTTGTGGCCTCCGAGGACACGCAGCTTTTGGAATTGGGCCGCTTCGAGTTCGAGGAGATCATGAGGGAGTTTCCGAGCATAGCCATCCACGCCTGCCAGGTCTTTACCCGACGTCTCAGGGAGCTCCAGGGAAAATTGGGGTGGCTCAAGGAGAAGAGCCCCAAGAACGGGAGTGTTCTTTTTTCTGTTTAAGCCAGCCAAGCCAAAGCTCCAGATTGATGAGGCTCCAAAGCAACCAATCCACAGGTTGCACGCCCTTGCTCAATCGGGCCTTGACCTCTTTTTCCAGATGCTTTTGAAAGTACATGGGGCGCTTTGTTTCCAGCAGCATCTGCCTGTATTTCTCCAGGTTCAAATCCCTGGAATCCCTTATCCATGTGCGCAGGGGAAATGGAAAACCAATCTTTTTCCTGTAGGCCAGCTCCAATCCAAACCTCTGGGAACAGAGTTCCTTTAGGGGCTGCTTGCTCATGCCTCTAGGGTTCCTTGCTTCCCAACCCAAGGATCTAGACCATAGCAGGAAAATCTCGTTAAGAAATGGCAGTTCAAGGCTGAGGCTGCGGGTTTGAGCCACCAACTCCGCCCTGGTAAGGAGCCTCTGCCCGACCGTTCGCACATGGTAAAGAACTGTTTTTTCCATCAAATCATCTGGTAGGGGGCTTTCCAAACACTGCTTCCAAATCATGTACCTGGGGCTCAGGTCCAGGGGCTGCTCCACCACCCGTTGAACCAAGAGGGGGTCGTTCAAGGTATGAGTGCTGCAATTGACAACTATGGGGGCGGTCTTCTCAAAATCATTGCCTAGCAAAGATAGGGCCTCCCTCTCATGCTGGTAAAGTCCTCCCGAGAGCCAGCCATCAGCCCCTTCACCAGAGAAGACTCTCTTGACTTGAATCCTTTGGGCAGCCTCACACAGGATCCACCAGATCACCTGGTTGGTGCTAGTCAGAGGCATTGCTGTTTTTTCAATGGCTTCCTGCCATGCCCTCGAAAAGCTCGAAGGGCTAAGCTCTATGGGCTCCCATGGAAGCTCAAGCTCCTGGACAACCCTCGAGGCGAAGGGGCCTTCATCATGGCAATACCCCGGGCATGTGACGGTCATACAAGGGCAAGGAGTCCAAGAGTCCAATTCCTTCAGACCCCATGCCAGAAGGGCCGAATCCACCCCTCCTGAAAGAAACAAACCCCTGCAAGCCCCAGACTCCCTCATGAGGCTCATGCGGATAGTTGCCCACAGAGACTCCTTGGCTCCCCCTTTGGCCATGAGGGCCATCTCTTGGCAATGCTCCAGCCAGCTCGGCCAAAGACTCAAAGAACGTGTTTCACCCGAGAACAGATCTCCCAGCACAACCTCCCCTGGAAGCAACTCCCTGACTCCCTGGTACAGGGTGTTGCCTGCGGCTACATTTTGAAAAACCATGTATTCTGGAACTCTTTTCCAGTCCGGCTCTGGCAAAGAAGGCATCAGATCCAGCAAAGAGGGCATGTCTTGTGCAAAGAAGAGCCCTTGTCTTGAAGCAAACCAAAAAAGGGGCTTTAACCCGTGAGGTGCCCTGGCCATGATCCAGCTGCCCTGGGACATGTCCAGCCACACCAGCCTGAAGGGCCCCCAATTACCTTCAAGGAATCTCCAGCCCTGTCTGGGAAGCTCATTCATGAGAGTCTGCACATCATCTGAGCATACCCCCGAACTTTCGGCAGATCCCCCTTGTTGTGGTGCTCCCAGAGAGCCTTCCCAAGCCAGCAGCTGGGAGCCTCTTCTCCACACTGGCCCCAAAGAGATCCCATCTTGAGCAAACCAAGCCACCCATTGCAGGCTCTGGGGCTGGCTGCTTCCCTCTGGAGCCACTGCTTCAGGACCTCTGGCTGAGGCCTTTTGATTATCTGCTGGCCCACCAAATGGTTGGTCCACCCTGAGAATCCTGCCTTTCAAGCCCAAACCTCCATCAATGCCTTTTCCAATGCAACAAGGCCGGTGTCCAAGTCTTCCTCGGAAATGTTCAGGGGGGGCAGAAGTCTCAACACATTTCTGTACAGCCCACCTGAGAGAATAAGCACCCCTTTTTCTCTGCATCTTCTGACCACTTCTCTGGCCAATTTGGGGGCAGGTACAGGCTGGTTTCTTTGCTCCACCAGCTCAAGCCCCCACATGGCCCCAAGGGCTCTGATCTCTCCCAAAAAAGGCATTTGATCCACCCAGGCCTGAGCCCTTGCCCTGAAAAGAGACTCCAGTCTAACTGCCCTTTCTGGTAGGGCCTCATCCATGAGAATCTGCAAGAGGCGATGGGCTGCTGCACAAGCCATGGGATTGCCCCCGAAAGTACTGCCGAAGCCGCTGGCCTGCACACTATCCATGAGTTCGGCTCTGCCCACAACCGCTGCCAAAGGAAGACCCCCTCCCAGAGCCTTGCCCACAATCAAAATGTCTGGATTAACACCTTGGTGTTGCACGCAAAAGAGTCTTCCAGTGCGGCCCAGCCCGGTTTGAATCTCGTCCACCACAAGCAGAATCCCGTGTCTGGAGCAAAGGGCGGCCAGCTCTGGCAAGAAGTCCTTTGGAGGCACAACCACCCCTCCTTCCCCTTGCACAGGTTCCACAACCACAGCAGCCACATCCTCAGGGGGCCGCTCGAGCAAGAAGAAACGCTCCAGTGCTTTCAAACACTCCATGGAACAAGCCTTGGGGTCGTGTCCCAAGAAACATCTGTAGCAGTATGGGTATGGAATGTGATAAACCTCTGGAGCCATAGAGCCGTAACCTGTCCTGTAAGGCCTGGAACGGCTGGTCAGGGTGGCGGCCAAGAGGGTCCTTCCATGATAACCTCCGTCAAAAGCCACTATGGCGGTCTTGCCTGTGGCAGATCGGGCCACCTTCACCGCCCACTCCACTGCTTCGGCTCCCGAGTTGCAAAGAAACACCTTGCTGCGGCCTTGCAAGGGCGCCAGTGCGCAGAGCCTCTTGGCCAGTTTCCAATAAGGTTCGTGCATCATGATATGGGCGCACTGGTGAAGCAGTTTGTCTGCTTGGGCCTTTATTGACTGAAGGATCCGCTTCTCCCCATGTCCCAAGACCATGACACCCAGCCCGCTGGTAAGATCCAGAAATTCTCTCCCGTCAGAGGAAAATAGGTGGGTTCCGCTGGCACTAACAGCCAAACCAGGATGAAACGTATAAAGGCCTTTTGGGACTAATTCCAAAGGCTTGGTGAGCTCTTCTTTTCCCCCCATATGGCCCTCCTGTGCTTGAAATCATCTCCCTTGTACGCTTATTCTAGCTAGGTTTTTCAAAGGGCAGGATAATTCTGAAGATCGCCCTGGAGCCTACAGTTGGAAAAAGCAATGATCCCCCAAGAGTCTCTGATTCTGTTTGCCTCTTCCAGAAATTCCTGGCAGTTAAAAAAAGGGACGCCCCATTGGACCCCTTGGAGACTTGGCAACCCTCAGACCTCCACCATCAAGAAACTCTCAGCTGATCCTGCGTGGGCATTGATGGGAATCGAGCTTTGGCCATCTAGGCCCACACGCACAAAGGCTGATCTGCCGAAGGGGCTCAAAACAAAAGGAAAAGCCCCGCCCCGTATCATATTCCCATCCCAGGCAACAAACTCCTTCCTGCAGAATCCAACCCTTCTTTGGGCCACCCACTTGCCTGGCTCCTCTTGGAGAATGCGAGGCACCTGCCTTCTTATGTCATCAGGGTCCAAGATCACATCTTTGCCCCCATATGAGGCCCTTTTCTTTAGCACAAAAGAATCACCCCTGAGGATGCTGCGGAAAAGATCAGGCTCTTGGGCCCTGATATGGTGTCCCAATATGAAAGTCTCGGGTAAGTATTCTCTAAGCTGTGGATGTTCCCTCCAGATGAGCTCTAGGATCCCCTTGTCCTGCAACAAGGTAGAGCCCAAGGGATTCACCATACACACCCGAGCCCCACAGACCGACTCCCAAAGGATCTTGGCCCCCCGGACCTCTGGCAAATCAAAACGGGAAGGCTCCTCCAGCCTGAGTCTCAGGCTTTGGGTGGAGAACTTGCGGAATACCAGGTGCACTGGCTCTCCCTTGAGAAGAAGTGCTTCGCCCTGTGTTTCCAGATCCTCCAGAGTGCCCACCCCAACGCGGTATCCTCTTTTGCGATAATGCTCGGCAATGCCTCTACACTCAGGAAGCATGAAATGCGCCTGGGCTCGGGAGGTCAACAAGGCTATGGTGGGTTCACAAGGCATCCAGGGTCTTTTCCTCTGGAACTGCCTGTAGCACCTCAAGATGTTCTCCAAAGACTCATCTCTGGGATCCCAAAAAACACCTCTGCTTGTTTGGGGATAAGAGGCCTTTTGGTACGCTGCTGCCACCAGTGCAGGGTCCAGTTCACCTCCGGGGCAGCCGCAGTTGATCTCCATCAAGAGCATCTGGCCTTGGGAATCCATGGCCATGTCCAGGCGTCGGATGGGCAGTCGCTCATGGAAGCCGTGATCCAGAAAAAAGAACTCCTCTTCCAACTGGGATGAGAATTGAAGCCACTTCCTGGCCTCACTTCTTTTTCTTGCCAGGTAATCCCCCACCTGCTCCAAAGCCTGGCAGAAAAGCTCCACCAGCTTTGCCATGTTCTCGTGTTCTTCTCGGGTGAGGATCAAGGGGGTGCAAAAGGAATATATTTCCGGCTTGGGGCTGTTCAAGAATCGGAAATTTTCCTCCTCCATCAACAGCTCTCTCATGCGCAGTACCAGTGCTTCCAAGGCCTTGTTTTCCCTGGAATGAGCCAAATCTGAAGGGTTCATGGAGAACACACCTCCATTCTGGCAAGCCCCCTGAGCTTGGTCACATCCCTGCGCAAGATGTCCATATCAGCATTCACCAGTACAACGAAAAGAGGGCACCTGAAGCCATCCACGGCCCATCCCACCATCTCTCCTGGAGCCACACGTTGTTTCATGCGGTAAAAGGAGCCCAGGTCTCTTATCTCTTGGATACCTTCGATTTTTTTCAATACACCCCTTCGGGGAGGAAAAAGTTCTACCACTGCCACGCACTTCTTCCATCTGGGCTCCCATTTCACAGACTCCCCCATGGCCAGCCTCAGACTCAGAAGATCAAGGGAGCAACCCCAGGCCAGTTCCATCATCTCCGAGCGGTATCCTCCCACTCTGGGGGCTGCATCCAAGATCCATACCTGGGATCCCAGTCGCAGTAGATCTACGTGGAGAGGGCTGGCTTTGAGTTCCATGGCCTTTATGAGATCCCTGACAGCTTCTTCCAGCAAGGCAGCGGTATTGGACTCCAGATCTGGGTCCACCCACCTGACCGATACATGGAAGTCCTCCAAGCCCCACTGAATGCCTGTGTTGAGAACAACAGGAGGTGTAAATATCATCTCTCCTTCAGAGGTCACCAAGGCATCCAGAGAAAAATGTTCTCCTTGCAGCTCTTTTTCGGCCACGAGGGTGGGCTCCAGTATTACTCCATGGCGCTTCTGAGCCTCCTGCCAGCTATTGCGTATTCTTTGCAAGGCTGCCTGCCAATCTCCCATGGTTCGGCATGCTGTGATGAGCTGGCTCTTGAAGAGGTTGCGAGGCTTGAGCAGGAAGGGAAAGGGCATGGGTGGGGGCCCTGGCCTCCAGGGATCCACCTCCCTGAAAGGGGGATTCAAATGGGCTGCTTTTTCCTCCAGGAGCTTTCTGAGGAGCAATTTGTCCCTGAAAATCCGTGCCTGCCAGGGCCGAATCCCGGGCATACCCAAAGCCTCGTTGAGAAAGGCATGTTCGGGCACCCTGCGCTCCCTGCGGTTGAGCACAGCCGCCACCCTGTGTTTCTGGGGCCATTGCTTCACCAGGTGACAAAGACTTTCCAGATCAGAGGGATCATACTCAATCCAGTGATCCACTTCCCAAGGGCTGGCCACTTTCTCTCCAGGCTCTCTAAGACAGGCACTGGATAGCCCCATGGCCCTCAGTCCCCTGGCCAGCCTCTGCACCCCGGTAAATAGAACTATGGGTTCTTGCTGCATCTTGCCTTTGGCCTGCCCGTAGTGTTGAGATTGGGGGCTCAGCCCCAAAACCACCCTTACTCATTCCCGAGCCCACAGCATCAATCAGCTCACCACAACAAATGGTTAAGCTAGCCCTCCTTGTTCAACCATCTTGGATCATGGGGGCTAGATGGGTTCCAGTCCCAGGCTTTGGTATACCCACTGGATTACCCTTGTCACCTCCGGTAGAAGGCTTCCTGGCCTCGGTCCCAGGATGTGCTTGAAAAAGATCAGCCGAGCCACTCTTTCCAGCTCGGATCCTTTGCGCAGCACGTGCCCAGCAGGGGGTGGACCGTCCAAGAGAACAAAGTGTTCCTCTGGCACTGGTGGCACAGGAAAGGGCAGAGCTGCTCCTATCCTTCTGGCACCAGCTTCATTTTCCAGCCACATGTAAAGACCCGAAGGAAGTTCCTGAGTCACACGAGCTTTCCATGGATTTCTGTGGAAAAGAAGCACCTGGGCTGCTGGTTGCAGAGTCGAGTGAGTCCCTTCCAGAAAGTGGGGGTCCATGTTTGCAGAGTCTTCTCCCATCCAGGAGAGCAGATGGAAAAGCTCCAGGGGAGGCAACCCCTGATGCAACTGGAGAAGGGTGAGGGTGGGGAAAGCCCCCGTGTACCTGGGATTGCACTCCAGGACCCTAAGGGCCCTTTTCCTTTCATCCAGCAGGAAGTCAAGCCCGAAGATTCCCCTGTATCCCTCTTGGGCCATGGCCCTTCCCACCTGCTGGGTTATGATCCTGGCTGTTTGCTCCACCCACGTTTCCCCAGGCAGGTCATACCCCCACTGGTGTCCGCAAAATCTCCCGAAACCAGTGGGAGGAAGCACCTCTGGAATGTCCACCAGCTGCAATTGCAAGGGGGACACCAAAATCCCCCAAGGAGTCACACATCCTTCCATGCTCAAGGATGTTCCCCCTAGAAAAGGAGAGAGCATGACTTGGCGAAAACCATGGCCCCTGTGAGTTCCGTTGCCCCAGGCTGCTCTTAGCTGAATTATCTCAGAGGGCTCCTTTACCACAAAGCTGGATCTGCCTCCCCCCTGGGGAAAGCAGGGAATCTGTACTACCAGGGCTGTACCCCACCGATCCATGAGTTGGGAACATCTCTCTGGGCTCAAAAACTCTAGGTTCACACTTTCGAATTCCAAGGCCGGGAGCCCCATGCTCAGGAGCCTCTTTCTGAACCAACATTTATGCTCCCAGGGAAGCCTCTTTTCAGGAGGGTTGGCCAAGATGACCCATCCCTTCTGACGGGCCATCTCCTGGATCTGTGCCGTCTGTCTGTAGAGAACCAGGCGAGTGCCGGCCTTCAGGATTCCCCTGGTTTTCCACGGTTCCTCTTGGCTCAAAAGGGAATAGGTGTCCGAAGGGGGTTCAACATGGGGCATGGCCTCCTGGAAACACTCCACCTTTGCCCAGGCTCCAATATCTTCCAGATCAAGGGTCCTGAGACTGCATATTATGTTGTAGCCAGAGGTAAACAAGGCCGGACCTGCACGGGGAAAGGCCCTTTCCCCCACGCCCACAAGCCCGCAGATCTTGCGCAGTTTCACACCCAGTGCTTGTTTCATTTCCGGGAAATCCAGGCTGGGCATGGACTAGCCATAGTGAAGAAAACAGGCCGAATAGTGTTCCTTTTCCACCTCCTGTAGCGGCGCCTCCTGCTCCTGGCAGCGTCCACTGCAGCTTGGACATCTGGCATAAAAAGGGCAGCCTGCCTTGTCTGAAGCCGCCAGAGTCTCCACAGGACATGCAGGGGGTGGCAATCCCTCCTTGCGGCGCTGGACCGTTGGCACAGCCTTGAGAAGGGCCTGGGTGTACGGGTGTTTGGGATTCTGGATGATTGATTCTGCAGGCCCGAATTCCAGTACCTTGCCTTTGAATATAACGCATATTCGGTCCGAGAGGTATCTGGCCGTGGCCAAATCGTGGGTGATGAAAAGCAGGGTCAGGTTGTGACGCTCCTTGAGATCCAGCAGCATGTTCAGGAGCTGTGCCTGGATGGAGGCATCTAGCATTGAGACAGGCTCATCGGCAACCACAAAAGTGGGCTCAGGGATCATGGCACGAGCCACTGCCACACGCTGCCTTTGCCCGCCACTGAGCTGATGGGGATATCTGAATAGGAAATCCTCAGCAGGCCGCAATCCTACTTCTTCCAGCATCTGGCCTACTCTTTCCTCCCGTTGTTTGTGAGTGCCGTATCCCTGGACCAAAAGTGGCTCCACAACAGTCTGGAAGACCGTGAGTTGGGGATTCAAAGACTGGTACGGATCCTGGAAGATCATCTGAACCCTACGCCTGAATTCCTTTATCTTAGACCCTCGAATGGAGCGCACCTCTGTGCCTTCAAATATGACCTGGCCAGAGGTGGGTTCCTCCAGGCGCACAAGCAGTCTCCCACAGGTGGTCTTACCACTTCCGCTTTCCCCCACCAAGGAGAAGATCTCACCTGGCTGTATCTGGAAAGAGACCCTGTCCAAGGCCTTGACGTCTACTCCGGCTCTTCTGAGCAAAGATTGACGCCGTCTGTATAGCTTGGTCACATCCTTAAAAATCACCAGGGGCTCGTAACCTGGTTGGTTCACTTCCCTCTCCTCAAATTCGAACCCTATGACACAGGGCAAAGTGATCTTTGCGGTACTCTGTCCATTGAGGCCTCTCAGAAGGACAGATTTTTCCATTGTCAGGGCATCTTGGACAGAACCTGCAACCTTGGGGAGGATCCAGAAGATTGGGGGGCTCCCCAGCAATGGGCTCCAGTCTCTTCCTGGGGCCTTGGATCTGGGGATAAGACTTCATCAAACCTTGGGTATAGGGATGAAGAGGACGTTCCAGCACCTCATCCGTGGGCCCGAACTCCACTATCTGTCCGGCATACATCACTCCCATCCGGTCGCAGGAGCGTGCGATGACCGAGATGTCGTGGGATATGTACAGAATGGAAAGGCCCATGTCAATTTGCAGACGCCTTAGTTGTCCTAGAATCTGGTCCGCCACCATCACATCCAATGCTGTGGTAGGCTCGTCGGCTATGAGGATGGATGGGTTGCAGGACAAGGCCATGGCTATGACCGCTCTTTGTCGCATTCCTCCGCTGAACTGATGCGGATAATCTTTCATTCGGGCTGGATCCAGCCCTACCATGGCACAAAGCTCTTCCAGTCTCTTGAGAGCCTCCTGCTCTGTTATCTGACCGTCATGGATTCGTATTGCCTCCAGGATCTGTTCTCCCACTCTGTGCACAGGATTCAAGGCATTCATGGCAGCCTGGAAGACCATGGCTACTTTCTTCCATCTAAGAGCCCTCATGGTCTCCGGGTCCAGGGAAAGCAGATCCCGGCCTTCCAGAAGAATCCTTCCTCCCAGGATCTTGGCATTGGGTGCCAGAAGCCCCAATATTGCCATGGCCACTGTGGTCTTTCCGCAGCCTGACTCCCCCACAAGCCCCAAGGCTTCGCCGGATCTAAGCTCCAGGAAGACCTTCTCCAGGGCTTTTACGGAGCCTCTTGCAGTCAGATAGTGTACGGTGAGCTCTTGGATCTGAAGTGGTTTCATTGCTCCAGGACCTCCTTGCGGAGCCTGGGATTGAGCACTTCATCCATGGCCCGGCCCACCAGGTAAAAGGATAGGGTTATGAGGGATATGCATATGCCAGGGGGTAGAAGCCAGTAAGGAGCCCGGAACATGTGGCCGGTCTTCCAGATCCACTGAAGCATCATGCCCCAGGACACCGTGGATGGATCTCCAAAACCCAAGAAAGACAAGGCTGCCTCGATCAATATTGCAGAAGTAACCCCAAAGGTCATGTATAGAAAAGAAAGAGGCAATACATTGGGCAGGATGTGACGCAAGAGGATCCTGCGGTGAGAAGCCCCTGCCACCTTTGCTGCCTCAACGTACGGCCTTACCTTCAAGGAAAGGGTCTGGGATCTGATGACCCTGGAAACCCCTGCCCACTTGAGTAACCCGATTATGATGACCAGGTTCCAAACCGAAAGCTGTCCCAGGACCGAGGAGAGGATCAATATGACCAGCAGCCCAGGAAGAACCATCACGATATCCGCCAGACGCATCAGGAGAGTATCCACGGCTCTACCGAAGTAACCTGCCATCATTCCCACCAGAGTGCCTATGGCCACTGCCATGAAGGCAGCAGAGACACCAATGAGAAATGCCACCCTGGCACCAGTGAGAAGCTGTGAGAGAATATCCCTTCCCATGAAATCCGTTCCGAGCCAGTGCCTTGCAGTGGGACCTACAGATCTGTCGATTTCTGGGTCCACTCCGCTCATGGGATGGTACATGGGGTCTATCATGGGGGGCACAAAACTGAGCAGGGCCATCAAAGCGAACATGCCCAGAAGACCCAGCCCTATCAAGCCCATGGGATTTCTTCTGTAAATCTCCCAGTTTTCGCCCAGGTGGCGAAGCCAGTGAAGCCCGGGTTTGTGATATTCGCGGTGCGATTTTCCCCCTTTAGGGGATGCAGCTGAAGGACCGCTCATGTTTGCAGAATCACCTCAATATCTGATCCTTGGGTCCAGATAAGCATAAATGATGTCCACCAACAGATTGGAAACCAGCACAAAAGCGGCTATGAGTAAGAAAGCTGCCTGGGCCAGGGGATAGTCTCCCTGGGCCACAGAGGAGACCAGCTCCCTTCCCAGCCCTGGCCAGGAAAATATGGTTTCTGTCAAGGCCCCACCATTTATGGAAAAAGCCAGGCTCAAGCCCAGACTGGTCACAACTGGCAGGGAGGCATTGGGGGCTGCGTGGCGGTTGCGTATCAGCTTTTCTGGAAGCCCTTTGGCCCTGGCTGTCAGAATATAGTCCTCCCGCAGGGTCTCCAGCATGGTGCTTCTCATGACCAGGGTGTAGCCTCCGAAATGGGTCAAGAACAAGACACCCATGGGCAAGGCCATGTGGTGGAGCACATCTAGAACCTTACGTAAAAAGCTCGACTCGGGATCCAACCAAACTTCCGGTGAGATGATGCCATTTAGAGGGAACCATCCCAGCTGGTAACCGAAAACCCAGATCATGAGCAGAGCCAGCCATGGCAAGAAAAAGGTGTGTGTCAAGAGTCCCAGGAAGCTCATTGCCGTGTCCAGAAGAGTCCCTCTTTTCCATGCCAGTATTTTACCCAGTGAGATGCCTACCATGGCATAAAGCACAGTGACAGTGGTGAACAAGAGGGCAGTCTTGGGGAGTCTGTCTGCAAGGATCTCTACCACGGGTTGGCGGTAGTGGAAAGATGTGCCGAACTCTCCCCTTATGAAATTCCAAAGATACAGGAGAAACTGCCTATGAAGAGGTTGGTCCAAACCGAACTGAGCCTTGAGGATTTCTACTTCCTCCTCAGTCATCAAGGGATCCGCTATGGTGGAAAGGGGATCTCCAGGAGCCATGCGGAAAAGCACAAAAAGCAGGGTCAGGATGATGAAAAAAGTAAGCAGTATCTGCCAAGATCGCACTATTAGAAACTTGCGAAGATTCATCCAGTCCCAATTCTCCCCTTTTTTGCTCTCACTTCTTGTTGGGCTTAACCTTCAGGAATGTCCACAGATTACCTATGCCACCGGGCATTTCCATCCACCCTGTGAACTTGTCCACTCGTACAGCCTCCAGGTTCATGGGCACATAAAGGGGTAAATAAGGCAGATCCTGCATGAGGATCTTTTGAAGCTGCATGACCATATCGCTCCTTTTTTCCAGGTCCATGGTTTCAGCTTGTAGGTCTGCCAGCCGGTCGAACTCTGGGTTTCTGTAACCGCAAGAATTCTTTCCTCCTGGTACATCGGCCTTGGAATGGAAAAAAGATCTCAAATAATCTGGATCTTGTCCCAAAGCTCCCCAACCCGACACAAACATGTCGAAGTCCCTGTCAGATTCCACTTTCTTGGTCAGGGCCGCAAAGGCCATGGGCCGCCATTGTACAGGCACTCCGAAATCCCTCAACCATTGCTGTATGAGGTTTCCTGTCTGGGCTCTGTGGGCATCATAATCTGCGGGGGGAGTCAGAAGATTCAATGGCGGCACGGGCTGGCCATCGGGGAGCCTGAGCCCACTTCCCTGAACAGAGAACTGTCCTGGAAAATTGCCCCCAACGGGCTCCACCTGCCAGGTATAGCCAGCCTCTTTAAGAAGGCCCTTGGCCTTCTCCACCCGTTGCTTCCAACTCAAGCCCTCCCCATACTTGGGAGGCTTTTGAAGACAAAACTGTACATTGTCTGGCTGTATCAGGGTATCCAATTTGCAGCCCTGGTCATGCAGGATTCTTTGAACCACAAAGTCCTTGTCCACAAGGAAGGCCACCGCACGCCTGAAAGACAAATCAGACATGGGGGCTTTGCGCAGGTTGAAACCCAGGTAACGATAACCGCTTTTCAAGGCCGAAAACATGCGTATGTTGGGATTGGATTTCAAATCCTCCAGATATCCCGATTCTATACCCCACCAGAGGTAGTCTATATCACCCTTTTTCAGGGCCAAAATAGCCGTGTCGTTGTTGGCGTAAATCTTGAATATTATCCCATCCACAAAAGGGCCCACCTCGTGTCCTGCTATCTGCTTCTTGAGGCCAAAGAACCTCGCGTTTCGCGCCAGGTGTATGTAAGCCCCCTTTTGCCATTGCTGCAAAACAAAAGGGCCCAGGCTCTCGGGCTTGGTGACAGGGTGGGTGGTCAAGAATTCCAAAGGCTTGGCTAGAGCCAGGCGGTAGGCCTCCTCTGGGGATTTGCCAGAGGCTTCCTGGGCCTTGAGACTCTCTTGGAGCAATTGCTCCGCTTTGTCAAAGAGGGGTTTCCAACGTTTCTTTTGAATCACTATGGAGGTCAGGGTCCTTTCCCACAAGATGGCCATGGGTCTTTTTAGAACCAAGCGCACTGTCCTGGGATCAGGGGTTTCCACCCTCTCTACAAAATTCCAGTTGTTCCAATAGGCTGGAATTCTAAACTTACGAATGACATCTGCTGTGAAGGCCACATCCTCTGATGTAAAAGCTGTACCGTCGTCCCACTGGGCATCCCTGAGACGGAAAGTGACGGCCTTGGCCTCAGGGTCCCAAACCGCCTTTTCCGAAGCAAGCCATGGAATCAACTCCTGACCTGAAGGTTCTCGATAGTAGAGCCTTTGATAGGAAAACAACAAGACCTTGGAAGCCCAGATGTCCTTGGCTCCCAAGATGTTGAGCGTCTTGGGCTCTTCCATGAGTCCCACTTTGAGCAACCCACCCTCAGCCGCCCAGGCTGAGCCTGTAGAGCAAATGGCCACAATCACCAATAAAACCAATGGAAAAGCCCGATTAAAAGCGAGTCTGCCCCTCATCTAATTCGCCCCTTTTCCTTATGGAATGTAGTCGAGCCCTTTCTTCGGAATACTTCCTCCTCCACGAAATCTATGACTTTTTTCTCTGCCTGGATACCGTACAATCGGTCCAGATACGCTATGCCGCCTGGACTGATGGAGTTGATTTCTATCAGTTTATCACCTATGACGTCTATGGCAACAAAGTAAAGCCCATCTTGGATCAGCCTCTCCCTAACTCTATTACAGATGTGCAGATCCGAGGGTGTAAGAGTGTGAGGTTCTGCTCTGGCTCCCGCAAAGAGGTTGGTGCGAAACTCCCCCGGACATGGAATGCGGCGCATGGCCCCCAAAACCTCTCCGTTGAGCATCATGATCCTTACATCACCGCCTCTAACCTCTTCCAAGAACTCCTGCACGATGACTGGATTTCTGTCTTCATACTTTTTGGTGCTATCCACATAGAAATTGAGAAGAGAATTGAGGTTTTCAGGGTCTTTATTGCTGAGTTTAATTACTCCAGTTCCTCTAAATCCTATGGTGGGCTTCATGATGACATCACCACCAAACTCGTCTATGATTTTCCTCAAACGGGCAGGATCCCTGGAAACATGTGTTTCTGGAATGATGTCAGGAAAATTCAAAGTGTATAACTTACTTGAGGCCTTTATCTGACCCTGGATGTCGTTTATGATGAAAACATCGTCTTTTACAAACTGAAGGAAATCTATGGTCCTAAAGTTGACAGGCGGGTTCTTCCTCAGAAAAAGAGCGTCAAGCTCTGTTATATCTTCGAAGACTCTCTTTTCTTGCATAACATCCTGAATAAAGATTCTCCAGGTCTCTTGCCTGGAAAGACCCGGGGGTGCTGTGAGCTCCTTCATGCGGGCCCTGATTCTATTGCTTTTGATGTACAGATCGTGGGGCTCTAGAAAATGGATTTCATGTCCCCTTTGCACACACTCGTACATCAAGTGGGCCGTGGTGTCTTTGAGGGGATCCAGTTCCTCCAAGGGATCCATGAGAAAAGCTATGCGCACTTCCAAGCCTCTGGTTGCCAGATATTAGCTCTCATGATTTATATACAGCTGGCCATGACAGCTAGGGCCATGATAAGCCTTAGCTGACATTGTTATATCGGAAAATCAGATGATCCTTGCTCTTATCCTCCAGCAAAAGATCAATTAAAACAAGTTCCTTGAGGGCTTGGAGCCTGAGGCTCCATTAAGCCCATGAAGAGTTCTGAGCAGCTCTCATTACTGCAGCCTTGATTATCTCAGAGGCCACATCAACACCTGTGACCCGCTCGAGCTCTCTGAAGCCCGGCGTGGTGTTCACCTCCAGGACCAATGGCCCCCCCGGGCCTTCCAGCATGTCCACGCCGGCCACGCTTAATTCCAATACCCTGGCGGCCATCACAGCCATCTCCAGCCAATCCAAGGGAGGCTCCCACGCAATGCCCCGGCCTCGTAGATGCACGTTGGATCTAAACTCGCCCTTCCTGGGCACTCTTCGCATGCAGGCCACCACTTCCCCCTCCACTATTACCACGCGCACATCCCCAAGAGAGGCTTGGGGCAGGAATTCCTGTAGCAAAACTGCCTGAATGGGGTAGGGGGGATGGAGTGCAACATACCTGGCGAAATCCTGATCCTGAATTCTCTCCACCGTGGTACCTTGCCTTCCCCTGAGGCCTTTGGCCACCAAAGGAAATCCTCCCAGAGCTTCCGCTGCATCAGGTATCTGAGCCGGATCCTGGATCATCACACTCCTGGGCACCGGTATCTTGTGAGACTCCAGTTTCCTCAAAGACAGGAACTTGTCTCTTGCCACCACCAGGGCCCTGAAACTGTTAAGACAGGGGATGCCTTGCTGTTCAAGGTGGAAAAGCGCAGCCAGCTCGTGGTCCTCGATAGTAGAGCCTATGCGAGGCACCAGCACATCAAAGGCCCTTTCCACGGCCTGTCCCATTCCTATTCGGGGCACAACAGAGCGAGGATGCAGTAAAAAGCTCTCATGTCCCATGGCTCGGGCACTTTCCATGAGCCTGCGATTGGGATGATACCTTTTATCCCTGGTGCTCAGGATGGCCACTCGTAATTTTTTCCCCTTCACGGCCCCAGCCCTTCCCAGGAGCCTTCAAGCCCTGTTGAGTCAAAGCCCATGGCCGCAGTAGGCCCTGCTCCGAATCGATCCAGGTAAAGCTGAAGGTATTCACGCAGCTTAAGATGATACCAGAAAGGCTTTCCCCCCGGGCCTTCCAACAACATCTTCTTGGCCTTTTGCGCCAGCTGGGCTGTTTCCCTCTGACTCATGCCAGTTGCTGTGGAGTACTCCAGAAGATCAAAAAAGGGGGTCTCCTTTCGTGTGATTTCCTGGATGGAGAATTTCCTAAAGTTGGCGAAAATATAAGTGTTTTCATAAAGCACAAAGGGATAGAGTATGAAGGAATGGATCCTGCCTTTTTGGGATCTCAGAAACTCAATGGTGGTCTGGGCCTCTTCTTGGGTCTCAGTTGGGAATCCCAAGATGAAACAGGCATGGTTCCATATTCCTGCCCTTTGGGAACGGTTCAAGACCTCTTTCATGACAGGTACTGTGGTGCCTTTTCGCATGAGCTTCAGAACCCTGGGATGGGCTGATTCCACCCCCCAGCGGATCTGGTGGACTCCGGCCTTGGCCATCTTCTGGAGCCTCTTGGATGTAAAGCCTGATACGGGCTTTGCCCATATGAGCATGGAAACCTTCAATCTTCTTCGCAGGATTTCCTCACAAAGCTCCTCCCAATACTCTGGAGGCATGCAGTCGTCATTGACCGTGAAGTCCCTGACCCCATAGAGGTCTCCAAGCCTTTGGATTTCCTGGGCCACCTTGGCAGGTGCCAAGAAATCCACCTTCTCGGTCCCATACCTTATACAAAAGGTGCATTTGCCCCAATAACAACCCCTGGACATGCGCAGTGGGGCATAGGCACGGGGGATGAGGTAGTCCTGCCAGGAAACATCAGAAAAATCCGGCGCTGGAAGTTTATCCAGATCCACAGGTGGTTTGGGAGGATTCATACGGGGGATGCCCTTTTGCATGCAGACCAAACCTGGGATTGATCCTATTTCTTTCCCTGAGTTTAGATTTTCCAGGAGCATGGCCAGGGGTTCCTCACCCTCGTGGAGCACAGCGCTGTGAAAATATTCCTCAAAGAAGAAGGGATGTCTGGTGAGCTTATCCTGTATTCTGAGCAGATGCTTGCCTCCCACCACCACATGGGTCTGTGGAATTCTTTCCCTGAGCAGTCTAGCCAGAGTCATGGCCGAGATGAACTGATGTACACTGGAGATGGATATGCCCACCAGGGCAGGTCTTAGTCTTGTGATGCGTTGCATCACAACATTTTCCCAAAATGGGAGGAAAACATTGCGCTTTGGGTCCTGGCAAAGATCTGCCAGATCCTGCCTGTTCCATATATCTCCTCGCCTGTAATAGTTGAAGGAGATCCTGCCAGGCCAGCCTGAAAGGCTAGCCATTTCCATCAATTGATAAAGGCCCTCTATGGCTGGAAGGACCTGGTTGGGATTGAAGAAAAGCTCTTCCTGCCTCAGGACCCCCTGGAAATCTTGGACTCTACTGACGGATTCTTCCCAGTATTCCAATCTCCCCAGAGCCTTTTGCTTGAGCTGTTGGGGAAGGCCATCAGATTCTGGACCCAGGCGCAAACGCAGTCCTTCCAAGAGAAACCTCAAGGTCTTCTGGGTCAGAAGATAATCCTTGAAGAATTCCAAGTTGGCATCAAGTGGAAACACCCTGTGCCCTTTTTCCCTAAGGTAAGCTGTCAGAACCGGTAGCGCCAGATGAGGTACGATGGGCAGCCAAACAGGGGGAAAAACCAGTACAACAGGTCCGTGCTTGCCAGGAGCTTGGCATGACCCAGAAGCATTCAGAAGAGAGGATCTGGAAGCACTGAGAATTCTTTCAGTCATAAGAGCGCCTCTTATCCACCACCTTTCCCTTTTCCAAGATTATCGTGGTGGTGATCTTCTGACCAGAGGCGGGATTGGTTCCTGTGTAGATCAACCTCTTGATTCGCGCCTTTCCACAGGCTCTCTTGGATCTGCCACACTCTGAGCTTTTCTGCCTTTCCTGAACCCTGTCAGGTGGACCCAGACGTTCTATGACCTCCTTTTCCTTCATGCCAGTCTGAATGTTTCCATATTGGACCGTGTCCACCATGCCGGCCTCTGATGAGACAGGCACGGCCTTCAAGAAAAAAACAAGGAGCATGGCAAGGCTCCAGGGCCCAAGCAGGCTCATCCTTGCACAGCTTATTCCAGATCCATACAAGTTGGCTTGCTCCTTATGATCCATGGGTAACGGTGATCACATCCATCCAAGACCCAGATCCTGAATCTCATCTTTTTTCCAATGCCGAGTGCCATTCTCCCTCCAGTATCTTCCCGGGTTCTGCCTGGGGCCTTCACCAGCCTGTGGATAGCAGGGTGCTTGTCTGATATCATCTGAGTCTACCTTGCTGATGAAACCCTGGAAGGCCACTTTAAGGGAAGGAATCCATGCGGGTCAAGAGGCCTCATGGAGGAAACAGATGAACTCCAAACAAGGGCTTTTGAGCAAACCTGGCACCCTGTTTCTGGTGGGAACTCCCATAGGAAATATGGAGGACATCACCCTTCGGGCCCTAAGGGTGCTGGGCCAGGTGGACCTGGTGGCCAGCGAGGATACCAGGAGAACCAGGAAGTTGCTTTCGGCTTACTCTATCAAGACCCCAACAGTCAGTTACCACGAGCAAGGTGAATCCTGGGGTAGGAAGGCCCAGAAGCTTGTGGAAATGCTCATGGAGGGAAAAAACCTGGCCCTGGTCAGTGAAGCTGGAACCCCAGGGCTTTCGGATCCTGGTTACGGGCTTGTAAGGCTCTGCATCGAAAGAAATATCTCCATTGATGTAGTGCCAGGGCCATCGGCCATCCTGGCTGCCCTTGTTCTGAGCGGGTTGCCTATCCACCGTTTCGCCTTTGAGGGGTTTTTGCCCAGGAAAAAGCAAGAACGCCGAAGGATGCTAGAGGCCCTGCGCCGGGAAAACAGAACCTTGGTATTCTTCGAGACACCCACAAGACTCCTTCCCACCCTTGAGGAGATGCACCGGACCCTGGGACACAGAAGGGCAGCGGTGGTAAGGGAGATCACCAAGATGTTCCAGGAGGTAAGAAGGGGAAATTTGCAAGAACTTCTTGTATGGGCAAATCAAGCCCAATTAAGGGGGGAGATCACTTTGGTTGTGGAGGGTTGCGAAGAAAAAGAAGCATCCTCGCAAGGCCTTGAGCAAAGAGTAGAATTCTTGCTAAGGCGTTGCTCCTTGAAGCCCAGAGATGTTCTTAGGATCCTTCGGGAGGAAACAGGACTGCCCAAGAAAGTTCTTTATAAGGCAATAATGCACAGCCAAGAGGAAAGGGTCAAAACAGGTCAAGGGGACTGAACTTCCAATTACATGTCAGATCAAATTACTTGGATTTTTTCTCATCTTCTCCTGAAGGGGAGATGTGTATCCTGGCAGCCTGTGGATCATCCAATATCTCTATTTGATACAAGGAATTTCTGGTTTGAACAAAGGCTCCTGATATTCGGGTCAGCGGTGAGGTGCGAAGTACCCTCCCGCCTTCTTGGAAGATCAGATAACTTTTTCCCACCCTAGGTTCCTCGTTTTCCCAGCCTTCTATGATTCTGTGTGTCTCACCCTTGCCCCCGCCCAGTCTTGTAAGACGTATCCTACGGCGGCCCATCTGCTGCCCACTGCTTCCCCGCTGGGCCACATTACAGGCTATGGCCCCCACGGTGACGCAAAGGGCTTCTCCCAACTCACGGTCCTCCTTGCGCCGTCCAAGCTGGTCTTTGAGTCCCACCAGGTCTGCGTAAGCCTCTGTGAAATCAACCTGCTCACCTCTTGAGAGCTTTTCCACCACACGAAGGATCTCAAGCATCTTCATCAAGATGCGATCCGATTCCCTACGCTGTTCCCTGCGCCTTTCTGTGGCCATGGCCCGAGTTCCTCGCCCAGCTCTAAGAACTGCCTTAGAAAAGCCTTTAGGCCCTCATGGTTGCAAGGCCCAAAAGAGATGCCGGCAGATCCCGTCACATCAATGAGTCCGTGTCCCAAAGCTCTGGGCTCTTCTTTTGTTCCAAGACCCAGCCTGTTAAAGATCAAAGCACTCTTGGGCCTGGAATGCAAGAGCCCCCAGGAGCCTGCTTTGGGCAATTTGTAGCCCGGGTTGTGCACTAGGTCCGGCACGGCAACACCTAGGCACAGTGCCTGGTTCTCACTCATATCTGAGTATCTCCACCGGATCCAAACGGGCTGCTCTCCAAGAGGGGTAGATGCTTGCCACAAGGGTAATCAAAAGAGTTGTTCCCAGTATGAGAGCCAGATCAAGCGGATCTGACCTGGAGGTGAGTTGGCCTATATAGTAAACCTCTTCAGGCAGGAATCGGACCTGAAATGCTCTTTCCACCAATCCAATTATGCGCTCCAAATTCCATGAGAGCAGCAACCCCCCGGTGCAGCCCAACATGGTGCCCAAAGAGGACACCATGAGGCCGTGAAATACGAATATCTTCATGACCTGCGTGGATCTGGCTCCCATTGCCTTCAATATGGCTATGTCCCTCTGTTTTTCCATGACCATCATGACCAATATGCTAATGACCAGAAGGGCTGCTACTCCCACTATGCAAAGCAAAATGACAAAAATTACCCTCTTTTGCATGGCCAAGGCGGTCATGAGGCTTCTGTTCACCTGTGTCCAATCTTGAGCCAAATATCGCTGGCCCAGGTTTGACTCCTGTATCAGCTTCCTGATCCTGGGAGCCTGGTAAGGGTCCTGGGTCTTGAGCTCAATGCCCGTGACCCTTCCTGGGATCTCAAAGATCTGCTGGGCTGCCCAAATGGAAATGAAAGCCACCTTGGAGTCGAAGTCCCAGTACCCAGCGTCGAAGACCCCTTTGACTTTGACCTTTCTCCACTTGGGCAGATTCCCCCAGGGTGTGAGAGTTCCTTCAGGGGATACCAGCACCACCGAATCCCCCACCCGCACCTTGAGATCCCTCAGAAGAGCCCTTCCCACTATGATCCCAGGGGGCTCTCCTCGGACCTGCTGAGAGAGATCCTCCAGGCTTCCCTCTCTCAGGATGTTGGCCAAAGGCACCGTGGTTTCCACAGTGGCCGGATCCACTGCCCTCAGCACTGCTTGAATGCTTCTGGCAGGGGCCTGCAAGAGCACCTCTCTCAAGACAAAGGGGGTTGCACCGGCCACTCCAGGCACCTGGAGGAGCTGCTGGCGAACCTCCTCATATTGCATCATCTCTTGACCCCGCTCAAAAACAGTAACATGGGCCGTAAGCCCTAGGATCTTATCTCTCAAATCTTCGTTAAAACCATTTATAGCCGAAACAACCACTATGAGGGCTGTCACCCCTACCGCAACTCCCAGAATGGAAAGGGAAGTAACCACAGAAATCGCAGCCTGTTTTTTCTTGGCTCTCAGAAAGCGGAAACTGAGCCACCACTCATAGCGCATGAGGTCTTGATCCTTCTGCCAAACCTACTTCAGCCCTGCCTCCCGGAGTGCCACACTCCAGAGCTCTTCTTAGCCCCAGGAAGTTGCTGGGATTGCCGTCTCACCCCTGGGCCATACTTCATGGGCGCACAGGCTGCTCCTGTAAGGAGATGGGAGTTTTTCAAAACCCTGAATATAGCCGAAGAGGCTTTTCAAAAAATGCGATTCAGTAATAGAGCACTTTCTTGATCACCCATGTTTGTCCATTTTTCATCATGGAGAATTTAGTTGGCAGCCTCTCCTGGCCGAAGGTGGACACAACCTCCAACACAGCCTTGTCCCCTCCATCCAGGATCATGAAAATGGTAGGCTCTCCCAAAGCCATCTTGGGAAATCTTTCCATGGCTGAGAAAAAGGCCTCTGAAACCTCTTCGTCCAGGCTTTCTCCTTGGGAAAAGACTCCCCCCACCTCTGCCACCAGTATGGGCCTTTCATGAAAGCAGCGCCCCAGTGCTGCCTTGTCTTTGGTGTTGTAAGCCTGCTCGAAACTCAAGAGCACCTGGCAAACCTGGCTTTGGACCTCGCCTTTGGGGGAATAATCTTTCAAGGTGCCGTAGCATCCGCCCAATGCCACACAGGCCAGGAGGCTACAAAAAAAATAAGAGTTTCTAGCCATGCTTTTCTCCTTCCCGTAGCGCTTATCTATTGATTTGGAAATGGGCTGTAAGCCGCTGATCCCACATGCTCTCGATTCGAGAGGAAGCTGGTATAATTTAGAGCCCCAGGCCTCTGGTGGGCAGTGGTTTGCCCTCAACATTACTGTCACCTCTGGTAGCCATGTGCATGGTAACCCAGGAGTGCTCAACAAGCAATGCGCTGAGTTGATCACTCATCAGGATCTCTGAGCAGTCAAGCTTTGGCTCCACCCTTGGGGAAGGGGCTTATACATCACCCCTTCGGTTGTACATTGACAAAAGGCTCCAGCTTTGGTTCCATAGCCCAAGTATTTGCTCAGATGGAGCGTGCTCTGTTTCATGGTACAGGGGCTTGGAAGGAGGTCATTACATGAAACTTTCTACCAAAGGACGCTACGGGGTGAGAGCTGTTTTCGACATGGCCTACTACGGAAAGGGCCGGCCGGCTCAGATCCGCACCATTGCCGAGCGCCAGGAGATACCCATAAGGTACCTGGAGCAGATCCTGAACCGTCTCAGGAGGGCTGGATTGGTACGCACCATCAGGGGGCCCAAAGGAGGATATTTCCTGGGGAAGAACCCTGACCAGATAACCGTGGCCGACGTTGTCAGGGCCACAGATGGGCCCTTGAATTTAGTTAGATGCAAGGAGGCACGCCGAAAGGACCTGCAGTGCCACAGGGCTCCCAGGTGTGTTGTGCGCCAGGTTTGGGAGGAAGCCAGTAAGAGACTAAACGATTATCTGGATTCAGTAACCATTGAAAATCTTTGCTCTGAAGCTAAGAGGATGGAGCTTTGAGATCCATCCCATATGGCTGAGATGTGTCAGAGGCTCAACCCAGCGGAAATTTTGAAGTCAACAAGAGGGTTTTCAGATTGATTTTAGAAGGAGGGACGGCAGTTGGAGCGATATCGAGGTGATGTCTCCATGAAGGAGCTGGTGCGAGTGGTGGCTTGTGCGCTTGTGGATCGCCCCGAGGATGTGGAGGTGGTAGAGGTCACAGGCGGAAGCACTTCTGTGATAGAGCTGAGGGTGGCCAAAGAGGATGTGGGAAAGATCATCGGCCGACAAGGACATACGGCCAATGCCATCCGCACCATTCTAAACGGAGTGGCGGCCAAGCTAAAAAAAAGGGTGGTGCTGGAGATAGTGGAATAGAAGGGTTGGGGCAATCTCATTTGGCTTTTTGGATCTGCGCCCCCAGCAGGGATTCAGAAATGACGCCTGAGCCTGGACCAGATTCCTGTGCCCACCATGCTTTGGGCCACCTTCAATATGGCTTTGATGACCCCAAGCACATCCTGGTTGCCTGCCCAATGACGCCGCAGTAATTCTGGGTCCAGCTCATTGAGGATGGACCCCAGCACATAGGCTGCCAGGGCCACGTCATCGGCATAGGCAGCAGGGCCAAAAACCGCTTCTGGGATCAGATCCAAGGGGGAAATGAAATAGGCTATGGCTACCAACAGCCTTGCCTTTAGGTGATGGGGTACTTGGGGGTCTAAAGAGAGACGCCACAGCAGGTGAAAAAGATCAGGCGCCCACATGAGGTACTCTATCCACCTGTGGGTACCTCCTGTTGTCTCGGCCCAGTGGTGTATGCGCCCACGAAGCCTTTGATAGAAATCCTCCTCTTTGGACATGGATTCAGACCTCCGGGTCCTTGAAGCCATGGATCTTTGGGGCTTCCATGCCCCCTAGGAAGTCCCGAAGAGCATCCCTGGTGCTGGGAAAAGCAAGCTCCTTCCATGGTATCTGGGCCGGGGCAAAGGCAGCCACCTCCAGTGCCTCGTCCCCTGCTTTGAGTTCCCCACCCAAGATTTCAACTCTGTAAACTATCACTATGACTGGTCTTCCTGGGTAGGAATACACATTGAGAATTCCCGCAGGCCTCACCTTGAGATTGACCTCTTCCATGGTCTCTCTCACGGCAGCGGCCTCTAGAGTTTCCCCGCGGTCCACAAACCCTCCAGGGAACACCCACTTGCCGTACCCCGGGCTTATGGCTCGTCTAAGGAGCACGAAGCGGCCCTGCAGAATGGGAATGGTGCCCACAGCCACCTTGGAATCCAGATAAAAGATGAAACCGCAGAACTTGCAAACCAGTCTCTCAGGCTCCCCGGCCTTGATGAGCCTCTTTTCCAGCTCATGACCGCATTTGGGGCAGAACCTGTAACCAGGATCCAGGGGATGATGTTGTTCGTGCTGGCTGTCCATGGGCAATTTCAATATACCAAAGCCTAGCCATCCAAGAAAAGCCAAATCTGGCCATGTAAGCACACTTAATCTCCCTCCGGGGCAGTGAGATCCTTGTGGTCTACTGGGTAGGCTTCAGGCTTTCTTTTTCCAGTAAAGTAGTCTTTGAAGCTGTTTTTTTCTCTCCCCTTGAGTCCTGGCTACGTACATGGGCTCTTGGGAAGAGGGGTCCAGCCCGCTAAAGTACATGGCCGTAGCCATGGTCATGGGGGTTGGAAGAAAAAGCTGTACCTGCCTGGGCCTAAGGCCTGAGTCTCGAAGCCTGCGCTCCAGTATGTCCATGTCTTTCATGGTGCAGCCCGGAAAGCCTGCCATGAGGTAAGGCACAAGAAAAAAATTCTTTCCAACCCTCTGGGTCAGGTTTCGGAAAAGTTCCTGAAAATCTCTATACATTGACCAAGATGGTTTTCTCATCCTGGCCAAGACATGGATGCTTGCGTGCTCTGGAGCCACCTTGAGGTATCCTGAAACATGGTGTTTGATCAGCAATTCCAAAAATTGGGGATCCCTCAAGGCCAGATCGTGACGGATGCCGCTTGAGACAAAAACATGCTTGAGCCCAGGGACCTTTCTGGCGCTTTCGAGCAGCTGCATGAAAGGCTCCTGGGTGGGAGGCAGATGCATGCAGATGTTTGGGAAGAGGCAGGAAGCCCTGGAGCATTTTCCATTCTTGAAGCCTGCATTGCAGCCCAGCCCGTACATGTTGGCCGAGGGTCCTCCGAGATCGCTTATGGTGCCCGAAAAACTCCTGGATCTTGCCATCCTGCCTAATTCTTCAACTATTGATTCCTTGGATCTGCTCTGGAGCGCTCTTGACTGGTGCAGGCCTATGGAGCAAAAGCTGCAGCCTCCTGCGCAGCCTCTCACCACGGTCACGGAATCCTTTACCATGGTGTAGGCCGGTATCTCCCCTTTGTAACGTGGATGAGGCCTTCTGGAGAAAGGAAGGGAGTAAATCCTGTCCATTTCATGGGCTGTGAGAGGCCTGGCTGGTGGAAACAAGATCAGAACCCGGTTGTCCGCCCTTTGCAGGAGAATCCTCTGGGACCAGGGCTGGCTGTGCTGTTCCAAGAGTCTCGTGAGTTCTAAAAGCCTCTGTGGGGAATCCTCCAGTTCCTCGTGATCCGCAAGCCAAAGAGCCCCCGGGTAGCGGTCAGGCTGGAAGCTTGCCTGCCCTCTGTAAATGGCTGTGCCGGGGATGCCCTCCAGGTCTTGGCCAGCCTCCAGACGCCGGGCGATTTGCTCCACTGCCAACTCCCCCATTCCGTAAACTAAGATGGTTGCTTTGGAATCCAGCAATATGGATTTGCGTATCTCGTGACTCCAAAAATCATAGTGGCTGACCCTCCTGAGGCTTGCCTCCACACCCCCTATTACCACACTCACCCCAGGCATGGCCTGTCTTATGCGGTTTACGTACACTAGCACTGCCCTGTCAGGACGAGCTCCCGGCAAGCCATGCTCGCAATAGTGGTCCTGGCGCCTTGGCTTTCCCAAAGAGGTGTAGTGGTTCACCATGGAATCCATGGCACCTGAGGTTACACCCACAAAGAGCCTGGGCACCCCCATGGACAAGAAGCTCTCGGGGGTCCTCCAATCTGGCTGTGGCAAGATGCCCACCTTGTAACCCAAAGATTCCAAGTAACGGCCTATGAGGGCGGCTCCAAAAGAGGGGTGGTCCACATAAGCGTCTCCGGTGACCAGTAGGATGTCCAAGTGCTTCCATCCCAGGGATGACATCTCCTGCTTGGTGGTGGGGAGAAAGGGGGCCGGTTGTTTTGGTCTTTTCACTGGTTGGCCTGACACGTGTTTTTCCAGGATTTCTGTACCATCCTAGGGACACTGCTGGAGGCCCGTCAAGTCCATGGGCAGGCCCTGCACTTCTTGACGCATAAGGCCCCCTCTCCTATACTCAGGCCAGAATCTGCCTTTTTCCAAAGAGGTTGCACAAGAGGACCTGCCTGTCTGAAAAATTCAGCCTCCCTGAGGGGTATCCTGCTGATGGGTACAAGAAAGTTTACAAGAGCTGTGCGTCTAGGGAATGTGGTAATAGGGGGCAATGCTCCTGTGGTGGTTCAGTCCATGACCAATACGGACACCAGGGATACGGCCTCAACTGTGGCGCAGGTAAAGAGGCTGGAGGCTGCCGGGTGCGAGGTGGTCAGGGTGGCGGTGCCGGACATGGAGGCGGCCAGGGCTCTTGGAAAGATCAGAAAGCAGATTTCAATACCACTGGTTGCGGACATACATTTTGATTACAAACTGGCCCTGGAAGCCCTGGGGCAGGGCGTGGACGGACTGCGCATAAACCCAGGCAACATAGGAGGGCCAAGGAAAGTGAGGGAAGTTGTGGCAGCTGCCAGGGAAAGGATGGTTCCCATACGCATAGGGGTCAACTCAGGTTCCCTGGAGAAGGACATAATGGAGGCGCATGGCGGTGTGACAGCCCAGGGCATGGTGGAAAGTGGGCTGCGCCATGTGAGGATTCTGGAAGAGATGGGTTACCAGGAGATCAAGATATCTCTGAAGGCTCCGGACGTCAGGATGACCTGCGATGCGTACCGCCTCATGTCCCAGGCTGTGGAATATCCTCTTCATTTGGGGGTCACGGAGGCGGGCACTCTGCTTTCAGGAGCCGTGAAGTCCTCGGTGGGCCTGGGTATCCTTTTGAATGAGGGCATAGGGGACACCATAAGGGTTTCCCTAACAGCGGATCCCGTGGAAGAGGTTAGGGTGGCCTGGGGTATTCTAAAGGCCCTGGGCTTGAGACAGAGGGGAGTGGAACTGGTATCTTGTCCCACTTGCGGGAGAACCCAGGTGGAACTGATCCCAGTGGCCATGGAGGTGGAAAAAAGGCTCCTGCATGTGGATGTGCCCTTACAGGTTGCTGTAATGGGTTGTGCAGTAAACGGACCCGGGGAGGCAAGGGAGGCGGATGTGGGCATATGCGGAGGCAAGAACCACTGGTTGCTTTTTAAAAAAGGAAAGGTCGTACGCAAGTTGAAACCCCAGGAGGCCGTAGAGGTTCTGGTCAAGGAAGTTGAGGAGGAAGCTTCTGCACGCAAGAGGGATTCCTCCCGGTCCCTGGATGGATCCTTATAATTGCCTATGAAGCAGGAGGAAATATGCGTCTTTCAGAGTTCTTTCTTCCCACCGAGAAAGAGGATCGTTCAGAGGCTGTGGTGGCAAGTCATCGCCTCATGTTAAGAGCTGGCATGATCAGACAACTCACCTCCGGGGTTTATTCATATCTGCCCCTGGGCCTCAGGGCTGTTAGGAAGGTGGCTCAGATAGTGCGGGAAGAAATGGACAGAGCCGGAGCTCAGGAGGTGCTGCTGCCTGCACTGCAACCAGCCGATCTTTGGAAGGAAAGCGGGCGGTGGGATCACTTCGGGCCTGAACTGGTGAGACTGCGAGATCGCAATGAGAGGGAATTCTGCCTGGGTCCGACCCATGAGGAGGTAATCACGGATCTGGTGCGCAGGGAAGTTCGTTCATACAGACAGCTGCCCTTGATCCTCTATCAGATTCAGACCAAGTTCAGGGACGAGAGAAGGCCCAGGTTCGGGGTCATGAGGGCTAGAGAGTTCACCATGAAAGATGCTTACAGCTTTGACTGCGATGATTCAGGTGCTGAGCAAAGCTACAGGAGGATGTACCAGGCTTACAGCCGCATATTCAAAAGGAGCGGTCTTCGCTTCAGGGCCGTGGAGGCTGAAACAGGAGCCATTGGGGGCAGTTTCAGCCACGAGTTCATGGTCTTGGCCGACTCGGGGGAGGACGCCATAGCCAGTTGTGACAGTTGCGATTATGCGGCCAATGTTGAGAGGGCTGAACTTCCAATGCTTTTGGCCAACCAGCAGCCAGATCCCCCATGCGCTGCCGTGGAGCTGGTGTCTACTCCAAACATGCGCACTGTAGAGGAGGTTTGTAAATTTCTGGGCAGGGATCCTTCCAGTTTGATAAAGACCCTCCTTTTCCTGGCAGACGGCAGACCAATTGGGGTGTTGGTAAGGGGTGACAGGGAGGTAAACGAGGCAAAGCTCAAGAGAGTCCTTGGATGTGAGGAGTTGATTCTGGCCGATGAGCAGACCGTAATGAGTCTGACTGGGGCGCCGGTGGGTTTCGCTGGGCCTGTGGGGCTTGGCAGACCAGGGGCAGCAATTCGGATCTTGGCCGATCAGGAGGTGATGCTGGTGGTGGATGGTGTCACAGGGGCCAACCGGGCTGATGCCCATCTTGTCCACGTCAAGCCCGGCAGGGATTTCCAGGTGGATGGGGTGGGGGATTTAAGGACAGCAGTGGCCGGAGACGGATGTCCCAGATGTGGCAGGGGAAGGCTTGAGATATGGAGGGGAATTGAGGTGGGCCACATCTTTAAGTTGGGCACCAAGTACAGCAAGGCCATGGGGGCTACCTTCCAGGATGAGAAGGGAAGGGAATGGCCCATGGTCATGGGATGTTACGGGATCGGCATAGAAAGAACGGTTGCGGCCGCCATAGAACAGAATCATGACCAGGACGGCATAATCTTCCCGATGGCCATAGCTCCATTCCAGGTGACGGTGCTCTGTCTCCAGCAGGAGCTGCCGGAGGTGAGGGAGGCGTCTGAAAAGCTTTACCTGAGCTTGAAAAAGCAGGGGATCGAGACCCTTCTGGATGACAGGGAGGAGCGGCCCGGGAGTAAGTTCAAGGATGCTGATCTCATAGGAATTCCCCTTCGCATAAATGTGGGATCCCGTTCTCTGGCCAGAGCTGTGGTGGAGCTTCGCCACAGGGCCACAGGCCAGGTGGAGATGCTGGGGTTGGAGTCTGTGTGTGAACGTGTAAAGGAGATCGTTCGTGATCAGATTGAACGAGATCCTGGATCGGGTAGCTGAATATGATCCCAAAGCCGACCTGGATCTCATAGAGAAAGCTTATGTGTTTTCGGCCAAGGTCCATCAGGGACAGGTGCGCCTTTCGGGGGAGCCTTACCTCATCCATCCTTTGGCAGTGGCGGGATTGCTGGCAGAGCTGAGGTTGGATGCCGGCACAGTGGCCACCGGACTTCTCCATGATGTGGTGGAGGACACCCGGACCACTCTTGAGGAGATCAGGGATCTCTTTGGGGTGGAGATAGCGGAGCTGGTGGATGCTGTGACAAAACTCTCTAGAATGAGCTTCAGCTCCAGAGAGGAACAGCAGGCCGAGAATTTCCGCAAAATGATCCTGGCCATGTCCAGGGACATAAGGGTGATCCTGATCAAACTGGCCGACAGGCTCCACAACATAAGGACCCTTCAGTTCCACAGCCGCGAGAATCAGATAAGAATAGCCAGAGAGACCCTGGAGATTTACGCCCCCATAGCCCACAGGTTGGGCATAACATGGATGAAGAGAGAACTTGAGGACCAGGCCTTCCGTTTTCTGGAGCCCGAGGCTTACCAGGAGATCGCAGAGAAGGTGGCCCAGGCCAAGGTGGAGAGGGACGAATACATCAGGGAAGTGGAAGGGCTGCTGAAATCAGAGCTGGAATCACACGGCCTCAAGCCATCGGTGCAGGGCCGTTTCAAACACTATTACAGCATTTACAAGAAAATGCAGAGCCAGCAGTTGCCTTTCGAGGAACTCTATGACTTGCTGGCTTTTCGGGTGATCTTGCGAAACAAGGCAGAGTGTTACGAGGCCTTGGGTTACGTCCATGCCATGTGGCCACCTATCCCTGGCAAGTTCAATGACTATATCGGAAGGCCCAAGCCCAACGGGTACCAGTCCCTTCACACTACGGTCTTCGGGCCCCACAAGAAACGCATGGAGGTTCAGATCCGAACGGAATTGATGCATCGCATAGCCGAAGAGGGAATAGCCGCCCACTGGCGTTACAAGGAAGGTCGAATAGTCCAAGACAAGGATGATGAGAGGCTGGCCTGGGTCCGCCAGATATTGGACTGGCAGCAGGAGCTGGAGGATCCCAGGGAGTTCCTGGATATGGTCAAGGTGGAGCTGTTCCCGGACGAGGTCTATGTGCTTACGCCCAAAGGAGCAGTCAAGCAACTTCCCAGGGGCTCTACTCCAGTTGACTTTGCTTACTCCATTCACACAGAGGTGGGGCATCAATGCGTGGGAGCAAGGGTCAACGACAAGATAGTTCCCTTGCGCTACGAGCTCCAAAGCGGTGATGTTGTGGAGATAGTCACCCATCCCGACCATAAGCCCTCCAGGGACTGGTTGAAGTTTGTGAAGACATCCAGGGCCCGAACCAAGATACGCCAGTGGTTCAAGACAGAGGAACGAAACCGCTCCATGGCCCTGGGAAGGGACCTGTGTGAAAAGGAGTTCCGTCGCCATGGCCTGAGCTTTTCTAAATTAATAAAAGGGCCAGAGATGGAGGAACTCCTCAAGAGGATGAGTTTTGAGGATGTGGACGACTTGATGGCTTCCGTGGGCTACGGAAGGGTCTCCCCCAGGTCTTTGGCTACCCATTTCCTGCCAGAAGAGCCCCAGGAAGTAGAGGAAGAAAAAGAACAGATTCCCTCCCTCAAGACCCGCAAGGGCAAGCCCCGTGCTGTGAGAGGAGGTGTGCGGGTCCACGGGGTGGAGGATGTGATGGTCCACTTTGCCAGGTGCTGCCAGCCCTTGCCAGGGGACAGGGTCTTGGGCTTCATAACAAGGGGCAGGGGTGTGACGGTTCACGCAGCCGATTGTTCCAACATACAGAATGCGGAAGCGGACCGTTTGATACCTGTGGAATGGAACCAGGGGCATCAGGGCAGCCATCCTGTCCGGGTCAGGGTGGTATGCTCGGATCGAAAGGGCATCCTGGCAGCCATAGCTCAGACCCTAAGTCAGGCGGATATCAACATCACCCACGCCAGGGTTCAGACCTCCCCTGACAAGAAAGCCGTGGGTTTTTTTGACGTGGAGGTCACTGATCTGAAACACCTGGAGGGAGCCCTCAGAGCCATCCGTCGCATAGAGGAGGTCATCGAGGCGGAGCGGGTGAGGGCCTGATGGCCATAGAATATCTCTTTTTGGCACAAGAGCAGAATCAGTGGCGGCTTTTTTTCCTCAAACCTTGCGGATGAGCCCTTTCCTAAGCCAACCCAGGATCTTTTTCTGGAGCAGAGCCTGTGTTTCCCAATCTCCGTCTAGGGCTTTGTGAGCCTGCATAAGGCTTAGTTCCTCCATGAACCAAGGCTCCACCTCAGGCGGCTCCAAACCAAAAAGGGGGGTTCCAGGAAGAGGAAGGTACATGTGAGCATGGATGCGAACCCTTCCCATGCTTATGAGTCTCTCCATGAGTCTTAAGCTTGCAATCCTGTCCTGACTCGTCTCTCCGGGAAGCCCGAAGAGCATGTCCACATGGGCCATGAGTCCAAAGCCCACCACCTGCCTTACGGCCTCGGACACCTGTTCCACGGTGTGACCTCTTTTCACGAGGCTCAGGACTCTGTCGCTTCCTGACTGGGCTCCGATGACCATCTTGCGGTTCTTGCAATAGAGGAGCAGCAGTTCCAGAAGCTCTGGCTTTACCCTGTCGGGCCGCACCTCTGAAGGGAAATCACCAAGGTGAACATGTTTGATCCCCATCTCTCGGCATAGCACCAAGAGACTCTTCAGGGAACTTATCTCATCTCCCAAACCTGGGGCCCTATAAGAGAAGGCATCTGGAGCTATGAAGCGGGCAGTGTGCCTCCCCATTTCCACTGAGGCCAGGAGGTACTCTTTCACCGATTCCAAAGACCTGTGTCTGAGTGTCCTGGAATGGAACCTGGGTGTGAAGCAATAAGTGCAGCCATGGGGGCAGCCCCTGGTAATCTCCAAAGGAGCCATGAAGCTGGCTCTCCTGGATACAGGCAGGGCTTTCTCCAGGCTGCAACTGCGTGTTGGCTTCCAGATCCCATACAGCTCTCTGGAGTCTCTGGCATTGATCCACGCCCCCAGCAGTTTTGGCATCAGATCCTCTGCCTCCCCTGCCACCACAGCATGGAAGCCCAGCTCCAGGGTTCCCTCAGGATCGGCCGAGGCGTGAGGGCCTCCTGCCACAACAATGTCCCGGGCTCCCAGGTATGGTCCTATGGTCTTGAGTTCCTCTATGACATCCTCTAGGTGGGGTGTCATGAAGGAGTAGCCCACAAAGGTCCCTTCTGAGGAGCCCAGATGGCGTACAAGTTCTTGAGCAGAACGCGCCACATCCAGTTCCAGAAGGCCTTCCGGATCCCATTGCTCCACAAGGTTCATCAGCAAAGGCAGAGTGTAGCGATTGGCCCTGGTCTGCCTAAGAAGGACCCTCATTGCCTTTTGCCTCTTTGAAGAAAACTGGAAGCCCAAATCTCCAAGGCGAAGATACCCACTCCTGCCCATATGCAGCAAAAGGTAATGAGGTGGGTCCATCCAAAGGGCTCTCCATATGCCAAGACTCCCAAAAGGAACTGGAGGGTGGGAGCCAGGTACTGAATAAGGCCCAGGGTGCTTAGCTTTAGTCTTCTGGCCGCATGGGTGAACCATACAAGAGGGAAGGCCGTAACCGCGCCTGTCATGGCCAGAAGAACGGTTGTGGCTGTATCCACAAGTCCAAAACAGATTTCCGTTCGAATTCCCAGAAAAACCAAGTAACCCACAGCCAGAGGCGTCATTAGGGCCGTCTCCACGAAGAGCCCGCCCACAGGTTCTACGGCCACGGTTTTCCTAAGCAGGCCGTAAAGCCCGAAGCTAGAGGCCAGAATCAGAGCTATCCATGGCAGCGTACCCTGGAGAATGAGCATGTTGAGGGTTCCCAAGGCAGCCAATGCCACGGCCACCAGCTGGGTGCGCCTTAGCCTCTCGCCAAGGAAAACAGTGCCCAAAAGCACGTTAACAAGGGGATTGATATAGTATCCCAGGCTGGCCTCCACGACCCTGCCAGTTTGGATGGCGTAGATGAAAACGAACCAGTTGACCAGGACCAAAGAGGCGCTCAGAAAAAGGGTCTTGAGAACTCTCGGTGACCTGAGGGAGGTCCTCAGGCTGCTCCAGCCGTGGCTATAAGAGAGCAGAAGGGCTGTTAAGGGCACGGACCAAAAAACCCTATGAGCCAGAACCTCCATGGACGGCACATGTTGCAGTGCTTTGAAATAGACTGCCACCAGGCCCCAGAATCCAAAGGCGGCCAAGGCGTAAAGGAGCCCTTTTTTCTGTCCATTTTCCGCTTCTGGGCTCCCTGGTGCAGAGGGCCTCTCGGTGCGGGAGGGTGAGCTGCGAACATCACACATCCAGGCCCTTCCCCTTGAGCTTTACCTTCAGGCCGTCCTTTGCCACAACAGGCCTTTGCAAGATGCCCATGTCTTTGCAGATACGATTCACCAGGTTTTGCCAATCCTCGTGGCAGAGGGGTTGGGGGTAGGGCAGACCGCTGGATGGATCCAGCATGGGCCTAAGAGGTTTAACAGCTTTGAGACCCTTGGGAAAGGGATCCCCTTCCACAAAATACTCCTCTGAAAGATGAACCAAATAAACCTCCAGCGGATCCCATTGCAGGATATACTCTAGGGCCTTTTGGAAGCTCATGTGATGGGGGCGATTCACCTCCGGCTCATGAAGCCAGTGGGATTGGATCACTGCAGCATGAAGTCTTCCCTGCCAGGTGGGTCTGCTCTTGAGGCCCATGAAATCCCCTGTGTACAAAATGCGCAAGTGATCTCCTGATTCTGCTTCCTGTTCCAGTAAGTACCCCACCGAGCCCTTGGCCACAGGGCCGTGCTCTGTGGCAAAAGGCACCACCTTTGTCTTAAGTCCCTCCAGCCTCTGGCCGGGTCTGACCAACCTCTTTTCCAAGAGATCCTTGAGCAGATAACCGAATAGGATTTCCACCCTTTCCCAGGTCTCCGCAGTGGCGTAAACCGGAATGGGTTTCCACTGTTCTTTTTTTACAACTCTTCTGAAGGCCACCAGCTCATCCAGCCCCAGACAATGGTCGCCGTGGGAATGTGTGAGGAGAACTGCATGGGGCGGTTCGGTCAGTCTGCCCGAGATCTGGCGTCTTATGTCAGGGCCGCAGTCCAAGAGTATGGTCTCTTGCCCTTCAATCAAGAGGCAGGTCCTGGTTCTCTCTTCTCCCAGCCTTCTCATGGTCTGACATACCATGCATCCGCAGCCCAACTCAGGAAGGCCCCAGGCCGACCCTGTGCCAAGAAATGTTATTTCCATGGATTCCTCTGCTTATCTTCCGTAAAGGCCCATCAGAGAAGCCTCTGATTTGACGTGGCCTTCCATTGCTCGCAAGAGCTGCTGTTTGGAGGCCCCTGGTGGAAGGTTAACCTTGGAGTCCAGGGCATAAAGTCGAAAAAAGTAACGGTGAGGTCTTCCTGGTGGAGGACAGGGCCCCCCGTATCCGATCCTACCGAAATCGTTTTTCCCCTGGGCACCGCCCCTGGGCAGTGTCTCTGTGGATGTGACTCCTTCAGGCATTGATCTGGCTTCTGCTGGCAGGTCATATACAACCCAGTGGACCCAGGTGCCGGAAGTAGCATCAGGATCCTCCACCACCAGGGCAAAAGAATGGGTCCCTGAGGGCACATCCGACCACTCAAGGGGAGGAGAGAGATCTGGGCCGTCGCATGTGTATTTCTTGGGGATCTCGCTGCCGTCCTGAAATGCCTTGCTTCTGAGCTGCATGGGGCTGCCTCGCAATGGGAGGTGGTCTTGTCCCGGGTTTTTCCTCTTTTCCTAGAGGGACACCAATCATAAACCGGCTACATCATACCATGGGTGGGCTTTGGACCACCACAGGCTCAACATGGTTCTGTGATGGTTGTATAATAAGAAGAATTTCATGGAATGCCACGACAAAAAGAGGGGGTCGAGATGGCTTTATTGATGCATATTCAGGCATCCCCCAGAGAGAGATCCCATTCCAAGGCCGTTGCAGATATTTTTCTGGAGGCTTACCAAAAGAGCAATCCACAGGATTCCATAAGGAACATGGAGCTATTCAAATTGGACCTACCTCCTTTTGACGGGCTTGTTCTACAGGCCAAGTACAACATACTCCATGGCCAAGCTCACAGCCAGCAGGAGCTGCAAGCTTGGAGCCTGGTGGAGAGGCTCATAGAGGAGTTCAAGTCAGCCGACAAGTATGTTTGGTCTCTTCCCATGTGGAATTTTGGAATTCCTTACAGGCTGAAGCACTACCTGGACATAATAGTGCAGCCTGGTTACACATTTTCCTATTCCCCTCAGGAAGGTTACCGGGGTCTGGTCAGCGGTAAGCCGGCAATCCTCATCTGCGCCAGGGGAGGTGCATATGCTTCCCCGGCAGGAGCCCGCAGCATGGATTTCCAAGTGCCTTATATGGAACTGATTCTCGGGTTCATGGGTTTCCAGGACATACGCAAGATATTAATAGAGCCAACCCTTCAAGGAGGTCCTGAGGCCGCCCAGAAGGCTAGGCAGCAGGCCATGGAGTTGGCTAGGCAAATGGCAATGGAGTTTTGAGAGCCCATGAGCTTACCTGGGCTCCACCGGATAACCTCCATCCATCCAGCCACGCCAACCGGTTTTCAGGGCGTAAACCTTAGTGAATCCCATGCTTAACATCTTCCGTGCCACACTGGCACTGGTGCCTTCGCTGGGTCAGGCGCAATAAAGCACGAAGGTCTTCTCCTTGGGATAATTGGATGCCCACTTTTCCACCAGCCCGGGCTCCTCGCGCACTGCTCCAAGTATCTTCTTGTCGCTGGATTTCCAGTCCGCCTCGGCCCGAACATCCAAAACGATGAGATCTGTCTGGCCCAGCCTGGAAGCCAGCTCCCCGGGGGTGATCCTCGGGACCTCCTGGGCCTCAAGGCTGGAGACCAATCCAAGAACAATGAAAAACCCACCAGTCAAGGCGATCCCGAATTTCATGGTTTTTTTCATGTGAGTTCCCCTTTCCTTGAAAGGCGCTTTGGGGAGCCACAAAGGGCTTGAACAAAGACCTTGGATCCCACGCCTTATTATACAGCTTAGCTCCCATTATTCAGGATGAGTGGCTGATTCGGGCTAAGGCATGTTTCAGTATAAGCCCCTCTATTAACAAATGCAGCCTGATTTTCCCTGTGTTTTCTTGGCACGTTCAGAGCTGAAAATGGCCCCGATATGCCGCGGGTTGGGCATAGCCCGCAAACTCACTGATCCTGCTGAAGGATTTGGGTTAGTTCCAATGGGTTTTTGAGGCCAGCCCCTTTCCCCTTACAGGATTCTCTTCCTCCATCAAGGAGGTTTCCCAATCGCTATCTGCTCACACAGCCCTTGCCCTCCTCTGGAGCCTCAAGAGGTTCAGTCCTATTGACTTGGTATTTTTTGGTGTGATAAAAGCCTTCGGGTAATTTTTCACCAGACAAATAGGCAAGAGGCTTTCATGGAGAGAAGTCTTAAGTCTTTCACCCACTTTGTTCTCATAGTAGCCAGCATATTTAGCCTATACTGGGTGATCCACCCCCATACACCCCTGTCCCAAAAAAACATTCTGATATTGGATATTACCCAGGTCAGTAGAGGCACCCATGTTTTTTTTCTTCTCTTTGCCGGGTTTCTGATATCCTTTACCAGGCCCAAGGGTACTAGGGGAATAGGCGGTTATATCTTCTTGCTTTTGTCCTTGGTTCCCCTTTGGGCGTATCTGAACCTGAGGATCAGCGCAGAATATAAGGCCTTTGGTGCCCTCTTTTGGCTTGTTGCGGTCATACCTACCATAGCACCGGGTGTTAGAAAATGGGCGGATCTGGTTGGTGCAGCCCTCTCCATAGTCCCCTACGCGTACCAGCTCATGATGTTTGAAACGCTTATTGAAAGGGCCATGTATCCTGAGCCCATGGACCTGGTGATGGGCTTTGGCATGGTCTATCTGGTATTGGGGGCTGTGCTGAGGGTGACCGGTCCTGTGTTGCCAATATTGGTTATGATCTTCTTTTCCTATGACCTCCATGGCAGGATCTTCCCTGGAGTGTTTTCTCACGCCCCCTTCCCCATGGATCTATTGTTGGGCAAGCTCTATTGCGAGACCGAGGCAGGACTCTTTGGCCTCATTACAGGCGTCTCCATGAAATACCTGGTGTTTTTTACCATTCTGGGCGGCATAGTGAGTGCTTTGAATCTGGGCAAGATCGTGGCCAACATCGCCTCTGTGGTAGTTGGAAGGAGCCCGGATTCACCTGCAAGGGTAACTTCCATCTCGGCCATTTTTATGGGCATGTTCAGCGGCTCCGGTGCTGCAGACACACAGTTTGTAAGCACTCTTGCAAAGCCCATGTTCCAGAGAGCAGGTTACGACAGGTATGTGGCTGCTGGTGTTGCGGCCACTGCTGGAACCATTGCCATGGTGACCCCGCCCATCCTGGGTTCAATGGCATTCATAATGGTAGAAATTCTGAACATCCCCTATCTCTGGGTCTGCATAATGGCCATCGGCCCTATGATAATGTATCTGCTGGCAATACTGGCGTACAACTGGTTTTACACGCGCAAGATGGGTCTGCAGCCGGTGGACCCAGGCGAGAACCTCAACAAGAAATATGTGATGAGGTATTTATACATCTTTGTTCCACTTTTGATAATAATAGCCTTCATATATCTTGGTTATCCTGTAAATCTGGCGGTGACCGTAGCTATAGTCTTGTTTGTGATATTCGCATACCTTGACAAGACACTAAGACCTGATTCCTTCAAGAGAATTCTAAACGGCCTGGCCGAGGGTTTTTCCCATCTTATTCCCATTGGAGTTGCTGTTGTAACAGCAAATGTAATCATGACGCTAATGGTTCTGACAGGGCTTCCCAGCAAGTTTTCCCAATTTCTGTTGCAGTTGTCGGCCCATAGTCTATTTATTGCGACATTTTTTGCAGCATTGTTTACCTTGATAATGGGAATGGGAGTGCCACCCACTGCCACCTATGTCATTGCCTCCTCCCTAACCGCCCCAGCCATACACCAAGTGGCTGTAGCCAACAACATACCATCAGAAGCCGCTCTTTTGACCACGCACATGTTTCTCATGTACTACGCCATCCTTGCTGATGTGACACCACCTGTGGCCTTGTCTGCGTACGCCTCTGCATCTGTGTTCAACACTCACCCATTGAGGACGGGCTTGTATGCTGGGAAGGTGGCATTGCCCAAGTATATTTTCGGCTTTTCTTTTATCTTGTCATATTCGGGCTCCGCACTATTGATCATGCCCATGTTAATAGAGAGAGGCATTTCAGGCAGTATCTTGGAGATAGTGGCAAGGTTTGTCGTGGTTGGTGTTGCCGTGGTGTTGCTATCATCGGGGACGGTTGGGTACTTTCGCAGAAGTTTGAATAGATGGGAGTCCTTAGCCCTGACCATCTTATCTCTGGGCATCTTTTACCCCGACTATATGGTGAATGTCATCTGTTTCATACCTTGCCTGTGGTTCATGAGAAAGGGGAGAAACGCCTAAACTCCGTTGAAAGGGGTGATTCCAGGATCAGGAAAAAGGAAGGCGACAGGGCTTTTATTTTAGAACTCTCAAGGAAAGGAGGAAGGTCATGAGGAAATTAATAGCAGCGTCAGTGATCGTATTGCTTTGTTTAGGAGTTGCCCAGGCACAGGACAAGAAGATAAGCCTCATGGTGGCAACCGGAGGGCTGGGGGGAGTCTATTACTACTATGGTACGACTGTGGCAGAGATAATCTCCAAGACAACTGGCTATGAAGCTACAGCCATACAAACCGCTGCCTCTGTTGACAATATCATGCTCATTCAAAAGAGGACCGATCCCAAGGCCAATATCTATTACCTTGGCCTCATACTGCCTGACTCGGCCATATTGGCATTCAAAGGCGAGCATGATAAGTTCAAGGCAAGCCCGGCCAAGGACTTACGCATACTATGGGCAATGTACTCCAACTACATACACATAGTTACAAAGGCCGACTCAGGCATAAAGAAGCTTTCCGACCTAAAAGGCAAGAGGGTATCCACTGGCGCCCCTGGTTCAGGTACCGAGGTGGAGGCCTTCATGATCTTGGAGGCCGGTGGTGTAAAACTAGCTGACCTTGCAAAACAGGAAAGGCTTGGAGCAGCAGAGTCCGCAGAGGCCCTGGCAAGCGGGACCATTGATGCCTACTTCTGGTCAGGAGGCCTTCCCACGGCCTCCATCACGGAATTGGCAACCACCCTTTCTAGAAAAGGTGCAAAACTGGCTATGGTAACCCTCAAGCCGGATGAGGATGTGGTGAAAAACATTCATGCCAAGTACCCTGGCGTATGCGAGCCAGGCGTCATCCCCAAGAGCGTGTACAATACCGACGAGGATACCCCAACCTTGGTCTTCTGGAACCTTTTCATGTGCAGTGATGCCCTGCCTGAGGCTGCAGCATACAATATCACCAAGGCTGTGTTCACGAATCTTAACCAGCTCCACAATGCTGTAAAGCCATCCAAAGAAACTACTCTGGAAAATGCGGTGAAGTTTCTAACCGGAGCGATCCCCTATCATCCAGGTGCAGTCAAGTACTTCAAAGAGGCTGGGGCAATCAAGTAGCCATTTGGGTAAAAAGCAGGAGGGGGTCCTCCCCTCCTGTTCATTTGGGGTTCTGCAGTTTTTGTGAATGAATAATTACATTGAATTCTTGGCGGATCGGAAGGCAAAGAAAACGATCATTCTGATAGCATTATTTTTCCTTTCGATTGTCTTTGTTTTGGCAATAAGAATTGTCAATGTCGCAACCAACAGCAAAAATAAAGTGCATTTTCTATTCTTTTTCCAAGAGATCGAAGTGAGTTTCATTAATTCGGTGACCAACAGGCCAGTGAAGATCGTGTTCAAACCCTTGTGGAGGTTTTCACAGTTCAAGGCAACTACAGATTCTGAGACCGCTTCCTACTACACTTTTGGCGCCTATGATTGGAACACAGTGCTTGCAAGAGAAAACCAGGCCAGGCTCACATATTGTTCCATCTCAGGTATCAGGGTGAAGGTCGGTGGCAGTTCATATGATACCAATGGATCCTGCATCACAGTCGAGACAATTTGGCCGTAACATGCCTCAATGGGATTTCATGCGCATGGTAATCCGCGCTTTTGACCAACTTGTGAATGTGGGTGGTGTGGTGTCATGATCCCAATGCCCTCCACGGCCAGGTCAAGAGCCCTCATGTGGATCCCCGGCTGGGAGTTCACAGATGCCCCCAAAAAGGACCCTTTACCTGGGTGTCATGCGTTAGCCAGGTACTCCTGCACCCATGGAACCATCTCCAGGAAGTTTGCGTCTTGAGGTCGGTCGGCTGTGCCGATGCGATGGTGGATGTGAATGCCCCTTTGAGAGCAGTAATTTTCCAGAGAGGGTTTGGGACGGCTGGCTATGATCAGTGCCTTCACGCTGGCTGCCCAGACAAAATGCGGGCCGTCACCGCCGCTGTCTCCCATGACCATGATGCGGCCAGCCGGTATGCCATACTTCTGGGCCACGGTGGCGGAATTGGCGGCTTTGTCCTGGATTTCCCTTAGGGGGAGGAAGACCTCAGGGTCTGTGGGGCTCTGGGGATAGCTGATGAAGGAATGGGCCGAAAGGGCAGTGATCCTGGGAAGCCACCCCCTGGCCAGGACACGCTGGGTGTAGCCCTTCATGCCCGTGGTGTTGATCATGAAGAGGATATCCTGTTCCTGGCACCAACGGATGAACTCTGCAGCACCTGGATATGTTTCATAACAGGCCTCCAGGTACGAGTCCATCATGGTTTCCGTGACCGGCCCTGGCATAAGCTCCTGGATCTGGCCAACGGCTTGGCCCAGGGAGATGACGTTGGAGGTGTACTGCCTAAAAACCTTTATTAGAGGTTCCTTGAGTGCGGGATAGCTGAAAAAGATGCAGTCAAATGGTCCGCTTGGGGCCAGACACTCGCTCCAATCCGAGGAAAACAAGGCGCGATATTTTCTAGGACTTGGGCACATTGCTGACTCCTTTACACGAAAAGATGCGGGTATAAGATGTCAAACCCCCCTCAAAAGTCAAGACAAGTTCGTAAGCTTTTGTCCTTGCTTTTTTTCTCAAATATGGCAGATTCACTGCTTCCAACGCTCTGAAGAAAAGGAGCCTATATCCAAACCATTTCCAGCTGCAACTTCCTTTGGTTATGAAGCACTCCTTAATATGGCTTGGGGGCCCCAAAGGAAGCAAGCAGCGAAAAGAAGAAAAAAGAGAATCCTCCTTGCGTGGAAAGAAGAGGGTACATGCATGCCAAACTCAGCCTGGGCTCATCCCTTGGCATAGCAAAGCTGGCCAAAGCGGCGTCGGGGAAATTTACATTTTCGATCTGGCCAGTATTAATAGTCATTCAAATAGGATAGGCAGATTTCAAAAAATGTCCCCAAAAAACGTCGGGAACCTTTACAATTTTTTTCAATTGCCAGTGATCAATCACAGTGAGTGGATGGGCCCGAAAAATTTTTTATTCAATAAATTCCAAGTGATATGAGCTAGGTGCCTTGGTTATGCCTGATATGGAACGTATTTTGCATATGCATGAAATGCGTGTATTGCGAAAAATATGCCGCTAAGGGCAAAACCCTCGTCAGTTCAGGGCCTAAGACCGCAGGACCCTGTATGACAAGGCTTACCTTATGAATTCAAGGCAATTTTTGAAATCATGAGTTGGGTTCGTCTCGTGGGAATTAGTTAACCAATCTATCCAGCAAAATGCTTTGTGTCTGGCCCTTCAGGAGGGCCATGCTGGCAACCATCGACAATACACAACGCATTATTTAAGGAAAGTTTTTACAGTTTCGTCTGCTGCGGTTCGCGGCACCAGGGACTAGGCCGTGGGGCATAGGGGCGGGGGTTACTGCTAGCTCCGAGCCCCAGGTCCAGTAGTTCCAATCAGGTTTTGGCTGTGATGAGTCTCTTCGGGGCATATAAACAAGCCTCGGCATTTGCCCAAAAGGGGCTTCTGCAATCAGCTGCAGCCTACGCACGCACTGCCAAGCTAAACAATCCCAAGCGCACATTCTCGTCACCAAGGGGTCCAGAATCCAGCCGCCAGATAAATGTGTTCAGCTTCATCGAGAAGAGCCATTTGTTTAGAAAGCATCCTATTGACCGGTATAGAGAAAGTACCCTGTCTCCCTTGAGGGGTTTGATGCTTTTGTGATGGGGAAACCTCCCCTCTGGCCAAGGGCAGGGGGATGA
>FWPV01001077.1_pt1 | contig 78957 bp, 68 predicted proteins | sample 2228371 | NCBI WGS metagenome assembly FWPV01 (sample SAMEA103939776, study PRJEB20133) | metagenome
CCACACCTCCGTCTTCTAGTATCATAAATCTTAACCACAGAGGTCCGCCACTACTCGTTTTTGTAATGGTAGACCCCCAGACCCCAGGAGGGATTGAAGTGTGGCAAGGAAGGCTTCCCAGGGAGATTTTCGAGATCGGGCAGCAGGGGTACGCGGCGGCGGAACCGGTCGCCTACCCTGAAGGACTGGAGGTCATCGACTGCGGGTTGGGGACGAACCCCCTAGGCATGCCAAGGGCCCTATGCCGTTTCCTGGAAGGGGGGAGTTCCTGCAACCTCTGCGATTACCCGGCCCCCGAGCCGGAAGACCTGAAGGCGGCGATCGCCTCGGCCCATGGCGAATGGGGCGTTACCCCACGGCAGGTGCTGGTTGGGGGTGGTTCGATCGGGGTGCTGGTCACCCTCGTGCGGATCCTTCTCCGCCCTGGCTCGGTGATGTCGGGGGTCTCCCCCCAGTTTACCGATTCGGTCCTCCAGGCCCTGTACAACGGGGCGTCCTACGACCCGGTCCTGCTGGAGGCCCCGCGCTACGGGATCGGAACGGGCCGTTTAATGGAAGCGCTCGGGAAGAAGCCGGAGGTCCTGTACCTGGACCGTCCCCATAACCCCACCGGGCAGGTGCTTCCGCTGGAGGAGGTCGCCCGCCTGGCAAGAAAGGCGATGGAAACGGGCACCTGGGTCGTTTCCGACGAGGCCTACGGGGACTTTCTCCCGGACGGGGAATCCGCAGCGGTGCTGGATTTCCCGAACATCGTCACCTGCCGGTCGTTTTCCAAGGGGCTGGGCGGAGCGGGGCTCCGCGTCGGTTTCGCCGTGAGCCGGGATCCCGAACTGGCCGACCTGTTCCGGAAGGTCCAGCCCCCGTTCGTGATCGGGGCGCTGGACGTGTGCGCGGCCCTGGAAATCCTGAAAGAGGGGGCCTTCCTGGAGGAAACGCGAGCCTACGTCCGGACGGCCAAGACGCGCGTCCTGGAAGCGGTCCGCCGCAGGCCGGGGTGGTCCGTGGCGGAAACGGACGGGCGGGTCCCGATCTTCCTCCTCTCCCAGGAGTCGGGGAGCCTGGTCCAGCGCTTGGCCGCGGTGGGGATCTCCTGCGAAGGGGGAAGCGGCTATTTCGGCATGGACGACCGGTCGGTCCGCCTCCGGGTGCCGTCCCCGGCAAAGCTGGAAGCGTTCCTCGAGCGAATCGAAAGAGCCTGAGGCGATGAAAAGAAAGGGGCCCTTCCCGGGATGCGGGAAGGGCCCCTTTGTCCTAGGCGGCCTTGTCCAGCTTGCGGAGTTTGTAGAGGCCGATCGTGAAGAGGGCCACACCCTGCAGGATGAAGAACACCCAGCTGATCGTGCCGTAGCCCTTGGCGATCAGGCCGATGAGACCAAAGTTGGAAATCCCCAGGCCGATGAGGGCCAAAAGGGCCCCGACCGCCCCACGCGCCGTATTGCTTAGCCCCGGCCTCCCCTTCGCGACGAGGGCGGAGTTGATGCGTTCGTTGATGGAGTGGAAGAATCCGACCCCGGTCTCGATCATGGTGCCGAAAAGGACGATGAGCCAGGCGACCAGGAGAAGCCTGGACCCCATCTTCCCAATGATGGCGTTGGCCGGGACCTCCATGCCGAGGACGTCCGGGTAAAAACCGGTCGTGACGACATAGAAGAAGAACGCCGGGGCGATGCAGATGATCGCAGCGCAGATGCCCGAGAGAATGGCTTCCTTGCGGGTTTCAAGGTAATTCAGGGAGAAGAGCACCGTCGTCGTGACCGCGATGTTGTAGAAGGCGTACTTGAAGCCGCCCATTTGCCAGCCGGGCTTTACGATGTGGGCCGAGAAGTTCGCGGAGATGGCATCCCCGAATTGGGTGAGGCCGATGTAAAGGAAAACGATGTAGACGGCGTAGAGAAGGTAGGACCACCAGGACAGAGCCACCTCGATCGCCTTGCTGCCGCTGTAGGTCAGGTAGGCGACGCAGACCAGGAACAGCCCCGACCCGACGAGCTTCGGAACGCCCAGGGTGTCTTTCAGGATGCTGCCCGACGCGGCTCCCACGACCCCCATGATGAGGAACAGGAGGACGATGAAGGCGATCTCGTAGACAACCCAGGCCGGTCCGATCAGGTTCTGGAAGAACGAGCGGTAGTCGTAGGCCTTGAAGGCCCGGGCGAACTCGAAGCTAAGGGCGAACAGGGCGATCCAGAGCACCGTGGTCAGCCCCATGCCCCAGAGGCCGCCGGTGGGTCCGTACTGGACGAAATATTCGACGAGCTCCCGCCCGGTGCCGTATCCGCCTGCGATCAAAACCGACTGCGCGATGAAGCCGGGCAGCAGGTACTTCTTGTACCAGCCGTACTCCATGAAAAAAGTCAGGATACTCTTTTTCTTTTCCTCTGCCATTGCTTGATCCTCCCCTCCTGTTGATCCGTCTCTTCTCGTGCAGGCTCACCTTATCCCGAACCCGGCTGCTCTGAAAAACCGCTGGCTCGGTCTTCCCCCGGTCCGCTATATGAAAAACGGGCCCCGCCTCTCTTTCGGCGGGGCCCGTGGTTCTCTGCGTGCAAGCGGCTACCGGCCGCCGGTCGCAGGAGGGGACCCGCCGGGGTTGCCAGGATAATAAAACCAGTTGGCGTCGGTTTTTCTAGAAAAAGCGCTTCCCACGGGTCTCACCTCCCTGCATTTTCAAATCGCGGAGCTGCTAAAGTTGCAGCAAACATTAAATCGTTTGGGACCGATTGTCAAGCGCAAAAACCGCCCGCTTATTTCCCGTTTTTCTCGAACGTCCCGAAAACGACCGGTTTCCCGTCTTTCACCATGACGCGGCAGCGGGCGACGACGGTCCGGATGGCGAGGCTCTCCTTCTCCACCAGGACGAGATCCGCGTCCATCCCGGGGGCGACGTGTCCCTTGCGGGGCAGGCGGTAGTGGTCCGCCGGCGAGGAAGTGATCACCTGCAGGGCGGTTTCGAGCGGGATCTTCTCTTCTTTCACCGCGTCGACGACCTCGCCCCAGAGGGAAGCGCACCGGCCTATGATCAGCCCCTTGAAGCGGCCGTTCTCGTCGAAGTCGGGCATGCTTCCCTGCCCGTCCGAGCTGAAGGAAACGCGGCTTGCAGGTACTCCAGCCTCCAGGAGGCGTTTCAGTCCGATGCTGCACTTGACCTCTCCCTCGGCCAGGAAGAGCGGCGTGGTGCTGGTGGTGAGGTCCACGTGCCCCCCCGCGGCCGCGTATTCGATCGCCTCCGCGAACAGTTCGGGGTTGCGGTTCACGTGGGTGGGGAGAAACTGCGCCAGGGACAGTTCGGTTTCCGCCGCGACGGCTTTCAGCATGGAAAGCCCCCTCTTTCCGTCTCCCATGTGGACGTTCACGATGCCCCCCTTGCCCGACAACATGCCCGCGACTCGAGCAGCCGCGGCGATCCGGGCGATCTCGTCCTTGACCGGCTGGGAGGACCGGTGGTCCGAGAGGGCAACCTCCCCGACGCCGATGAGCCTGTCCACCAGGACGATGTCGTCCTGGACGTTCCCCGTGAGGGTCCGGACGGGAAGCTGGTAGGAACCGAGCATCGCCCAGGCGGAGATCCCTTCCTCTTCCAGGGCGCGGGCCTTGGCGACGAGGCTCGCGGTGTGCCGGGTGACGGCGTCGGTGCCGAGTACGCCGACCACCGAGGTGACGCCCGCCGTCGTGAGTTCCGTCAGGGAGATCTCGGGGGTCCGCGTCCGGTAACTTCCTTCGCCGCCGCCCCCGATGATGTGGACGTGGTTGTCGATGAAACCCGGGAGAAGCAGGCATCCGGTTCCATCGAGAATTTCGAGCCCGGGAAGGGATCCTTTTGCCGGGAAGCCGTTTCCGATCCAGGCGATCCGTTCCCCCGCCGCGAGGACATCGCGGGTTCCGGTATTTTCGGGGGCGTAAAGGTGCGCGTTTTCGACCAGCAGGAACATGGAATCCCTCCAATGGGTCGGCAAATGCCTCAGCGTTTGCTTCTCCCGAAGATGTGACGGGCCCGCTCCGTGTCCAGCAGGATCCGGAAGGCTCGGGTCGAGCGCAGGTGGTCGGCGGCTGCTTTCGCCGCGGCTTTCGGGGCCCTCCTTGCGATGGCCCGGATCAGGGCGGCATGTTCCGCCGGGGAGTTGTGGCCGCTCTCGGCCTTGAGTTCCTCGTCGCTCGCGGGATGGAACTCGGCCAGGTAATTCACGTAAAGGGTGCTTCTCCAGAAAACCGGCCGGAAAGCCCGCTCGATGTACCGATTGCCCCCGATTCGCACCACGGCGAAGTGGAAATCCACGTTGGCCTGGCAGTAGCCCTTCCGGTCCTGCCGTTCCGAGAAGAGGACTTCGCGCTTGTGGATGGCCTCGAGTTCTTCCACCTCGACCTTGCGGGCCCTTTCGGCCGCGAGGGCCGCCGCGCTGGATTCGAGGATTTCCCTGGCCTGGAACACCTGCTGCATGTCCTCCAGCGAAAGCTCGGGGACGCGGTATCCCCTCGTTCCCGCCGGGTTTTCCAGCAAGCCTTCCGCCACGAGGCGGGCCAGGGCTTCCCGGACCGGCGTCCGGCTCAGGCCCAGCTCCTGCGAGAGGGCGGTTTCGAAAAGGGTGTCCCCGGGAAGGACACTTCCCTCGGACATGAGGTCGAGGACGTGCCAGAAGACGATCTCGAAGGCCTGGAAAGGCCGGTCTGTCGGGGGCCTGTTCAATTCCGTATCCCCTTCTCAAATAATGGATCCATTATGCTATAATGGATCCGTTGTGTAAAGCCGATTTTTTCCCGGGCATGCGCCGCAAGGCCCCTAGGCAAAGTATACCGGCAGCCGGGAAGACTTGGGCAGGGAATCAAAAAAACCACCAAGGAAAGGGGAAGGCACGATGTCAGAAAAGAACCAGGCACCCGTCGCCCCGAAGGCGACACGAGTTCCGGACACCTACATCATCATCTTTTTCGTCGTCCTGCTTGCGGCTTTGTTGACGTACCTCATCCCCGTGGGCAGCTACCAGACCCACGAGATTTCCTACAAGATGGGAGAGCAGACCAAGACGCGGACGGTCCTCATCCCGGAGACCTTCAAGATCTCCACGGACGACCAGGGGAACCCGGTGAAGAAAGGCATGCCCTTTTTCGCACCGGACGGGAACATGGGGATCCTGAACTACGTTTTCGAAGGCTTCGTCTCGGGGAGCAAGTGGGGCTCGGCCATCGGCGTCATGGCCTTCATCCTGGTCATCGGCGGGGCTTTCGGCATCATCCTGAGGACGGGAGCGGTGGAGTCGGGGCTTCTGAAGATGATCTCCCGTGCCAGCGGGATGGAAGCGGCCATCATCCCGATCCTCTTCGTCCTCTTTTCCCTCGGCGGCGCGGTGTTCGGCATGGGCGAAGAGGCCATCCCCTTCGTCATGATCCTCTGCCCGCTGTTCGTCGCCATGGGGTACGACTCGGTCACGGCTCTGTTCGTCAGCTACGTGGCGACGCAGATCGGCTTTGCGACCTCCTGGATGAACCCGTTCAGCGTGGCCATCGCGCAGGGGATTTCCCAGATCCCGGTCCTTTCGGCCTCGGGGTTCCGCATTGCCATGTGGGCAGGATTCACCCTCCTCGGCATCGTCTTCACGTGGCTGTATGCCAGGAAGATCAAGGCGGACCCGACCCGTTCCATTTCCTACAAGTCCGACGCCTTCTTCCGCGAGGACCTGGAGAAAAACAAGGCGGTGGAAAGCCATTTCGGCACGGGGCATTCCCTGATCCTGCTGACGCTGGTGGCGGGCATCGCCTGGGTCATCTGGGGCGTCGTGGAAAAGGGGTACTACATCCCCGAGATCGCCACGCAATTCTTCACCATGGGCATCGTGTGCGGGCTCATCGGGGTGGCCTTCAAGCTGAACGGCATGACGGTGAACGACATCGCCGTCAGCTTCCGGGACGGCGCGAAGGACCTGGTCGGGGCCGCCATGGTGGTGGGCATGGCCAAGGGCATCGTCCTCATCCTGGGCGGTGATTCCCCCACCGATGCGACGGTCATGAACACGATCCTCCACGGTATCGGCAACGCCATCGCGGGGTGGACCCCGGCCGTTTCGGCCTGGTTCATGTATGTGTTCCAGTCCGTGTTCAACTTCTTCGTGGTGTCCGGTTCCGGCCAGGCGGCTTTGACGATGCCGATCATGGCCCCGCTCGCGGACCTGGCGGGCGTCACGCGGCAGGTGGCCGTCCTGGCCTTCCAGCTGGGAGACGGTTTCACCAACCTCATCGTCCCCACCTCGGGGGTCCTGATGGCCTGCCTGGGCGCGGCGAGGCTGGACTGGACGACCTGGGCGAAGTTCCAGGTCAAGTTCCAGGGACTCCTTTTCGCGGTCGGTTCGGTCGTGGTCGTGGGGGCGGTGCTGCTGGGGCTCAACTAGGCCGGCCGCGGCCGTTGGGCGTCGAAGCGAAGGGGGGGAGGGGCCGCGGAGGTCCCTCCCCCCGTTTTTTCCGGGTCGATCCGGGGGGTCAGGGGCGCGGGACTTCCCGTTCGAAGCAGTCCGGGCACAGGACGCGCCCGTCCGACAGGCGGGCCTTCGTTTCCATGACCGATTCCCCGCAGCCTTCGCAGGTGATGCTGCGCTTCATCGGAGCATGGGGAGGCACTGGGCGCAGCGGTTCCTTGATCTCGAACAGGTCTTCCAGGTCGGCCTCCAGGATCCGCCTTCCCCGTTCCCGGCGGAGGGCTTCGAAGCGGGCCGCCTCTTCGGCGGTCAGCGTCCCCTCGTTGCTCTTGCCCTGCAGCTGCCGGTACTCGTCCGAGCCTTCCCCGGGTTTCGGGGGCCGGGAGACGATCCGGATCGCCTTGCCGTCCCGCCTGCGGTAGAAGCTGAACCCCATCTTGCCGAGTTCCAGCAGCACCAGGTTTCCCTTGCCGACCGTGCAGCCGGTCAGGACCTGGACCGCATCGACCGCGCAAGTGTCCGATTCGGCCACGGCGACGATGTCCTCGTCTCCTGCCCGGCCGATCTCCCTCAGGGCCAGCTCGGCCACGCGGATGCCGGTGGCGAGTCCCGGGCACCAGTGCCCGTGGAAGGCGATGGCCTCCCGGATCTTTTCCCCGGGGATTGTCGTTTTCGCCATGTCGTTCACTCCCCTTTCCGGTTCCGGATGGCCCGGATGTCCGCGTACAGGGTGTAGCGGCTCTTGCCCATCTCCTTCGTCAGCAGGGGAACAGCGCCCTTCAGCTTGAAGAAGCCCTGTTCGTCGAGCCGGCGGATGCAGCGGATCCGTTCTTCACGGTCCAGGTAGCGCAGGGGCTTGCCGAAATCCTGCCGGGCCTTCTCCAGGAGGGCAAAGCCCTGGTCCCCGCTCATGCCGGGGAAGTACTCGGACTTGAAGGCGCTGAACGAGAGGGGGCTGACGGTGGTCAGGAACGTTCCGAGGTCCTTCAGCAGGAACCCTTTCGTCATGTCGAAGTTCAGGCACAGGAGGCCGACGAGGCGGCCGTCCTTCTCCCGGATCATGGCAACGCCGGACCGCATCGAGCGGCCGTTTGCCGCTTCCGAGGGGTAGTTGGCCAGGAAATCGACGGATTGGGCCTCGGGACTCGTCACCAGGAAACGCCCCAGGTCCGTCAGGGGGGCTTCCTGGTCCCGGCCGCTCAGGGACCCGTTTTCGATGGCGACGATGAAGGGGGTGTTCCCGGAAACGTCATGCAGGAGGATTTCACAGTCTACTCCCAGCATGGCCCCGAGCATGCGCACGACGGGAACCAGGGGTTCGAGCAGCGGATGGCATTTTCTGGACACGACGATCCCTCCCGGCTTCCTGGAAAAGGAAGGAGCGGGCCGATTGCCCGCCCCTTCGAAAGTCTACCGGATCGGGCCCTTACAGGGCAATCTCGGTGCCGATGCCCAGTGCCCTGGCCTTTTCGACGACGGCGGCTGCGGCCACCACGTCGAGCGTAGCGAAGCCCACGGTTTTCATGACGGTGATTTCGTCGGGTGAGGTCCTTCCCGGGACCTGCCCGAGGATCAGTTCGCCCAGTTCCCCGGCGATCCGATCGGGAGAAAACAGCCCCTCGGCCATGGGGATGAGGAAGTCCCCCGCTTCGGCCAGGACGGCTTCCCGGTTGTCCACGAAAATGCGGCCTGCCCGCCGCAGGAGTTCCGCCGGGATTTCCCTCATGACCGGGGTGTAGGACCCGACACCGTTGACGTGACAGCCCGGCTTGATCCGGTTGCCGTCGAAAACGGGCGCGGAGGATGTCGTGACGGTGGTGACGATGTCGGCCCCGTCCACCGCCTCGTCGGGGTTGCCGGCGGCGATGAGCCTCGTGCCGAAGCGGTCCGCCAGCGGCTGGTGTTTCGTGACGAATTTCTGCAGCCGCTCGGGGTTCAAGTCGAAAACCCGGACTTCCCGCAAGTTCCGGACCGTCATCAGTGCCTCCAGCTGGGCCGGGGCCTGCCCTCCCGTCCCGAAGAGGGCCGCGACGCGGCTGTCGGGGTTGGAGAGCAGTTCCGTCGCAGCGCCGGAGATGGCGGCGGTACGAAGCTGGGTCAGCGTGGTGCCTTCGACGATGGCCGTGACCAGGCCCGTGGTGCCGTCGATCAGGGCCACCGTCGCGGGGACGACGGGGATCCCCTTTTCGGCATTCCCGGGGAAGAAGGAAACCATCTTGACCCCGGCCATGTTCAGGCCGCCGACGTAGGCGGGCATGAACATGCACTGCCCGGACCTGTCCTCGGTTTCCAGGTTGATTCGGAGCGGCACTTTCGCCTTGCCCTCGGTGTGGAGCACGAAGGCCTTCTTGTCGGCCTCGATGGCGTCCCTCATGCTGAAGAAAGACAGGATCTGTTCGCGAGAGAGAAGAAGCACGGTGCAAACCCCCTTCCGGAATCGGATCCCGGGCTTCACGGATTCCCGGGCCTGGACGGAATCCCCTCGAACCGCAGAAGACCGCGGCTGGGGTTCCTGCCGGTTTCAACGGTAACAGGAATCAACAGGATTGTCAATAATACACATTTGTTTATGCATGGGGTTCGAAAAAAGCGGCCCCACGGGTTTTCCCCGGAAGGCCGCGGCTTCTTTCTAGGCTCTTCCCGTTTCGTCCCCTTCCATCCAGAAGTAGTCCTGTCCCGGCTTCACCAGCCCGCCCATGCCGAAGGGGAAGTCGCTGGCGAAGACGATGCCGTCGCCGGACCTCCAGGTGAGCATGTCGCGGTTGCCCTTCTTGACGAACGGCCTGCCGTCGTAGAAGCCGAAGAAGTTGGACTCGTAGATGGAAAGGGTTTCCTTCAGGGGCAGGCCCATCTCGGCGACCAGCTTCAGGATGAACTCGCTGTCCGTGATGCCCCCTGCCACGCGGGCGAGCTCCGCCACGGATTTCTCGTTCCCGTTGACCGCGGCCACGATTTCTGCCTTGCCGACGACCCGGAAGGGGTGGCAGTTGGCGTCCGACACCCCTCCTTCGCTGGCTTCCCGCGTGTGAAAGAGGATCCAGTCGTAGTCCTCCGTTTCCATGACTCGGGCGATCGTTCCCACCTTCAGGCCGACGCCCTTCTCGAGTCGGGTTATTCGGCCGTTTCCCAGCGTGGCGTAGCCGTTGCCCTGGCCCCCGTCCCGCAGTTCGAGGTCTTTCAGGTACATTTCGAGGGTGGAACAGCCCGGGAACCCTTTCAGGGCGCGCTCCAGTTCCTCGATCCCTTTCCGGTTTGCCAGCAGCATCCTGCACATGGGGATCCCACCTGTCGTTTCGTTTTACGTCTTCGATATTCTACCGCAACTCTCGGGGCGACTCGAACGGGAAAAGGGATGGCATTTAGAGTGATATAATAAATAATCAGTTATAAAAACAAGCAATCGGTCATGGGGGGGTGGAAGCATGAAACGGGTCGTTGTGGCGATCGACCACAGCGCCGTCAGCCGCAGCCTGATGGATTACGCCTTCAACTACGCGGTTCGCGAGAAGGACGTAATCCTCTACTTCCTCAACGTCGTCGAACCGGAACGGACGGGATGGCGTTCCCGTTCCAGGGAAGTGGACGAGGTCCTCCTCGCGAAGGTCAGGAAGGAAGTCCACGATTGGGTTCACGGGGCGGCTGCGGAGTTCGGGCAGGCCATACCGGACCTGAGGGTCGCGGTTCGCCCCGGGTTGCCCGCCGAGGTGATCCTCGATTTCGCCGAAGGGGTGGCCGCAGACCTGATCATGATCGGACACCGGGGAAACCTCGAGCGGAAACGGTTCGTCCTGGGCAGCGTAGCCGCGGAGGTGGTGGCTCACGCCAATTGCAGCGTCTACGTGCACCGGCCCAGGGTGCTGGGCGAATAGGCCGCTGCCTGAAGTGATCTCGAAGGAGAAGACCCCTGACCCTCCACCGGGGCGCGGGGTCTTCTCCTTTTTTTCCCCCTTGGGATTGGATGGGTTGAAAGAGATCCAATTGGGGGTTCCAGCTGGAGCAAAACGGGGTATGATCCTTGATTGGATGGGACCAATTTGGCCGGTTTTTTGGAGAAAGAAGGATGGGCGATGATTCGGCTGCACCTGGACAGGGACTCGAGAACGCCTCTTTTCGAGCAGATCGCCTCGGCATTCCGGGAACGGATCCTGGGCGGACTGCTCCGGGAGGGGGCCGAGCTTCCCCCGGAAAGGGACCTGGCGAAGCGGCTCGGGGTCAACCGCAGCACCGTCGTTAGGGCTTACGCTGAACTGAAAGCCGACGGCTTCGTCGAGGCGAAGGTCGGCAGGGGGACGGTGGTGGCCGCGGCAGGAAGCGGCACCGGCCAGGACCCCGGGAGAACCGAGCCCCTGGAGTGGGATCCGCTGTTCAGGCCGGAAACCGCCTCGTGCGGGGATTTCTTCAGCGAGATGATGTCCGTCAGCGGACGGGAGGGCGTGATCTCCTTCGCCCCGGGATTTCCGGACCCGGACCTCTTCCCGCTGGAGGAATTCCTCGCCCTCCAGCGGGAGCTGGGGATTTCCGGTCTCCGTTCGCAGTTTCTCCCGAGCCCGGTGGAAGGGTTCTCCCCCCTGCGGGAAAAGGTCGCCGAACTTTTGGCGGACCGCGGGATCGACGTGCCTCCCAGGGAGGTGATGATCCTTTCCGGCTCCCAGCAGGGGCTGGATTTCGCCGCGAGGGCCTTCCTCTCCCCCGGCGACACCGTCCTGGTGGAGAAATCCTCCTTTTTCGGGGCCCTGGAGATCTTCCGGGCCGTCGGGGCCCGGGTGGTGGGGATTCCGATGGACAGGGACGGCATGCGCACGGACCTGCTCGAAGGGGCCATTCGCCGCCACAACCCCCGGCTGATCTACACGCTTCCGACCTTCCAGAACCCGACTGGGATCACCCTGTCCCTGGAAAGGCGCCGCGAACTCCTGGAGACGGCGGGCCGTTTCGGGGTGCCGGTCCTGGAGGACGACCCCTACGGGGAGCTCCGGTACGAGGGGGAGCCCCTCCCTCCGCTCAAGGCCCTGGACCGGTGCGGGGGCGTGATCTACCTGAGCAGTTTTTCAAAGGTCCTTTCCCTCGGGTTAAGGGTGGGCTGGGTTTCGGCACCGGCTCCCGTCATCGAACGGTTTTCCCGGCTGAAGCAGATGACGGACCTGCACGTGAACACTCCCGCCCAGGTTCTCCTGGACCGTTTCCTCGGGGAAGGGCTCTACTTTCACCACCTCGAACGGGTCCGGAAGGCCTACCGGGAAAAACGCGACCGCCTGGCCGAATGCCTGTCGCGGTACCGGCCCCGGGTGGGCTGGGACTGGGACCTCCCCGAGGGGGGCTACTACCTCTGGTGCAGCCTTCCGGGGTTCTTTCCCCTGAGGGCCTTCGTCGCCAGGGCGGCCGAGAACCGAGTGGCCTTCCTCCCGGGAACGGCGTTCCATGCCGACGGGATCCCGCGGCAGAACCGGATCCGGCTGAATTTTACCCATGTGCGGCTGGAGGAGATCGAGGAAGGGGCCCGCAGGCTGGCGCGGGCGGCGGAAAAGGCAAGGGAGAACGGCTCTGTCGAACTTGGCACGGCGGATGGGCAGGAGCCGGTCGTCTGAGGAAGGGGAGGGTATCGTCGTGGAAAATGTTCGGATCAGGCAGGTGGACGCGTTCACGGACGTTCTTTTCGGGGGGAACCCGGCCGGGGTGGTGACCGACGCGAGAGGGCTGGACGAGGGGCAGATGCAGAAGATCGCCCGTGAAATGAACCTGAGCGAAACGGCCTTCGTGACGCCGTCGGACAAGGCGGACTTCCGGCTTCGCTTCTTCACGCCGAACTCGGAGGTGGACCTTTGCGGCCACGCGACGATCGGCAGCTTCGCGGCCCTTCACGAGGAGGGGCGGCTGGACCCGGTCCGGTCGGTCTTCACCCAGGAAACGAATGCCGGGGTCCTGGAGGTCGAGCGATCCTTCCGCGAGGGGAAGCCGGTCTTCACGATGACCCAGGCGAAACCGCGCTTCCGGGATATCGGGGCAAGCCGGGAAGAGGTCGCCCGGCTGCTGCGGGTGGACGTTTCCGAGCTGCTGGATGTAAAGCCCATGGCGGTATCCACGGGCCTCTGGTGGTTCGTGGTGGGGCTCAGGAGACTGGCTGCAGTCCAGGCTCTGGCCCCGGACCTGGCGGCGATCCGGGATTTCAGCGAGCGTCAAGGGCTGATCGGCGTGGTCCCCTTCTGCCTCGAAACCCTCGACCCGGAGGCGTCCGTCCACATGCGGGCGTTCGCGCCTTTCGTGGCGATCGACGAGGATCCGGTGTGCGGGACGGGCAACGGCAGCATGGGGGCCTTTATCGGGCAAGCCCGCCTGGTCGATTTCGACGAAGAGATCGACCTGGTTAGCGAGGCCGGCCTGGAGGTGGGAAGGCCGGGAAAGGTGTTCGTTTCGCTGCGGCGGGAGGACGGCGAAATCGTTCGGGTCAAGGTCGGCGGTTCTGCCGTCACGGTCCTTGAAGGCACCATGAGACTATAGGGGGAGGGGTTCCTGTGAAGACGATCGGTCTTGTCGGGGGCGTCAGCTGGGAATCGAGCAAGGAATACTACCGGATCATCAACGAGGAGGTCGCCAGGCGCCTGGGAGGGCTTCACTCCGCCGAATGCGTGATGACGTCGCTGGATTTCGACCCGGTGGCGAAGGCCCTCAACGCGAACGACAAGGAAACCTACCGCCGGCTGGTGCTCGAGTCTGCGGCGCGGCTGAAGGGCACCGGGGTGGATTTCGTCCTCATCTGCTCGAACACGACGAACGCGTTTGCCGAGGACGTGGAAAGGCTGCTGGGAGTTCCCGTGATCCACATCGCCGATGCCCTGGGGGCGGCGGTTGTGAAAAGAGGGTTTCGGACCGTCGGCCTGCTCGGGACCCGCTCGCTGATGGAGGCGGACACCGTGAAGGGGCGCCTGGAGAGAAAATGGGGCCTGACCGTGCTCATTCCCGAGGTGGAGGACCGGGTCACGGTGAACCGCGTGATCTTCGAGGAGCTCTGCGCCGGGAAGATCGTCGATTCCTCCCGGGCAGCCTACCTGGAGATCATGAACCGCCTGGTCGAACGGGGGGCCGAGGGCATCCTCCTGGCCTGCACGGAAATTCCCCTGCTGGTCCAGCAGAAGCACACGGAGATCCCGGTGTTCGACTCCACCGAGCTCCACGCCCTCATGGCGGTGGACCTTGCCCTGGAGGCGTAGGCCGGCTTGAGGGGTGAACTCTCCCGGGGAGCCCGGGCGGCGATTCCCGTTTCACTCGGGATCGTCGCCTACGCACTGGTCTTCGGGGTGCTGGTGGCCGGCAAGGGCATCGGGATCGGCACGCTGGCCTTCATGAACCTGGCCGTCTTCTCGGGCTCGGCCCAGTTCGTCCTCGTGGGAATGTGGAACGGCGGGGTTTCGGCCTGGCAGATGGCCCTGGCCGCGGCGGTGGTGAACGTCCGCTATTTCCTGCTGACCGCGGCGGTGGCGCCCATGATGGAGCCTTACGGCTGGCTCGAGCGGGCCTGGCGGGTCCACTTCGTCACCGACGAGAACTGGGCCCTGACGATGGCGGAGCGGCGGAAATCCCCGGTCGGGGCCAACTTCCTCCTGGGCGGGGGGATCCTGGTCATGGGCGCCTGGTCGCTCGGTACGCTGGCCGGGCACGGTCTCGGCGTGTCTATCCGGAACCCGGAACGTTTCGGGATGGATTTCGCCTTCACGGCCATCTTCACTGCCCTCGCCGTGACCATGTGGCGCGGGAAACGCGATATCCTCCCCTGGGTGGTGTCCGCCGGGGTGGCGCTTTTGGCCCACAGGACACTCCCGGGGGCCTGGTACGTCCTCCTGGGGGGCCTCGCGGGGGCAGTCACGGCCGCGCTGGGGAAAGGAGAACCCGCGTGAGCCTTCCGGTCATGGACGGATTTGCCGTCATCGTCCTGTCGGCGGTGCTCGTCTGGGGGATCCGCTTCCTGGGGCTGGTCTTCGGCGAGAAACTGCCCAGGACGGGCTTCTTCAAGCGGGCGATGGATGCCCTTCCGGGGGCCATCTTCGCAGCCCTCGTCTTCCCGGGGATCGTGGGTGCCGGCCTCCCGGGAGGGGTGGCGGCCGGCGTGATTTTCGTCGCTACGCGGAAAACCGGCAACGTGCTCCTGGCCCTGTTCCTCGGCGTCGGGACGGTGGCGCTCCTGCGGGGGGCCGGACTTTGAACCGGGAGGTTTCGAGGATGAACCGCATCGACTTTTTCAGGCGGCTGGGAAAACTCCTGCTCGGCCTGTTCCTGTTTGCCCTGGGGATCGTTCTGACGATGAAGGCGAACCTGGGCTTCGGACCCTGGGAGGTCTTTCACCAGGGCATCAGCCTCAAGGTCGGAATGAGCATCGGGAATGTCTCGATCCTCACGGGCCTCCTGATCTGCGTCCTGGTCGTCCTGGCGGGAGAGAAGCTCGGCCTGGGCACGATCCTGAACATGGTCCTGATCGGCGTGTTCATGGACCGCATCCTGGCCCTGGGGATCATCCCCCGGATGGGAAGCTTCCTGCCGGGGGTTTTCATGATGTTTGCGGGGCTGTTCACCATTTCGCTCGCGTCGTTCTTCTATATAGGGTCGGGCTTCGGCGCAGGTCCGCGGGACAGCCTGATGGTGGCCCTCCAGCGGAAAACCGGACTGGCCGTCGGAGTCTGCCGGGGGATCGTCGAAGGAAGCGCCGTCCTGTCCGGGTGGCTGCTGGGCGGGCCGGTCGGCCTGGGAACCGTGATCGCGGCTCTCGGGATCGGGTTCTGCATCCAGCTGGTTTTCCGGTTCCTGAAATTTGATGCGCGGTCGGTGCGGCACGAAACGCTTGACGTGACGTGGAAAAAGCTCCTTCCCGGCGAAGGGGGCCGGTAAGGAGCTTTCAGGGACTGCGTAGTCAGGAACGGGATTTAGCGGTGGTTCTACCAGACCCTTTTGCCGGGGCGCCGCATCATGTGCCCTTCGTCAAGGATTCTCTTCTGCTCGTCCGTCAGCATGGACCGGAACTGCTCCATGTGGCGGGAGCGCTCGAAAATCCCGTCCACCGCGAGTCCGGCCAGCTTCTTCGCGTCCGCCTCCAGGCGGCGCATGTCCGGGTTGGGCGAGAACGCCCGCTTGGCCATTTCGCTGCCGAGGCGCTTCATTTGTTCCCGGCGGGCTTCCATGGGTTTTTCCCAGGATTTGAAAAGGACTTCGGCCCGAGCCTTCTGGGCCTCCGTCAGGTTCAACCGTTCGCTGAACCGTCCGGTCGAAAATCCCGGCCCTTCCTTTCTCCCCTGTCCGAAGGCGCCGAACCGGTCCAGCTTCGACTGCAGGATCGAGCGCTGTTCGGGTCCCAAAATCGCGTGCAGCTTCGCCAGCGTTCGGGTTCCCTCCGTGATGCGCTTCGCCATTTCGCTCTCCAGGTCTTTGCGGACCGCCGGATCCAGCGGCCTGCCGCGACGGAGATCGCGAAGCTGGTCCCTCAGGGTGTCGTTTCGGTTTTCCCCCCGGGAGCGGAAGCTTTCCCGGAAAAGTTCCCGGACCCTTTCGCGCTGTTCCGTCGTCAGGTTCAGGTCCTCGAGAATTCTCGGGCCCAGCCCGTGCAATCCGCCGAACCCCCCGCCTGCCGGGCGGCTCTCCCACCTGCCTGGTCCCCCGACCCCTCCGTGCGCCATGGCGGGGCTGAATGCCCCCAGGGCCAGCACGCCCGCGAGCGCAAGAGCCCCGATTCCTCTCCATCTCTTCATGGGATCGACCTCCTCCGGTTTTTCGTGGATCTTCCCTGGAAGCATCTTACCCGCCCGGCTGTAAAGGCGCGGTAAAGGCGTTTGTGGAAATGTAAAGAATCCTGAAGTCCTGGAAGCCTTGACAGGAAAACATCCGGTCATTAAACTGACCGTCAGTCATCATTAAGAATGGTGGTCAGTTCCTGGCAAAGAGGGGGCTCACATGCCGAAACTTTCGGAAGAGAAAAAAGCGGTCCTGGAGTCGATGACCCGGGAAGCCCTGTTTGGGGCGGCGGTCACGATCCTGGAGGAGGACGGCTGGCAGGGGCTGACGATCGAGCACCTGGCCGCTGCGGCAGGGATTGCGAAAGGAACCGTGTACAACTACTTCAGGGACAAGAGGGAAATCGTCTACTTCGTCGCCGAGCGCAGCATGGAAGAGGTCAGGGAGAAAGTCCTGGCCACCGACATTTCGGAAGGCGACCCGGTGAAGCTGCTGGACGGCCTCCTCGAAACCCTGCTCCGGCACGTCTTCGAGAAGAGGCGGACCCTCTCGGCCATGGTCCGGATGATGGTGGAGGACGCCGAGATGAGGTCGATGACCTGCGATTCCGGAAATCACCCGGCCCGGGAGATCCGGGAGAAGATGGTCGACCTGTTCCGCCGGGGAACCGCCGAGGGAGCGTTCCCCCCGATCGACCCGGTGCTGATGGATGCGGTGCTCCACGCGACCCTGCACGGGATCATCCACGAGTTCATCGTCCACGAGGAGCAGGTCCGGGATGTCGACGAGGTGATCTCCGCCGTCAAGGGCCTGGTCCTGTACGGTTTTTGCAGAAAGGAGCCGGCTAAGCCATGAAGATCACCGAGGTGTCCCTGCGGCGGCCTGTCACGGTGCTCATCCTCACGGCATCCCTGGTGCTCTTCGGCCTGCTGGCCCTGAAGGGCATGGGTGTCCAGCGCATCCCCGACGTGGATTTCCCGGTCGTGACCGTGACGACCACCATGCGGGGAGCCAGTGCCACGGTCATGGACCATGACGTGGCGGACGTCATCGAAGAAAAGCTGAGCAACATCTCCGGGATCGAAGACATGTCTTCCAGCAGCTACGAGGGGCGCACGGTCACGGTGGTGCAGTTTTCGCTGGACAAGGACGTGGACGCCGCCGCCGCGGACGTGCGCGACAAGGTCAGCCTCGCTGCCGCCGACCTGCCCGCCGAGGCGGACACCCCCATCGTCGAGAAGTTCACGGTGGGTGACCAGGCCATCGTCACGCTGGCCGTCGTCGGGCCGGTTTCCTACCGCGAGAAGGTCTACTTCGCCGACAAGATCGCCAAGCCGAAGCTGCAGTCCGTCGACGGGGTGGGCAACGTCGACACGCCCGGCCTCCGGGAAAGGGAGATCCGCGTCTGGCTCGATCCTTCCCGCCTGGAGGCCCGCGGGCTGACGGTGAAGGACGTTTCGGACGCCATCAAGAACAAGCACGTGGAACTCCCCGCGGGAAGCATCCAGAACGGCCAGCGGAAGGTGGAGCTTCGGCTGACCGGCGAGTACGATTCCGTCGAGGGCCTCAAAAACCTGCCCGTGGCGGTGAGGGACGGGGCGGTCGTTCGCCTTTCCGACCTGGCCCGCGTGGAGGACGGTTTCGAGGAAAGGACGAGCGCGGCGACCTACAACGGGAAGGAGACCATCCTCCTGGCCGTGAGGAAGCAGCGGGGGGCGAACGAGGTCCAGGTTGCCGACGGAGTCCTGAAGATGGCCGAAGAGCTGCAGAAACAGGCCCCGAGGGGGATCACCCTCCAGGTGGTGGGCAACAGCGCGGATTTCGTCCGGCGTTCCATGAAAGGCGTCGCCTCCAACGTGATGCAGGCGATCCTCCTCTGCTCTTTGGTCATGCTCTTCTTCCTGCGAACGTTCCGGGCGACCTTCGTGGCGATCGTCACGATCCCGGTCTGCCTGGTGGGGAGCTTCCTGCTTCTCAAGGGCCTGGGCCTTTCCATCAACAACCTCACCATGATGGGCATTTCCCTGGCAGTGGGCATGGTGGTCGACGCCACCACGGTGGTCCTCGAGAACATCCACCGGCACATGGAAAACGGCCTTCCGCCCCTGGCGGCCAGCTCGAAGGGAGCCGGGGAGGTCGCTTTTTCCGTTTTGGGCGGGGCCACCACGACGATGGCCGTGTTCGCCCCGGTGGCCTTCATGGGCGGGATCATCGGCCGCTTTTTCTATTCCTTCGGCATCACGGTGGTCTGTACCATCGCCCTGTCCTTGATCCTTTCCCTCAGCCTGACTCCCTTTTTGTGCTCGCGCCTGCTGCAGAAGGACCACCCGGGCCGGGTCGCCCTGGCGATCGAGAGGTTCCTCGAAGGGGTTGAGCGGACCTACCGTTCGATCCTGGGAAAAGCCGTCCGTTTCCGCTGGATGACACTGGGCGTGGCTCTCGGGCTCTTCGCCCTGGGGCTGGTGATGGCAAGCCAGATCGGGAAGGGATTCTTCCCCTCGGACGACCAGGGGACCTTCAGCATCAGCATCGAGCTGCCGGCCGGGACGGCCCTGGAAGCCACGGAGCGGACCCTGCTGAAAATGGACGAGATCGTCCGGAAAGACCCCTCGGTCGAGTTCACCTATTCCCAGATCGGCACGGGCATGGGGCAGGAGGAGAACAAGGGGACCCTTTACGTGGACCTGGTCCCGAAAAGCCGCCGGCCGGACGTCAAAAGCGTGATGAACCGCCTTCGTCGCGAACTGTCGGGTTTCCGGGAGGCACAGCTGAACTTCGCGACATGGGGCGCGGCGGACCTGGAAATGACCCTGGTGGGCGGAACTCCCGAACAGCTCGTGGCCATCAGCGAAAAAGTCATCGCGGACCTGAAGCGGGACGGAAGGCTGACGGACATCAACACCGACGTCCGCCTGAACAAGCCTCTCCTGAACCTGGGCCTGAACCGGGGCCGCACAGACGACATGAACCTGAACGTCCGGGACCTTTCGACGGAAGTGCAGGCCTATTTCGGCGGGACCAAGGCAGGGGTGTTCAAGGACGGGGGGTACCGGTACGATATCCGGCTGATGGCCGAACCCGGCCTCCGGTCTGCGCTCCCCAGCGTGGAACAGGTTGCGGTGAAGAACGGTTCCGGGAAGATCGTCCGGATCCCGGGTCTGGTCAACGTGACGGAAACCTTGGCCCCGAACGTGGTGAAGCGGTACAACCGCCAGCCGTCGCTGGGGCTTTCGGCCAACGTGGTCAAAGGGTTCTCCACCGGGGAAGCCATGGCCCTGGTCCGTTCGACGGTCCAGAAACGCCTGCCGGCCGACGGGAGCGTCAAGGTCCTGGCCACGGGGCGATCCAAGACCCAGGAACAGGATTTCCGGCGGCTTTTCCTGGCCCTCGCGGTGGCAATCGCCCTGGTTTACATGGTCATGGCCATCCAGTTCGAATCGTTCCTCCACCCGTTCACGGTCATGTTCTCGCTGCCGCTTTTGACGCCGGGCGCCTTCGGGCTGCTCTTCCTGGCGGGGAACAACCTCGACCTGATGAGCTTCATGGGCCTGATCCTGCTGGTGGGGATCGTCGTGAACAACGCGATCATCCTGGTGGACTTCATCAACCAGCAGCGGGACGCCGGGGTGGAAAAGGTGCAGGCGGTGCTCAACGCAGGTCCGCTGCGCCTGCGGGCGATCCTGATGACGGCGGTCTCGACCATGGTGGGCTCGCTTCCCGTGGCGCTGAAGCTGAGCGAGGGGGCGGAGTTCCGGCAGCCCATGGCGGTGGCGGTCGTCGGGGGGCTTTTCACCTCCACGGTCCTGACCCTTCTCGTGATCCCGGTGATCTACCTGGTGCTGGACGACGCGAAGGAGAGGGCGCTGGTGCTGATGAGGTGGTTCCGAGCGAAACGGAAGCGGCACGGCCTGGCCGTCGCCCTGCAGATGCTGATCCCGGGAGGGAAGTGACGATGAGAAGAGCGGTTGCCCTGGGAGTTTCCCTGTTCCTGGCGCTGTCCTGGATCCTGGCCCCGGCGGCCGGGGCCCGAAAGGCGCTTGCGGCGGAAACCCTCGACCTGCAGAAAGCGGTGAAGATCGCCCTGGAAAACAACCCGGACGTCCTGTCCGCACGGGAAGAACTGGCCAAGGCGGAGGGGCGGTACGTGTACGCCCGTTCGGGCCTTTTCCCGTCGATCTCCCTGAACGGAAGCGCTTCCCGGCGCAACGAGGAGTCGACCAAGCCCGAGAAGGAAAACCTCGCGAGCGTGAACCTTTCCCAGTACCTCTACGCGGGCGGGGTGATCAGCGCCGGGGCCGAGCAGGCGCGGCAGACCCTGGTGAAGGCCCGGCAGGACCTGGAGGGCGCGGAGGAAGCCGTGGCCTTCAGGGTCGTGGAGGCCTACCTGGCGGTCCTCCAGAGGAAGGCGGACGAGGAGACGGCCCGCGATGCCCTGGCCTACTACGAGAACGCCGCGAAGGACCTGGGCAAGCGATTCGAGCTGGGGTTGGCCCGGAAGCTGGATTTTTCCCGGGCGATCCAGCAGCGGGAGAGCGCCTCGGCCGAATACACGAGCGCGAAAAACGCCCTTTCCATCGCCAGGATCGACCTGTTCACCCTCCTCCGGCTGCCGCCGGACGCGGACGTCGAGATCGTCGGGGGCCTCGATGCGGGGCCGGCTTCGGTGAACCGCGACGAGTCCCTTGCGAAAGCCCTCGAGAACAGGCCCGACCTGAAGGGACAGAAAACCGCCGCGGCCATCCAGAAGACGGCCGTGGACATCGCCAGGGGCGGGATGCGGCCGGTCGTGACCCTTTCGGCCTCCTACCAGCTGGATTACGACTCCACGCCCGCTTCTTCGGCGGCGGATGACGAATGGCTGGCAACGGTCACGATGAAGGTCCCGCTCTTCGACGGCGGGATGACGAAGGGGAAAGTGATGCAGGAGAAAGCGGCCCTGAACCAGGCACAACAGGCTGTCTCGAAAAAGGAGGACGCGGTCCGGGCCGAGGTGAGCCAGGCCGTCCTGTCCGTGGAAAGCGCGGCGGAAACGGTGAAGGCGGCCAGGAAAAGCCTGGAACTGGCCGCGGAAAACCTGCGGCTGGCGGAGGTGGGCTACCGTGAGGGAGTCAACACCCAACTCGACGTCCTTTCCGCCCGGACCACCCTGACCGGTGCCCGGACGGCTCTTTCGAGCGCACTGAAGGCGTACCGCATGGCGCTGGCCGGCCTCTGGAAGGCCGAGGGATCCCTCGTGAGCCGGATCCTGGAACGGTAAAGGAGGAACAGGGAAATGTCGATGAGATCGTTTGTGGCAACGAAAAGAGGAAAGATCACCCTGGTCGTCGTTCTCCTGGTCCTCGCCGCAGGGGGCATGGCCTTTTCGAGACGCTCCCGGGCCGTCCAGGCTCCGCCGCCCCCGTCGGCAGCCCGGGTCGAGGTGGTGCCCGCGGAAGTCCGCGCGGTGCTCCGCCAGGGCTTCGAGTCCAATTCCACGCTGGAAGCCCCCGAGGACGTGACGCTGGTCCCGAAGGTGGCCGGCCGTCTTCTCCAGGTCAAGGTGAAAATCGGGCAGCCGGTCCGAAAGGGGCAGGTGATCGCGGTTCTCGACCGAAGGGACCAGGATGCCCAGGTCGGTGCGCTTTCCGCGCAGGTGGAAGTCAACAGGGCCGGTGCGGAGCAGGCGAGGGCCGAGCTGGAAAGTGCCCTCCGCGAGAGGGACCGCTACGCCCGCCTTCTGAAGGAAGGGTATGCGACCCGCCAGGAGCTGGATAGCCGGGAAACGGCCTACCAGGCCGCGCTGGCTGCCTACAACCGCGCCCGCGCATCCGTGGCCCAGGCGCAGAGCAGCCTCCAGGCCCAGTCGGTCAACCGCTCGGAGTTCACCCTGACCGCCCCCATCGACGGGATCGTCCTGGACGACTTCAGCCTGACTCCCGGCACGCTGCTTTCCACCGCCACGCCGGTGGCCAGGATCGCGAACGTAGACCGGATCAGGGCGGTGCTCCAGGTTCCCGAGGTACAGGCCTCCGGCGTGGTTCCCGGGATGAAGGCCCTGATCGCGGCCGAAAGCCTGGGGTCGGACCCGGTCGAGGGGAAGGTTTCCCTCGTCCACCCCTACGTGGATCCCTCCACCCGGACCGTCCGGGTCGAGGTGTCGGCCGACAACCGTGCGCTGGGCTACCGGCTCAAGCCGGGGATGTTCGCCCGGGTCTTCCTGGTGGAAAAATCGGCCGAAAACGCCCTGGTCGTCCCGTTCGACAGCCTCCGGGATGGAACGGTCTTCGTGGTTCGGGACGGGAAAGCGGTACAGGTCCCCGTGAAGACGGGGCTCGTGCTGCCGGACGTCGTGCAGGTGATTTCGGGGATCGCCTCGGGAGACCTCGTGGTCGTTTCCGGCGGCGGTGCCCTCAAGGACGGGGATCCCGTCCTGGTCGAGGGGAATTCGAATTGAGGAACACGGCATTCCTGGGCTCGGAGCCCGTCGGCCGCCTCCTGCTGAAGCTGTCCCTGCCCGCGACGGTGGGGATGATCGTCCAGGCGTCCTACAACCTCGTGGACGCGTTCTTCATCGGTTGGGGCGTGGGGCCCATGGGACTCGGGGGGACGGCGGTGGCCTTCCCCCTCCACTTTTTCGTCATGGGGATCGCCACCATGGGAGGCGTGGGCGCTGCCTCCCTGGTTTCCAGGAGCCTCGGGGCCGGTGACGCCGAACGGGCCGACCGGGCTCTCGGCACGCTCGTGACGATGGCGCTGGCCGCCGGCCTTTCCGCAGCGACCCTGGGCCGGGCCTTCCTTCCCCGGCTGCTGGCCCTGCTGGGAGCTTCCGGGGAGATCCTCCCCTACGCCCGCACCTACATCGGCATCATCCTTCTCGGCGTTCCCTTCCACGTCCTGGGGGTCGGCCTGAACAGCACGGTCCGGGCGGAGGGCAACGCGAGGGTCGCCATGTTCACCATGCTCATCTCCGGCGGCGCCAACATGGTCCTGGACCCCCTGTTCATCTTCGGCTTCGGTTGGGGCATCGCCGGAGCCGCATGGGCAACCGTGCTTTCCCAGGCGCTCGTGGTGGCCTGGCTCGGGAACTACGTGTTCTCCGGGCGAAGCGCCCTGAAGCTGAGGGCGGAACACCTGGTCCCCCGAGCTGACATCGTCCGGCAGATCGTGTCCGTGGGCGCGTCGGAGTTCGCCCGTCTGACGGCAGGAGGGGTTTCCGCCACCCTGGTGGTCCAGTCCCTGTCCCGCTTCGGTTCTCCCTACGCGGTTGCCGCCTACGGTGTGATCTCCCGCGTGCTGTCGGTGTTCTTCATGCCGATGATGGGGATTTCCCAGGGACTGCAGCCGATCCTGGGCTACAACTACGGGGCAGGCAACTGGGGCCGGGCCCATCGGGCCGTCCGGCTTTCCGTGACCGCGGCGACGGCGATTTCGATGGTCGGCTTTCTCGTGCTGACGCTCTTCCCGGGCCTGATTTTCGGGCTCTTCACGGCGGACCCGGAGCTCCGGTCCATCGGAGCCCGTTCCCTGCGGATGATGACCCTGGGGTTTGCCTTCATCGGCTTCCAGGTCATCGGATCCACCCTTTTCCAGGCACTGGGAAAAGGAGCTCCCGCCCTTTTCCTTTCCATGTCGAGGCAGGTCCTCCTGTTCCTGCCCCTCGTGATCCTCCTGCCCCGCCTGGTGGGCCTGCCCGGGGTCTGGTTGGCCTTTCCCGCGGCGGACCTGCTTTCGGCTTTCATCACGTTCGCCTTTTTCTCGAGGCAGATGCGGGAACTCCGGGAAAAGGAAACGCCCCCTTCCGAAGCGACCCTCCAGGAGTAGGCGCAAAAAGGTCGGCCCTGGGCAAGCCTCCCGGGAGCCTTTCCGCTTTCGATCGCCAGACGGTAAACTAGCAGGGGACCGACCTGAACCGGAGGCGAGGATGCGCCCATGAAGATCACCGAAGTTGCTTTGCGGAGACCGGCTACCGTCATCGTCCTGACCCTTTCCCTGGTCCTTTTCGGAATCCTGGGCATGAGGGGGATGGGGGTCCAGAGGACGCCGGACGTGGATTTCCCCATCGTTGCGGTCACGACCACCATGCGGGGAGCCAGCGCGGCGGTCATGGACAACGACGTGACGGACATCATCGAGGAGAAGCTCAGCACGATCTCCGGGATCGAGAGCATCAGTTCCAGCAGTTACGAGGGAAGGGCGACGACCGTCGTCCAGTTCGACCTGGGGCGCGATATCGACGCCGCGGCCGCCGACGTGCGGGACCGCGTCAACCTTGCCATCCCGGAACTGCCGGACGAGGCGGATCCCCCCATCGTGACGAAGTACCAGACGGGCGAAGATCCCATCGTCACCGTTGCCGTGACTGGCCCGGCATCCTACCGGGAAAAGGCCGTTTTCACGGACAAGGTGGCGGTCGCCCGCTTCCAGTCCGTGGACGGGGTGGGCAACGTCGACACGCCGGGCCTTCGGAAACGCGAGATCCGGGTCTGGCTGGACCCGGCCCTGCTGGAGGCCCGGGGGCTTACGGTGTCGGACGTTTCCCGGGCGATCGGCCGGAAACACGTCGAACTGCCCGGAGGGAGCATCGAGACGGATCGGCAGAAGGTGGAGATCCGGCTTTCCGGCGAGTACGATTCCGTGGAAAGCCTCAGGACCCTGCCCGTGGCGGTGAAGAAAGGCGGAATCGTCCGGCTGGCCGACGTGGCCCGCGTGGAAGACGGGTTCGAGGAGAAAAGCAAAAGCGCCTTCCTGGACGGCAGCGAAGCGATCCTCATCTCCATCCAGAAGCAGCGGGGATCCAACGAGGTGGCCGTTTCGGACGCCGTCCTGAAGCGGGTCGAGGAACTCCAGCGGATCGCCCCCCGCGGGGTCGAGCTCCGGGTGGTTTCGAACACCGCCGATTTCGTGAGGCGTTCCATGGCCGGCGTGAGGACCAACCTCCTGCAGGCCGTCCTGCTCTGCTCGCTGGTGATGCTATTCTTCCTGAGGACCCTGAGGACGACCTTCGTGGCGATCATCACCATTCCCGTCTGCCTGCTGGGAAGCTTTGTCTTCCTGAAAGCCCTGGGGCTCACCATCAACAACCTGACGATGCTGGGCCTTTCCCTGGCCGTGGGACTGGTCGTGGACGCCACGGTCGTGGTCCTGGAGAACGTCCACCGGCACATGGAAGACGGCATGGCGGCCTTCCAGGCCAGCGATCTCGGTACGGGGGAAGTGGCCTTCTCCGTCCTGGCGGGAGCTGCGACCACGATCTCCGTCTTCGCTCCCATCGCTTTCCTCGGGGGAATCATCGGACGGTTTTTCTACTCCTTCGGAGTGACGGTGGTCTGCACCATCGCTCTATCCCTGGTCCTGTCCCTGACGCTGACGCCCTTTCTCTGCTCGCGGATTCTCCACAAGGACCGGCCCGGGCGGATTGCCTCGGCCATCGAGAGAGGGCTTGTGAAGCTTGACAGGTTCTACCGCTGGGCCCTCGAAAGGGCGATCGCCTTCCGGTGGGTCACCCTGGGGATCGCGGCGGGTCTTTTCGCGCTGGGGCTCTTCTTCTCCTTCAACATCGGTACGGGGCTGTATCCCTCGGACGACCAGGGGACCTTCAACATCAGCTTCGAGCTGCCCGCCGGGGCCTCCCTGGCGGAAACCGAACGGGTCCTGGCGCAGGTCGACCGGATCGTCCGAGCCGACCCATCGGTGGCCTACACGTTCGGGGAAACCGGAACCGGTGCGGGCCAGCAGCCCAACCGAGGGCGCCTTTTCGTCAACCTGGTGCCCAGAAAGGAGAGGCCGGGGGTCAAGGTGGTCATGGGGAAGATGCGGAGAGCCCTTGCGGGTTTCCGGGATGTCCGGTTCACCTTCGCCGTCTTCGGGGGGGCCGATGTCCGGATGACGCTGGTCGGGGGAACCCCGGAACAGCTGATGGAGATCAGCGGGAAAGTCCTGGAGGACCTGAAGAAAGACGGGCGTCTCACGGACCTCGACACCGACGTCCGGCTCGACAAGCCCCAGTTGAACGTCACGCTGAACCGGGCCCGGACGGATGACCTGGACATCGACGTCCGCGACCTTTCCACGGAAATCCAGGCCTATTTCGGCGGGACGAAGGCGGGAGTGTTCAAGGACGGGGGATTTCGCTACGATATCCGGCTGATGGCGGAAAGGGAACGGAGAAAAAGCCCGCTGGATGTCGAGCAGGTCCCGGTGAAGACCGGCACCGGGAGGATCGTCCGGATCCCTGGGCTCGCGTTCGTGGAGAGGGTGAAAGCCCCCAGCGTGATCAAGCGCTACAACCGGCAGCCTGCCCTGCAGGTCAGCGGAAACGTGGTCCAGGGGTTTTCCACCGGGGAAGGGATCGCCCTGGTCCGGCAAACGGTCCGGAAACACCTGCACGCCGACGGGAGCGTTTCGGTCCTGGCCACGGGCCGTTCCAGGAACCAGGAGCAGGATTTCAGGAGGCTCCTGGGGGCCCTTGCCGTAGCGGTCGTCCTGGTGTACACGGTCATGGTCGTCCAGTTCGAGTCCTTCCTGCACCCCTTCACCGTCATGTTCTCCCTGCCCCTGTTGACTCCGGGGGCTTTCGGGCTGCTCTTCCTGGCGGGCAACAACCTCGACATGATGAGCTTCATGGGGATCATCCTGCTGGTGGGGATCGTGGTGAACAACGCGATCCTGCTGGTGGACTTCGTCAACCAGCAGCGCGCCAGGGGCATGGACAAGGTCCAGGCGGTGCTCAACGCGGCCCCGCTGCGGCTTCGGGCGATCCTGATGACCGCCGTTTCCACCATGGCGGGTTCTCTCCCGGTGGCCCTCAAGCTGAGCGAGGGAGCCGAGTTCCGGCAGCCCATGGCCGTGGCGGTTGTGGGCGGGATGTTCACCTCCACGTTCTTGACGCTCCTGGTCATCCCGGTGGTCTACCTGGTGCTGGACGATGCCGTAGAAACGACGCAGCGCCTGCGGCGGTGGTTTCGGGTCGCCCGGGCGAGGCACGGGATTGCGGGGACGCTTCGGAGGATGATGCCGAAGGAAAGATGAACGGGGGCACAACGCCTTGAGGGAGCCGGACTTTCTCGGAACCGAACCGGTAGGAAGGCTTTTGCTCGGGATGTCCCTTCCCGCGATCCTGGGCATGAGCGTCCAGGCTTCCTACAACGTGGTGGACGCCTTTTTCATCGGCCGCGGTGTCGGGCCCCTGGGCCTGGCGGGAACGGCCGTCGTTTTTCCGCTCCAGCTTTTCGCCATCGGTGTCGGCACGATGGGAGGCGTCGGGGCCGCGTCGATCGTTTCCCGGAAACTGGGTGCCGGGGATACCCGGCAGGCGGATCGGGCGCTCGGCACCCTGGTGAGCCTTGCCGTGTCGTTTGGTATTGCGGCCACCGTCCTCGGACGCCGTTTCCTGCCCCATCTTCTGGTCCTCCTGGGAGCCGGGGGAGACATCCTGCCCTTCGCCCGGGCTTACATGGGCGTTCTCCTTTTCGGGGTGCCCCTGCAAGTCCTCGGCCTCGGCCTGAACGGCGTCCTGAGGGCTGAAGGGAACGCACGGACCCCGATGGCCGCGATGGTTCTCTCGGCGGCGGCCAACACGCTGCTGGACGCGGTGTTCATCTTCGGGTTCGGTTGGGGGATGGAAGGCGCTGCTTGGGCGACGGTCCTCTCCCAGGGGCTCGTGGCGGCCTCCCTGGGAGCCTGGATCCTTTCAGGCAGGAGCGCTCTCAGGCTCAGGAAAAGGGACCTCGTCGCCAATCCGGCCATCGCCGGGGAGATCCTGGCAGTGGGCTTCTCGGAGTTCGCCGAGCTCACCGCGGCCAGCTTCATGGTCACGGTCGTGATTCACTCGATGGCCCGGTACGGCTCTCCCAATGCCGTAGCGGCCTACGGCGTCGTCAGCCGGATCCTTTCCATGGCCTACTTGCCCCTTTTCGGGGTCGCCCAGGGGCTCCAGCCGGTCCTGGGGTACAACTACGGGGCGGGACTCTGGGACAGGGCCCACCGGGCCGTTCTCCTTTCCACCGTGGCCGCGGCGGGGATCTCCCTCGGGGCCTTCCTCGTCCTGCAACTCTTTCCCGGCCCCGTTTTCGGGGTCTTCACGAAGGATGTTCCCCTCCGGGAATTGGGCGTCCGATCCCTGCGGACCATGACCCTCGGGTTCTTCTGCGTCGGTTTCCACGTCGTCGGGGCCAGCCTTTTCAAGGCCCTGGGCAAAGCCGTCCCCGCGGCGTTCCTTTCCCTTTCCGGCGAGTTGTTCCTCTTTCTCCCGTTCGTCCTTCTCCTGCCCCGGTTTTGGGGATTGCCGGGGCTTTGGCTTTCCTTCCCCCTTTCCGACATCCTTTCGGCGCTCGTGACGGGCGTGTTTTTCTTTCGGCAGGTGAACGATTTCCGGAAACGGGGAAAAGCGGCTCCATGCTAAGATTTTCAGGACACGGAGAGTCCGTGTTCGAGAGGAGGAGGGTTCATGACCTACCGGTCAAAGGAAGGAGAACTGTTCACTTCTGCGGGCGGGGCCTCGAGGAGGGCCATCTACAAGGGGTGCGGGTACGACGACGTCGACCTGGCCCGACCCCTGATCGGGGTGGTCAACCCGGGCAATGACGCGGGCCTTGGGCACACCCACCTGGACAAGCTGGCCGAAAGCGTCAAGGCCGGAATCTGGCAGGCCGGCGGGACCCCCTTCGAGTTCCGGACCATCGCCACCTGCGGGGCCATCCCCATCGGGACGCCCCACATGAGGTACGAACTGGTCATCCGGGACGTGATCGCCTCGTCCGTGGAGATCATGGCCAACGTCCAGCTCCTGGACGGCCTCGTGCTGCTGGCTTCCTGCGACAGCATCATCCCCGGCGTGATCATCGGGGGCATCCGGTCCGGGCTTCCCTTCATCTTCCTTTCCGGGGGGCCGCAGCTCGTGTCGCGCCACGAAGGGCGGCAGGTCGTCATGTCGGAGCTGGACCAGGTCGTCTTCGGGGCCCGGTACGGAAAGGAGGACGTGTCGGAGCGGATGCGGTTCCTGGAAGATCACGTCTGTCCCGGTCCCGGGGCCTGCTCCCTTATGGGGACCGCCAACACGATGCAGATCCTGGCGGAGGTGCTGGGGCTCTCCCTGCCCGGTTCCGCCACCGTCCCGGCCGTTACTGCCGAAAAGCTCAGGTTCGGCCGCAGGACGGGACGCCGCATCGTGGAGATGGTGCAGGAGGGGCTTTCCGCCGACAAGGTGCTGTCCCGGGCCAACCTCCTCAACGCGGTGAAGGCGACCCTGGCCCTCGCAGGTTCGACGAACGCGGTCCTGCACCTGGTCAGCATCGCGCGGGAACTGGATCTCGACCTTTCCCTGGACGACTTCGACCGCCTCTCGCGGGAGATCCCGGTCCTCTCGAGGGTCATCCCCACCGGCAAAAAGACCGTCGTGGACCTTCACGAGGCGGGCGGCGTCCCCGCGCTGCTGAAGGAACTGGAGGGACTGCTGGACCTGGGCGCCATGACGGTGACCGGGCGCCCCCTCGCGGAGGAACTGCCGAAGCGGGGCTCCCTGGACAGGAGCACCCTTGCGGGCGTGGACGACCCGGTTTTCGATTCCGGCGGGATCGCCGTCATGCGGGGAAACCTGGCCCCGGACGGGGCCATCTGCCGGACGACGACCATCCCGGCCGACCGGATGCGTTTCAAGGGGCCCGCCAGGGTGTTCTCCTCCGACGACGCGGCCCACGAGGCCGTCGTCACGGGAGCCATCCACAGGGGGGACGTGGTGGTGATCCGGCTCGAGGGTCCGCGCGGGGCGCCGGGAATGCGGGAAATGATGATGACCACCGACGCCCTGGTCGGGCTGGGGCTCGGGAAGGACGTGTACGTCCTGACAGACGGGCGGTTCTCCGGTTTCACCGAGGGCTGCGCCATCGGGCACGTCGCCCCCGAAGCCTTCGTGGGAGGGCCCATCGCGGTCATCGAGGAGGGCGATCCCATCGTCATCGACATCGAGGCCCGCACGGTGAACCTGGACCTGCCGGAGGCCGTGATCGCCGAGCGGCTCGCGCGCTGGACGCAGCCCGAGCCGAAGGTGAAACGAGGCATCCTGGGGCTCTGCGCCAGGACGGCCCTCCAGGCGGACCTCGGCGGCATGCTGGACGACCGGTGCTGAAAAAAAGGAAGGGGGGCGTGAGCCCCCCCTTCCTTTTTTCCCTATCCGAAGGTGATGCAGTTCCTCCCGGCGGCCTTGCTCTCGTAAAGGAGCTCGTCGGCCCGTTCAAGGGCCCTCTGCGGCGTTTCCCCGAGCCGGGCGAGCGTGGCACCGCCTGAAACGGTGACGTGAAGGGGTTCGTGGCTGCTCTCGAGGAAAATGTCGGAGGCTGCGACCATTTTTCTCAACCGGTCCGAGACCTCCTCCAGCGCTCCTTCCTTGAGGTTCGGCAGCAGGAGCAGGAATTCCTCTCCCCCCCAACGTCCCAGGACGTCGTAAATGCGGAGGCTGTGTTTCAGGGTGGAGGCAACGACGGTCAGCACGCGGTCGCCCACGACGTGTCCCCAGGTGTCGTTCACCCGCTTGAAATGGTCGATGTCGAAGAAAAGAAGGCCGAGAGACAGTCCCGAAATCTGGAATTCCCGGAATTTTTCTTCCAGCTGTTCTTCCAGGTAGCGGCGGTTGCCGATGCGGGTGAGGGGGTCCAGCAGGGTCAGGGATTCCAGCAGCTGGATTTTTTCCTCGAGGGCCAGGTAGCCCATGGCGTCTTCGAAAACCTCGATTCCGCCCGTCACGGTCCCGTTTGCGTCCCGCAGGGGGGAGGTCCGGACCCTGACGGGTCTTCGAAATCCGTCCTTGTGGTGCAGGAAGACCATCGTTTCCCTGGGTTTGCCGTCGGCCATCGTTTCCGAAAGGGGGCATTGTCCCTTGCAAAGAGGGATTCCCCTTCGGTCGACATGCCCAAGGATGTTCTCGGAACAGACCCGCCCCACGACTTCTTCCTTCATGAAGCCGGTTAGGTCTTCGGCCCTCTTGTTCCAGTAGACGATTCGACGGTCGATGTCGGTGACATAGACCGCTTCGAGCATGTTGTCGAGGATGTCCTTGAAGTTCTGTTCCAAGTTTTTATCCCTCCCTCAAGGTTTTCCGGTCCCGTTCGTCCCGCAGGAGTTCAGGCCGGGCTGTGGCCGCGGCACGATCCCCCTGTTCCTCCAGCGCCCCATTCCGCGGCGGAGCAGTTCCCAGATCCGCCAGTTCAGGTTTTTTCGGAGGCGGATTTTTCCGCGCCTCCGGATCACGGTGCGGGTCATGATAATTCACTCCATCCATTCTCTAATACTTCATTTCGATCGATAAAAGCCATATAATACGATAGCACGATACAAGAAAATCATACCTTCACGACCCCTCTTTCGCAACGCTTTTCCCGGCCTTCGCCCACGCCACTTCGCCAGAAGAAGGGAAGTCTGTGCCGTGAACGCATCCACCGGTGAAACCCTGTTGCGCTTCGACGACAGCACCGTTTCCATCCCGAGGGAACGGAGGCTGCGGAGGATCCTGCTCGAGCTGACCTCCCGCTGCAACCTGGATTGCCCCATGTGTTTCCTGAAAGGTTCCGGGGAAACTCGCGGCGACCTGGAGTGGGGGATCCTGGAGAGGCTCTTCGACCAGGCGGAAGGGTTCCCGGCCCTGGAGTGGGTCCATTTCGGCGGTGTCGGAGAACCCCTGGTCCATCCCCGCGTGCTGGAGGCACTCCAGGCGGCCGCCGGAAAGGGATGGAGCGTCCGTCTCACGACCAACGGGACCCTCGTCGACCAGGCCATGGCCCGAGCCCTGGCCAGGATCGGCCCGAAGGTCGTCGATTTCTCCCTGGAAGCCGAAGCGGCCGGGCTTCCCGGAAGGGACTCGGACGCGGAAACGATCCTCACGGCGATGCGGACCCTTGACCGGGCCCGTAAGGACGAAGGCCGCGGTTTCCCGGAGATCCGGGCTGCCATCGTCCTGACGGCTTCGAACCTCGAGAAAGTCCTTTCCCTTCCGAAGGCCCTCAGGGAGGCCGGCGCAAGTGGGGTATCCCTGAGCAACATCGTCCCCACCTCGGAGGCGATGCGGCCCCTCGCCCTCTACCCGGTTTCCCTGGAAGAGGAGGCGACCCTGCAGAAGCACATCTTCCTTGCCTTCCAGAAGGAGGGACTGAACGTGGCGCTGCCCCGGTTTGCCCTTTCGTCGGAACGGCATTGTTCCTTTGCGCGCTCGGAAACCCTTGTCGTCCGGTGGGATGGGAAGGTCAGTCCCTGTACCCGCCTGTCCCATGGCTACGAGGAGTGGGTCCTGGGCCGGAAGAAACGGGTCTGTTTCCACTCTTTCGGCTCCCTCCGGGAGGAGACCCTCGGAGCGGTCTGGGACAGCCCCGCCTACGCGAGTTTTCGGTGGCGGCTCCGGCGGGCCCTTTATGCCTCCTGCCTGGACTGCAACCTTCTGCCCGTCTGCGAGTACCCGAAAACGACGGATAGCGACTGCTGGGGGGATTCCCCTGCCTGCAGCGATTGCCTGTGGGACCGGAACCTGATCCGATGTCCCTGAGCGGAAGGGAGGGAAAGGAACGAGACCCCCGCAGGGGAAACGCGGGGGGGTGTTGGAGAAAGAGCGTGGGACGAGCGGAAAGAAACGGAAGCGGAATCCGAAAAAAAGAGACGGAGGGATGATTCATGGCTGGAAAGATGCTGATGAGAGTGAATCTCACGACGGGAGCGATTTCCAGGGAACCCCTGAACGAGGAATGGATGAAGGCGTTCATCGGAGGGCGGGGCTACGCCACGAAACTCCTTTACGAGGAAGTTCCGGCGAAGACCGATCCTTTGTCCCCGGAGAACAAGCTGGTCCTCGCACTGGGCCCCCTGTCGGGGTCCAACGTCCCGACCGGCGGACGGTCCATGGCGGTGACCAAGAGCCCGCTGACGGGGCTGATCGCCTGCAGCAACACCGGAGGCCAGTGGGGAGCCGAATTCGCCAGGACGGGAAACGCGTTCCTCGTCCTGGAGGGGAAGGCGGAAAAACCCGTCTATCTCTGGATTCGGGATGACGGGGCGGAGATCCGGGACGCCCAGGGGGTCTGGGGACAGGATACGGCCGTCACCACGGACCGCCTGCTGGAGGAAGTCGGCGACGAACGGGCGAAGGTGGCCTGCATCGGGCCCGCGGGAGAGAGGATGTCGAGGGTTGCCTGCATCATCAACGACCGGGCCCGTGCGATGGGCCGCAGCGGCGTCGGGGCGGTGATGGGATCGAAGAACCTGAAGGCCGTGGTGGTCAGGGGATCCGAGGCCTGGACCGCCGCAGACCCGGAGGGGCTGAAGGAGGCCCTGAGGGTGGGGATGCAGAAGATCAAGGAGAACGGGGTCACGAGCCAGGGACTTCCGACTTACGGGACGGCGGTGCTCGTCAACATCATCAACGCGGCCGGCAGCTACCCCTTCCGGAATTTCCAGTCGGGGTTCATGCCCGAGGCGGACCGTCAATCCGGCGAAACGCTGGCGGCGACCCTGCTGACGGGAAAACGGGCCTGTTACGCCTGCCCGATCGCTTGCGGGCGGGTCACGAAAGTCGGCGACAAGGAAGGCGAAGGCCCGGAGTACGAGAGCACCTGGTCGCTGGGGGCCAATTGCGGAGTCGTGGAGCTTGAATCCATCACCCTGGCCAACTACGTCTGCAACGAATTGGGACTGGACACGATCAGCGCCGGGGGAACCGTTTCGGCCGCCATGGAACTGTTCGAGAAGGGGTACCTGCCTCCGTCGGACCTGGAGGGAGGCCCGGAACTGAAATTCGGCTCCGGAGAAGCCCTGCTCTATTGGCTGGAGAAGATGGGGAAGGCGGAGGGCAGGCTGGGCAAGCTCCTGGCGGAGGGAAGCGCCCGCCTCTGCGAAGCCTACGGCCACCCGGAGTTTTCCATCACGGTGAAGAAACAGGAACTGCCGGCGTACGACCCCCGGGGCATCCAGGGGATCGGCCTCACCTACGCCACGAGCAACCGGGGAGCCTGCCACGTGCGGGGATACATGATCTCGGCGGAAATCCTGGGAATCCCGCAGAAACTGGATCCCTGGACGACAGAGGGGAAGGCCGAGTGGACGAAAATCTTCAACGACCTGACCGCTGCCATCGACTCATCCGGAATGTGCCTGTTCACGTCCTTTGCCCTTTCGGCGGACGATTACGCGGCCTTTCTCAAGGCCGGGACCGGGCGGATCGGTTCGACGGAGGAGATGATGCGGTGCGGGGAAAGGATCTGGAACCTGGAGCGGCTGTTCAACCTGAGGGAAGGGCTGGATCCGCTCAAGGACGACACCCTGCCGAAGCGCCTCCTGGAGGAACCCCTGCCCGAAGGGGCGGCGAAGGGGAAAGTGAGCGGGGTCCCGGAAATGGTGGCGGAATACTACCGGGCCCGCGGCTGGGACGGGAACGGAGTCCCGACGGAGGCGAAGCTGAAGGAACTGGGGCTGAAGTGAGGGGCCGCCTAAACAATTCTAAAGGTTTCGAAAGGGCACCTTAAGGAAAAAGATCCTAGAATGGGGCCACGACTCGGAAGAAGCGCAGCGATTATCCGAGGGATGGAGGTCCCGAACATGAAGAGATGGAGAGGAATTGCGTTGATGGTCGCAGCGGCCGCACTTTGCCTCGGAGTCGTTCTTCCGGCCAACGCCGCAACGGACCCGCGGATCCCGCTGAACGACATGCGGTCCGTGAGGGAGGACATCGACAGCCTCCTGACGCCGGAACTTCTGGGCTCCCTGAACTTGACGCGGAGCCAGCGCGATTCGCTGGAGGAACTGCGCCGTAGGGATTGGGACGACCTGAGGGACGGTCGCCGCGACGACCGCAGGGATTACCGAAGGGACGGCTATCGTTTTGACAACCGGTTCGACCGGTGGGACGGAAGGGACCTGGGGCGGCTGTTCGGCCTGTTCGATTTGGGAAGGCGCGGATACGGATACGATGTCCGCATTGAACGGGGCGACGACGACAACTTCCGGACGTTCCTCGCGCTTTTGGCACTGGGCCTTTACTTCAGCCAGTCCCAGGACGGCTACTACGCGGATGATTACTACCGGATGATGCGGCTGGACGATTTCCTTTACCTGTTCCTGCGGATCCTGGACGCGAACCAGAGGCAGACGTTCATCGTCCGTTTTGACCGGTGGTATGACGACCGGTACATCTACCGCCGGGATGACCGGAGGGACGACCCGTACCGCTGGTTCCCGAAGGACTGGGACCGGCGCCTCCGGCTGGACGACCGGCAGCGGCGCGACATGGAGCGGGTCTTCAGGGACCTGGACGATCGATACCGGGACCGGGAAAAACGCTACCGTGAAATGGAGAAGGATTACTTCAGGCGCAGCTGGGAAGACCGGTCCGGGCAGTTCAGGGAAGAGCAGCGGCGAAAGCTCTTCGAATACCGGCAGCAGCTGAGGGTGCCGGAAAGCGAGATCCGGGAGCGGCTCCGACCGATCCTGAACGAAACCCAGAGGAAGCTGCTCGACGTTGAACCCCGCTTCCCGAACCCCGGGATGAACAGGCCCCCGGTGAAGAACGACAAGTGATCCGAAAAGCGGGCCGCCTCGAGGCGACCCGCTTTTTCCAAACCATCCCCCTGAAGGAGGCCTGAGACATGAACCGATTCTGGAGAAATGCGCTGGTGCTGATCCTGGCTGGAATGTGCGCGGTAAGTGCCCTGCCTGCCCGGGCGGATTCCTGGAAGGACGATCGGGACAACCTCTACTGGACGGGCCGAAGCGTGGAACGGCTGCTCGCGGACGATTTCCTGGATGGCCTTAGGCTGTCCCCGCGCCAGAGAGAAGCGATCCGTGAACTCCGGCGCGACACCCTGTTCGAGCGCCGTTCCGAACGGCTCGAGGACCTGAAGGACATCCTTGGGCTGATCATCGTCGGGGAGGTCCTGGATTCCCGGAGGCAGGGATTCCTGGAACGGGATCTCGATTACCTCTTGCGGACCGACGACGATTTTCTCTACCGCTTTTACCAGATCCTCGAACCGGACCAGAGGCGCCTGGCCTGGGAGCGGATGGGCCGGTGGTACGAACGGGACGGCGACCGTGGATGGCATTTCGGGCGAGTGAGATGGGAACTTTCGAGGGAACTCGAACGGCGCCTGAACCTGACCCGGCGCCAGAAGAGGGAGATCGACCGGATCCTGAGGGATGCGGCCGCGGAAATGAGGGAGCGGGAGATGCGTCTCTGGAGGCTTGAACGGGAGTACTTCAGGAACAGCTGGGCTCCCTTCTCCGCCCGCTCGGAAGCGCGGTACAGGCGGGAACTGCTGAACGCCCGAAGGGAAATGCTTTTCCTTTCCTACCGGGTGAGGGAGAAGATCCGTTCGGTCCTGGACAGCCGGCAGCGGAGGATCTTCGATTCCTGGAGGGGCGGGATTTTCGAACCCTACAGGAGGTTACACAAGAACGACAAGTGAGGAAGTAAAGGAGAGCGGCCCGTTTCGGGCCGCTCTCCTTTACTTTTTTGCCTACCTGCGGACCGTGACGGCCTCCTGCTGCAGGAACCTGGATAGGGCGGCCAGGACCAGGGCTCCCAGGAAGGCGCCCGTGGCACTGCTGGCCAAAAAGGGTAGAAACAGTGTCGAAAAAGTTGCCCCGCTATGGAGGGCCGGGGCGATCACCACCGAGCCCAGGCCCGCTCCGACGACGGAGGTCCCCAAGGGTTCCGCCAACGCGGCGTAGACCTTCCTCCGACCGATAGCCGAGGCCGCAAGGCCGACAGCGAAAGCCCCGGGGATACTGCCCGGGTAGGCGAAGAGTGTTCCCGTCCCTGCCGCGATCCGCAGCGTGCTCGTGGTGAAGGCGGTTCCTGCTGCCCACCATGGGCCGAGAAGGACGCCCGAAACGACGTTGATGGCATGCTGGACGGGGAAACAGCGGGTCGGCCCGAGGGGGATCGAAAGGCCAGACAGAAGGAACCCGACAGAAGCGAGGAGAGCGGCCAGGACCATCCTGCGGAGTGCGGAGTTCGCCGGGACCATTGCCGTCACCGATCCTTCCAGAGGAGCCGATCGGTATCGATGGATCGCCCGATCAGCCTCCACTTGAGGGCAAAAACGGCGAACTTCTTCCACCTGGCAGGGTCGAGATCCTGGGAACGGGCGAAGAACGGAAGCGTTTTGCCCAATACTTCTTTCTCGAGATGCCGCTGGGCTTCGGGGACAGCTCGGAAATAGATTTCCAGCGCTTTCTCGGGGTTCGCGAGGGATACATGAATCCCCCGGTCCAACGCTTTCCTGAAGCCCCGGATCACTTGCGGGTTCGATTGGGCAAAACCCGGAGAAGTGACGAAAACCAGCTCGTCGTAGTCAGGGATGCCCCATTCCTCGAGCGGGAAGGTGGACGGCTTCATCCCCTGCTGAAGCATTTCGACGACTTCGTAGTTGCGGAAACCGCCCATCACCGCGTCCACCTTCCCGGAGGCGATGGATTGCACGATGGAAAAGCCGACGTTGACTGGCGAAATCCCCTTCACGCCGTTCAGTTTCGAGAAAGCGTCGAGGAGGACGTCCATCACTCCCGCAACCGTGTAGCCGACCCGTTTGCCCGACAGGTCGGAGGGGGAGTGGATCCCCTTTCCATCCAGGAAAAGGAGGGTGCTCAAGGGGTGCTCCATCAGGCGTCCCACCACCCGCACCGGAACGCCCTCCGCGGCCGAAACGATGACTTGCGGAGCATAGCTGATCGCGAGGTCCACTTTCGAGGAGGCAGCCAGTTTCAGGGCATCGGTCGTGTCGGATGGAACGAGGATCCGGATCTCGAGGCCCTCCTTGCGAAAGAACCCCATCTCCTTTGCGACATAGATCGGAAGGTGGTCGACATTGGGAACCCAGTCGAGCATGACCGAAATTTCCTGCGCGGCCGGGCATGCCGTTGCGAGGCAGAGAAGGAAAGCAATGGAGCAGATGACGCGCTTCAATTGAAAGACCTCCTTTTCGTGGGGCTGGAATGCAGAGAGGGTTCCCTCCAGGAGAGCAGTTTCGTTTCGATCCAGCCAAGACCGAACCAGAGGGAAAGCCCGATGGCGCTGAGAAGGGCAACGCAGGCGAAAACCAGGTCGGTCCTGAGGCGGGCGTTTGCCTGGAGCATCAGGTAGCCCAGTCCTTTCTGAGCCCCGACCCATTCTCCGATGACTGCACCGATGGTGGAAACGGTGACTCCGACCCGGAGCCCGGAAAAGAACCAGGGGAGGGCCTGTGGGAAATAGAGCAGGCGCAGGCGGGCGTAAAAGGAGGCCCCCATCAGGAGGAACAGTTCTTCCAGGTCCGGGTCGCAGGATTTCAGTCCGTCCAGCAGGGCCACCGTGATGGGAAAGAAGATGACAAGCCCGGCTACCAGGATCTTTCCCGCCATGCCGTAGCCGAGCCAGAAAACCAGGATCGGGGCCAGAGCGAAAACGGGTACCGCCTGAGAACTCACCAGGAAGGGGGTAAGCCCGCGTTCGAGGCTCGATCTTGCAAACATGGCCAGGGCAAGGGGAATCGCTGCGGACACGGCACCGGCAACCCCTAGGACGATTTCCTCCAGCGTGACGATCCCATGGCGGAGAAGAAGGGGCACGTTCCCGGCCAGGGCAGACGCGATCCCCAAAGGGGAGGGCAGGAGGAAGGCCGGGATTTTCAAGAGGCGGCAGAGGATCTCCCACGCGGAGAGGAACGACAGGGAAAGGAAAAACAGGCCCGTCTTAAGCCGCACGGGAAGGTCCTCCTTCCAGGGCTTCAAGCAGGACTTTCCTGTTCGTGACGACGACCGGGGCATCGGTTTCCCGGGGTTTGGGTTCCGGGATGTCCATCAATTCTTCGATCCCCCCCGGAAAGCCGTGGAAGATGAAGATCCGATCGGCCAGGAGCAGTGCTTCTTCCGTATCGTGGGTCACCATCAGCACGGTTCTCCCAAATTCCCCTTGCAGCCTGAGAAGCTCTCGCCGAAGGTTCGATCGGGTCAACGCATCGAGAGCTGACAACGGTTCGTCCAGGAGGAGAATTTCCCTCCCGGAAAGAATCGTTCGGGCGAGGGCACACCGTTGCCGCATTCCGCCCGAAACCCGGCCTGGCATGGCGTCTTCGAATCCCTCGAGGCCAAAACGGGCCAAGAGTTCCCGGGCCCGTCGCCTTTCCTCTGAACGGACCTTGCCTGAAACCCGGGCGGGCAGCAGGGCGTTCTCCTCGAGATTCGCCCAGGGCAAGAGCAGGTCTTTCTGCTGCATGGAGGCGGCCAAACGAGCGAGGTTTTCGACCTTTTCACCCCGCCACCGGATTTGCCCGGCCCCGCGGGGCAGGAGCCCCGTCAAAGCTTTGAAAAAAGACGTTTTTCCGCATCCGGACCGACCGACGATGACCCCGAATCCCCCCCTTTGAAGACGCAGGGAAGCCCCTTCCAGAATGGATACCCCACCCCGTTTCAGGGAAAAGCCCGACACCTCAAGCACGGCGGGACTCTCCCTTTTCCATGGCAACCCGGAATTTCCTCGCGGCAGCTTCCGCTTCTTGAGCCTTGGCAACCGCCGAGTGGACCGCGACCCCGCAGGCGCCACAGCGGAGGACCTCGAGGGCGGTGTTCGCGGTAATGCCGCCGATTCCCACGCAGGGAAGGGTCGTGGATCCGAGGACGGCACGAAATCCCCCGATTCCGATGAACCGGGCGTTTTCTTTCGTCGTGGTGGGGAAAATGGCTCCGACGCCGAGGTAGTCGGCACCGAGCCTTTCGGCTTCTCGGGCTTCTTCCGGGTCATGAGCGGAAGCGCCGATCACGAAGCCGCGGGGGGCAATTTCCCTGGCGGCATCGATGGGAAGATCACGCTGGCCAAGGTGGACGCCGTCCGAGCCGCAGGCGAGGGCCACGTCAAGGCGGTCGTTGACGATGAAAAGAACATCGAGAGTTCGGCAGAGAGCCCCGAGAGCCTTCCCGACCGCGGTCAGATCCCGGGCCGATGCCTCCTTGGATCGGAGCTGTATTGCCGTCGCCCCTCCCCTGATGGCTTTTGCGGCCTGTTCGAGGACGAGCCCCCCGGAAGTCGATGCCGGATCCACGAGAACGGTGAGGAAAAGCCTGCGGGACAGGGGAATCACGGTGCCACCTCCCGAATCCGTTCGGCCATACGAAATGAACCTCCGTGCGCCAGGTCGTGAAGGGCATCCAGAAAATGAACCCTGAAACTCCCCGGCCCCCGGGAGAGGGAAACTGCTGCCTCGGCGGCCGAATCAAATGCGCATAGGGCGACCAGGGTTCCACCCAGAGGGTCACCGGAAGCGCCGATACAGGCTGCAACCAGGGATCCGAGCCAACAGCCGCTTCCCGAGAAGCTTTCGAGCATCGGGTTTCCACCCTCGACAGCCCAGGTTCGCTCCCCGTCACTCACCCAGTCGATCTGCCCGGTGGCGACTGCAATCAGGCTCTCTTGCCGGGCAACATCGAGCACCGCCTTTGCCGGATCCGGTGAAAACCCGCGGTCCACTCCGCGGACGGATGCGGGCTGACCGGCCAGGAAGCAGATCTCCGAGGCGTTTCCCTTTACGACCGTGATTCCGCGGGTGTCAAGAATAAAACGCACCATTCGGTTTCGAAAGCCCGTGGCTCCGAGGCCGACCGGGTCGAGGACGACCGGGCGGCCGGATTCTTTCGCGGCGAGAGCGGCCCTTCCCAGGATTTCATAGGAGGCGGTAGACGGGGTTCCGATGTTGATCAGGATCGCATCCGCGACTCCAGAGAAGGATTGGGTCTCTTCGGTACAGAGGGACATGACCGGCGAGGCTCCCACGGCCAGGGAAACATGGGCCTGTTCGGCCATCGCGACCCCGTTTGTCAGGTGGTAGACGAGGGGGCGACGTTCCCGGAGGGCATCCCAGGCGTCTTCAAGGCGTTTCGCCGGGAAACTCATGGCCTGATCCAGGGGACGTTCACGGCATGGCCGAGGCAGCCGCGTCCCTTTCCTCCGCGAAAACTGGAGGACAAAGCCGACCTCAGGTAGGTTCGGGCCCTCCGGACGGCGTCTTCCATTCCGCATCCTGCGGCCAGTTCCGCGGTGATGGCGGCGCTCAGCGTGCAGCCCGTTCCGTGGGTATCTTGCGTCGGGATCCGCGGTTCCTCGAAAACATGGACCCGGTCCTCCCAGAGCAGGACGTCCCTCAGGACCGTTCCCTCCATGTGGCCGCCCTTGACGAGCACCCCGCGGGCCCCCGTCCGCGCGATGCAGAAAGCGGCCTCGATCATCCCCTCGACATCCCGGATCGTTCGCCCGGTGAGCTTTTCCGCTTCGGGAACGTTAGGCGTGACCAGGTCGGCCTTCGGGACGAGGATCTCCGCCAGGGTCCGTTCGGCCTCCGGTTCCAGCAAGGGATCCCCGCTGGTGGCGACCATGACCGGGTCGACGATCAGGAAGGGACAGCGGCCGGCGAGGCAATCGGCGACCTCCAGGACCGCTTCCCGCGAACCCAGCATCCCGGTTTTGACTGCATTCGGCTTAAAATCACCGCAAACGGCGTCCAGCTGAGCCCGGATCATTTCCCGCGGAATGCCCTGGATGGCAGAGACCCCCAGGCTGTTCTGTGCCGTCAGTGCGGTCAGGACGGTTGTGCCGAACACGCGCAGCGCGGCGAAAGTCTTGAGGTCCGCCTGGACACCGGCCCCGCCTCCGGAATCGCTTCCCGCGACGGTCAAAGCGACTCCCCTGTAAATGGACATGTTTCCACCCCCCGCAAAAAAATCGGCGGGCTCCCCTGAGGAAGCCCGCCGTATTCTCCTGTCGCGGCCGAAACCGCAAGAAAACCGTCTCGCTCCCTACGCCGGCATGACCCGGATCAGGTTCGTGGGGTCAAAGGGTAACACCCTTTATCTCAGCCCCTCACAGGGGCCCCCCCGCAGACAGTGTGTTCCGATTGTCAAAGGCGTTGCAGGCGAATCCTACCACCTTGCGGCAAGAAAGTGCAAGGGGAATCCGGTTCCAAAAATCAGTTCCCCTCCTTGCCTTCCCTTCGGGCTTCGCTGGAGGTGGTTCCAGCCGTTCCCTGGACGATGAGGGCGACGGCCGTGAGGATCACCGCGGCTGCCAGGAGGCTGCCGGCATTCAGGCGTTCTCCTGCGAGCAGCCATCCGGCGGTGACCGCGACCACCGGGCTGACGTAGGCATAGCTGGAGGCCAGGGCGGGGTCCGTCTTTTTCAGGAGCCACGTGTAGCAGCTGAAGGCCACGACGGACCCGAACACGACGAGGTAGGCGAGGGCTGCGGCCGACCGGAGCGAGATGGCCTCGAGATGGACACGAGCCGCCTCGCCCGTGGCCAGGCCCGCGACAAGGCAGCAGAACCCGCCCGACAGCAGCTGGATCGAAGTGGCCAGCGCCGGCACGCGGGGCTGTTCCACCCCGCGGGAAACGAGCGAGCCCGTCGCCCAAAGGAAAGCGGCTAGGACCAGGACCGCGAAACCGACGGCATGCCCTTCCATTGTTTCGGCTCCGGTCGTCGTGGACCGGACGAGTAGCAGGGTTCCCAGGAAACCGAGCACAAGACCCGCCACGGAAGTCTTTCCCGGGCGTTCATCCTTGAGGGCGACCCACCGAACCAGGGCCATCCAGAGAGGCATCGTGGCGATGACGATCGCCGCGATGTTGGAGGGGACAAACTGCTCGGCCCAGGCGACCAGGCCTGTCCCGCCCAGAAGCATCACTCCCCCGGCGGCAGCGGATCCCTGGAACTGTTTCCAGGTGAAACGGGGCTTTCCCCGGCTCCAGATCCAGGCGAGCATGAGGGCCCCGGCAGCCGTGAATCGAAAGCTCAGCATGAAGAAGGGCGGCAGCGTTTCGATGGCGAACTTCATGCCCAGGTAGGTCGTTCCCCAGAAGAAATAGACGGCGCCGAGGGCGGCCAGGACTGGCAGGGTGAGGCGGGAACTCCGCATGGTTGAAGTCACCTTTCCTGTGATTTGTTTCCCCGGTTTCAGGGCAGGACGATCTCCAGGTGGAAGCCCCGTCCGTCTTTCTTTGACCGGATTCCGGAGGCGCTTTTCCCGTCAATCCGCTTGAAGAGGAGGGCCCGCATTTCGGCGAATTCCCCCTGGGTGACAGGGCGGGTCCTGAAACCCGTGACGGTGTTGTCGCACTGGATGGGATAAAGGCGAAGGACCTTTTGCCGGGTTTTTCCATCTTCCCCCAACTCCAGCCGGGCGACGAGGCTGTAGGGCGGGGCGTTGGTCGAACCGTACCTTCCCGGGGAATGGAAGGCGAAGTTGCCCAGCCCGTACACGATCCACCTCCCCCGGTAGAACTCGACCTCCTGGACCTGGTGGGCCCCGTGGCCGATGACGAGGTCCGCCCCCGCGTCGACCAGGGCGTGGGCCAGCCGTTCCTGCGCTGGGGTCCTCCAGGCGTAGTTCTTGCCCCAGTGGGGAAAGGCGATCACGAAGACCCCCGGGAGCCTGGTTTTCAGGGAATGCACCGTACTTTCGAACCGTTTCGGATCGAGGCGGTTGACGCCGGGAACTCCCGGTGCGGCATAAAAGCCGAATTTCTCGTCATAGTTTCGGCGGTACTCGAAACCGGACAGGACCACCACCGGGACCGTCCGGTTCCCCAGCGGGATTGCCAGCGTGAGCGGCCGTTCTGCCCCGGAGAGGTCCCGCCCCGCTCCAGTCCAGGCAATTCCTGCACTTTCGAGGGTCGCCAGGGTTTCCTCGAGTCCCCTGGCACCGAGGTCCATGGTGTGGTTGTTGGCCAGGCTGACCGCCGTGATGCCGGAAGCCTTCAGGGCGGCAACCGCCTGGGTGGGATCGGCCCAGTGTACGTAGGACTTGTTCGTGGGCGCGGGTTCCCCCGGTAGGGCGAGCGGGGTTTCCAGGTTGACCAGGACCTCGCTTGCGCCTTGAAGCAGGGGGAGGAGGAATTCCATCGAAGGCAGGTACCTGCCGTTCCCTGAAAGGGAAGGCGGTTCGGGCCGAATCCGGTAGCTCTCTCCGAAAGCGGTGTCCCCGGCGAAGACCAGGACTGCCGTTTCCGCCCCGGCGGGCGTCGAAACGGCGATGCAGAAGGGGGCGAAAAGAACCGGCAGGACAAAACGCCCGTTCATTTTGGCAGCCACAGCTCGACCGAGAGGCCTCCTCCAGGGGCGTTTTCTGCCGTGACGGAACCGCCGTGCACGATGGCCGCCCGCTGGGCGATCGCCAGGCCAAGGCCGGTTCCGCCGGTATCCCTGGATCGGGCGGCTTCGGTTCGATAGAAGGGCTGAAAGATGCGGGGAAGTTCGCTTTCGGGGACCCCCGGACCGAAATCCCGGATCCGGATGGAAACCCCGGGGCGTCCTTCCTTTTCCCGCTCCGTCACCCGAACCTCGATCCGTGTCCCTTCGGCCGTGTAGCGGAGGGCGTTCCGGACGATGTTTTCCACCGCTCTCCGGACCAGTTCCGGGTTCATGGGCACGGGAGGCAGGGTCTCCGGTGCTTCCAGGACGACCCCGCGGTCGGCGGCACGGGCCTCGAAGTTTGCATCGTCGATGACGGCTTCGATCAGCCCCAGGAGGTCGCCGGGCTCGGCAAACTCCTGGCCGATTTCGGCTTCGGCCCGGGAGAGATCCAGCAATTGGCCGATCATCTCGTTCAGGATTGCCGATTCCCGTTCGATGCGGTCCAGGGAGTCTTCCGCAGCAGGCCCGGCCTTCTTGCGGGCCAGTTCGAGCGCGATGCCCAGGCGGGCCAGGGGGGTGCGCAGTTCGTGGGAGATGTCGCGGATCAGCCTGCGCTGGGCCTCGAGAAGGGCGGTGAGGGTGTTTTTCATGGCCTCCAGGCTCCGGGCGAGTTCCCCGATTTCGTCCCGGCGTTTTCGGATCGAAAGGTCGACGGGCGTATCGAGTTGCCCCTCGGCGACCGAGCAAGCCATGCGGCTGAGTTTCACCAGCGGTTTCGAAAGGTGGTGGGCCAGCAGCCCGCAGAAGACGAGAGCCGCCGCCAGGAGGCCGGCGAGGTGGATCAGGACGGATTTCGGGTTGTCCGTGACCAGTCGGGCCATCGAGGGGGGCCTTCGGAAGAGGCCGACGAGAAGGTAGGTTTTCCCAGACGGCGACGTCAGGCGCTTGTACACGGAAACGGTTTCCCTGCGGATCTGGAAGGTCCGGCCCTGTGCCAGTTCGCCGGCTGCCTCCCGGCCGAGCCGGTTCAGGAATTCCATCGGAGGCCCTTCCCTCAGGCGGATCGGGAAGCCGTTTGCGTCAAAAAGGAGAATGGCCAGCCCGGTTTCCCTCCGGATCAGGTCCGACAGCTCGAACGCCGCGACCCGCCCCTTTTCCTCGTAGGTTTCCACGAGTTTCGCCCCGTGTCGGTCCAGGGCGTCGGAAAGGACTTCCTGGTGACCGGTCAGGAGGATCCCCTGGCGGCTCATGAAGACGGTGAGGCTCACGCTCACCGCGGCCATGAGCAGCATGGAACCGAGGAACCAGAGGAAAATCCGCAGGAAGAGGGCGTGCCATTTCACGGTCGGGCCTCCTCCGGGGGGAACGCGAGGATGTACCCGACACCGCGGACCGTCTTGATCCGTTCCGAACCGTCCGGGTAGGTCCCGATCTTGCGGCGCAGGTTGCTCACGTGGACGTCGAGGCTCCGGTCAAAGGGCGAAAAGGGCCTTTTCAGGACCTGGCGGACCAGGTTCTCCCTGGAAAACGCGGTACCCGCCGCCTGGGCCAGGGTTTCCAGGAGGTCGAATTCCACCGTCGTCAGCTCGATCGTTTTCCCGTTGACGCTGACGTGGCGGGCAGCCGGGTCGATGGCCAGGTCTGCGACCCGGAGGACTCCCGGTGTTGCATCCCCTGCCGATTCCATCCTCCCCCTTCGGAGGATGGCCCGGATCCGAGCGATCAGTTCCCTGGGATTGAAGGGCTTGGGGAGATAGTCGTCGGCCCCGAGCTCGAGCCCGACGATCCGGTCCACGTCTTCCCCTCGGGCGGTGAGCATGAGGATGGGAACGGTGGACTGCCGCCGGATCGACTTCAGCACCTCGATTCCACCGAGGCCCGGGAGCATGACGTCGAGGATGACCAGCGAAAACCGGTCCGCCAGCGCCCGTTGGACTGCCTTTTCCCCGTCGTGCACGGCTTCGACCGAGAACCCCTCGCTTTCCATGAATTCGGCCAGCAGTTCGCAGAGGCTTTTGTCGTCATCCACAAGCAGGATCCGGTCCAATTCCGCCACCCCCGTTTCTGGGAATTTCCTCTCCATTCTATCCTTTCGGCGGAGCGCTGCCGTCAAGAAAAGTTGATTCGTGTAAAGGCTCCTTTACGATTCTTTACGAAAAGCCAACGGAACGGAACGAACGCTTACGAGATCCGGGCTACAATGAGAACGGGCCCGGGATGAGGGATGAAGCCCGCATGAAGGAGGTTGGGTTCCGATGAAAAAAATCCTGCTGATGATGATTTGCCTGCTGGTGATCCCCTTTCCCGCGCGGGCGGACGGAACGGCGCAGCCGGAAGGTCCCCTGCTGAGCCTGGAAAAGTGCCTGCAGTTGGCCTTTGACCATCACCCGGACCTCCTCGCTTCCGCCTGGCAGGTCCGCCGGGCGGGAAACCAGCTGGAACTCGCGAAATCCTCCCAAAGGCCGACCCTGGACCTGGGGGCCTCGCTTTCCGACTCGGAAGGCGCACCCCGGCGGTCCGCCTCGGAAATCTCCGTCAGGCAATTGTTGACGGACGGTGGCAAAACCCGGGCAACGATCGCCGGTGTTGCCTACGATCTTTCGGCGATCCGCCAAACGGCCGAGCGGACCTGGCAGGAAAGGGCCTACACGGTGAAGCAGGCGTATTTCAGCCTCCTGAAGGCCCGTGAAGACGCCAAGGTGGCCGAGGAGACGGTCTCCCTGTACGAGGCCCAGCTGAAGCAGGCCCAGGCTTTCTACAAGGCGGGATCCTCGTCGAAGATCGACGTGACGACAGCCGAGGTCAATCTCAGCCGGGCCAGGTTCGACCTTTCCAGGGCCAGGTCCTCGGTTTCCAGTGCCTGGGCCGTGCTGGAGAACGAGATCGGAACGAGGTTGCCCGACCGGAACGCAGCCCTGGACGTTCCGAAGGAAAGGGGCTTTTCGGTTTCGTCCCTCGATGCGGCAACGGAAGAAGCTTTTTCGAAGCGTCCGGATCTCCGGGCCGCGGAAGACCGCGTGCTCTCGGCGAAGGAGTCCCTCCGCGCGACGGCCCGGGGGATGAGCCCTTCCCTCTACGCCAGCGGGGGATGGGGGTTTTCCGATTCCTCCTCCGGGTGGAATGACGAATGGACTGCCGGCCTTTCCCTTTCGATTCCCCTGGCGGACGGGGGGGCGACGGCGGCCAGGACGGAAATCGCCAGGGCGGACCTGCAGATCGCGCAAAGCGACCGGGAAAGGCTGCGCAACGCGATTCGCCTCGAAGTGGAGAAAGCCCTGCTGGAGCTCGAAACCGCCTCCCAACAGGTGAAGACCGCCGAAGAAGCGTTGCGCCAGGCGAGGGAAAACCTCGACCTGGCCCGGGGCCGCTACAGGGTGGGGGTCGGAACGAGCCTGGAGGTGTCCGACGCGGCGGAAAAGTACAGCAGCGCGCGAAAGTCACTGGTCCAGGCGCTCTTCGACCGCCAGGTCGCGGCAGCCTCGCTGGAGAAGGCTCTCGGGAAACCGGTGGAAATTCCGAAGGAGGGAACGAACGGATGAGCCTGACGAAAAGGAAAAAGAAACTCCTGGCAGGAGGCCTTTTCCTCCTCGCCCTCGCGGTCGGTGGGTGGGCCTGGAAGGTGAAGTTTGCCGAAAAACCTCCCCAGTACACGACGGAACAAGTTTCCAGGGGAGACGTCACGCGGGTCGTTTCCGCCACCGGAACGATCCAGGCCGTGAACACCGTGACGGTGGGCAGCCAGGTTTCTGGGACGATCCGGCGCATCCTGGTGGATTACAACTCTCCCGTGAAAAAGGGACAGCTTTTGGCCGAGATCGACCCGGCCCTGTTTGTCGCACAGGCCCGCCAGGCGGAAGCCGAACTGGCCCAATCCAGGGCCGGCCTGGCGGAAGCGGAGGCGAGCCTGAGGGAAGCCGAAAGGGAATACGCGCGGCAGAAATCGCTCCATGCGTCCGACTTCGTGGCAAGGAGTGCCGTCGAAGCGGCCGTGACCGCCCTGGCGACGGCCCGCTCAAGGGTCGAGTCCGCGAGGGCCGGAGTCCGCTCTTCTACCGCGATGCTGAACCAGAGGCTTACCAACCTGGGATACACGAAGATCCTGTCGCCGGTCAACGGCGTCGTGACGGGCAAAAAGGTGAGCGAAGGGCAGACCGTGGCGGCGAGCCTGTCGGCACCGGAACTGTTCACGATCGCGGAAGACCTTTCGAAGATGCAGGTGGAGGCGGCGGTCGACGAGGCGGACATCGGCTACGTCCAGGAAGGGATGAGCGTCACCTTCACGGTGGACACCTACCCCGAGGACACCTTCACCGGAAAGGTCCGCCAGGTCCGCCTAAGCCCGTCCACCACCGAGAACGTCGTCACGTACACCGTCATCATCTCCGCGGCGAACCCGGACCTTCGCCTCAAGCCCGGGATGACCGCGAACGTGAACATCGAGACCGCCTCGGCGAAGAACGTCCTGAAGGTTCCCAACGCCGCGCTGCGGTTCAGGCCGGCGGCGTCCCGGACGAAGGCGGCATCGACGGGCCAGGTCGCTCCTCCCCCGCCGCCGGACGGCGGGGCCCCGGCGGGGCAGGAAGCCTCGAAAAAGGCAAGCGGGTTGACCGGGAAAGCGCCGGTTTCCCAGCCTTCCGTCTGGGTCCTCGAGACGAAGAAGGGTTCGCAGCCCTCGCTCCGACGCGTCCCGGTGTCGGTCGGCCTGACGGACGGCAGCTGGACGGAGATCTCCGGAGACCTGGCCGAGGGAGACGAAGTGGTGACGGGCACCCTGGGAAACGGCTCGAAAGGGGCTTCCGGCGGCAACCTGCCGCGAAGGGTCTTTTAGCCATGGCGCTCATCGAGCTTTCCGGCATCAGGAAAACCTACTTTTTGGGGGAGATCTCGGTCGAGGCCCTGCGAGGGATTTCCCTCTCCATCGAGGCGGGCGAGTTCGTGGCCGTCATGGGGCCGTCGGGTTCGGGCAAATCTACCCTGATGAACATCCTGGGCTGCCTCGACACCCCGACCGAAGGGGTCTACCTCCTGGACGGTTCCGACGTAAGCCGCCTGAACCGGGACGAACTGGCGGTCATCCGTAACCGGCACATCGGGTTCGTCTTCCAGGGGTTCAACCTCCTGCCCCGCACCTCTGCCCTGGAAAACGTCGAACTTCCCATGCTGTACAAGGGGCTTCCCCGGCATGAGAGAAAACGCCGAGCCGCGGAAGCCCTGGAAAGGGTGGGCCTGGGGGGACGGGAGCACCACCAGCCCCACCAGCTCTCCGGCGGACAGCAGCAGCGCGTGGCCATCGCCCGGGCGCTGGTGAACGAATCCCCCCTCATCCTGGCCGACGAGCCCACGGGAAACCTGGATAGCCGGACGAGCGTGGAGATCATGGAATTCCTGACCGAGCTGAACCGCAACGCCGGGATCACGATCGTCCTGGTGACCCATGAACCGGACATCGCGCGCTTCTCCCGCCGCGTCATCATGGTCCGGGACGGCCTCGTGGTGAGCGACCGCCATCCCGACGAGGGAGGGATGCACGCATGATCGCCTTCGGAGAGATCCTCCACGTGTCCTTGAGGTCGCTGCGGGCGAACAAGATGCGCTCCGCCCTGACGACGCTGGGCATCGTCATCGGGGTGGCGGCGGTCGTGGCCATGTTCGCCATCGGGACGGGGGCCAGCCGGAACGTCGAGGCCCAGCTGGCCAGCATGGGAACGAACCTGCTGGTCGTCCGCTCGGGCAGCACTACGAGCGGGGGCCTTCGCCTGGGTTCCGGGGCTGCCCCCACGCTCACCTTTGCCGACGCGGAGGCGATCGTGAAAGAATGCCCTGCCGTCGGGAAAGCCGCACCCACCGCTTCCGGGTCGGTCCAGGTCGTCTACGGGAACAGCAACTGGTCCACCCGGGCGGAGGGGACCACTCCCCCCATGCTGGACATCCGCAACTGGACCATCGGAGCGGGCCGCAGCTTCAACAACTCGGAGGTCAGGAGCGCGGCGAAGGTCTGCCTGCTTGGAAAGACGGTCGCGGACAACCTCTTCGGGAACGAGGACCCGATCGGGAAAGTCGTCCGTGTGAGAAAAATCCCCATGGTGGTGGTCGGGGTCCTGGGGAAAAAGGGAACGAACGCCATGGGGCAGGACCAGGACGACACCCTGATCATCCCGATCACGACCGCCCAGAAGCGGGTGTTCGGATCCCGTTTCCAGGGGAGGGTGTCGAGCATCCTGGTCCAGGCGGCCGATGCCAATTCGATCCAGGCAGCCATTGACCAGATCGACGCGCTCCTGTCCGAGCGCCACCGTGTCCGTTCGGAAGAGGAAAAGGATTTCACGGTCATGAACCTGGCGGAACTGATGGAAGCCGCGGCCCAGTCCACGAAGACGCTTTCCTTCCTCCTGGCGGCCGTGGCCTCGATCTCCCTTCTCGTGGGAGGAATCGGCATCATGAACATCATGCTGGTTTCCGTCACGGAGCGGACGCGGGAGATCGGGATCCGGATGGCGGTGGGAGCCAGGACGCCGGACATCCTCCTGCAGTTCCTTTCGGAGGCGGTCATCCTTTCCGTTCTGGGAGGAGTGACGGGAATTCTCCTGGGAGCCGTCGTTTCCTTCCTGATCGGGCATTTCGCCGGCTGGCCCACGGTGATCTCGCCGCTTTCGATCGCCCTGGCCTTCGGCTTCTCGGCCCTGGTCGGGATCTTTTTCGGCTACTATCCCGCCTCGAAAGCCGCGGCACTGGACCCCATCGAGGCCCTGCGCTACGAGTGAGCCCGGGCCCTTTCGAGCCGGGCCCTCGCATGGCATTGGTCCCTGAAGGCCGCGATCTCGGCCTCGAGGTTCGGGTTGGGCGAATCGCCGAAGCTGGCGTGAAGGATCGGGAGGAGGGCGTCCGGGTGGGATGCCCTCCAGTTTTTTGCGAGGGCGGACATGAGGGAAGCCGCCAGGGTCTCGTGCATGCAGGTGAAGGGGCCGCAGTGGAAGATCCCGCAAATCGGCATCCCGTTGACGGAAGGGATTCGGCCCTTCGTGAACTCGTTGAAGATCCCGATGTTGATGGGCGACTCCCCTCCGATCTCCCCGGAGAAGATTCGTTCCCGCTCGAGGGTTTCGATGGATTCGGCCGGTTCGGGCAGGCGGGCCCTTTCCGGGAAAGGGGCACCCCCAAGCTGGACGAAGCGGCTCCTGGAGAAGGAGAGGGCCGCAGCGGCCAGGAGGTTGGCCAGGTTCGGCCCGTCGCGTCGGGTCACGGCCCGCGTGTATTCCAGCCACTCCGCGATGCCGCTGCGGATGATCTCGAGGCCCTCGGACTCAAGGGTCCGGATCACGTGGTCCGTGTAGGGGTCATGGAGCCTCATGTAGATCTCCCCGATGAAGAAGACGAGGGGAAACCGGGGGTGTTCCGGGCGGCTCAGGAGGACCAGGGACCGTTCGCATTCCCGGATACGCTTCCTTAAGGCGGGTTCCGAAAGGCCCTCCTCCTCGATCGCCCTGGCCGTTTTTTCGAGGACGGACTCGAATCCGTCCTCGAACCGTTCGGCGTCGGGTGCGTAGGGGCGGAGCCTGAGGCAGAGGTCGTCCAGGAAATCAGAGAAGAGCACCGCGTGGATCGCTTCGCGGACGAAGCGGAAAAGAGCTGCCGGGTTGCCGCGGGCGCGGTCGGGCAGGAAGGGGATGTCCCGGTAATTCTTGCCGATGTGCGGGCCTAGCACGGGGAGCTCACCGAATCCTGCCTGGGCGAGACAGTGGCGGAGGACCTCGTCGTACTTTCCGAGCCGGCAGGGACCGCTGGCCCGCGGCAGGAAGACCGCGTACCGGTCCAGGACGGCCTGGCGGCCGATTCGGGTCGATTCCGCCTCCAGGAAGGCCAGGACGTCTCCCGTCACCCCTTTCAGGGGATAGCAGGTTTCCACGGGGATCGTCCTGCGGGCCCACTCGCGGGCGGACGTCCCGGCCGTGGGGATCGCCACGGCCCGGATGCCCCAATGGCGCAAAAGGGAACTCCCCAGCCGGTTCACGTGTCCCATGGAGGGGAGGATCCAGGTGCGGTCGTTCCCTTTCGAAGCTTTCGGGAGAGGAGGCAGCAGTTCGGAGTAGGACTGGACGGGTCGCGGAAAGGACTGGGCGACGATCCGCTCGTGGGCCTCCGCGCGGGTGGCGAACGGGGCGCTGTTGGTCTGGGCGTCGGTCACCAGGTGGAGAAAGGGTTTGTCGGCCCGATCGAAGATCTCGCGCTCCATGAAGAACTTGATGGAATCGGGACCGCAGGCGAAGTTCATCTGCCGGATCGGGTACAGGCCGCGTGTCCTGGCCACGAACAGGGAGGCTTTCAGGATCTCGGCCGTGTTGCACCAGTATTCGTTTTCCACCAGTTCGTGGACCGGCACGTTTCGGAAGGCTTTCCACAGGAAGACCATGGGGATGTAGTCCATTCCCCGGATTCGCGAGAAAAGGCTTCCCGTTCCCGAGGAGGCCATTGGATCGCAGATCACGTACTCGCGCCCCAGGCCGACGTAGCCCGGCCCGCCTCCGTCGGCGACCCTTTTCAGGAAAGTCTCCCCCGCCGCGGCGAGGGCCTCCAGGAAAGCCGCCCGGGTGGAATCGGCCTTTTCAAAGGCTTCCAGGATCCTGCCCGTCGCGGTTTTGTGCCCGATCCGTTCCAGTTCGGCCTGGAGGGATTCGGCCATTCCCGCGGGATCCCCGAACTTCCAGGTGGGGGCCAGGACCCGCTCCGGAGGGAGGCCCAGGGTCTCGGTGGAAAGAAAGCCCTCTCCCTCCGTGTAGACACAGTATTTCAGGCGCGGGATCCCTTCCCGCGCCGACTGGTGGATGAATGCCGGGTGAAAGAGGAAATCGACTTTCGCGTCGTTGGCCAAAAAATCGGAGTGTCCCAGGGAAATCTTCATGGCGAAGCAAAGGTCGGTTCGAGCGAGCTGGATGCCCTTGTCCACGATCCGTTCGTCCGAAACCGGGGAGAGGACCGGGTGAAAGCCAAGGGAGTCCAGGAGGGCGGCGCACCAGACCCCCCACTCTCCGAGCGTCTCGCCGCTTCGCTTGATCCCGACGGTCGGCCGGCCATCGCCCCGGAGGGGCTTTCCCCGGACGGCGACCGTGCCGGGGAAGTGCCGTTCCAGGAGGCGATGGTAAACCTCGACATAATCCGGCCTGAGGGTGCCCCTGGCCTCGGAATTGCCTCGGGGGCAGAATCCTCCCGTCACGATCGTTTCGCCCTCGATTCGGAAGACCCTGAGCTTGCAATCCCTCAGGCCGCAGGAACGAGCGCCGTGGAGGACGGAGCAGGAGACAGACTCGCTTTCCAAAACGCTCTCCGTGACCTGCCATCCCCGGAAGGCGCTTGCGGTCCTGCGTCCCGCGGCGGCTGCCTCCCGGACGGCGTCCAGCGCGCAGAGAGCCGCACCGGTTGCGCCGAAGAGCTCGCGCCCGGGGTAGGCGAAGAGTTCCTTCCCGGTGACCTGGCTCAGGGCTGCCAGCACCGCCTTCCCGAGCGACGGTCCCCCCTGGCAGGAGCAATGCGTTCCGACGGAGCGGGAACCTCCGACGAACTTGTGGAAGTATCCCGCCACGGTCGCCCGGACGATGGCGGCTGCGATCTCCTCCACCGGGAAACCTTCGGCGATCAGCCGCTTCTCGTCCATTTCCATGAAGACCCCGCAGGTGGCGTCGATGACGGGAACTCGCCGCGCGGAGAGGGCGGCCTCCTGGAGAGTGGTTTTCACGTCCAGCTCCAGCAGGGCGGCCATGTTTTCCAGGGTCTGCCCTGCCCCGGCCTGGCAGGAATAGTTCATGCGGGCCTCCTGGACTTCCCCGGTGGCCCGGCCTTCCCTCTTCCGGAAGGTGGTGAACTTCATGTCCTGCCCGCCGATCTCGAAGATCGTGTCGACCTCGGGGTCGAACTCCTTCACTCCCCGGGCGTGGCAGGTGATCTCGTCCACCGTTCCGTCGGGAACGAAGTACCCCTCCGATTCGAGTGCCGCCCGCCTGGAGGGGCTGGTGAGGATTCGCTCGTAGAGCTTCCTCGCGGATCCGGTAGCGCAGACGGCGACGATTTGGACCCGGTCCGCGTTCCGGGCCAGGTGCCGGAGGACGGTTTTCAGGGCCCCCTCCGGGTCGCCATGGGTTGGAACGTAGAGGCTGTCGATGACGGCATGGCTTTCGGCGTCGACCAGGGCCGCCTTCGTGGTGGTGGATCCCCCGTCCACGCCGAGAGCCGCGTCCACCCGTTTGCCGCAGGCCTCTATTCTTTCGGCCGGTCGCCGGTTGACGAGAAAAACGCGCGGCAGGGAATCCGAAAGGGGAGGCGCGAATCCCTTGCGGCAAGCGGACGAGGCCAGAGCCGCTTCCAGCCGGCCCGGATCCAGGCATGTCCGGTTGTTCTGCCGCCAGGCGCAGGCCGCGGCTCCGATTGCCCCGGTCTGGAGGAACCACCGAGGCCGTTTTAGGGGGATTTGAAGCAGCGCTTCGAGCCGCTCCGTCATGCCCGGGAAAGAAAAAAGTCCCCCGGAGACCAGGGCCTCGGTCTCCTCCAGCCGGATTCCGCCGAGGACGTCGTTCTTGAAGTTGCGCAGGAGGGTCGCGACGAGTTTCGAAAGAAGCAGGGGGCGTGGAAGTCCCTCGTTCTGGTCGTGGATCAAATCCGACTGGATGATGATGCCGCACCGTGCATTGTAGGCTTCCGCCGAGGGATGGAGGGCCGCTTCCCTGGCGGCTTCGTCGAAAAGCCTCGACAGGAGTTCCGGTTCCTCGTGCGGAAAGGGGGCCTCCTTGCCGTAAAGCCTCCGGACCTGCTTTTCCAGGAGGGTTCCCGAGCCGCCCCCGCATTTCGTGTTGGTCGCCCACTCGGTGACGACCGTCTCTTCCCGGGTGACGGAGAGCCGGAAGAAGAAGGAATCCCTTGCCCCGACGTGCAGGAGGACCCGTTTCCCCGGTTCGGCGCAGGCCAACCCCCTCGGGAGGGTGACGCTCTCGGGTTCGCAGACCGCACCGGGAAACGCCCTTCGGATGAAGCGGGAGCCGATGCCGGTGAAAGCAGTGGAAAGCAGCCCGGAAGCGGGACATGCCCTCAGCAGTTCCTCCCACTGCTCGCGAAGGGCACGAAGGGGGTTGCCCAGGTGAGGCCTGCTGGGCGGCAGGAAAACGGGTTCTCCGTTCTGGTCGAGGGCGGCGCAGTGAACCGACGAAGAACCGATGTCGAAGCCCACGTAGGTCCCGTTCATCGAATCCCCTCCCCGTTCGTGCCTTCGAGGGGCGATTTCCCGCTGCTTTTGCCGGCCCGGCCTCAGCCCTCCACGCGGTTCCTTCCCCTGGATTTCGCCCTGTAGAGGGCCTTGTCCGTCATTTCGACCAGTTCTTCCAGGGTTTCGTCAGCCAAAAACTCCGCGACGCCGAAGCTGGCACGGATCCCTTCCTCCAGGCCCGGGAGGGCGATTCTTTCGGTGTTTTCCCGAAGCCGCTCGGCGATCGCCCTCGCCGGGACCAGGGGCGTTCCCGGCAATAGCACGAGGAATTCCTCTCCGCCGTAGCGGCAGACGGTGTCCTCGAACCGGCAGGACCGGAAAAGCATCTGGGCGAAAGCCACGAGGACCTCGTCCCCGAGCGCGTGGCCGTACCGGTCGTTGAACTGCTTGAAATGATCGATGTCCACCATGATCAGGGAAAGGGGGATGTTCTGCCTTCGGCTGAAGGATAGGGCCTTCAGGGCGACGGTCTCGAAATGGCGCCGGTTTGCGACTCCCGTCAGGGGGTCGGTGTTCATGAGGCGTGTGATGACGGCGTTGGCTTCCTCCAGCTCGCGGTTCTTTTGCGCCAGCTCGGCGGCGAGGGCAGCCATCCTGGAAGCCATGCCCTCATCGCCGGCAGGGCGAACCGGGGCACAGAAGAGCACCGTCTCCCCGTCCTGGCCGAAGCAGCCGTCCAGGGATGCCGGGGTGCCGTCGGAAGCCCGCAGGAGGAGGGGCCGGTACTCCCCTTCCGGGGTTGGGGGATTTTCCCCCTCGAGAGGATTGGACTGGCCGGGAAAGAGGAACTCCCCGAACGGCCGGCCGATCGGGGGTTCGGCTAGCTTCAGGATTTCCTGCAGGGCCCGGTTGCAGTCGAGGATGGTCCCGTCTCGAGCGAGAGCCGCGGCTGCGACGGATTCGCAACGGCGAAAGCAGGACAGCAGGATTTCGCTGCTCATTTGAAGTTCACGTCCAGTTCGTACTGGAAATCGGGGCGGATGGAGCTTTTTCGGAGCCAGGCGACCAGCGTCGTGGATTCTCCCGGGGCAAGCGGCATGAGGGTCAGGATCGCCCGGTCAAGGGTCACCCCGTTGATTTCCCGGGAAAAGACGGCGATTTTGCCGTCAAAGGTTCGCCCGGAACCGTTCTTGAGGGAAACGTAAACCTGGACCTTGCCGTCCGGGCGGGTTTCCTTCATTTCGGAAAGGGTGATGGTCACTTTCCTCAGCTCTTCCAGGAACTCGGGTGAGGTTTTCCGCTCGTGGTCTCGCCGCTGCAGGTAGAACCACCCGCCTACGACCAGCGCAAGGACCAGGAGGATCAGGATCGAACAATCTCCCCGATGACGTCTTCTGTTCAAGGCGGCAGCCTCCCTTCCTGGGTTGGACCGGATGCGTTTATTCTATCACGGGTGATGCGGGAAAAATTCGCACGGAAAATAAAAAGAAACAGCGTTCTTCGGAAAATATTTCAATAATAGTTATCCTTTGTAAATCCTGCGATCCTGGGTTCGCTCCAGGAGGGCCAGCGTTTCCACGTGGCGAGTCTGGGGAAAGAAATCGTAGGGAACGATCGAGACCACGGAGAATCCCTCCGCTGTCAGTTTTTCCAGGTCCCTTGCCAGGGTCCAGGCACTGCAGGAAAGATAGGCGATCCGTGCCGGCCTGCAGGTCGCACTGAGCCAATCGGTGATTTCCGGCTCGAGGCCGCTCCTGGGCGGGTTGGCGTAGACCAGGCGGCATTCTTCCGGTATGCCGCGGATCCAGGCTTCCGCCTGTGGGATCCGCAGGGCGCAGCGGCCGCGGAGCAGTTCCGCACCGGGAGCGTTCAGGCGGGCACAGTCGAGGGCCGCCCCGGAAAGTTCGATCCCGAGTGCCCTGGCGCCCAGGGCCGTCCATCTCGCGAGCGTGGTCCCCCCTCCGCAGTAAAGGTCGATCACCGACTTCCCCGGCCCGGGCGAGAGGAAAGCCTCCGCTTCGTCCAGGGACCTGGCGTAGAGGGAGGGAATGAGCTGCTGGAATCCCTGGGGCCCGTAAAGCATGCCGAGGGAGTTCCTGGAAAGGGGGTTTCCCCAGAGGAGCCGCAGGGGGCCGGCTCCGAAGAGGTGCCTGCCGGCGCAGGGAAAAAGGTGGACCCACAGTCCCTCCAGGCCCGTTTTTGCCAGGGAAGCCTCTTTCCCGGCCAGCCAGGCGTCACCGGGGTCCTCCCGCGTTTTCAGGATCAGGGTGGCCTGGGCGCAAACCTGGGAGTAGATGGCCAGGGGAAACGCCCCGAAAGGGGGGAGAGCCTGGGAGAGCCAGGCCAGGGCGGCCCGTACCCGCTCGCCATGGACGGGGCAGTTTTCAAGCCCGACAAGGCGGTCTCGGACCTCCATGCCGAACCTCCAGCCCGATTGCGGTTCCCAACGGGCCTTCAGGGCCACCTTGTCCCGGTATCCCCAGCGCGACGAGGATGCGGGTGCTTCGATGCGGGCAACGGCGCTCGCCCAGGGAGCGAGGCGCTCCTCCACCCAGGCCTGTTTCCATGCGAGGCTGGAAGCTTCGTCCAGGCCGCGGTGACTGCAGCCCCGGCACTCTGCCGGGCACCCTTCCCGGTCGGGTTTCGGCACGGGCGATTCCTCCCTTCTCAAAAACGATGATACTGTAGTGGAGTGTAGTCAGACAAGACAATTCATGTTAAAGTAACTCAAGAGTCTGTCCTCCCTGCGAGGTGCCGGACCGTGGCCTTCTCTTTTCTTTTTCGCGGGTGTTCGCGCAATTGCCATGCATCACCCGCCCTGTTCCGTGAAAGGCTCCGGGGGAGCCTTTCCGGAAAGGGTCCTTTGTCCTGCCCGCCCCTCTTTCCCTTGTGCCTCCCCTTGCCGGCGGCCCTGCTTTTTGCCGCTCCGGCCCAGGCAGCACCGGCAGATCTTCCACCCGGTGGGCTCAGCCTGCCCGTGGTGGCGGTTCTCGTCCTCGCCGCGGCCGTGGGCGCCTTTTTTGCCGGAAGGCATACGGCTCCCGCAGGAAAGAAGGCGAACGCGGGAAGCCACGGTGGGGCTGCCCCCCCGGAAGCTGCCGTCCCGGATGCAGCGGGCCCTTCGAAAGAGGTTCCCAACCCTCCCGTGGAAAGGAAGGAGTTCCCCGCGGAAGGGGAAGACCTCCTCCTGGAGGCCCAGGAACTGGCCAGGATGGGGTTTTTCCGGGTCGACCTCGAGAGCGGCTCGATCGAGGCCTCGCCTTTCCTGAAAAAGCTTTTCGCCTTTGGTCCCGGCGAGGCGATGACGTTCCAGGATTACGAAAGCCGGATCCACCCCGACGACCGTGCCAGGGTGAGGGCTGCGCGGGAGCAGTCCCTCTCTGCCGGAGAAGACCTTTACGAGCTCCGCTACCGCATTTCACCCGGCGGACGAACCGTCCGCCACGTGTCCGCCCGGGTTCACGTGATCCGGGCCCCGGACGGCCGCCCCACCGGACTTTCCGGTGTCATCCAGGACCTCTCGGAACGGGAGGAAATGGAAAGCCGCCTTCGAGTCAGCCAGGAGCTGTTTCGCCAGTACATGGAAAACGCCCCGAGCGCCCTGATCATGGCCTCCGCGCAGGGACGAATCCAGGACGCAAGCCCCTCCGCTGAACGGCTTTTCCGTCTTTCCAGGGAACAGCTTCTCGAGATGACGCTCCTGGATCTTTTCCCGGCAAACTATGTCGACGAGGGGAGAAAGCGACTTCGCGAGCTCGCGGCCAGGGGCCACCTGAGCGTAGAGGTCCCCTTCCGCACGTCGACGGGGAAGGCCGGCTGGGGACGGTGGGATGCCGTGAGCCTGTCCCAGGGGGCTTACCTGGTCTTCCTGACGGACCTGACCCAGGAACACGAAGCCCAGGAGGCCCTGGTGCACAGCGAGGCAGCGTTCAAGAGGCTGGCGGAGAACCTCCCCACCCTGATTTTCCGGGTCGACGAGGACTTCCGGCTGGTATACCTCAATCCCAGCACGGAACGGTTCTTCGGCAAGACCTCGGACGAGCTGCAGTGCAAGACCCTGGAGGAATCGGGCCTGCCGCCTGCCTTTCTCAGGCAATGGACGGAACGGCTGAAGGACGTGTTCCGGACGGGGCAGGGAATGCGGTTCGAGGTGACCCTGGACACGGGAGCCTCGGTCCGCTACCTGCAAACCGCCCTGGTCCCCGAAAAGGCGGACCTCGGCATCGTCCGTTCCGTGCTGGCGGTTTCCACGGACATCACCGAGATCAAGAGGCAGGAAGCAAGAACCCAGCAGCAGAGGGACTTCCTGGATGCTCTCATCCGGAACGCCGGCGAAGGGATCGCCGTGTTCGATTCCACCGGCCGCTTTTTGGTCTTCAACCCCGCCATGGAGGCCATGACGGGGTGGAAGCTGGAAGAACTCCAGCCTCCGGCGATTTCCTATTCCTTTTCCCGGGCGGAAGGCGCCGAGGAGGCGGTCGCCGGTATCCTGAAGGCCCTCGAGGGGGTGGCATCGGAGGAAGAGCGCCTTCTCCCCTGCAGGGGGGACGTCCTGAAGACGGTCATGGTCTCTTCCAGCCCGCTCTCGGGAAACCCCGACTCCCTGACGCTCGTCCTCGTCCGGGACATCACCGAACAGAAACGGGCCACCGAGGCACTGGCACGGGAGCGCGCGTATCTTGACATGCTGTTCGAGAACGCCCCGGACGGCATGGTCGTGACGGACCGGTTCGGCCAGGTCCTTCGGCTGAACCGCCGGTTCTCCGAGATGTTCGGTTACGAGCGCCATGAAGCCCTGGGGCGGCAGATCGATTCCCTGGTGGCCCAGGGGCCCTACGGGCAGGAGGGAAAGACCCTGACGCGGCAAGTGGCCTCCGGCAGGGCGATCAGCGTCGAGACCGAGCGGATCCGCAAGGACGGAACGCCGTTCCCTTGCCGGGCGATCGGGATTCCCATCCGTCTCGAGGGAGGCGATGTCCACCTCTATATCCTCTACCACGACCTGACCGAGATCCGCCAGAGGGAGGCGGAACTAAGGCTGGCAAACGAGGTCGTGAAAAGCAGCCCGGTCATCCTTTTCCGGTGGGGGAACGGACCGGGGTCCCCCATCGAATACGTTTCCGAGAACGTCCGCCTGTGGGGGTACGAACCGGAGGAACTGGCGTCAGGCCGGAAGCTCTACGCGGACCTGATCGACCCGGAAGACCGGGAGAAGACCCTGCAGGAGGTTCGGGACTTCGTGGGCGAGGGCCGGGACGAGTTCCACCAGGAATACAGGGTCGTGAAGAAAAACGGGGAAAAGATCTGGGTCAACGACCAGACCCGGGTGGTCCGGGCTGCGGACGGGGCCATCGCCTTTTTCCAGGGGGTCGTCCTGGACGTCACCGAAAAGAAGCGGTTCGAGCTCCTCCTGGAGGAGAACTACCGGACGATGCGGCGTGCCTGGGACGAAACGATCGAGGTCCTTTCCACCACGGTCGAAATGAGGGATCCGTACACGGCGGGGCACCAGCGCCGCGTTGCCAGGCTGGCGGGGGCCATCGCCCGGAAGCTCGGGATCCAGGAGCAAGCCCTTTTTGCCGTGGAAAGGGCGTCGCTCCTTCACGACATCGGCAAGATCGAGGTTCCGGCGGAGATCCTGAGCAAACCCGGCAGTTTGTCGGCGATCGAGATGGGGATCGTGAAGCAGCACGTGGAAGCCGGATGGAAGATCCTGAAGAACATCGCCCTTCCCTGGCCGCTGGCGGAGATCGTCTACCAGCACCACGAGTTCCTCGACGGGAGCGGGTATCCGAGGGGCCTGAAAGATGGCGAAATCTGCATCGAGGCCCGGATCATCACCGTGGCGGACATCGTGGAAGCCATGGCTTCCCACCGTCCCTTCCGGCCTTCAAGGGGGCTGGAGGCCGCCCTGGCGGAAATCGAGCGGCAGAAAGGCATCACGCTGGACGAGAAGGTGGTGGACGCCTGCCTGGAGCTATTCCTGCGGGAAGGGTTCACCCTGGAAAAACTGTAGGCTTTCCCTTCCCCGTTTCAAGGAGGTGATGTCATGGAGCAGCTGCGGATTCACAGCCTGGAAGACTACGAACCCTATATCGGCGCGGAATCGGTCGAGCGGATACGCCGAAAGGCAGCCTCCCTCCGGGATTTTCACGTGGTCCACATCAATTCCACCTATTACGGAGGAGGAGTGGCGGAGCTTTTGGGATCCCTTTCCCTCCTGATGAACCAGCTGGGGCTCAGGGCCGGGTGGCGCATCATCCAGGGATCGCCCGACTTCTTCAGCATCACGAAAAAAATGCACAACGCCCTCCAGGGGGGGGCCATCAACCTTTCGGAGATGAAGAAGGCCATCTACGAGCACGTGGTTCGCGAAAACGCCCTGAGGAACCATCTCGACCAGGACATGGTCATCGTTCACGATCCCCAGCCGTTGCCGCTCATCACCCACTACAAGAAACGATGTCCCTGGGTCTGGACCTGCCATGTCGATCTTTCCGCGCCCAACCCGGAACTCTGGTCCTACCTTACGCCCTTTATCGAGCGATACGATGCGGTGATCCTGAGCCTGAAGGAATACGAGAAAAAATTGAGGGTCCCGCAGGTCTTTTTTATGCCGGCCATCGACCCCTTTTCGCTCAAGAACCGGGAAATGGAGGAATCGGAAATCGACGAGAGGCTGGCCCATTACGGCATTCCCGTCGATCGTCCCCTCGTGGTCCAGGTTTCCCGGTTCGACCCCTGGAAGGATCCCGCTGGCGTGATCGAAGCCTTCAAGATGGCCCGCAAAGAAGTGGATGCCACCCTGGTGCTCCTGGGCAACCTGGCAACGGACGACCCGGAGGGGGAAGAGATCTACCGCGACCTGCTTGCCTTGAGGGAGGAACGCATCCTGATCCTGGCCAAGGAGGATTCGGGGCTCGTGAACGCCCTGCAGCGAAAGGCCGCCGTGGTTTTGCAAAAGTCCATTCGGGAGGGGTTCGGGCTGACGGTTGCCGAGGCGATGTGGAAGGGAACGCCCGTCATCGGGGGAAATGTCGGGGGGATCCGTCACCAGATCGTCGACGGAACAACCGGGTTTCTCGTTTCTTCGGTCAAGGAAGCGGCGGAGAGGATCGTCACCCTGCTCAAAAACGAGAAATTGAGAAGGGAAATGGGAGCCCGGGCCAGGGAGGTCGTCAGGGAACGTTTCCTGATGACCCGCTACCTGGAGCAGTACCTGGACCTCTTCAACTCCTTCGAGACGATCTATCGACTGAACCCGGCCGTTTTTGCAGCAACCGGGGAAGCCGGTCGGAAGGGGTAGCCTCTAAATGGAGATCAGGCCCGTGGCCCTGTTTTTTTCACTTTTCCTGTTCTGGGTCCTGGCGGCGGGGCGGCTCGAGTGGCCTGCATCGATCCTGGGGCTTCTCTTTTCCTGGATCGTCCTGAAGATGACCTGGCGGGGGTTTTTTGCGGCCGCATTGCCGCACAGGCCTGTTTTGCCGAAGCGCAAACCGGTTGAAAAACTGGTTTCGGCCCTGGGATACGTTCCCGTGTTCTTTGCGGACCTTTTCAAGGCGACAGCCCAGGTGGCCCTCATCTCCCTCAGCCCCCGGATCGACATCCGGCCCGGCATCGTGAGGATCGAATCGAAGCTCAAGTCCAAGACGGCACTCGTGGTCCTGGCGAACAACATCACGATCACCCCGGGGACCCTGACCGTCGACGCGGAAATGTCCCGGCACGACCTGTTCGTTCACTGCCTTGACCTGCGGTCGACGGATGAATGCCGCGTATGCAGGGAAATCCAGCGGATCGAGGAGAGACTGGGGGGCTTTCTCGAATGATCTCCTGGATCCTCTGGTCGCTTCTCGGCTGCGCGGTTCTCGGGTTCTGGAGAGTGGTCGCGGGGCCGACCGTTCCGGACCGCATTGTCGCTGCCGATGCCACCGCCATCATCCTGACGGCGGTGCTGGTGGTCCTCAGCCGTGTCTACGACAACGGCGTCTTCCTGGATGTCGCCCTCGCCTTCGCGGTTCTCGGTTTCGCGGATGTCCTGATCATGGCCAAGTATTTCGAGCACGGGGAACTTCACAAATGATGGGCCGTGCCGTCTTTGCCCTGGGGTATGTTTTCATGGTCGTGGGCGTGTTTTTTTCGTTTGCCTCGGCCGTAGGCCTCCTTCGCTTCCCGGACGTCTACACCCGGCTTCACGCGGGAACGAAGGCCCTGACCGGGGGGGCCTTTTTCGTCCTGGCAGGGGTGGCCCTCCAATCGTCTTCCTGGCAGGCGACCGTGAAGATCCTCCTGATCGCGGGCTTCTTCCTGGCCACGAACCCCGTCGCAACGCACGCCATTGCCCGGGCATGCTACCGGCATGGCATCCGGCCGGAAAAGATCTTCGTGGACGACTACGCGAAAGCCCTGAAGAGGGGGATGCGCCGTTGAGCTTGCCCTTCATGGTCTTCCTGCTGCTGTTTACGGTCCTGACCGCCATCGCCGCCGCGGAACTCGAAGATATCCTGAGTTCCGTCATTTCCCTGTCGGTGTTCGGGGTTCTCGTCGCCATCGCCTTCTCCGTCCTGCAGGCTCCGGACGTCGCTCTCACCCAGGCGGTCATCAATTCCGGACTGGTCACATCCCTGTTTCTCGTCGCCTATAGCCAGACGCGAAAGGAATTCCGTCCCGGAGGGGAAGACGCCGCCGGCAGGGACGGGAACCGCCATGCATTGGTCCGGCCTTTGGCACTCCTGTTTTGCATTGCCCTCGGGGTGTTCCTTTGGAAAGGGCTCGTTTCCCTCGGGGTCCCCGTTTCCGTCTCGGGTCCTGCCGCCCATTACCTGGAGGCATCCGCACGGGAAACGGGAGCCGCGAACGTGGTCGCGGCGATCCTTTTCGACTACCGGGGATTCGATACCCTTGGAGAGGCGACGGTCATCTACGCCACGGTCTGCGGGATCGCGCTCCTCTTTTCGAAGAGGAAAGCGCGTCGCTCCGCCAGGGGGCTTTCGTTCATCGCGCGGCGCGGCATGGCTCTCGTCGTTCCGTTCATCCTGCTTTACGGGGGGAGCATCGTCGCGTTCGGGCATCTCACTCCCGGGGGAGGCTTCCAGGGAGGTGCGATTTTCGCGACGGCGACGATCCTCTTCTGCATCGTGTACGGGTCGGATTTCGAGGCGGCCCGGATCAGTCCCAAGGTCAAGGAGTTCATGGAATCGGCGGGTGCCCTTCTTTTCGTCCTCGTGGGCCTCGTGGGCCTTTTGGCGGGTGCGGGGTTCCTCGCGAACGGGGCGGCCGGTTTCCCGACGGGCACCGTGGGACGGTTCCTGAGCGGCGGGACGATCCCGATCCTGAACGTCGCCGTGGCGCTGAAGGTCGGAGCTGGGCTCTCCACGATCTTCTACAGCATGATCAAGGTTCTCGAGGCCGAAGAACCAAACTGGGAAAAGGAGAGGAAACTGCCATGACCGGAGCGGCGTTCGGAGCTTCCATCGTCCTTTTCTGTCTCGGTTTCTACACGGTCATCGTCAAGCGCAACCTCTTCAAGACGATCATCGGGCTTAGCCTGATGGAAGCCGCGGTCCTCCTCTTTGTCGTGACGTCGGGCTTTATCCCCGGCGGCGTTCCGCCAATCCTCCCGGCAGCCGGGCGGCCCGTCAATCCGCTGCCCCACGCCTTCACGCTCACCGCCATCGTCATCGGCGCGAGCGACATCGCCCTGGCCTTTGCCTTCGTCATCAAGCTTCACCGCTTCTTCGGATCGGTGGACATCGACCGGATAAGGGGCTTGAGGGGATGATTTCCCTGTCGGCGGGCGGGTTGCTTTTTCCCTCGATTCTCGTGCCGCTCTCCGGCGCGTTCGTCCTGCCCCTCGTGGCGATTTTCCGGAAAAGGGGCGTCCTCGCCGCCGCGGTGTTCTTCGGGGTGGCCAGCGCGGCGGCTGCCCTGCTTGCAGCCCTGGCAGGCTGGGACGGGCCGGTCGCCGCAGTGGCGGGGGGATGGCGCTACGACCTCGGCATCGTCCTCGCGGCAGACCGTTTGAGTGCCGTTTTCCTCCTGGTCAGCGCCGTGGGGGGATCCATTGCCCTCGCTTCTTCCATGGAGAAATTCCGGGGAGGCCCCTGGCGCTTTTATGTCCTCCACTTCCTCCTGGTGGCCTCCATGAACGGCATCATCCTCGCGGGGGACATCTTCAACCTCTTCGTCTTCTACGAGATTTTTTCCGTCGCGGCGTATGTCCTGGTGGCCTTCTCCATGACCCGGGATGCACTGGAGGCGGGCTTGAAATACCTCGTTTTCGGAACCGTGGCCGCCCTATTCATGCTTTTGGGGATCGCCTACGCTTTCATCGGTACCGGTTCGCTGAACCTGGCCGTCCTTTCCGGGCAGGTGAAGCTGGTTCCCGCTGCAGCCCTGACCGTCATTTCCGCCTGCTTCGTCCTTGCCCTGTCCACGAAGATGGGAGCCTTCCCGACTCACTTCTGGCTCCCGGACGCACACTCCTCCGCCCAGACCGCCGTGAGCGCCCTGCTTTCGGGAGTCCTCGTGAAGATTTCCGTGTATGCCCTGATTCGGGTTTCCGTCCTCCTTTTTCTCGAGGCACGCCCTGTCGTGTTCCAGGCGATCCTGGTCATCGGAACCCTTTCCGTTTTGGCCGGTCACCTGATGGCCATGCAGCAGGAAGACATCAAGCGTCTCCTGGCGTATTCCACCGTGGCCCAGGTCGGCTACATCCTCGTCGGCATCGGTTGCGCCGAGGCCCTTGGCCTGACGGCCGCCCTCTATCATGCCCTCAACCACACGGTCCTGAAGATGGGTCTGTTCCTCGCCGCCGGGATCCTGGCGGAAGCGGCCCAGTCACGCAGGATCCCGGAAATGACGGGGCTTTTCGCTTCAAGGCCGTTTTCCACGGCAGCCTTTGCGGCCCTTGCGGCCGGGATCGTGGGCATCCCGCCGTTCAACGGCTTCATGAGCAAGTGGTTTCTCCTCGTAGCGGTCCTGCGGGGCGGCCACTTCCTGCCGGCACTGGCGATCACCGCGGGTACCGTGATCTCGGCGACCTATTACCTGCGAATCCTCAGGACATTTTTCTCCGGAAAACGAGCCTTTCACACCCACCGGGAGACCCCCGTTTCGGCGGGGATCGTGGTGGGGCTGGCGGTTACCTGCCTCGCGATGGGCTTTTTGCCCTTCCTCCAGCCTCTCTGGGATGCGCTCTCCTCGGCCGGGGTCCAGGCCCTGGACGTGGCCGGGTATGTCCGGGCGGTGACGGGACCTTGACTGCAGGTGCCCTTTCCCTGGGTTTTTCGGGCGTCGTCCTTTCCCTTCTCGTACCGGTCCTGGTTTATGGAGAGGGGTATTTTGCCGGTTCGCCGGGAACGCTCAAGCGATTCCGGATCCTTTCGACGGCGGCTGCCCTCGCTGCCGCGGCAGCCTTCTTTTCCGTGGACTGGCGGATGTTTGTCGTCTTCCTGGAAGCATCCGTACTGGCCCTCACCGGGCTCGTCAGCCTGAAGGACGGGAAGGCGGCGCTCCTGTTCCTGGTCATCCAGCTTTCCGGAGCGGCCCTGGTCCTCCTGGGCGCGGCCGGGGCTTCCGATTTGGCGGATCCCCCGCTTTTGGGCCCGGTCCCCGAACCGTGGGGGCTTTTCGTGGTCCTGGGACTGGGGCTGAAAGTCGCCTTCCCGCCGTTCCACTTCTGGTTGCCGGAGGTGCAGGGCAGGGTCCATGCGCCGGTCGCGGCGCTCCTGACCGCCATTTCGGAAACAACGGCGATTTACGGCCTCCTGCAGGCGGCTTCCCCCGGGCAGGTACGGCTCATGGTGACGATGGGGGCAACCATGGCCCTGGTGGGAAGCACCTGGGCCTTTTTCTGCCGGGACCTGAAGCGCCTGCTGGCTTATTCCACGGTCGGGCAGGCCGGTCTTTTCGTTGCCACTGCCGCAGCCGGATTCCAGGCTGCCGGGGTTCCGCTTCTGTTCCTTGCGGCTGCCCACGGGCAGTACAAGGTCCTCTTGTTTCTCGGGGCCGGTGAAACGGAAATGTTTCCCGGTTCCGCCATCCCCCGGGAAAAGGTCGGGAAGGAGGGGGACGGCAGGCTCCCGTTTTTTGCCCTGGCGGCAGCGGTCCTGTCTTTCGCTGCGGTACCCGGCTTGCCTTCCTGGACAGGGAAGGCCCTTTCCCAAAACGCCTTGCCCCAACTGGCGAGGGGATGGTTTTCCGTTTGCCTCGCGTTCTCCTCGATCCTCTCGGTGGCTACCGCGGGCCGCATCCTGGAGCTTTTCGGCAAAACCGGGCGGAAGAAAACCGGGGAACCGGAGAGGTCATGCCTGCCGGGCAGAAAGCTTCCCAGGCTCTTGGGAACCTGGCTCCTTGTCGCCGAGCTCCTGGTCCTGGGCCTGGTTCCAAGGCTCGGGAAGGGCTTCGCGATGCCTTTTCCCGAACTGGGAGACTGGACCAGATTTTGCCTTACCCTCGTGGCGGGAGGGCTTTTTTTCTTCCTTTTCAGGCGGTTCAGGGCGGGCTCGACCGAAGGCCTCCCCGACCTCCACCTGCTCCTTCCCCCCTTGGGCCTTGCCGCACGGGGTCTCGGGGAAAAGTTCAGGATGTGCCACTCCGGTGATCTATCCCTGTACATGGCCTTCCTGGCGATGGCCCTTGCCGGCCTCCTCGCGGCCCTGTAGGGAAGGAAGGGGGGACCCGCCTTGACCTTCTCGATTCCCGGCACCCTCGGCATGGGCTTTGCCCCGGACGCCCTCTCCTGGTTGATGGTTGCCCTGGCCTGGTTCATGGCCTTGTCGGCGGCCCTTTACAGCTGGGGATACCCGCATGGGGAAACCCCGCTCCAAAGGGGAACCTATGGAGCCGCCCTGGTGGCTTTCCCGTTGGCGGCTTCTGCTGCCGTCATGGCCGGGGACTGGCTGACCTTTACCTTTTTCGTCGAGCTGAGCACGCTTTCGCTCTTTTTCCTGGTTGCGACGAAAGACCGCAAGACGGCAGCCATGTATCTCGTCGTCCAGCTCACGGGGGCAGCTTTCCTGCTGGTCGGGACGGCAGCTGCCCTGGCTTCCTCCGGGACCCTCGCCATAGGGCCGGTGGCGGCGGAAGCCAGGCCCTTTTTCCTGGTCGGCCTGGGGGTGAAAGGCGCGCTCGTCGGTTTTCACTTCTGGCTCCCCGAAGCCCACAGCCGCGCCCCTTCACCCGTTAGCGCCCTGCTTTCGGGTTACGCGGTCAAGCTCGGGATGTTCGGACTCGCCCGCCTGAGTGCCGGGCCGGATCCGGTCCTGGTGTTTATCGGGGGGACGATGGCGCTTTACGGAGTGGGCCAGGCCCTGTTCCAGCACGACGCGAAACGCCTGCTGGCTTACCACACCTTGAGCCAGCTCGGGTACGTCACGGCGGCGATCGGGGCGGGAAGTCCCCTGGGCATCGCGGCTGCCTTTTCCCACGCGGTGGCCCATGCGCTTTTCAAGGGACTCCTCTTTTTGACGGTCGGATCCCTGGAGAGGACCTACGGCACCCGGGACCTTCGCCATCTCGGGAGAGCCGCCCGGGATGTTCCTTCCGTCTTCGTTTTTTTTCTCGTCGGAGCCCTGGCCATTTCCGGGGTTCCGGGAACGAGCGGCTATGCCTCCAAAGTCATGGTGAAGGCTTCCCTGGCAGGAGTTCCCTTCGCCTCCCTGCCGGGGATGGCCTTGGCCCTGGCCGGGATCGGAACCGTCGTTTCCTTCTGCAAGCTCGGTGTGTTCGGCTTTTTCAGAACGGTTGGGGGTTGCATTTCCCCCCTTCCCGAAGAATCCGCGGGGAATCCTTCCCATCGCCGGCGAAACCTGGCAATGGCCTTCCCCGCGGCCGGTACGCTGATCCTGGGAATTTTTCCCTTCCTTGTCTGCAACAGCCTGGGGAATTCGTTCGAAGGCCTTTACCAGCCAGGGAACCTCCTTTCATCCTTTTTTTCGGTACTTGCGGGAGTCGGCATTTTTGCAGCCTCCAGGGAGTTTTTATCACCGAAGGCCAAGGACGTTCCCGACGTGGACCATCTCGTCCGCTGGACGGCCATGGCGGGCCGAAAGGGACTGGCTGCCCTGAGACGCTTTCACTCCGGCAGCCTGCGGATCTATGTCCTGGAAATGCTCGCCGTCGTAGTGGCGCTTTTCTGGTTCCTGCAATGAACAGGCGACTCTTTTAAAATCAGGCAAGTTATTGGAAACATGCGACAATGTAGAAAGATAAAAGACGGGCTTGACAAACTTCCTGAAGCCCTTTATCATTCCCCGCAATAAAGATTAACCCGGTGGCAAGAGCCGGAAACCGGCATCCTGGAAACAAGGAGGGGAATTCCGTGAAGACAAGTAGCCGTTTCAGCCTGCAGCTCGTCCTGGTACTGGCGCTGATTATCGGACACGGGTTCCCTCCTGGGGCAGCCGGTGCCTAAGCGCCGCGCATAAGCCGACCAGGCCGGGACCCGCAAGAAAAAGGCGGGTCCCGGCCTTTTTTATACGCGGCAGCGCTTCAGGAATTCGAATGTCGGAAAAGGCCTAGAGACAGAGAGAGACTGCTTCAGGGAGGTGTCGATGTGATGAGAAGGACGTTGAGCGTGATTTCCGAGGACAACCCGGGTGTTTTGACCCGGCTGGCAGGGCTGATCTACCGGAGGGGATACAACGTGGAGAGCCTTAGCGTCGGGCGGACCGACGTCCCGGGTTTCTCCCGCTTTACCGTGGTGGTGAACGGGGACGACGGGGTGATCGACCAGGTCGTGAAGCAGCTGGAAAAGCTGATCGAGGTCGTTTCCGTCCGCCGCCTGGCGCCGGGGAAATCCGTCGAAAGGTGGCTTCTCCTGATGAAGGTCAAGGCCCCGATCCACATGCGTCACCAGGTCCTGCAGACCGCGGAGATTTTCCGCTGCCGCGTCGTGGACGTCGGAGCCGAGGCGGTCGTCCTGGAATTGACCGGAGACAAGGGAAAGGTCGAGGCCTGCGTGGAGGCTCTTCGCCCCTACGGGATCCTCGAAATGACTTCCAGCGGCTCCGTCGCGATGGAGCGGGCCGGTTTTGCCGAGGCACAGGAGGATCGAGAGGAACGGGCGTATTCGTCCGCGGGACATTTTTCTTCCGTGGCGTTCACATTCTGATCCGATACGAAGGGAGAGGTTTGGAAATGGCGAAGGTGTACTACGAGAAGGATGCGAAACCCGAAGTCCTGAAGAACCGAAAGGTGGCCGTCCTGGGATACGGCAGCCAGGGGCATGCCCACGCCCAGAACCTGAGGGAAAGCGGCGTGTCGGTGGTCGTCGGCCTCCATGCCGGGAGCCGGTCGAAGGCGGTTGCAGAAAAAGACGGCTTTATCGTGAAAAGCGTTCCGGAAGCGGTGGCGGAGGCCGACATCGTCATGTTCCTGATGCCGGACACCGTGCAGGCAAAAGTCTTCGAATCCGAGGTCCGGCCCGCGCTGAAACCGGGGACGACCCTTGGTTTTTCCCACGGTTTCACGATCCATTACGGCCAGATCGTGCCGCCGAAAACGGCGGACGTCTTCATGGTCGCCCCCAAGAGCCCTGGGCACCTGGTCCGCCGCATGTATACCGAGGGGAAGGGCGTGCCGGGCCTGCTGGCGGTCTACCAGGACGCCACGGGGATGGCGCATGACGTCGGGTTGGCCTACGCGGCAGCCATCGGCTGCGCGAGGGCGGGGGTCATCGAGACGACCTTTGCCGAGGAGACGGAAACCGACCTCTTCGGCGAACAGGCCGTCCTCTGCGGCGGGGTTACCGAGCTCGTCAAGGCGGGCTTCGACACGCTGGTCGAGGCGGGCTACCAGCCCGAGATCGCCTACTTCGAGTGCCTCAACGAGCTCAAGCTGATCGTGGACATGATGTTCGAGGGCGGATTGGCCTGGATGCGCTACTCCGTCAGCGACACCGCCAAATACGGCGACTGCGTGGCGGGCCCCAGGGTCGTGGACGCCCACACCCGCGAAACCATGAAGGATCTCCTCAGGGCGGTACAGGACGGCACCTTCGCGAAGGACTGGATCCTGGAGAACCAGTGCGGCAGGCCGCGCATGAGGGCGTGGCAGGCCAGGGAAAGTTGCCATCTCATCGAGAAGGTTGGGGCTGAGCTTCGGGACATGATGCCCTGGCTCGAGGCCAAGAGACCGCCGGAAGCCTAGGGGGAAACCGGAATGGCCGAAGACTGGGTACGAATTTTCGACACGACCCTCCGGGACGGCGAGCAGTCCGCGGGGGTCAACCTGAACACGGCGGAAAAGATCCAGATCGCGCACCAGCTGGCGAAGCTGCGGGTGGACGTCATCGAGGCGGGCTTCCCTGCCGCTTCGCCCGGGGACATGGAGGCGGTTTCGACGATCGCCCGGGAGGTGCGCGGGCCCATCATCGCCGGGCTGGCCCGAACCCGGCCCGGCGACATCGAGGCGGCGGCCGAGGCCGTAAGGCACGCGGAGAAACCGAGGATCCACACCTTCATCGCCACAAGCCCGATCCACATGGAACACAAGCTGAAAATGACGCCGGAGCAGGTCCTGGAAGAGGTCCGAAGGGCAGTCACCCAGGCGCGGTCTTTCGTTTCGGACGTGGAGTTCTCTGCCGAGGACGCGAGCCGGAGCGAGATCGAGTTCCTGGTGAAGGTCTATTCACTTGCGATCGAGTGCGGGGCCACGACGTTGAACATCCCCGACACGGTGGGGTATGCGGCTCCTGACGAGTTCGGGGGGTTCGTGAAGGCGATCCTCGACGGGGTGAAGGCTCCCCCCGAGGTCGTCTGGTCGGTGCATTGCCACAACGACCTGGGGCTTGCGGTGGCGAACTCCCTGGAGGCCGTCAGGGCGGGAGTGAGGCAGGTCGAGTGCACGATCAACGGGCTGGGCGAAAGGGCGGGCAACGCCTCCATGGAAGAGGTCGTCATGGCCCTGCGTACCCGGCCGGACCGGTACGGAGTGGTTTCCCGCCTGGAAACGGGCCGGCTTTACTCCACGAGCAAGCTCGTGTCTCGCCTGACGGGCGTTCTGGTTCCGCCGAACAAGGCCATCGTGGGTGAGAACGCTTTCGCCCACGAGGCCGGAATCCACCAGCACGGGATCCTCTGCAACCGGGCCACCTACGAGATCATGAAACCCGAAGATGTCGGGGCACCCGGAACGGCACTGGTCCTGGGGAAGCACTCCGGCCGCCACGCCTTCCTGAAGCGGCTGGAATCCCTGGGCTTCGAGCTGGATGATTCCCAGAAGGAAAAAGCCTTCCTGCTTTTCAAGGAACTGTGTGACCGGAAAAAGACGGTCTCGGACGGGGACATCGAGGCCCTCGTCGTGGACGAAGTCCTAGTGGTTGTCCCGGAGCGCCGCTTCGAGCTGAAGGACTATTCCGTCCAGGTCGCGGGGCGGGGACGCGCGACCGCTTCCATCACCCTTCGCGACGGGACGGAAGAAGTCACCGACGCGGCGGCTGGGAACGGGCCGGTTGACGCTGCCTACAGCGCGATCCGGCGCCTCGTCGGGATTTCCCCGGAGTTGACCAGTTACCGGATCCAGGCGACGAGCGAGCGTTCCGACGCCATGGGAGAGGCCGTCATCACGCTGCGGCTGAACGGCCTGAAGGCCCAGGGGCGCGGGGCCAGCACCGACGTCATCGAGTCGAGCATCAAGGCCTACGTCAACGCGGTGAACCGGCTTTACGCCCTCGCGGCGGCAAAGGGGGAAACGCTCAATGGCGAGAACGCTGGCTGAAGCCCTCATCGCCGCCCACACGACGGATCCCGTGGAACCCGGGGCCATCTGCCGGGTCCGTGTCGATTTCGCCTTCGCCAACGACATCACGGGAGCCCCGGCGATCGCGGAGTTCGCGCGCATGGGAGCGGAAACGGTGTTCGATCCGGCCCGGTGCGCCATCGTACCGGACCATTTCACCCCAAACAAGGACATTGCCTCGGCCCGGCAGGTCCAGGCCGCACGGGAGTTCGCCCGCAAACAGGGGATGCTGTTCTGGGAAGTGGGACGGGCTGGCGTCGAACACGCCTTCCTGCCGGAGAAAGGCCTGATCCTACCGGGCGAGGTGATCCTGGGGGCGGACAGCCACACCTGCACGGGCGGAGCCCTGGGAGCCTTTGCGACGGGAGTCGGGTCCACCGACCTCGCCGCGGCCTGGGCCCTGGGGGAAACGTGGTTCCGCGTTCCCGAAACGATCCGTGTCGTGGTGGAGGGAAAAACCTCCCCCTGGGTGACCGGAAAGGACCTGGTCCTCTCCCTGATCGGCAGGATCGGGGTGGAAGGGGCGCGGTACGCCGCCCTGCAGTTCGAAGGGCCTGCGATCGAAGCCCTTCCCATGGATGACCGTTTCACCGTGGCGAACATGGCCGTCGAGGCGGGTGCAAAGGTCGGTCTTTTCATCCCGGACGACAGGACCCTGGGTTACGCGAACAAGCGTGCCGCACGGCTCTTCGAACCGGTTTTCCCGGACCCGGGCGCGAACTACGCGCAAACGGTGCGGATGGACGCTTCCCGTCTGGAACCGGTGGTCGCCCTTCCCCACCTGCCTTCGAACGTGAAGCCTGCGGCCGAGTGCGCCCATCTCGACCTGGACCAGGTCTTCATCGGAAGCTGTACCAACGGCCGGCTCAGGGACCTCGAGCTGGCGGCGGCCGTCCTGAAAGGGCGGAAAGTCCACGAGAGGGTGAGGCTGGTCGTGATCCCCGCCACGGCGGAGGTTTTCGCCGAAGCCTTGAAGCGCGGGTTCATCGAGACGTTCCTCGAAGCCGGTGCGGCGATCAGCACGGCGACCTGCGGTCCCTGCCTCGGGGGTCATTACGGAATCCTGGCCCCGGGGGAACGTTGCCTTTCCACCAGCAACCGGAACTTCGTCGGGCGGATGGGGCACACGGGAAGCGAAGTGCTCCTTTCGAGTCCCCTCGTGGCGGCTGCTTCCGCAGTGGCGGGACGGGTGGCGGATCCCAGGGAGTTCCTCGGCCTGGACGAAGTCCCGAAAGGAGGGGAAGAGGAATGACCGACCGGTTTTCGGGAAAAGCCTGGGTTTACGGGGACAACGTGGACACGGACGTCATCATCCCGGCCCGCTACCTTTCCACCAGCGACCCGGCCGAACTGGCCCCGCACTGCCTGGAAGACCTGGATCCCGGATTCATGGAGCGGATGGTCCCGGGCGACATCCTTGTCGCCGGAAGCAACTTCGGCTGCGGGTCGAGCCGGGAGCACGCCCCGCTGGCCATCAAGGGAGCCGGGGTTTCCTGCGTGATCGCGGCTTCCTTTGCCCGGATCTTTTTCCGGAACGCCCTGAACATCGGCCTGCCGATCCTGGAATGCCCGGATGCCGTTAAGGGAATCCGTTCCGGCCAGCGGATCGAAGTCAACCTGGCAGAAGGGCGGATCCTGAACCTGGACACCGGAGAGGTCTTTTCCGCCAAACCCTTTCCCCCGTTCCTGAGGGAGCTGGTGGCCCGCGGAGGGCTTGTCCCGACCGTGAAGGCCCGCCTGGAAGAGAAAAGGAGGAGCGCACGTTGAGCGAAAGGAACATTCGGATCGCCGTCATCCCCGGTGACGGGATCGGCATCGAAGTCACCGCCGAGGCGAAGAAGGTCGTTTCCGCGGCCGGAAAGATCTTCGGCTTTCGGGCCGACTGGGCCGATTATCCCTTCGGGGCAAACCATTACCTCGCAACGGGAGAAGTTCTCCCGGAATCCTTCCTGGAAGAGGCGAAAGGGTTCGATGCCCTCCTGCTGGGGGCGATCGGGGATCCCCGCGTGAAGCCGGGGATCCTCGAAAGAGGGATCCTGCTGACCCTGCGCTTCGCCTTTGACCAGTTCGTGAACCTCCGTCCCGCGAAAGCCTTCCCGAAGGTGCCGCTGCCGGTGGACACCTCCGGGAAACGGTTCGATACCGTTGTCGTGAGGGAGAACACCGAAGATTTCTACATGGGGATCGGTGGAGTCGCGAATGACGGCAACGTCGCCTTCCCTCTTTCCTGCGGACGCGCCACCTACACCCTGGCCGGGTCGGTTTCGGCAGCGACGGACCCCCCCGTCCCGATGGCCGTTCAGCTGGGCATCGCCACGAAGCCCGGGGTAGAGAGGATCGCCCGCTACGCAGCGGAGACGGCCAGGAAACGCGGGGAAAACCGGGTGACCCTCGTGACGAAATCCAACGCCCTCCCCCAGATCTACGGTTTCTGGGAAGAAACCGCGGCGGCTCTTTTCTCCGCGGAGTATCCCGACCTGACCCTGGAAAAGGCCAACGTGGATGCCCTGTGCTACCACCTGGTTCGAAAGCCCGCGTCCTACGGGGTCCTCCTTTGCCCGAACATGTTCGGGGATATCGTCAGCGACCTGCTGGCAGGGCTTTCGGGAGGGCTCGGGATGGCGGCGGGTGCCGATATCGGGACAGGCCTTTCCATGTTCGAACCGGTGCACGGATCGGCTCCGGACATCGCCGGCCAGGGGAAGGCCAACCCACTGGCGGCCATCCTGACGGCTGCCCTGATGCTGGACCACCTGGGGGAGACGGAAGCGGCGGCGGCCGTCGAAAGGGCGGTGGAAAACTTCCTGGCTGACTCGAAACCGGAGGAACTGCCCATCGAACTCGGGGGGCGGGCTTCCACCGAAGAAGTCGGCCTTGGCGTGATCCGAACTCTCGGGGGAGAGAGGGGGTAAGGCCATGGAGACCCTTTCCGGCTCCGAAATGGTGATCCGGGCCCTCCAGGCCGAAGGGGTCGAGGTGGTCTTCGGTCTACCGGGCGGGACGGTCATTCCCCTATACGATGCCATTCACGATACGAAAAAACCCTTCCACGTGCTGGTTCGCCACGAGCAGGCGGCCGCTCACGCGGCCGACGGATATGCCCGGGCGTCAGGCCGACCGGGAGTTTGCCTCGCGACCTCGGGACCCGGAGCCACGAACCTCGTGACCGGGCTGGCGACCGCCTGGGCGGATTCGGTGCCGGTCGTGGCGATTACCGGGCAGGCCGCGACCGCCGTGATCGGGACAGACGCCTTCCAGGAAGCCGACATGATCGGCATGACCCTGCCCATCCTGAAGCACAGCTTCCCGGTGCGCGAGGTGGAACGGCTTCCTTTCGCGATGAAAGGGGCCTTCACCATCGCGGCCACGCGCCGCCCGGGGCCCGTCCTCGTGGATGTCCCGGTCGACATCCAGAAGGCCCGGGGCCCTTTTGCCTACCCGGAACGGGTCTTCTTCCCCGGCTACCGGCCCGAGGTGCCGGAGCGCCTCGAAGACCTGCCGGAGGCCATCGAGGCCCTGAAGGCGGCCGAAAGGCCCCTTCTCCTGGCCGGAGGAGGGGCCAACGATCCAGGAGTCTCCCGTTTCCTGCTGGAAATGGCGGAGGCCCACGGCATTCCCGTCGCCGTTTCCCTCAGGGGCAAGGGGGCCTTTCCCGAAAACCACCCCCTTTTCCTGGGCCTTTGCGGGATGCACGGCACCCTTGCCGCGAACCGCGCGGCCCAGGAGGCGGACTTCATCCTGGCGTTGGGAACGCGCTTCAGCGAAAGGACGACGGGACGTGCAGACCGGTTTGCTCCCGGGGCAAAAGTCCTCCACGTGGATATCGACCCGGCAGAAATCGGCAAGAACGTGCCCTCCCGGTGGTCTTTGGTCGGATCGGTGGCAACGGTGCTGCAGAAGATCATCGAGACACTCGGCGAATGGAAGAAAGGTTCGGATTTTTGGGGAGAAACGGTTTCCAGGTGGAAGGAGGAAGACCGGGCCCGGCTGGAACTGGAATCGCTGGGGTTCTCCCCGAGGCGGATCCTGAAGGCCATCCGCTCCGCCATGGGAGACCGGGCCTTGGTCACGACCGACGTCGGACAGCACCAGATGTGGGCGGCCCAGCACTTCGAGTCCTGCGGGCCCCGGAGCTTCATCACGTCGGGGGGGATGGGGACGATGGGGTTCGGACTGCCGGCGGCCATCGGAGCTGCCTTTGCGGCCCCGGACCGGCCCCTGGCCTGCCTGACAGGGGACGGGAGTTTCCTGATGAACATCCAGGAACTCGACACCTGTGCCCGGTACGGTATCCCCGTGAAAATCTTCCTGTTCAACAACGGTTCCCTCGGGATGGTCCGGCAATGGCAGGAGTTGTTCTACAAGGAACGCTACGCCCATACCGTCACGGACGGCCTGGTGGATTTCGCCCGGGTCGCCGAGGCTTTCGGAGTTCGGGGCACCCGGGTTTCCTCGGAACAGGAAGTCGACGGGGCCATCGAAGGGGCCCTGGCGGCCGATGGGCCGGCCCTGGTGGAGTTCCGCATCGCCATGGAGGAAAAGGTCTTCCCCATGATCCCGCCGGGCGCGGGGATGGACGAGATGATCGAAGGATAGCTGGTGGGTGCCGATTTAACCTGCTATACTGAAAAGCGTTCAAACAACGCTGAAGTCGGCGGGGAGAAAGGCATGAACCCATCGAAACAAAAACCGGTCCGGAAAGGGACAAAAAACGGTTTCACCCTTGTCGAGCTCCTGGTCGCGCTGGTGGTCGTGGGGATCCTGGCGGGAGCTCTGCTTTTGGTGAGTTCGGCGAGATCGGACAAGGCCCAGGCGGTGCGGGTGGTGAGCGACCTGAGAAACCTGAAGGCGGCTGCGGTGCAGTACAACGCCTCGTCGGGAGCCTGGCCCGCGTCCCTGGCGGACCTTTCGGGTTACCTGGACGGTCCCCTGGAGTGCGTGGGACCGGTCTGCTACGGTGTGGCCTCGGGAGAGGCAGGCAATTTCATCGGCTTCACGGCCGACCTGGCCAAGGCGGCGCCGGGCGTGAAGGATCGCCTGAAGGGGATGGCGGGAACCGTTTCCCTTTATTCCGACACGGCCCTGACGAAGACCTACGCGGGTGAAGCCGTGGCGGTGTACCCGGTGTCTTATGCGGGGAGCGGAACGATGGTTGCCGCCGGGAACAAGGAGCTTTTCAGGGCCAACCTCGCAAACCTCGATCAATTCGTGAAACTCAACGGGAAAGACTGGTCGATCGTGAATGGAAAGCTCGTTTCCCCGACCAGTGGACCGGATCGACGAATCGCTTTCGGGGACACATCCTGGACCGATTACACCCTTTCCCTTACAGGTCGTTTCACGGGAGGCTACGTAAACGGAAACAGCGGTTACGGGATCTATTACCGCGCCGACCAGACACAGGGGTACAAGGACCCCGGCGTTTCTGGTTACGCATTCCAGTTCGACACCGGCCTAAATGCTTTTGTCGTTAGGATCGTCAGTAACGGGAATGAGTCGAGGCCAATACAGAAAGTTTTTTTCCCGAATGGTTTCGATATCTATGCTCCCCATGCGATAACGATCTCCGTGCAGGGAGACCGGCACTTGATCCAGGTGGATGGCGCAACCGTAATGGATTTTCGCGACGATACCTACACTAACGGCAGCGCCGGTTTGAGGACTTGGAATCAATCGGGAGCGGAGTTCACCGATATTGCGGTGCGGCCATGACAAGGCGCGAAAGGAAAGCGGGTTTCACCCTTGTCGAGCTCCTGGTCGCGCTGGTGGTCGTGGGGATCCTGGCGGGAGCTCTGCTTTTGGTGAGTTCGGCGGGA
>FWPV01001078.1_pt1 | contig 78924 bp, 67 predicted proteins | sample 2228371 | NCBI WGS metagenome assembly FWPV01 (sample SAMEA103939776, study PRJEB20133) | metagenome
CGGATGCGGCAAGTCGGTGCTCGCTGCGCAGTTCGTGCGACGTCTCAAGGATCACGCGGTGGTCTGGGTGGACTTGGGCAATCATCCACGGGATTACCGGGAGCTTCTTGCGACAGTGGAGCGAGCGCTGGCGGATTGGGTTGGGACGCGGTCAGTATCCGCTTCGCTGCACGAATCGCAGCCTCACGAGTTAGAGTACATCACGGCATGCTCGGAGCATCTAGAAGCTGTGCACGCGTCGCGGGTGTGCCTTGTCCTGGATTCGCTGGGCGAGGGGGTGGGTCTCGATGATCTGGCCCGACTGCGCTGTACGCTGGAGGATACTGACAGGCGAGAGCTGCGAGTGGTCCAGCTCATGGTCACCGCGCGTAGCATCATCGACGCTGAAGAGGCTCATGCATCGTACGAGATCCTCATGCTCGAGGCACCTGATCTAGCGCTTGACGCCTCGGAAGCGCGCCAGCTTATGGACCTCTATCAGCGAGAGCAGCGTGATTCTCTAGATGTCGCCGATGCGATGCTCGATCTCGTCCAAGGACATCCAGGGCTGTTCTGCCTCTTGGCTCGCCATCCTTCGTTCGTATCAAGCGTTTGTGCGGGCGCACGCATGCAGATGCCTGATGAGCTCCAGCGCTGCATCAGGTCGTTGATGACTACAGCGTTTGACGAACACGAACGGTCAGCGTTGCTGTTCTTGATTCTGGTCGGAACGGCATCGTTCCGTGAGATCAGCGACTCGCTGTCGCCAGAGTTGGTGAGCACCCGCACGATCAGCCGCCTCTTGGACGCATTCCCCCTCATGCAAATAGCCACCGACCAGCGAGGGCGGGACGTTCTTGCGGTGCATGATCTCGCGTACGAGGCGGTTGTCCAGCAGAACACAATCAATGCTGTTCACGGCGACTGGCGTGCTGTTGTACAGAGGGCAGTGAAGCTGCTCGAAGCGCGGCAGGACTACGAACGCTTGTTCGACATCGTCCAAAGACTTGGCGATGCAGAAGACCTGGCCGGTTGGCTCCTGCGTGCGGGTGAAGCCCTTGTGGCTCAGGCCCAGATACGGTTTGCGAAGTCACTCCTCGACCAGCTTCCGACCGCTGTACTGATGAACAGCCCCCGTCTGCTGCTGATCGACACACGGGTTCTCTTGGACGCCGGCCTGTTGAGCGAGGCGGCGGATGCGGCCCGGGCCGCTGCAAGACTAGCGGCAGCTCAGGGCGACCACGAGTGTAGAGAGCGCGCACTGGTGCTGCTCGCACGAGCACACGTGGATCAGGCGCTGTATGCTCGGGCGCGAGAAACTTTGGAATCCATGGACCTGGACAGTCTCTGCCCCGACCTGCGGCTCCTTGCCCTCTCGATGCTTCTTGGTCTCTACGTGCAAGAGTGCGATCGCTCTCTGGTTGAGGCGATTGAATGCAAGATTGGGCAGGTGGCGCAGGATCCTGCGGCAAGTCAGGAAGTACTTGCGCAAATCCAGAGTCCGCTTGGTTACGCTGATTTTGCACTGCTCGGTAGGCATCGTCTTGCCGTCGAGCGCTTCAAGGTGTTCCTCAAGAAGCCTGGCGTATCGGTCAACCTTCGCCTGACCCTGGCCATCAATCTGGTCTTTCTTCTGGTCGAAGAGTCTCGTCTGTCTGAAGCCGAAGATATCTCTGCGAACTTGATACCATCACTCGAGCGGAGCGGAGCGAGGAGTGCGCTGTGGTTTCTCCAGGGTACGCTTGCCCAAATGTATGCCGGCCTCGGAAGATACCGTGATGCTGAGAACCTTGTCGGTCATGCTGTACGCGAGTATGAGCGTCTGGGACAGAACTACGCGGCTGGCGACTCGGCTTCCCAGCGTTCGGCCTGGCTTAGAGCTTCCGGGGATGGTCCTGCCGCTCTCCACTCAGCGACGGATGCACTGACTTCCTTGGAGGCTGCGGACATTCGCGTCTGGAGTACCCTCGCGCACTGCGAGGTGCTCGCCAGCCGTCTGTACCTCGGAGATGACGCGATCGTGGAACCTGAAGCCCTCGCGCTTCGGGAAGAGCTGGCCGAGTTCGGTTCTCCGTACCATCTGGTCCGTATCGACATGATCCTTGCGGAGATCGAGCGCCGGCGGGGTGATATCGAGGCTGCCGTCGCGCGTATCGCTGCACACGACGAGTACATCCTGTCTGGGGGCAGCAACTGGTTCATCGCTATGTACATTCGCGCGTTCCCGGGCTTGCTTGGCGTGTTCGCGCGAGCCATCGGAGTCGAGCGGTTGCCGACGCACATGCTCAAGATGATCCTCCCAGAGAATGCCGAAGAGGCGCTTCCGCTCGCTCGCGAGATGCTCGAGGATGCCAAGCTCGCCTGCTTGGCAGAGCGGATCCTAGGCCCGGAGTCGGGGGCTGAGTTGCTCTCGCGCATCTCCGGCCCCCGTCCTCTACGCGTGCAGCTCCTCGGTGGCATGACTGTCGAGGCGCCCTGGGGCTCGGTCGGCGACAAGGCGTGGGGAAAGCGCAAGGCGCGGCTGCTCTTCGCGATGTTGGCGGTCTCCCAGGGGCGGGATATCGCTCGTGACGTAATACTCGAGCGGCTGTGGCCGGACCTCGACACGGATCGCGCCCTGGCGAACTTCTACGTCATATGGAGCCACATGAAGAAGGCGCTCAGTCAGGCGGGCTCGCAGGAGTGTCCGTACGCCGAGCACAGAGGCGGCGTGTGCCGCATCGTGCCTGGTCTCGTGAGATCCGACCTGGATGACCTTGCGGAGGCGCTCGAGGCGATGCGCCGAGCGGCAGCCAACGAGGATCGAGCGCAGGTGGTTGCACAAGCAGAGCGGGTCGCGACCATCTACCGCGGCGAACTGCTGCCAGGAGATCTCTACGAGGACTGGTTCACGCGTCGTCGCGATGAGCTGCGCCACGCGTTCAGCGATGCGATGCTGCGAGGCGCCAACGCTGCGGCCGAGCTGGGGGACCTGGACACGGCTCTCCGGCTCGTCCGCGCCGGACTCGCGCAAGACCCATGGCGGGAGGACCTCTACCAGGCGGCTCTGCGCTACCAGATCACGGCCGGGCAGCGTAGCAGCGCGATCGAGACGTACCTAGCGTGTCGGGAACGGCTCTCAGAGGACTTGGGTCTTGACCCCTCGGTGGAGACACAGCGACTCTATGAGCAGGTCCTCGCGATGGAGGGGTGCTGACACCTCCGAGGATTGTGAGGCATTCCGATCATTCGCTCGTCAGGGGTTCGCGTGCCGCTGCTCGATGGCGTCATCATAGGTCTGCTCGCCGGCCTTCTTTCGGGGGGATCGTTCAGGCGACTGCAAACGGTACGGCTCTGCGGCGAGGGTCTCATGCTCGCGTGTCTGCTTGCGCAGATAGCCCTGCCTGCTCTCGCGAGTCGAGTCGGCTTGAGCCAGCCCGTGGCGCTCGGAGTGTGGCTCGCGCTCATGGCCGCCCTCGTCGTGCTCGCCCTCGTGAATCGCGACCAGCCAGGCATGCTGGTCGCCGCTCTCGGTATCGCGCTCAACGTCGTCGTGATCGGCTTCAATGGCGGCATGCCCGTATCAGAGCGCGCCGTCGCCCTCGTGGCGCCTGGGCGATCGGCACCGGAGTACGACCTGCTCCACAGGGCGCTCGACGGGGAGACGATCCTGCCGTTTCTCGCCGACGTCATCCCGGTGTTCGGTCCCTATCCGCACCGTGGCGTCGCCAGCATCGGTGATGTGCTGCTCAGTGGTGGTGTCGGCTACTTCCTGTTCGCCAGCATGCGCCGACGGGGAGACGCTGAGGGTTAGGTTCGGTTCGGTCCTGGTTGAGGCGCCGCGCCTATGCTCCGAATCGAAGAACCCACGGTTTGGGCGGTCTCCTACGGCGAGCGAAGCGGAAGTCGACGCGAGGATGAGTGAGGAGACGGGAGACTCCTGAGGGGCACTTGTTGGTCGCGTCACACCGACCGTCGAGGCCTTGGGTTCACGAGCGGCCTGGGAGGCGCGGGTGTGCCTCCAGGCCGCTCCCTTCCCGCGGGTCTTGGCATCCGCTGTGCTACAATCTGCGTGCTTCTTCGACGTCTTCTCGTGAGGTCTCACTCCTATGGCGAACTTCCTGACGAAGCTGCTCACCCTGGGCGAGGGTCGGCAGTTTCGCGAGTACGAATCGATCGTCGCCCAGATCAATGCACTCGAACCCGAGGTAGCCGCACTCTCCGACGAAGCGCTGCGTGCCAAGACGGATGAGTTCCGCTCGCGGCTCGCTGAGGGCGCCACGCTCGACGATCTGCTCGTCGAGGCGTTCGCGGTCGTCCGGGAGGCGGCGAAACGGACCCTGGGGATGCGGCACTTCGACGTGCAGCTCATCGGAGGCATCGTGCTGCACCGGGGCATGATCGCCGAGATGAAGACCGGCGAGGGCAAAACGCTCGTCGCCACGCTCCCGGTGTACCTGAATGCGCTCGCTGGCAAGGGCGTCCACGTCGTCACGGTGAACGACTACCTCGCCAAGCGCGATGCCGAGTGGATGGGCAAGGTCTATCGGTTCCTCGGGCTCGAGGTCGGCCTCATCCAGGCGCAGATGGAGCCGGCGGAGCGAGCCGTCGCATACCGAGCCGACGTCACGTATGGCACGAATGCGGAGTTCGGTTTCGACTACCTGCGCGACAACATGGTGACGCGAGCCGATCTACGCGTGCAGCGCGGCCACCATTACGCCATCGTCGACGAGGTCGACTCGATCCTCATCGACGAGGCTCGCACGCCGCTCATCATCTCGGGGCCAGGCACGCGGTCCGCTGACCTCTACAAGCAGTTCGCGAAGGTGGTACCGCGGCTCAAGCCGGACGTCGACTTCGAGCTCGATGAGGCGAAACGCACCGTCGCGCCCACCGAGGAAGGCATCCGCAAGGTCGAGCAGATGCTCGGCATCGAGGACCTGTATGCGGACCCTTCGGGCCAGCTCGTGAACCACCTCCAGCAAGCGCTCAAGGCGCAGTTCCTCTTCAAGCGCGACGTCGACTACGTCGTCAAGGACGGCGAGGTCATCATCGTCGACGAGTTCACGGGTCGCCTCATGTACGGGCGGCGTTACAGCGAGGGCCTGCACCAGGCGATCGAGGCCAAGGAGAAGCAGCACGTCCGCGAGGAGAACCAGACGCTCGCGACGATCACGCTGCAGAACTACTTCCGCATGTACGAGAAGCTCGCTGGCATGACCGGTACGGCGGTCACCGAGGACCAGGAGTTCCGCGAGATCTACAACCTCCCGGTGGTGGTGATCCCACCCAACAGGCCGATGATCCGCGATGACCGCGACGATCTCATCTATCGCACCGCAGAAGCGAAGTTCAAAGCGGTCGTCGAGGACATCATCGCTCGCCATGAGAGGGGGCAGCCGGTCCTCGTCGGCACGATCTCCATCGAGAACTCGGAGCGCCTCTCGCGCATGCTGCAGAAGCGCGGCATCAAGCACAACGTCTTGAACGCGAAGTTCCACGAGCAGGAGGCCCACATCATCGCTCAGGCCGGGCGCGTCGGCGCGGTGACCATCGCGACGAACATGGCTGGCCGTGGCACCGACATCATCCTCGGCGGGAACCCGGAATTCCTTGCCGAGGAGATCCTGCGTCACCGTGGCATCGACCCAGCAGAGGCGACCGACGAGCAGCGAGCGTCGGCGCTCGAAGAGGCGAAGCGCATCTGCGCCGAGGAGCACGAGAAGGTCGTCGCTGCGGGCGGGCTGGCGGTCATCGGCACGGAGCGGCACGAATCGCGGCGCATCGACAACCAGCTCCGCGGCCGCTCAGGTCGTCAGGGCGATCCAGGGGTGTCGCAGTTCTATCTGTCGCTCGAGGATGACCTCATGCGGCTGTTCGGGGGCTCGCGCATGGACCGCATCGCGAGCCTCATGGAGCGTTCAGAGATACCCGAGGACATGCCCATCCAGGCATCACTCGTGAGCAAGGCGATCGAGTCGGCGCAGCGGCAGGTCGAGGCACAGAACTTCGCTGCACGCAAGTACGTCCTCGAGTACGACGATGTGATGAACAAGCAGCGGCAGGTCATCTACGCCGAGCGCAACCGCATCCTTGACGGTAAGGACATCCATGGGCGCGTCAGGGAGATGATGGAGCAAGCCATCGGAGCGATCGTCGCCGAGTACTGTCCTGAACGCTCGTATCCCGAGGAGTGGGACTGGAGCGGGCTGCGCGAGGAGATTCGCATGCTCACGGGACTCGACCTGGTGACCGATGAGGTCAGGAAACGTGCGAGCAACCCATTCGAGCTTGCGGACGAGCTATCGAGCCAGGCGTTGGAGGTCTACGAGGGCAAGGAGGCGGAGCTCGGCCCGGAGAACCTCCGGGAGCTGGAGCGCCAGGTGATGCTGCGCGTCATCGACACGCGCTGGATCGACCACCTACTGGAGATGGACTACCTGCGCGAGGGCATCGGACTGCGCGCGATGGGCCAGCGCGACCCTCTCGTGGAGTACAAGCAGGAGGCGTACGAGGCCTTCGCTCGACTCGTCGAGGACATGAATCGGGACTTCTTGCGCGCCATCATGCACGTGCAGGTCATCCGCGAGCCCGCTGCGCCACTCCTCGTGGCGCAGCCGACGTCGTATCAGGCTCCGAACGAATCCACGATCTTCTCGGGTGCGCTCAAGCAGGCCGCCGTCGCCGCGGGTGGCCCATCCCAAGAGGCGATGGCCCAAGCGGCCGCGCTCGCAGGCAAGGGTGAGACTGCCGCTCGGACGGTCGTCAAGGACAAGGCCGATCCGTACGCCAACGTCGGGCGCAACGACCCCTGCCCGTGCGGGAGCGGACGCAAGTTCAAGCACTGCCACGGCGCCAACGCATGACCGTGGCGGTCGGTCCGTGACAGGATCGACCGCGCGTCCGGTGTCGTCGTCCTTCGGAGTGTCTGAGGGTGAGATCCACCATGATCGAAGACAAGAGTCAACAGATTACCGAGCTGCGTGAACGTGTCGAGAGTATCCGCGAGTACCTCCACCTCGACGCGAAACGCGCTGAGCTCGCATCCCTCGAGGAGCGAGCAGCTCAGCCGGGCTTCTGGGACGATCCGGCGACGGCGCAGCGCGTCATGGCACAAGCGGCCGCGTTGCGCGACGAGATCGAGACGTACGAGTCAATCAACGATGAGCTCGCGGATCTCGAGGTCGCCAACGAGCTCGCTGTGAGCGCGGACGATGAGGAGCTTGCCGCCGAGACCACCACATCGTTGCGAGCGCTCGTCAAGCGGGTGGACGAGATCGAGCTTTCCTCGTGGTTCACCGGCGAGTTCGACCATGGGGACGCGATCGTGACGATCATCCCTGGCGCGGGCGGACTCGAGGCTCAGGACTGGGCAGCGATGCTCCTGCGCATGCTCACGAAGTATGCGCTGTCACGCAGGTGGAAGGTCGATCTCCATGAGGCGCCGGAAGGCGTGGAGATCGGCATCGATCGCGCGGTGTTCACCGTGCACGGAAGAAACGCGTACGGGATGCTCCTGTCGGAGGCCGGCGTGCACCGTCTGGTGCGCATCTCTCCGACCGATGAGAAGAAGCGCCGCCAGACGACGTTCGCCAAGGTCGAGGTCCTTCCGGTGCTGCCAGACGACATCGAGGTCGAGATCAAGGAGGAGGATCTCCGCATCGATGTCTACCGGTCGAGCGGCCCGGGCGGCCAGTCGGTGAACACGACCGACTCCGCGGTGCGCATCACCCACCTACCGACGGGTATCGTCGTCACGTGCCAGAACGAGAAGAGCCAGCTCAAGAACAAGGAGACCGCGATGATCATCTTGCGGTCGCGACTCTACGAGCTCGAACAGGAGAAGCGCCGCGCCGAGATCGAGGCTCTCAAGGGCGAGAAGAAGGAGATCTCGTTCGGGAGCCAGATCCGAAGCTACGTCTTGTACCCCTACCAGCTCGTGAAGGATCTCAGGACGGGGATCGAGACGAGTCAGGTCGACCGCGTTCTCGACGGGGAGATCGACGATTTCGTCATCGGGTATCACCGATGGAGGGTCGCGGGTCAACTCGCCGCCGCACAGAGCGGGGGCGGACAGTGAGGTTGCTCGCCGACCTCCATGTACACACGGTGGCGTCGGGTCACGCCTACTCGACCGTCACCGAGATCGCGGGTGCTGCGGCGGCGCGTGGGCTCGAGCTCGTCGCGATCACGGATCACGGTCCGGGTGTGCCGGGCGGTGCGCACCCTTGGCACTTCTGGAACCTGAAGGTGCTCCCTGAGGTGATCGACGGGGTTCGCGTGCTCAAGGGCTGCGAGGCGAATCCGTGCTCGAATAGCGCGAACGGCCTCGATCTGCCGGATGAGGTGCTCGCGAGACTCGACTTCGTCGCCGTCGGTCTCCATCCCGGGTGCGGTTACGATGATCGCGACCGCTCCAAGAACACCGAGGCGCTGCTCCGTGCGATCGCCAACCCGAACGTGCACATGATCACGCATCCAGGGAACGAGGAGGAGTTCCCCGTCGACCTCGAACGGGTCGTCGCGGCTGCGGTGGACCAGGGGGTCATCCTGGAGCTCAATGACTACTCCTTCGACAGTCGGAGTGGACGCTTCGCGTCGCTCGACAGTGAGCGCGCGTTCGCATGCGCGGCCCGGGATGCAGGCGCATGGGTCGCCATCAACTCCGACGCTCACTACCATGCACTGGTGGGCCGCACGGAGGCTGCGGCACGCGTGGCCGAGGAGATAGGGCTTGCACCGGAGCGGATCGTCAATCGTGATGCCGAGAGTGTGCTCGCATTCCTCGCGTCTCGGCATGGGTCGGGCGATTCGAGCATGATCGGCCGGTGAGTCCGATGGTCAGGCGCATGCTCAGGCAGGTCAAACCGAGCGAGGTCATCAGGAGCCGTCGCGTGAGGGACTATGCACTCATGACGGCGGGAGTGATCATCACCGCTTGGGGTCTCGACGCCTTCCTGATCCCGAACCGTCTGGCCGCAGGTGGTGTCTCCGGTCTGGCGACGGTCATCCACTACACACTCAAGGACCACGGCATCTTGGTCCCCATCGGCGTGCAGATGCTCGCGATGAACGCGGTGCTGCTCCTCATAGCGGTCGTCGCGAAGGGGTGGCACTACGGAGCGAAGACCATCTACGGCATGGTCTCGCTCGCTATCGCGGTCGACCTGCTCGCGCCGATCACCCCGCACCTGGCCGCAGATGACCGGCTCCTTGCTGTGCTGTATGGTGGGGCGGTCACGGGCATCGGCATGGGGCTCGTCTTCAAGGCGCGTGGCAACACGGGTGGTACCGACATCGTCGCACAGCTCCTCGCCGATTCCACGGACTTCGGCGTGGGCCAGATGCTCTTCGCCGCCGATGCGATCGTCACGCTCGCAGCGGCGCTCAAGTTCGGCCCGGATCTCGCGCTGTACGGCGCCGTCGCCATCGTGGTGACGGGCCGCGTCATCGACCTCGTGCAAGAAGGCCTCTCGACGGAGAAGGCCGCGTACATCATCTCGGCGCGGCCGGACGAGATCGCGGATGCGATCCTGAACGAGCTCGGGCGGGGCGCGACGGGCCTGAGCGGTCGCGGACTGTACTCAGGCGAGGAGCGCGAGGTGATCATGACGGTCGTCTCGCGGCGAGAGCTCGACACGCTCAAGGCGCTCGTGCATGCTGCCGACCCACAGGCGTTCGTCGTGATCTCGGATGTGTACGAGGCGCTCGGTGAAGGGTTCAAGGAGATCGGAGTGTAGATGACGGTCATGGAGGCGGAGGCCATACGCGCGCTCGCGCAGCGGATGCGATGCGACATCATCACGATGCTCGGTGAGGCAGGCTCGGGGCACCCGGGCGGCTCGCTCTCTGCGGCGGACATCGTGGCGACCCTGTACGGCGCGGTCATGCGCCACGATCCCACACTTCCGATGATGCCGGAGCGGGACCGCTTCGTACTCTCGAAGGGTCATGCGGCTCCCGTTCTGTATGCGGCGCTCGCCGAGTCGGGCTACTTCCCGCGGGAGGACCTCAGGACCCTCCGCAAGCTCGGTTCGCACCTCCAGGGCCACCCCGACTCGAAGAAGACGCCGGGCGTGGAGATCTCGACCGGTTCGCTCGGTCAGGGGCTCGCGGTCGCGAATGGGATGGCGCTCGCTCTGCGGATCGATGGGCTGCGTGAGCCCACCGTGTACTGCCTGCTCGGCGATGGTGAGCTCCAGGAGGGCGAGGTCTGGGAAGCGGCGATGTTCGCGGCGCACCACCGCCTCACGAACGTCGTCGCCATCGTGGACAACAACGGTCTGCAGATCGACGGAGCGTGCTCCGAGGTGATGTGCCTCGGGGACATCGCATCGAAGTTCGCGGCGTTCGGCTGGGAGGCTCAGACCTGTGATGGTCATGACGTCGAGACACTTCTCAAGGTGTTGTCGTCCGCACGGAGCCGAGCGGAGCAGCTCGGTCGCCCCGTCGCGATCGTCTGCGTGACCGTGAAGGGCAAGGGCGTCTCGTTCATGGAGGGCGAGGCCGAGTGGCACGGCAAGGCGCCGACTCCCGAGCAGGTCGCACTCGCGCTCCAGGAGCTCGGATGCGAGGAGGTGGCGCGATGAGCGACAAGCGTGCGACGCGAGAGGCATTCGGGCCGACGCTCGTCGACCTCGTTCGTGAGGGACTCGACGTCGTGGTCGTCGAGGCCGACCTCTCCAAGTCGACCACGACGGCCGCCTTCGCCAAGGAGTATCCGGAGCGGTTCTTCAACGCTGGTGTGGCCGAACAGAGCATGGTGGGCACGGCAGCGGGTCTCGCCCAGGCGGGCAAGGTCGCGTTCACCGGGTCGTTCGCGGTCTTCGCGACGGGCCGTGCCTACGACCAGATCCGCAATACGGTCTGCTACTCGGGCCTCGACGTGAAGCTGGCCCCGACGCACGCCGGTGTGACCGTCGGCCCGGACGGCGGTTCGCACCAGATGCTCGAGGACATCGCCCTCATGCGGGCTCTGCCCGGGATGCGCGTGCTCGTGCCTGCTGATGTACGGGCGGCCAAGGCTGCCCTCAGGCTCGCCGCCATCACACCGGGGCCCTTCTACGTTCGCCTCGGCCGGGCGCCCGTGCCGGTCATATACGGCGAGGACCTCGCGTTCGAGCTCGGCCGTGCTTCGGTGCTACGAGAGGGGAGCGATGTCACCATCATCGCGTGCGGGGTGCTCGTCGAGCGTGCGCTGGTTGCGGCGGAGATGCTCGCTGATGAGGGTGTGAGCGCCGAGGTCATCGATGCGATGACGATCAAACCGCTCGATGTCGAGACCATCGCCGCATCGGCCACCAAGACCGGGTGCGTCGTGACCGCGGAGGAGCACTCGATCATCGGTGGCCTGGGATCGGCCGTCGCCGAGGTCCTTGGGGAGCACCGTCCGACGCCGATGCGACGTGTCGGTGTCCGAGACGTGTTCGGGACCTCGGGTCAACCCGATGAACTCCTCGCTCACTTCGGTCTGGATGCAACCGACATCGCGGCCGCCGCCCGGGACCTCATAGCGGACCGGTCGTGAAGGTGTCGTGAACGGTCGGTGACGGATGGGCGCTGCGCGGTGGAGCGGCAGCGGTTTTGCTAGAATGGCTCGGAATCGTCCCCGGTATGAATCGAGACCCAGATGATCTCTATGCGGAACGTCAGCAAGTCGTATGGCGCTGACAGGCCCGCTCTGGCCGACGTCAACGTGGAGATCGGACAGGGGGAGTTCGTCTTCCTCGTCGGACACTCCGGTTCGGGCAAGTCCACGTTCATACGACTGCTCCTGCGCGAGATCCTTCCGACGAGCGGGTCGATCGTCGTCGCTGGTCAGGACCTCGTGCGCATGAAGAGCTGGAAGGTGCCGTACCTCCGTCGCAACATCGGCTGCGTCTTCCAGGACTTCAAGCTGCTCCCCAACAAGACGGCCTACGAGAACGTGGCGTTCGCACTCGAGGTCATCGGTCGCAGCCCGCACGTGATCAGGACGCAGGTCCCCGAGGTGCTGCGGCTCGTGGGTCTCGAGGAGAAGATGGATTCGTACCCTGATGAGCTCTCGGGTGGTGAGCAGCAACGGGTATCGATCGCGCGCGCCTTCGTGAACCGTCCACCGCTCTTGCTGGCCGACGAACCCACCGGCAACCTCGACCCCGCCACATCGCTCGGCATCATGAGTCTGCTCAACCGCATCAACAAGACCGGCACGACGGTGCTCGTCGCCACGCACGATCGCGAGATGGTCGACTCCATGCGTAAGCGTGTCATCGCCCTGGAGGGTGGCCGCATCATCCGCGACCAGGACCGGGGGGTGTACGGCGATGGCGATTAACGTCAGGTACTTCGTCCGCGAGTCCCTCGTGAGCTTCCGGCGGAACTGGGTGATGAGCCTGGGCGCGGTCATCACCGTCTACCTGTCACTGCTGCTCGTCGGCGTCTCCGTTGCGAGCTCGATGATCGCCGGCCAGATCGTACGCAGCGTGGAGGAGAAGGTCGCCATCCGCATCTTCCTCAAGGACGGCGCAGCGCCCGAGGATGTCGACAAGCTACAGCGCGACCTGCAGGCCGATCCGAGGGTGAAGAACGTCACGTACACGAGCAAGGAGCAGGCGCTCGAGGAGCTGAAGGCATCCATGAAGGACAGCCCTGAGCTCGTCGAGGAGCTGGAGGTCAACCCACTTCCTGCATCGCTCGATGTCGATACCGTCAAGCCGCAGGACGTCCCTGCGCTCGTGGAATCGATCAAAGCCAATCCGACGTTCCTCAAGGTGTGCGATCGACCCAACGACCCGGATCGATCCATCAAGTGGGGCAAGGAGTACGTCAACCGGCTGTTCGCTTTCACGAGGATCCTGCGCAACGCCGGTTTCCTGTTCATCGTGATGCTTGCTTTCGTGAGCATGATCTTCATCAACAACACGATCCGGCTCGCGATCCATGCTCGTCGCAAGGAGATCGGGATCATGCGTCTCGTCGGCGCTTCGAACTGGTTCATCCGTATGCCGTTCCTGCTCGAAGGCGTCTTGCAGAGTCTCATCGGGGCCCTGCTGGCGCTCGGGTCACTCGCCGCATTCCAGGTCTTCTTGATGCCCAAGGTCCAGCAGGAGTTGCCCTTCCTGCCGCTCGAGCTCCCGCCGTCCGGGGGCACCCAGATCGCGCTCATCCTCATCGTCGGCGGCGTGCTCATCGGCCTGGCCGGCTCCGGGTTCGCTCTGCGACGCTACCTCAAGGTTTGAGAGCGACGGTGCACCCATGACAACGGTACTCAAGCGAGCTCTCGCAGGAGCGGTCGCTGTGCTCGTGCTCGCGACGACCTTCGTCGGCGGTGTCGTCGTTGGCCGACACGCCCGCGCGCTGCCGGTGCCGATGGTCAGTGACGCGGCGGTCTCGCTGCCCGAGCGAGCGGCGGCTGAGGTGCGCAGTATCATACGACGCGAGGCGCTCGAGCCGAGCGATGACACCTCGATGGCGGCGGGCGTCGTACGGGGGATGCTCGAATCGCTCGACGATCCGTACGCCTTCTACTTCGACGAGCAGCACTTCAGGTACTTCAACGAGCAGAACGAGGGAGCGTTCTACGGCATCGGCGTCACCATCTCCGCGCGTGATGGGCAGCCGTACGTCGTCTCCGTACTGCCGGACACGCCTGCTGAGAAGGCCGGTCTCGAACCGGACGACGTGATCGTCTCGATCGACGGCGTCACACGCGACAAGTGGGACCTCGACGATGTCGTCAAGCGCATCCGTGGTGAGGAGGGTACCACCGTCAAGCTCGGCATCATGCGCAAGGGTCACGACGGCCTGCTCACGTTCGTCATCGAGCGTGCGCGCATCACGGTACCGAACCTCGAGCAGCGCCTCATCGACGGGCGCATCGGGTACGTGCGCCTGTACTCGTTCAACGAGCCTGCACCGGACGACGTGCGCGCTGCCATCACCTCGCTCGCCGACCAGGGGGCGAAGGGCTTCATCCTCGATCTGCGCGACAACCCGGGTGGGTTGCTCACCTCGTCGGTGGACGTGGTCTCGCTGTTCGTGAAGGACGGTGTCGCCGTGTCCGTCGAGGCCCGCGACAAGCGACTGACCGAGACGTACCGTGTGAACGGCGACACGGTGACCGACGCGCCTCTCGTCGTGCTCATCAATGAGAACTCCGCGTCCGCGAGCGAGATCGTCGCAGGAGCGCTCCAAGACTATGGGCGCGCGACCCTCGTCGGCGTCAAGAGCTTCGGTAAGGGCAGCGTCCAGCAGATCGAGCAGCTCAGCTTCGGCGGCGCGATCAAGCTCACCATCGCGCACTACCTGACGCCGAAGGGTCGCGTCATCGACAAGAAGGGCGTCATGCCGGACGTCGTCGTGGAGATGGACGCGGAGCAGCAACGCGATGAGAAGACCGACGTGCAGCTGCGACGCGCGATCGAGGAGCTCGCGAAGAGGCTCTAGTCCTCTTCGTCCTCGTCGTCGAGCCCCACGTAGGTCGCGTCGAAGCCGAGACCCTCGATGCTCCGGAGCAGCGGCTCGTTGCTGATCGCGCTCGGCTCCTCGGTGACGAGTTCAAGGGTCGAGCCGTCGCCGTGCAGTGTGAAGCGAGCCTGTCCACCCGGAAGGGTCTCGAAGTGCAGGTAGCGGAAGCTCGAGACGTTCACGAACAGGTACCCGTTGACGAGCATGGTCGCGGAGTCGGCGTCAGCGATGATCTTCACGAGGGTGCCCCGACCCTCGCTGATCGTGCGACCCTCGACGACGTAGCGGTACTCGAAGGACTCGATCGTCTCGAGCGCGCGCACCATGTCGCGCAGCTGCGTGATGGTGCCGGTCCCGATGAGACAGGGAGCGAGCTCCCGCGGGTTGGACATGGGCTCTCCGAATGCTTCACTTATGGCGGTGCGACTGCGCCACCATTGTACCACCGGCGGCGACCGACGCGCAGCTGGACCTGCACCCTGATCGGAGGAGGGGGAGCCGTGCGCCCCGAGAAGCTCGTTCTCAAGACGCTGCGTTCCATGGGTCGCCCCATGACGACCGCCGAGATCGCTGCCGCACTCGAAGACAGCGGGCTGCCTGAGGAGCGCATCGAACGCATCTGCGCCGCACTCGTGCGTTCCGGCTCGGCTGTCGAGCTCTCGCCCGGGCGCTTCCTTGCGTTGCGTGAGCGAGGCGTGCTCACGGGGCGGATGAGCATGCATCGGCGTGGGTTCGGATTCGTGTCCACGCCGCTCGGCGAGATCCACGTGTCGAGTCGGGACACGCACGGTGCCCTGCACGGCGACACCGTCGCCGTCCGGCTGGACCGCCATCGGAGCAGGTTGGGCCGGTCGGGTGAGATCGTCCAGGTGCTGGAGCGCGGAGTGGTGAGTGTCGTCGGTCGCTTCGAGCGCCACGGGGGACTCGGTATCGTCGTGCCGACGGATCCGCGGATCAGGCACGAGGTCTTCATCGACATGTCCTCGAGTCCCCTCATGCCACGCCCGAACGACATCGTCGTCGCTCGGATCACGCGCTATCCCACCCGGCGGGATGCGATGCAAGGCGTCATAGAGGAGATCCTCGGTCCTGCTGACGCACCCGGCGTGGACATCGAGATCGTCATCCGCGAGCACTCCCTGAGGACCGCGTTCAGCGCCGAGGCGCTCGAGGCCGCGGAGCGACTGCGCCTGGATGTCGAGGCCGAGCTGGCGGCTGGACGCCGGGATGTGCGCGACCTGCACACGGTCACCATCGACCCGGTCGATGCGAAGGACTTCGACGACGCCATCTCGATCGCTCGCGAGGCAGGAGGGTACCGGCTCTGGGTGCACATCGCGGACGTGAGCCACTACGTCGCTTGGGACTCTCCCATCGACGAGGAGGCACGCATGCGCGCGACGAGCGTGTACCTGGCGGATCGCGTCCTACCGATGCTGCCCGAACGTCTCTCGAACGAGCTGTGCTCGCTTCGTCCGAGTGAGGACCGTCTCGCCTTCACCGTGGAGATGCTGTGCGACGCCTCCGGTGCCGTGACGGCGTACGACCTGTATCCGTCGGTCATCCGGAGCGATCGTCGGCTGGATTACGACACGGTCGACGCGTGGTTGCAGGGGCACGGCGACTACCCGGATGAGGCCACGAAACGCACCATCGAGGACCTGCGAGCGCTCGCGCGGGCCATCCATGACCGCCGCATCGCGCGCGGCGGTCTCGACTTCGATACCGTGGAGGCGCGTGTCGTGCTCGATGCTGACGGGCGCCCGACGGACGTCAGGATACGTAGGCGCACGGTCGCGACGAACATGATCGAGGAGACGATGATTCTCGCGAACGAGGTCGTCGCGCGACACATGCGGGACGCAGGTGCGCCGATGCTCTACCGCATCCATGAGGACCCCGACCCCGACGCGCTCGCCGAGATCGCGACCATCCTCAAGGAGTTCGATTACCCGATCAAGGACGTCCGTGGGGCCAGCCCCCAGACCTTCCAGCGAATCGTGGCCTTCGCCAAGGGCAGACCCGAGGAGCTCCTCATCAACGCGCTGCTCATCCGCGCACTCGAGCGCGCTCGGTACTCTGAGGTCCTCGAGTCGCACTTCGGATTGGCGAGCGAGGCGTACTGCCACTTCACGAGTCCGATCAGGCGCTACCCTGACCTCATGGTGCATCGCTTCTTGCGAGCGCAGCTGCGCGGCGAGCTCGACGGTGAGCCGGCGCGAGGTATGGCCCGCGAGCTGGCGTGGCTCGCCGACCACTGCTCCACGATGGAGCGGGAGGCCGAATCAGCAGAGGACGCATCGCAGAAGGTCAAGCTCGCCGAGCTCATGGCGGCGCACATCGGTGAGGTGTTCGAGGGGCTCATCGTCGGTGTCACGACCTTCGGGCTGTTCGTCCAGCTCCCGAACACGGCCGAAGGTCTCGTACATGTTCGCTCGATGACCGACGACTACTACGCGCTCGATGCAGAGCGCTTCATGCTCATCGGCGAGAGACGCGGCCGCACGTACCGCCTGGGGGAACCGGTACGTGTGCGCCTCATCAACGTGAGCGTACCTGAGCGACGGCTGGACTTCGAGATCGTCTGAGGCGATGCCGCTGTACGGTGGCCGCGAGGAGTAGCCCGCGGTACACTATCGTTCCACGTCTATGCATCGAGGAGGAGATGTGATGCGTTCCGAGTCGCTCGCTTTCCTGAAGTCCCTCGTCGAGGCGCCGTCGCCGTCGGGCTATGAGCAGCCAGCTGCCGAGGTCTTCCGCACGTACGTCGCACCGATCGCCGATGAGGTATCGACGGACGTCATGGGTTCGGTCCATGCCACGTTGAGGGGCTCGGCTGGGAAGCCATCGGTCATGCTCGCCGGCCACATCGACGAGATCGGCTTCATGGTCACGTACATCACCGATGATGGTTACTGCGCGTTCCAGCCAATCGGTGGACACGATCCTCAAGTGCTGCCTGGCTCGCGGGTGATGGTGCACACGGCAGGCGGACCGCTCCTCGGTGTGATCGGTCGACTGCCGATCCACCTGCTCGAGGAGGAACAGCGCAAGCAGGTCGTCAAGATGCACAAGATGTTCATCGATCTCGGCATGTCCGGCGATGACGTCAAGGCTCGCGTGCGCATCGGCGACCCGGTGACCTACGCGGTCGGCATGGAGACCTTCGGCGCGAACATGGCCGTCTCGCGCGCCTTCGACGACAAGATGGGCGCGTGGATCGTCGCCGAGACGCTGCGACTCGTCCGGGAGGCGGGAGGCGCTGCGTGCGACCTCGTGGGAGCAGCGACCGTCCAGGAGGAGATCGGGCTGCGCGGTGGGACGACGTCGGCGTACAGCGTGGATCCGACCGTCGGCATCGCGGTCGAGGTCACCCATGCGACCGACTACCTGGATGTGGACAAGCGCCAGCACGGCGAGGTCGCATGCGGCGAGGGGCCCGTCATCAGCCGCGGGCCCAACATCAACCCCCGCGTGTTCGATCTGCTCGTCGCTGCGGCAGAGGCTGAGGCGATCCCATACCAGATCGAGGGTGCCCCACGGGGTACCGGCACCGACGCGAATGCGATCCAGCTCGCTCGCGGAGGGAAGGCTGCGGCCCTCGTGAGCGTGCCGCTGCGCTACATGCACACCCCGACCGAGGTGCTCTCCCTCGAGGACCTCGAGAACACCGCACGTCTGCTTGCTGCTTTCGTGCTGCGGCTCGAACCGGACACCGACTTCACGCCGTAGGAGGGCGACCATGCCGCGCGAGGAGCGGACCATCGCGACGAACAAGAAGGCGTTCCACGACTACACCATCGAGGAGACCTTCGAGGCGGGCATCGTCCTCACGGGTACCGAGGTCAAGTCGCTCCGCGAACACAAGGCGAGCTTACGGGATGCGTTCGCGACGGTGCGCGGCGAGGAGGTCTGGCTGCACAACGTCCATATCGCCCCGTACAGCCATGGGAACCGCTCGAACGTCGATCCGGATCGGACGCGCAAGCTGCTGCTGCACCGCAACGAGATCCGGTACCTCGTCGGGAAAACGAGGGAGAAGGGCCTCACGCTCGTCCCGCTTCGCATGTACTTCGCGCCATCGGGGCTCGTGAAGGTCGAGCTAGGGGTCGCTCGTGGCAAGAAGCTCTACGACAAGCGTGAGGCGATCGCGGAACGCGACCACAAGCGCGAGGTCGAACGTGCGCTCAAGAGCCGCGTGCGGGGCCTGTGACGTGCGAGGGCGGCATCGTGTCGTCATGCGCGCTATAATAGGGTCGCGACGCAGCGCATCGCACGGTCGTTGACAAGCGTCGAAGCCGGGGGCGACTGGTTTCGACACGATAGGTCTGAGGGGAGAAGCAGGCCGAGGTCTCCTCACCTCGCTAAACAGGGGTACCGACGCTCAAGCGTCGACAACGACCTTGCTCTCGCTGCCTAGTCGGTAGCGACGCCGACCCGGTGTGAGTCCCCGCCACCGGCAAGGCGCCACAGCAGGGGACTGCCGCAGCAGTCACGGACGGGAACGCTGCTGCGAAAGACACGGACCGTCAGGGCGAGGACACGCGGGTCACCAGTGTCGTCCTCGCTGACGAGAATCGGTGACTGAGCCTGGAGATGCTCCCCAGGGGTCTGTCGTGGACCGGAGTTCGATTCTCCGCGCCTCCACCATGCGTATACCTGTGGCCCGTCACACCCGCGACGGGCCACATCGCGTCTCGGTGACGGTCTCGGTCGGGGTGTGTCGCGGTATGGCATACTGCGCGTATGCCCGAAACGACTCATCACGGATTCCCTGCTCATGCATGGGCCGCAGCGACGGAACAGGCGCGTCACCACCTCCTCGCGGTGGCGCGGGCACGCGGCACGACGACGTACGCCGAGCTCGCCTCCGCAGTGACCGCCATCGACCTCAAGCCGTATTCCTGGGCGATGATCGCGTTCCTCAACGAGATCTGCGCCTCTGAGGACGAGCGTCACGGCATCATGCTGGCCTCGCTCGTGACGCGGAAGGACACCGGGCTTCCAGGTGAGGGGTACTTCCGGTTCGCGGAGCGCCTCGGTCGTGATGTGAGTGACCGCGAGGCGTTCTGGCGCGCCGAGGTGCAGCGCATCTACGCTGTGTACGGAAGCGAAGGGTGAGCGGCATGCCGGCATTCGTCGCGTCTCTGCCGCCATGGCTCAAGTACGTCGTGCTCACCTGGATCCCGTGGATCGAGGCTCGCGCAGCCGTGCCGCTCGCCGTCCAGCAGGATGAGCGGCTCTACCTCCCCCTCATCCTCATCGCCAACCTCGCGATCTTCTGGCCAGGCTTCGCGTTCCTGTCGTTCGTGTACGATCACCTACCGGCCGGTGGCTGGGTGCACCGGCGGCTCGAGGGCATCCGTGCCAAGGCGCATCCACTGGTCGAGCGGTATGGCGTGATCGGGCTCGCGATCTTCGTCGCCATTCCGTTGCCAGGCACGGGCGCGTACTCCGGTACCGCTGCCGCGTGGTTGCTCGGGTTGGAGCCGAAGCGGGCGTTCCTGGCTGTCTCCATCGGTGTCGTGGGCGCATTCCTCATCGTGCTCGCCGTGACCGAGCTCGTCGCTGCGGGCGTGCAGCTCCTGTGAGCGGGGATCGACCGTGGCGGATTCGCAGGTACTGGGTCGAGACCAGGTGATGTTCGGCCTCACGTTCGTGTCGCCGGGCGCACTCGAAGCCTTCGTGCCTGGACGGACCGGTCCGGCGCGAGCGCTGCGCGACGCCAGTCTAAAGTTCGGTGCGTCGTTCGCCTTCGTGCCCTGGAGTGCTCCGTGGTCCCGAGAGGCGATCGACCTGCTCGGCGAGGCCGACATCGCCCCCTTCGTCGCCGTCGATGGACCGCTGTGGCCGTTCCTCGAGCGTCGCGGTGTGGAAGCGGCGCTCCGTGACACGCTCGTGCGCCCCGAGGTGTTCGACGAGCCATGCACTGCGTGGCTGCATGAGACGAGCGCCGTGGTGAGCGAGGTCGTGTCCCTCGGTGCCCGAGCCATCGTCATCGCCGAGGACCTGGCCGGCTCAGGAGGGTTGCTCGTCGCGCCCGACTTCGCCATCGAGGTCCTCCTGCCGCGCTTCGGCTCGCTCGTGCGGCAGGTGACCGATGCGAAGCTCCCCAGCATCCTGCACTCGGACGGTGACATCCGCAGTCTCCTCAAGGCGGTCCGCAGAGCCGGATTCTCCGCGATCCATGCAGGCGGGGGGCTCACATTCGACGAGTTCGAGCGGGTCTTCTGGGCTGCCCGTCCGCACGACCTCGTCGTGATCGGTGGCGTGCCCACGCGGGAGCTCGGTGCGGGCCGGGCGCACGCAGAGGGGATCGGCAGCAGGGCTGGACTGCTCGCGCGCGCGGGCGGTCTGCTCCTCGCGGACGATGGGGGCATCCAGTTGCCGGAGGAGCTGCATGCGCTCTCGGTCGCCGTCGCAGCCGCTCGGGCTGCAGCCGGGGAGGCGTGAGACGGAGCGGGCGCCCGCGCGCGAGCGCCCGCCCTCGTGATCGTGCCGTACTCTCAGGTGCGCCGTTCGAGCGAGCCGGCGAGTGGCATGGCCTCGACGACGAGGTCGATGACCTGCCGTACCGCGAGTCCGAGGCCGTGCATCTCGTTGAGGTCATCAATCTGGAGTCGACAGTTCTCGCACGGGCATGCGAGGACGCTCGCACCGCTCGCGCGCAGTTGCTCGACCTTCTTCGAGCCGCTCGCGAGGCGCACATCCTTGAGCTCGTCGATGGCGACGATGCCGCCACCGCCGCCGCAGCACCACTGCTCGGCGCGGTTCGGTGTCAAGTCGACGAAATCATCGGTCAGAGCGCGCACGATGTCCCGAGGCTGCTCGAAGACGCCGCCGTTGCGAGCGATCTGGCACGGGTCGTGGTACGTGACCCGACCCTCGATGCGGCCCTTCTCGACGGTGATGCGCCCCTCCTTGATGAAGCGATCGACGACCTCGAGGATGTGGCTGACCTTGAAGGGGAGCTCCTCGCCGGTCCAGGCCTCGTAGAAGATCTCGGCGACGCGGTAGGCGTGACCGCACTCGGGGACGACGACCTCCTTGACGCCCAAGCGCTTCGCCTCGTCCATGAACCGCTTGGCGATGGCTCTCGCTTTATCGACATCGCCGAAGAAGTAGCCGTAGTTGGCCGCCTCGAACAGCGAGAGCGTCCAGCTCACCTTCGCCTCATGGAAGATGATCGCGGCGGGGCGGATGGAGTGCGCCCCTGCGAGCGCGACGTAGAGTATGTCGGCCCCCGCACGATCGACGGGTATCTCGGCTTCGGGATCGCCCGTCGCTCTGCGCACGTCCTCCTCGATGTCCCGGAAGCCCGAGATGAGGACATCCCGGAACATCTCGACGTTCTCACCCTTGAAGATGGCCGCCTCAGCCAGCTGGCCGAGCATCTCCTGGCCGCGACCGAGCGCGATGAGGATGGCCTTGCCGACAGCGACGATCCACTGCGTGTCTATGGAGAACGGACAGTAGTACATGCAGCGCCGACACCCCGTGCAGGCGTACACCGACCGGTAGAGCTCATCGAGCAGCCGATCGTCGGGTTCGCGTGCCTCGTAGAGCGCTGGCACGAGGCGGCCAGCGGCATCGAAGTATCGCTTGTAGACCTGCCGGATGAGCTCAGCACGCCGAGCCGGCAGGTACGTGAGGTCCCCGGTGCCGACGTACTGGTGGCAGGCGTCCTTGCAGATCGCGCAGCGTGCGCAGATATCGAGGTACTGCTTGAGCTGGCGCGTCATCTTCTTATCGATGACGCCGGTGACGGTCTCGATGGCCTTCGCGTCCATGCTACTCACTCCTCACGAGATTCGTGGCGAAAGCACCGATCGCGTGGACGAGCTTGCTGAACGGGAAGTACATCAAGAACAGGTCCGTGAAGAGCATGTGCGTACCGAGCGACCAGCCGACGCCACTCTCGAGGATCTCCGCGGGGAAGGAGGGCTCGAAGCGCAGCAGGCTCGAGAACCACTCCCGATACGTCGCTGCGTGGATTGTGTCACCGTAGATGAAGCGCATGTGGTCACCCATGACGATCACGCCGAGGAGCAGCGCCAGGAGCAGGTAGTCCTCGGGGACCGACAGGTTCTTGTACGGTCCGTACGTGCGTCGCGCGATCCAGTAGATGACGCCGACGAGCATGAGCGATCCTGCGATGGAGCCCGACCACGCGGCGAAGGCGTTCATACCCTCCTCGCCGAGGAGCTCGGGAAGGATGGGGAACTCGGCGATGAGCCGACCGTGTCCGATGAATGCGCCGAGTGCCGCGACGTGGAACGCCATCGCGAAGACCCACATCGCAGGCTCGATGCGAGCCGAGTGTGGAGCGAGGAACGTGTCCTTGAGCAGCTTTGCGAGGCGGCCGGCCCGGGTTGCCGGCTTCGGGAACATGCCGAGCGGCACAGGGGACCTCGGCGTGGTCAACCAGTCGCGGATGCGCCACACCATGCCGGCGAAGAACACGATGGCAGCGAGGTACACGCCCCACACGGCGGTGATGTGCAGGTACGTCTCCATCGTCACTTCACACGCTTGACGAGGAAGACGAACTCGTCACCTTGCTTCTCGGCCTGCAGGATCTCATTCCCCGTCGACTTCGCCCAGGCGGGGATGTCCGCCATGGAGCCCGGGTCGGTCGCAACGGCGCGGATCACGCCGCCGACGGGCACGTTGCCGATGTTCTGTGAGACCTTCACCATAGGTAGTGGGCACAGCAGCCCCTTGAGGTCCAGCTCGAGGTCGACCTTGATCTCGTCAGACATGATTCTTCCTTTCGTCTCGGTCGTGCGTCGTTGCGCACGAATCGCCTTCCGGTCGAGCGTCGCTCGCACCTATATGAACAGCTGGATGTCGGCCTCCTGCGCCTTGAGGAGGAAGAAGCCGACGCCGACGGGCTCCCTGACGCCCTCGATGAACGCTTCCTGCGGTATCTCCATGACGTCCATCGACATCTGGCAGCCGTACATGTTCACGCCGAGCTGGATTGCCATGTCGCGAAGCTCGACGAGCTTGGCGACGTTGTGGTTCGCCATCATCTTGTTGAACATCCAGCGACCTAGTCCTGCGAAGCTGAACCTCGAGGGGTTCGCCTTCGAGATGTCGCCGCCGTACATGAGGCCGAGCATCTTGCCGAACAACGTCTTGCCGGTGCCGACGTCCTTCTTGATGGCTCGCAGGCCCCAGAAGGTGAAGAACATCGTCACCTCCATGCCCATCGCAGCGGCCCCGTTCGCGATGATGAACGCTCCGAAGAGCTTGTCCATGTCACCGCTCATGACCACCATGGCGAGGCTCTTGTGCTTGTCCTGCTCATCACTCATCGCGTCCTCCTTCGTGTCGAGGGACTGAACGTCTCACTGCCGATCGGGCGGGACCTGATCCTCCGTGCTCCGAGGCGTGGCTGCAGCGCGCTGCGACTCGGTGATCTCACGCATCGCTTCGGTGATCAGGTCGAATGCCTGGATGATCTTCGTGCTGGCGATGTGGTACCACACGTTGGGCCCCGAGCGCCTGGTCACGACGACGCCGTGCGCGCGGAGCACCGCCAGGTGCTGTGAGAGGGTGGCTTGGGGGATGCCGGTCTCGGCTTGGATCTCGCCAACGGTGCGCTCGCCGTCGCGCAGGGCGGCGAGGATCATCTGGCGCTTCGCGTTCGCGAGCGTCTTGCATAGCTCGGAGTGCTGGCAGAAGAAGCGCTCGTCGTGCACGGATCTCTCCATCCTCACAGGGCATGCGAATATGCGAATGTCTTCACAGGTGCGAGGATAATCCCTGTTAAGCAATAAAGCAAGGGGTTTCACAAGAGCCCCTCGGTTCGGCGAGACGCTCGAGCCACGATCGGGCCCGAAACGCCCACGACCTGCCCTGTGAACAGCGGCGCGTGCGTGCTACGATGCTGCTGCACGCGCCGCTGTTCACGTCGCGTCATGGGCCGAACGGCCACACTGGATGCGTCCGCTCCTGTCGACCGGGGAGGAAGCGTGGCCCTCGAGGGCAACCTGAAGGACTTCTCACTCGCAGACATGTTCCGCTTGCTCGCGTCGGGCCGGAAGACCGGCACGCTCTACCTCGAGCGGCCCGATGCGCAGGGCAAGGTCTGCTTCAAGAAGGGTCGGGTCTTCTTCGCCTCATCGAACTGGCACCGCGAATCGCTCGGGCGCCGTCTCGTCAAGGCTGGCGTCATCTCTGAGAAGCAGCTGCGGCAGGCTCTCGGTCTCCAGAAGATACAGAAGAAGGAGAAGGCCGACCGCAGGCTTGGCCAGATCCTCGTCGATGAGGGATACCTCGACGCGAAGGTCCTCGAGAACTTCATCCAGGAGCAGATCAATGACACGTTGTTCGATCTGTTCCGCTGGGAGGAGGGGGAGCTACGCTTCGAGCCCGATGAGACGTGCGACGAGGAGGACATCGGCATCTCGGTCTCCGTCGAGAACGTCATCATGGAGGCGTCGCGGCGTCTCGAGCTCTGGAGCAAGATCAAGCAGCGCATCCCTTCGATGGACACGGAGTTCGTGATGGCCTCGGCTCCCGGCGACAAGTCGATGGAGATCCACCTGAAACCCAAGGAGTGGATGCTTCTGTGCTACCTGCATGGCGGCCGATCGGTGCGGGAGCTCGTGGAACTCACGGGCTACAACGATTTCGAGTGCGCCAAGATCCTGTACGGCATGTACGCTGCTGGGCTCATCGAGAAGGTCGGCGAGGGCGCCTCGGGCCCCACGGGATGATCGCAGGCATGCCATCGTGAGAAGCGAGGGACTGAGCAAGGACCTGACGCTCGAGGAGTTCCTGCGGTTCCGGGACTTCATCCACGCAGCGTCGGGCATCTTCCTCGAGGACAGCAAGGCGGACTCACTTCGCATCTCACTCATCACCCGGGCGACACGACTGAACCTCGGGAGTCTCGACGAGTACTACCGCATCCTCATCTCCAACGATGCCGAGTTCAAGGAACTCCTCAACCTCATCACCATCAACGAGACGAGCTTCTTCCGGTTCCCTCAGCAGTTCGAGGCGCTCACCAAGACGGTGCTCCCGGAGATCATGGCGGCCAAGCCGCACAGCAACCGCACGATCCGCGTCTGGTCGGCGGGATGCTCGACCGGCGAGGAGCCGTACTCCATCGCGATGACGCTCATCGACGCGGGGCTCTTGGCGCTCGGGTGGCGCGTCCAGGTGCTCGGGACCGACGTCTCGACCAAAGCGCTCGCGTCCGCCTCGCGTGGGGAGTATCCCAAGCGGGCGCTCCTCAATGTGCCCAAGGACGTGATCGCGCGCCACTTCGAGGTCGAGGGCGACCGCGCTCGCGTCGCGCAGCACGTACGCGCGATCGTCGAGTTCGGCTACCACAATCTGATCAAGGAGCCCTATCCGCTCAGCCTCATGGGCAACTGGGACATCATCTTCTGTCGGAACGTGACGATCTACTTCAAGCTGGAATCCACCCGGCGCGTCGTCGCCAACTTCTTCAATAGCTTGAACGAGGGCGGCTACCTGTTCATCGGCCACTCGGAGACGCTGTCGTCGATCAGCGACCAGTTCGAGCCCATCGAGGTGAACGGCGTCTTCCTGTACCGCAAGCCAAGAACGCGCAAGGCGCTGTTCCCGGGCGGCGGCCTCGATCGGGAGGAGCGACACGCGGCGCACGCCTCGGCGCCCGGTGCCACCTCGGGAGGCGCCACGCGCCCCGACACGGGCGAGAGGGTGGTCACGCGGCCGAAGCGCTCAGAGGAGACGCGTCGTCCCGAGCGGGCGCGGCAGGCGGTCACGAGCACCCCACGGGCGACCGCGACGCCGTCGAGGGGTGACCTGCATGCGCGCGCGAAGGCTGCCTTCGAGGCCGGACACCGTGAAGAGGTGCTCGATCTCGTCTCGCAGATGCTCGCCATGGACCCCAACGATACCGACGCACACCTGCTCGCCGCATTCGTGCACGCCGATGCGGGTGCGTACGATGCAGCGCTCCAGGCGTGTCAGCGCGCGCTCGCGGTCAACCCGCTCCTCCCCGCGGCGCGCTACATCCTCGGCATCATCTACCAGCGGCAGGGCGACCTCGTACGCGCGGTGAGCGAGTTCAAGAAGACGATCTACATCGATGCGGGTTTCGCCCTGGCCCACCTCAATCTCGCGAACATCCACAAGGCGGAGCGCAAGTGGGAACGAGCGGCTCGCGAGTACGAGAATGCGCTGCGCGCGCTGTACAGCGACCCCCAAGGTGAGTGGACGGCGTTCCTGGGAGGCTTCAAGGCGGACCTGCTCGTCAAGACGTGTGAGCGGAGTCTGCTAGAGTGTCGGAAGGCGATGGGGAAGGCTTCGGAGGACCTGTAGCGACTGGTCAGACGTGCCGATATCGGCCGTGTGGTGTGACGGATCCAGGAGGGAGCGACGGCATGGCTGCACGCATACTCGCGGTGGACGACAGTCCGACCATCCTCGAGATGATCAAGGCCATCCTCGAGGCAGGCGGGTACGAGGTGATCACGGCGTCCGACGGGGCGGAGGCGCTCGAGACCGCACGAGCCGAGAGACCCGATCTCATCCTTCTCGACGTGATGCTGCCGAAACTCGACGGCTACCGGGTCTGCCGCCTACTCAAGTTCGACCAGAACTACAAGCACATACCCATCATCATGCTCACGGCCAAGACGGAGGAGCAGGCGATGGCCACGGGTATCCGCACAGGTGCCAACCAGTATCTCACGAAGCCTGTGGATCCGGACACGTTGCTCGCGGCAGTGGCCGAGGAGCTCGGTAAGGCGCAGGGGTAGATGGCGATGACGGGTCCACAGGGCATCGCGGACCGCGTCCTTGAGAGCCTGGTAGGGGCGGGGCTCCTCACGCGCGAACAGGTCGCGCACGCGCTCGAGGCCGCTCGCGAGCGGGGCGTCACCGCTGGTCGCGTGCTCGCTGAGCGTGGCCTCGTCTCGCAGGGTGACATAGCGTCCGTGCTCGAGCACGAGATGGGCATCCCGCGCGTCGACTTGTCGAGCTACGCGCCCGAGGAGGCGGCGCTCGCGCTCGTACCTGCATCGGTCACGCGATCGAGAGGCGTGCTCCCGCTCTTCGAGATCGAGGGCATGCTCACGGTCGCCATCGGCGACCCATTCGACGTGTTCATGCTCGATGAGCTCGCCCAGCTGCTCGGGGTGGAGGTCGAGCCAGTGCTCGCGGAACCCGCCGAGGTGCGAGCGGCGGTCGCGCAGTACTACGGTGCGGCCGAGGAGCCGTCCGCTCCGAAGGGGATGGTGGCCACGGAGGAGGCGCCACCGCCACCGCCGGTCGCTGAGGCGCCCGGTCAGCTGGAGCCGACACAGGGGCCCGAGCCGGCCGTCAGGGCTGCGGACTTCTTCGAGGAGGGCGTTCCCGAGGAGGAAGGACCCGCCATACCCGTAGCACCCGTCGGCGAGGAAGCCGCCGGGGCACCACAGCCCGCCGAGACCATCGAGGAGATGGTCGAAGCGGGGCAGGCAGCGGGTCGCTCCGTCGTCGATCTCGACGTGCTGGCCGTCGCCGATCCGCGCAAGGTGGCGCTGCTCGTGACCGAGATCCTCGAGCACGCCGTCAAGGCGGGCGCCTCTGCCATCCACCTCCTGCCGTACAAGGATGACTTCTTCGTCGTGTTCCGTACGAAGGGCAAGCTGGAGAGCGTGGCGAGTGCGCCGGTCTCGCTGCTCGACGCTCTCGTCGAGGGCTTCCGCTCGTTCGCGCATGTGCCGGGCTCGAGGGTCACGCCGGGGCTCGCTCGCGTCCGTACCCGTATCGCGGACAAGGACCTGGCGATCACGACCTCGATCGTCCCCACCATCGCAGGTCAACGCGTCGTGGTCTCGTTGCGTCCCTCCGATCGTGCGCCTCGGGCGCTGTCAGAACTCGGTCTGTCCGACGCAGAGGTGCGAGCCCTCCAGGCGATGGTGGAGCGCGGACGGGGCATCCTGCTCGTGTGCGCACCGGTGACCGGCGGTGCCAGCACCACGTACTATGCGCTGCTCGCGCACGCAGCTGCCATCGGCAAGACGGTGTACTCCGTCGAGGCCTCGATCGAATACGAGATCCCTGCGGTCGCCCAGGTGATGGTCGACGTGTCCAGTCCGCTCCCGGTGGCGAACTACCTCGCGGCCGGACTGCGCCAGGACACCGACGTCATAGCGGTGGACACGATGCGGAGTGCCGATGATGTCCACGTCGCCGTTGAGGCGGCAGGGAAGGGCAAGCTCGTCATCGCGACGCTTCCGGCCGCCGACATCGCGTCGGGCGTGAGAAGGATGCTCGATCTGGGCGTGGAGCCGCACAGCCTCGCGGCTGCGCTCACGCTCGGTCTCGGGCAACGGCTCGTTCGGATCAACTGCCCGAACTGCACCGTCGAGGCCCCATCGGACGCGCTCGCGCGCATCCCGGGCGCGACGCCCGAAATCGTGAACAAGACGGGGACCGGTTGCCCGAACTGTGGCAAGACAGGGTTCCGGGGCGCGGTGGGCATCTTCGAGGTGCTACCGTTCACCGAGCCGATTCGGTCGAGCGTTGCGCGGGGCGCCACGCGTGAGGACCTGGCCGCTGCCGCTGCTGCGGCAGGGATGCGGCCGCTGGCGGCCTCCGGCCTCGCACGGGTCAAGGCGGGGCAGGTCAGTGCCGATGAGCTCGTACGTGTGCTTCGGCTCGCGTGATCGCGTGGAGGACGAGGATGGGTCGTGCGAAGAAGGCGAGCGAACCGCAGGTGACGGCCTCCAACGAGGCGATCGCTGTCGCGCCGCCGGTCGAGGAGGCGATGTCCGCCACGGTACCCGACCGGGTCGTGGTGTTCTGGCTCGGCGGTGAGCGCTATGCGCTGCCGCTGTCAGCCGTCCAGGAGATCCAGCAGATCGTCGAGCCACGGCCGGTGCCCGACGCGTCCCCCGCGCTCGTCGGCATGATCGATGTGCGAGGGGTGGTCGTCCCGGTCATCGAGCTGAGAGAGCTGCTCGGCCTGGCGCCGACCGAGCACGGGATCGACACACCGATGGTCCTCGCATGGGTGCGAGGCCACCTCACGGCGCTCATCGTCGATGAGGTCGATGACGTGGCAGAACTCTCGCCCGAGTCGCTCCAGCCGCCATCACCGATGTACGCTCTCGCGGACCGGATGATCGGCATCTTCCGGTCAGGCGACGATCTCGTGATCATCCTGGACCCGGAGAAGCTCGTATCCGAGGCGCTCGCCGCTTCCGCCCGTCCGGTCGCTTCGGGGGGTGAGGCGGGATGATGCGGGGCGATGCGCCCACGAGCCATGCGCGCGTCTTCGACGAGCATGCCGCTGAGATCCTGCGCAAGCGAGCGGAATCACTCGCGCAGGTCGAGGAGTCCTCGGAGATACAAGGGGCCGTGCGCTTCTTGCTCTTCCGTCTCGGCGACGAATGGTATGCCGTGCCCATCGAGAACGTGCGCGAGATCCATGACGATTTCGCCGTGACGCCCCTGCCCGGTCTACCGGATCACATCCTCGGGATCATCAACGTGCGGGGTGAGATCATCTCCGTGATGGATCTCGCTACGCTCATGCGAGTGGAGCGCTCCCGCACGGATGCCCAGACCGTCCCGAGCAGCGGCATCATCGTGTGCGACGAGGAGTGCGTGTCATTGCTCGCTGTCGATGAGATCGGTGACATCATCGATGTGGCGGCCGACGCCATCGAGCCACCCATCGCAGCGATCGACCGCAATCAGGTTGAGTTCGTACGAGGATCGGTCCATACGCAAGACACGATGGTTGGGATCATCGACCTTGCGAAGGTGCTGACCCCGTATGGGGAGTCTGGATGACGGCGTGGGAAGGACGGCACATGCTCAGGACGTTGATCGAGAGGATCCGTAGCACATTCCTGATCAAGTACTCTCTCGTGAACCTCGCGCTCATCGGGGCGGTCAACACGCTGCAGCTCCTCATCGCGTGGTTCCTGCTCAAGGATGAACTGTTCGCGAACGTGTCGCGCAGCACGATCGTCGCATCCAAGCTCCTCATCCTCCTAGCGGCATTCGTCGTGTCGCTCATAGTGTTCATCTGGGTCTTCGTACTCGTGGGCCGGCGCTTCATGGCTCCGCTCGGTCTCGTCGCTGCGAGCGTGAAGGCCGCCTGCGAGGGCGACATCGGTCACAAGGTGGATGTGAGCTCGAGCGATGAGTTCGGGGTCTTGGCCCGCTCGTACAACCAGATGCTCGATCTCATCGTGTACCTCATCACGCAGACGCAGGAATCCTCGAACCGCCTCGCGCAGGCTTCCTCTGAGATCCTGTCTGCGACCGAACAGCAGGCTTCGGGCGCAGCCGAGCAGGCGGCTTCGATCGCACAGACGACCGCGACGATGGAGGAGCTCGCCGCGACGTATCGCCAGATCGCGGACAACGCGAACCAGGTCGTCCAGATGGCCGAGACGTCCCTCGGCAACGCCGAATCGGGACAGCAGGCGGTGATGAACACACTCGAGGCCATGGAGCAGATCAAGGTGCGCGCTCAGGCTTCAGCGAACAAGATCCTGCAGCTCGGGGAGCGCAGCCAGCAGATCGGTCAGGTGCTCGCCATCATCAACAACATCGCCGACCAGACGAAGATCCTCGCGCTCAATGCTGCGATCGAGGCTGCGCGGGCCGGTGAGGCTGGCAAGGGATTCTCGGTCGTCGCGACCGAGATCCGGAAGCTGGCACTCTCGGTCGTGGACTCGACCGCGGAGATCGAGGCCATCATGTCCGAGATCCAGAACGCGGCCAACGATCTCGTGCTCTCGACCGAGCAGGAGCTCAAGCAGGTGACGTCCGGGGTCGAGCTCGCGCACGTCACTGAGCAGAACCTCGAGCAGATCCTCGAGGCGATCGAACAGACGACGGTGGCGGCGAAGGAGATCTCGGCTGCGACGCAGCAGCAGCGGAGTGCGACCGAGCAGGTCGTCAAGGCGATGCGTGAGGTCGCGGCGGTCGCACAGCAGACGGCAGCCGGCTCGAAGCAGGTCGCGAGCGCGGCCGAGCAGCTCGCAGCCATCGCGCGTGAGTCGAGTCACGTCGGTGCCGCCTTCAGGATCGTCCGGTGAGGCTGCTCGACCGTCAATCGCGAAGGGATCTCGTATGGTCGAGTTCGACCGATCAGCCTTCATAAAGAAGTTCCAGGAGGAGGCGACCGAGTACCTCCAGCGCCTCAACGAGGGCGTCATCACCCTCGAGGGCGATCCGGAGAATCGCGAGCTCATCGATCAGATGCTCCGGGACGCGCACACGCTCAAGGGCTCGTCGAGGATGGTGGGTCTCCTCGAGATCTCGGACGTGGCACATCGCCTCGAGGACATCATGGTCAAGATCCGAGACGGTGAGATGCGCTACACCGTCGACATGTCCGACGCCTTCTTCGAGGCGCTCGACCTCATCGTGTTCCTCTCCGAGCACGCTGGTACGGACGTCTCGGGGCAGGTGGATGTGCGGGCTGTGCTCGACCGGCTGCAGGTGATAGCCGCTTGCGCTGCTCCAGAGACGCCCACCGCGCCGGAGGCGCCGGCGCCTGCGCAGGCCGAGGAAGCTTCAGGGGTCCCGGCGGGAGAGGGTGCGCCTGCGGTCGGAGTGTCGAGCGATGAGGCGCCCGCGGTGCCGACGGTCGGGACGGAGGCTCCTCACGACACCTCCGGGTCGGGCGAGCCGGGCAAGCCGCACCGGGCGGCGCGCAGCGCGGCTGGCGCGAAGGAGGAGGAAGGTCTCAAGACGAGGACGCAGCAGACCGTCCGTGTGCGCACCGAGCAGGTCGACCGTCTCCTCAATCTCGTGAGTGAGGTCGTCATCGCACAGATCAGGGCGGAGCAGCGCGTGCGGGACCTGCGTGCCCTGACTGCCGGGATGAGCGAGATCCACCAGGCGTGGTCCCGCGTGCGCGTCGGCATAGCGGACCTCGGTATCGAGTGGGGGTCCGCGCTCCAGCAGGACATCGAGATCCTCGAGGAGCTGCTCTCCGAGCACCGGCGTCGCCTCGTTGCGCTGTCCAAGGAGGAGGCGGATGACACCTCGCGCACCTCGACTGTGATCGATGACCTCCAGGAGCACAGCATGTCGCTGCGCATGTTGCCGGTATCCACCGTGTTCAACACCTTCCCGCGCGCCGTGCGCGACCTGGCTCGGCAGTTCAACAAGGACGTCGACCTCATCATCGAGGGCGGCGACACGGAGCTCGACAAGAAGGTGCTCGAGGAGATCAACGACCCGCTCATCCACATCATGCGCAACGCGGTGGATCACGGCATCGAGTCCGTCGAGGAGCGACGCCGGCTCGGCAAGCCGGAACGTGGCACCATACGGCTCGCTGCTCGGCAGGAGGGCGACCACATCGTCATCGAGATCGCCGATGACGGCGCGGGCATCGATCCCGACAAGGTTCGCGCTGCTGCAGTCCGGAAGGGCTACCTCACCGAAGCGGAAGCGCGCTCGCTCTCCGACAGGGAGGCGCAGTACCTCATCTTCGAGGCCGGCTTCTCGACGAGTCCGATCATCACTGAGATCTCCGGACGCGGCGTCGGCATGGACGTCGTGCGGGAGTTCATCGTCGAGAAGATCAAGGGCTCGATCGACGTGTACTCCGAGCTGGGTCGTGGAACGACGTTCCGCCTCACGATCCCCCTCACGCTGGCGATCATCCGGGCGCTGCTCGTCTCGGTCGGCGAGTCGACCTTCGCGCTACCCACGTCATCGATCGAGGAGACGCTGCGCGTCGACCGGTCGGAGATCATCAAGGTCGAGGGGCACGAGGTGATCCGGCGACAGCGGCGCACGATCCCCCTCGTCGCGCTCACGGATGTCCTCGGGCTCCCTGCGTCGGATTCTCTCACGGGTTCGAGCAAGGTACCGGTCGTGACGGTCGGCTTCTCCGGGCACCGGATGGGCTTCATGGTCGACGGGTTCATCGGTGAGCAGCAGATCGTCATCAAGCCCCTCGGAACGCACCTCCGGAGGGTCGACAACGTCGCAGGCGTCACGATCCTCGGGGCGGGGGAGATCGTGCCCATCCTCAACGTGCCGGATCTCATGGGTCGTGCACGTCGGCTGACGGGCTCGCGTAGAGGCGGCCGCGTCAAGGCTGAGGCCGCCCCGAAGGGTCCCCGGCGGATCCTCATCTGCGAGGACTCCTTCACGACCCGTGAACTCGAGCGCTCCATCTTCGAGGCGGCGGGCTACGAGGTCGAGACGGCGACGGACGGCGCGATGGGACTCGCGAAGCTGCGTGAGGGGCTCGCGGTGGATGCGGTGGTGACCGACGTGCAGATGCCCAACATGACCGGCTTCGAGCTCACGAGGGCCATCAAGTCCGACGAGACACTCAAGGGCATCCCGGTCATCATCGTGACTTCGCTGGAGCGTGAGGAGGAGAAGGCGGAGGGCATCGAGGCTGGTGCGGACGCCTACATAACGAAGTCCGTCTTCAACCAGGACACGCTGCTCGAGACGGTGGAGCGGCTCATCCGATGATCGCGTACCACAGCGTGCGAAGGGGGCTCGCGTGACGCAGGGTGCACCGATCCGTGTCGTGATCGTCGACGACTCGCTCGTTGCGCGCGAGATGATCGCGCAGATCCTCTCGAGCGATCCTGGGATACGGGTCGTCGGTCAGGCTCAGGACGGCGAGGAGGCCGTCGATCTCGTCGCCAAGCTGCGCCCGGATCTCGTGACGATGGACATCCACATGCCTCGGATGGACGGCATCGAGGCGGTCGAGCGGATCATGGCGTTCACGCCGACGCCCATCCTCGTCGTCTCGTCGTCGGTGCACGGTGAGGGCGTGGGTCGCGCGTTCGATGCCCTGGCGGCTGGCGCGCTCGAGGTCATGAAGAAGCCCGAGCCGCGCGATTGGGTCGAACTCGAGCGCATCGGCTCGGAGCTCATCCGCAAGGTGCGGATCCTCTCGAAGGTTAGGGTCATCACGCACATCCGCGGTCGGCGCAAGCGAGAAGCGCATCCAGAGGCGGCGCCCGCGCCGCTCCCCATCCCTGGGCGCCGCACGCTCATTGCGATCGGCTCCTCGACGGGCGGGCCGTCGGCGCTGCAGACCGTGCTCTCGGGCCTGCGCCCCGACCTTCCCGTGCCGGTCGTCGTCGCTCAGCACATCGCCGACGGGTTCATCCCGGGTCTCGTCAGTTGGCTCGATGCTTCGTGCAGGATCCCCGTGCGTGCAGCAGCCGATGGAGAGACGATCCAGCCCGGTGTCGCGTACTTCGCGCCTACGGGACACAACCTCGAGGTGCGCGGCTCGACCGTGCACCACGTCGAACCGAAGCGGGGACAGCTCTACATCCCATCGGCCGACACGCTCTTCGAGTCGGCGGCGCGCTCCCACGGCGCTGGCGTGATCGGCGTGTTGCTCACGGGCATGGGGGCTGACGGAGCAGCGGGCCTCAAACGCCTCCGGGATATCGGTGCCCACACGATCTGCCAGGATGAGGCGACCTCGACGGTGTTCGGCATGCCGAAGGCCGCCATCGACCTGGGCGCCGCCACGGAGGTCCTGCCGGTCGACCGCATCGCCGAGGCGATCGAGTCGGCGCTGGCGGCCAGGGTGTAGCGCCCGTCCCGCTCGAGAACCGCTATACTCGCAGGCATGTCCGCGGCACGAGACCTCCCCATCGGTGTGTTCGACTCGGGACTGGGCGGCCTGACCGTCGTCCGGGAGCTGATGCATGCACTGCCTCACGAATCCATCACGTACGTGGGCGATTCGGCGCGTTGCCCGTACGGACCACGCTCGCGCAGCGAGGTGCGTCGCTTCGTGCTCGAGATCGGCACCTGGCTCACGCGACACACGATCAAGCTGCTCGTGATCGCCTGCAACACGGCCACCGCAGCGGGGCTCGCGCTGGCGCAGGAAGCATTCGATGTGCCGGTCATCGGCGTCGTCGAGCCGGGCGCCCGTGCGGCTGTCAAGGCGACGCGCAACAGGCGCGTGGGTGTCATCGGAACGGTCGGTACGATCGAGTCAGGTGCGTACAGCAGGGCCGTGCGGACCATCGACGCGGGCGTCACGGTCTTCTCAGCGGCCGCTCCGAAGTTCGTCGACATCGTCGAAGCGGGCCTGCGCATGGATGATGGAGCCGTGGAGGACCTCATGTCCTCGACGTCCGAGGTCTTCATCCGCCCCGCGTTCTATGAGCTGGCTCGCGACTACCTCGACCCGCTCAAGCGAGCCGGGGTGGACACCCTCGTACTCGGGTGCACGCACTTCCCGCTGCTGTCGACGGCGATCCAGCAGGTCGTCGGACCCGGCGTGCGTCTCATCTCCTCGGCCGAGGAGACGGCGCGTGAGGTGGCGGAGACCCTGGCGGCTCGCGATCACGCTCGACACGGGGGGAACGGCGAGCACGCGTTCGTGACGACGGGTGACCCTGAGGAGTTCGCGCGCCTGGGGTCCCGTATCCTGGGGGTGACCATGGAACACGTGAGCCAGCTCCCCCTCGCTGAGCTCGAGGCGTGCTTCGACGCACGTGCGCGCGAGGCGCTCGCGCGGTTCGAGCGAGAGGAGGGTTCGTGCGCCTGACGATCCTCGGGTCGTCCGCTTCGTATGCGGATGCGGGTCGCGCCTGTGCGGGGTACCTCGTCGAGAGCGGTGGGGTCCGCGTGCTACTGGATTGCGGGAACGGCACGGTGGCGAATCTCTCTTCGGTCACCGACCCGACGACCCTCGATGCTGTCTTCATCACACACGGGCACATCGATCACTTCGCCGACATCTATGCGCTGCAGGCGGCGCTCCGTTATGCCCCTGAGGGGCCGGCACCACCACTCGACCTGTACGTGCCCCCCGGACTCTTCGAGACGATGGGGTGCGTCCTGACCGAACGGGGACGCCAGGAGCTCATCGAGGCGTTCAGGGTGCACGCGCTCGCGCGTGATGGTTCGGTCGCCGTGGGCGACGTCACCATCGAGGCGACGCTCGTCGACCACCTGCAGCCGACCTTCGCGCTCGCGGTCGTCAGCGACGGCGCGCGGCTCGCGTACACCTCGGACACGCGGCTCGGTGACGCGGTGCGCGCATTCGCGCGGGGTGCGGATGTGCTGCTCGCGGATGCCACGCTGCCGGAGCCGTACGCTGGCCGCGCTGACCACATGACGCCACGGGAGGCCGGGGAGCTCGCCGCAGATGCGCAGGTGGCGACGCTCGTGCTCACGCACCTGTGGCCATCGGTGGACCGTGAGCAGGCGCGCCGTGAGGCAAGTGAGTGCTTCGAAGGGCGTATCATCGTCGCGAGTGAACTCGAGTCGATCGACGTCGTGAGGGAGAGGCTACATGCAGCGGAGTGATGGACGGAAGCCGCATGAGTTGAGGCCGGTGCGGATCACGCGTCGCTACCTGCGGCACGCGCACGGCTCGTGCCTCATCGAGCTCGGGGACACGCGCGTGCTGTGCGCGGCGAACCTGAGCGATGCTGTCGCCGCGTGGCGCCGTGGTACGGGCCTCGGCTGGGTGACGGCCGAGTACGCGCTCCTGCCCTCCTCGACGCACACGCGCTCGAAGCGCGAGGTCGGCCCTGGCTCGCCGAGCGGGCGGACGCACGAGATCCAGCGACTCATCGGGCGGTCCTTGCGCTCCGTCGTGGACATGACCGCCATGGGTGGCGAGGTCACCATGACAGTCGATTGCGACGTCATCCAGGCTGACGGCGGTACGAGGACGGCGGCGATCACGGGTGCGTTCATCGCCATGCATGACGCCTTCGTGACGTGGCGGGACGCCGGTCGCATCACTGCGTCGCCGCTGCACGAGTGCATCGCGGCGGTGTCCGTGGGGATCGTGGACGGGGTGACCATGGTCGACCTCGACTACTCGGAGGACAGCGTGGCCGAGGTCGACATGAACGTCGTGGTCGATGGGCGAGGTCGCTTCGTCGAGGTGCAGGGTACGGCCGAGGGAGCGCCCTTCGATCGGGCCCGCCTCGACGAGCTCATCGACCTGGCGAGTGAGGCCGGACGCAAGCTCATCTCGGTGCAGCGTCGGATGATCGAGGATGACATCGAGGTGCTCGATGAGCGCTGGTGAGACTCGCAAGCGCGTGATCATCGCGACGTCGAATCGAGGCAAGATCGCGGAGATGCGCGAAGCGCTCTCGCTGCCGGGGTGGGAGTTCCTGGACGCTCGCGAGCTCGGGTTCGAGCCGCTCGAGGTCGAGGAAACCGGAACCACGTTCGAAGAGAACGCGGTCCAGAAAGCGCGCGCGTATGCGGAGCGGTACCGCTTGCCCGCCCTGGCTGACGACAGCGGCTTGGAGGTCGATGCGCTCGGGGGCGCCCCTGGCGTCCGCTCGGCTCGGTACGCAGGGGAGGGTGCGACCGACGAAGCGAACAACGGCAAGCTGCTGCTCGCGCTTTCCCACGTGCCTGAGGGCGAGCGCAGCGCCCGCTTCCGTTGCGTACTGGCGCTCGTCTGGCCGCAAGGGCGCACGATCACCGTCTCGGGAACGTGCGAGGGCAGCATCGGCTTCGTGCCGCGCGGCACGAACGGGTTCGGCTACGATCCGCTATTCCTCCCGGACGCGACGCCCGGACGGACGATGGCAGAGCTCACGCTCGAGCAGAAGCATGCCATCAGCCATCGCGGCGCCGCGCTCTGTGCCCTGCGTCGCATCCTCGAAGGTGCCACTGACGACAGGGTGTGAGATACCCGACCAGCCCACGAGGCAGTTGCGGGTAGCGCTCAGCGCGCGAGCCGCATATACTGTGTGTCGCCCTCGGGGCAGGCAGGCCCACGCGGCGCCTCCGCGAGGCGACACGAGGTCGGGCCGTGGCGCAGCTTGGTAGCGCACCTGCTTTGGGAGCAGGGGGCCGCCGGTTCGAATCCGGCCGGCCCGACCAGGACGCGGCCGTAGTTCAAGTGGTAGAGCATCAGCCTTCCAAGCTGATTGTTGCGGGTTCGAGTCCCGTCGGCCGCTCCATTGACAATCGACCGTCTCCGCGGGTACCGTAACGCTTCGCGGCATCCTGGAGACGAGTGCGTGCGCCCGTAGCTCAGTTGGATAGAGCGGGAGACTTCTAATCTCTAGGTCGGGGGTTCGAATCCCTCCGGGCGTGCCAGGCATCACGTGGTGGGCGTAGCTCAGTTGGTTAGAGCGTCGGACTGTGGCTCCGAAGGTCGCGGGTTCGAGTCCCGTTGCCCACCCCAGCGATACGGACGAAGCCTCCGCACGTCGCGGGGGCTTCGTGTCTTCAGTGGGTCCTTCGTGTGCTCTCGGGATCGCGGCTCCCTTGCATTTCGCAGCCGAGGCGCTAGAATAGCGAAGCGTCGCTTCGGGCCGTTAGCTCAGCTGGCAGAGCAGGGGACTCTTAATCCCAAGGTCATAGGTTCGATCCCTATACGGCCCACCACGCACACACCAGGCTGGCGCACATCGAGACGCCGGCCTTTTTGCTATAGTTGGGCCTCGGCCTGTTGCACGTCTGCGTGCGGGCGTGGCGGAATTGGCAGACGCGCCGGGTTTAGGTCCCGGTGAGGAGACTCGTGGAGGTTCGACCCCTCTCGCCCGCACCATGGAAGACCATCCGGTCGTGTGCGACCGTTCGCATCATGGATGACAGGAGGACCGTTGGAAACGAGCGTCGAGCGTCTCGAAGGTAACGAGGTGCGCCTCACGGTGACCGTGCCCGCCAAAGAGGTGGACGCTGCTATCGAGAGCGTCTATCGCGAGTTCGCGAGCAGGCTGCACGTTCCGGGCTTCAGGAAGGGCCGTGTGCCCAAGCCGATCATCGACACGCACGTGGGTCGCGAGACCATCCTCGCCGAGGCCCAGGAGCGTATCGTCGAGCGGTCCTATCCGCGCGCGATCGATGCCGAGGGGCTCAGGCCCATCGAGCCGCCTGACACGGGCGAGATGGAGCTCGTGGAGCCCGGCCAGCCGTACACGTACACCGCGCGGGTCGTCGTCCGTCCGGAGCTCACCTTGAGCTCGCTCGATGACCTCGTCGTCGCGGCCGGCCCGGCGACGACATCGGACCGCGAGATCGACGCCCAGATCGAGTACCAGCGGGAGCGCTTCGCGACCCTCGAGACGGTCGAGCGGCCGCTCGAGCGCGGCGACTTCGCGCTCATCTCGTTCGTCGGCACGGTGGATGGCGAGTCGTACGAGAACAACCGCGTCGACCACTACCTCTACGAGACCGGTCGTGGCCTCATGCCAGAGGAGTTCGACGCTGCGCTCGCGGGTGCGTCGGCTGGCGATACGGTCGTTGCGGAGTTCACCGTTCCCGAAGGCTCGGCCGAGCCCGACTTCGTCGGCAAGACAGCCCGCTTCGAGATCGAGGTCCATGAGGTCAAGGGCAAGGTGCTCCCGGCGCTCGACGACGAGTTCGCGAAGATGGCAGGCGGGTTCGACGCGCTCGAGGAGATGCGCGAGGACCTCAGGCGCAAGCTCGATGCTGCGAAGGCGACGGGTCGTGCCCAGCGGATCGAGCTGCTCGCACGCCAGCTCATCGCCTCGCGCCTGGAAGGGGAGGTCCCCGAGTCGATGGTTCGCAGCAGAGCCGACTCGCTCACGAGGGACTTCTTCCAGACGCTCGATGAGCGCGGCATCTCGCTTGCCGATTACGTCGCGATGACCGGCGTGACGCCCGAGCAGATCCAGGCCGACATCCGCAGGCAGGCCGAGGTGCGCGTCCGCGAGGAGCTCGCTCTCGAGGCTCTGTTCCGCGCCAAGGGGATGACGATCACGGACGAGGAGATGCATGCGGCGCTCCTCGAGTTCGCCGGCGGTGACGAGAGCCGTCTCGAAGAGACCCGCGAGCGTCTCGCCGAGGCTGGCGCCACGCCCATCGTGCGCGAGGGTATCATGCACGAGAAGGCGCTCGCATGGCTGCTCGCCAACATCACGGTCACCGAGGACGAGGAGCACCCCGCCGGCGAGGCTGCGCCTCCGGGTGATGCAGCGACGGGTGCCTCGAAACCGAAGCGCGTGCGCAAGCGCAAGAGCGACGCCTCCAAGGAGGAATGATGATCCCCTACGAAGCCAACGGTCTCGTCCCCATCGTCATCGAGCAGACGTCGCGCGGCGAGCGCTCGTTCGACATCTTCTCGCGCCTGCTCAATGACCGTGTCGTCTTCCTCGGGCACGAGATCGACGACACGATCGCGAATCTCGTGATCGCTCAGCTGCTGCATCTGGAGAGCGAGGACCCGGAGAAGGACATCAGCCTGTACATCAACTCGCCGGGTGGCTCGGTCACGGCCGGCTTGGCCATCTACGACACGATGCAGTACATCCGCTGCGACGTCTCGACGATCTGCATCGGCCAGTGCGCATCGATGGCGGCGGTGCTCCTCGCTGCGGGCGCCGCTGGCAAGCGCTTCGCCTTGCCGCACAGCCGCATCCTCATCCATCAGCCGTGGGGAGGCGCGCAGGGCCAGGTGACCGACATCGAGATCCAGGCCAAGGAGCTGCTGCGGATGCGTCACCAGCTCGACGAGATCCTCGCTCGGCACACCGGACAGCCGGTCGAGAAGATCCACGCAGACACCGAGCGCGACAACATCATGATCGCCGAGGAGGCGCTCGAGTACGGCCTGGTCGACGCCGTCCTCGCGGAGCGTCCGGTGACGACGACGGAGTGAGATGCGATGGACCGTCAGCACGGTGAGGAGCACCTTCACTGCTCCTTCTGCGGCAAGCCGCAACATCAGGTTCGCAAACTCATCGCGGGTCCGGGTGTGTACATCTGCGATGAGTGCGTCGAGCTGTGCAATGAGATCGTGGACGAGGACGCCGCTCCCGAGCCTGCGGCGTTGACGCCCGAGGGTCTGCCCACGCCGAAGGAGATCCTCGCGCACCTCAACGAGTACGTGGTCGGCCAGGACCTCGCGAAGCGAACGCTCGCGGTCGCCGTCTACAACCACTACAAGCGCATCCACTGCAAGCCGTGCGATGGGGCCGAGGACGTAGAGATCGCGAAGAGCAACATCCTGCTCCTCGGGCCGACCGGCTGTGGCAAGACGCTCCTCGCGCAGACGCTCGCGCGGATCCTCAAGGTCCCGTTCGCCATCGCCGATGCCACGACGCTCACCGAAGCCGGATACGTCGGCGAGGACGTCGAGAACATCCTGCTCAAGCTCATCACGGCGGCGGACTTCGACATCCAGCGCGCAGAGGTCGGTATCGTCTACATCGACGAGATCGACAAGGTCGCGCGCAAGGCGGAGAACCTCTCGATCACTCGGGACGTCTCCGGTGAGGGGGTGCAGCAGGCGCTCCTGAAGATCCTCGAGGGGACGGAGGCCGCCGTCCCGCCCCAGGGTGGCCGGAAGCATCCGCAGCAGGAGCTCATCCGCATCGATACGACGAACATCCTGTTCATCCTGGGGGGTGCGTTCGTCGGCCTCGAGCGGATCATCGCGGACCGTATCGGCAAGAAGGGCGTGGGATTCGGTGCGGACCTCGTCGATGCACGGCGACACGACACCGGGACGCTGCTCGCCCAGGTCCTGCCCGAGGACCTGCACCGCTTCGGTCTGATTCCGGAGTTCGTCGGCCGGATCCCGGTGATCGCCCACGTGGAGGAACTGCGAGAGGACGACCTCGTGCGGATCCTCACCGAGCCCAAGAACGCCCTCGTGAAGCAGTACCAGCGCCTCTTCGCGCTCGAGGGCGTCGAGCTGCGCTTCACGCCCGATGCGCTCCGCGAGGTCGCGAGCCAGGCCATCAAGCACGGTACGGGCGCGCGCGGGTTGCGCTCGATCCTCGAGGGGGTGCTCCTCGATCTGATGTACGAGTTGCCCGGGCGCACCGACGTGCTGTCAGTGACGATCACGGACGAGGTCGTGCGCGGGGAGGTCGAACCGCTCCTCGAGCTGGCCGAAGCGGAACGGGACGCCTCGTGATTTGAGGGCCGCGCGGGAGCTGCGAGGGGCGCCGGGTGGCGCCCCTCTTCGTTGCTGTGCACGTCGATCCGTGGACGAACCTCATGCGCGGGCGTCCGCGATGATCCTCCGTGCACGGTCCTCCTCACCCGGGAACAGGTCCGCGGGAACGGCCTCGCGGCCGAGCGCCTTGAACACCATGTAGCGGGCGCAGTGCGTGTTGTCGCCGTGGCAGTACCGGTTCTTGAGGATGCTCGCCATCGCGGGCATGTCGGCCATCCTGTCGTTGAAGAATGGGCACGCAGGAAGACATTCACAATCCATGGCATTCGCCTCCTCGCGGCGTCGCGCCGCATCGAACTCAGGGGTATCAGCGTATTCGTTATACGGCGCACGAGAAGCGATTCACATACAGCTTGGGGTATGTGTGCGACGAACGGCGACCGTGTCGTGACGGGAGGTACTGGTCGCAGCGCCGGCCCTCATGCCGTAGAATCGATGTCCACGAGACCGACGACGGGAAGGACGCATCCCATCATGAACGAGTTGCCCACGGCATACGATCCGGCCTCAGTGGAGGAGCAGGTCTTCGCGGCTTGGAGTGCGGGTGGGTACTTCCGCCAACCGGTCGCACCGGAAGCGGGGGCGCCGTTCACGATCGTGATCCCGCCGCCCAACGTCACGGGTTCGCTCCACATGGGGCACGCGCTCAACAACACGATCCAGGACGTGCTCGTCCGGCGTTCGCGTATGACGGGTCGTCCGACCCGGTGGGTGGTCGGGACCGACCACGCGGGTATCGCTACGCAGAACAAGGTCGAGCAGAAGCTGGCCAGCGAGGGCAAGTCACGTCATGACCTTGGTCGGGACGCCTTCGTCGAGGCCTGCTGGGAGTGGCGTCGCGAGCACGGCTCGATCATCATCTCGCAGCTCAAGCGGATGGGCTGCAGCTGCGACTACGACGATGAGTGGTTCACGATGGACCCCTCGTACCAGCGGGCGGTGCGCAAGGTGTTCGTCGAGCTCTTCCGTGAGGGCCTCATCTACCGAGGCAAGCGCATCATCAACTGGTGCCCACGCTGCTCGACCGCCCTCTCGGACATCGAGGTGGAGCACGAGCAGATCGACGGTGCCCTCTGGCACATACGCTACCCGCTCAAGGAGCCCGTCGCGGGCCAGGACCACGTCATCGTCGCGACGACCCGGCCCGAGACGATGCTCGGCGACACGTGCGTGGCCGTGCATCCCGACGACGAGCGGTATGCGGACCTCGTCGGCGCGACCGTCGTGCTGCCGTTGCTCGGTCGCGAGATCCCCATCGTCGCGGATGCGTACGTGGACCCCACCTTCGGCACCGGCGCGGTCAAGGTCACGCCAGCTCACGATCCGAACGACTTCGAGATCGCGGAGCGTCACGGCTGCGAGAGGATCAACATCCTGACGGCTGACGCCCGGATCACGGAAGCGGGCGGCCCGTACGCGGGGCTCGACCGATACGAGGCGCGAAAGCGCGTCGTGGATGACCTCCAGTCGCAGGGTCTGCTCGTGCGCGTCGGTGAGCACGTGCATTCGGTCGGTCACTGCTACCGCTGCCATACGGTGGTCGAGCCGTGGCTCTCCGACCAGTGGTTCGTCGACATGAAGCCGCTCGCCGCGCCAGCCATCGAGGCGGTCCGGGACGGGCGCGTGCGCTTCCATCCTGAGCGGTGGACCCAGGTCTACTTCCAGTGGATGGAGAACATCCGCGACTGGTGCATATCGCGCCAGCTGTGGTGGGGGCACCAGATACCCGTCTTCTACTGTGAAGCCTGCGGTGAGATGACGGCATCGGAGGAGGACCTCACCGCATGCCCGTCGTGTGGCGGGCCGGTGCGCCAGGACCCCGATGTGCTCGACACCTGGTTCTCCTCGGCGCTGTGGCCGTTCGCGGTGTTCGGTTGGCCCGACGAGACGCCCGAGCTCGCGTACTTCTATCCGACGACCGTGCTATCGACGGCCCGGGACATCCTGTTCCTGTGGGTGGCGCGGATGATCATGCAGGGGATGAGGTTCGTCGGGGATGTGCCGTTCCGCGAGGTCATCATCCACCCCACGGTCTTCAACGCCGAAGGCAAGCGCATGAGCAAGTCGCTCGGGACAGGCGTCGATCCACTCGACCTCATGCGCGATTACGGCGCAGACGGTATGCGCTTCGGTCTCATGCTGCAGACGACGGGCAACCAGGACATCCGCTTCTCCGAGGAGAAGCTCGTCGCTTCCCGCAACTTCGCGAACAAGATCTGGAACGCCAGCCGGTTCGTCCTCATGAATCTCGGTGAGGACTACTCGCCAGGTCCGCCGAGCACCGAGACGGTGGCCGACCGCTGGATCCTGTCCAGGCTCGCAGCGCTCGCTGAAGCGGTCGATCGCGGCCTGGACGTGGAGCGAGCCCGCGCTGGCGCTGTGGAGGCGTTCCAGTTCGGTGAGGTCGCACGTGCTCTGTACGAGTTCTTCTGGAGCGAGTTCTGTGATTGGTACATCGAGCTGGCCAAAGGGCGGCTCGCCCAAGGTGGCGACGCGGCGCTCGCGACGAAGCGGACCCTCGTGTTCGTGCTCGATAAGGCGCTTCGGTTGCTCCATCCGATGATGCCCTTCATCACCGAGGAGATCTGGCGCCGTCTGCCGCTCGCTTTCGAGGACGCGGCGCCCGCGCTCATGGTCGCCGCCTGGCCGACGGGGCTCGAGCGGTTCGCCGACCCCGAGGCCACGGCCTCGATGGTGGCGCTCCAGGAGATCGTCACGGAGCTGAGAGCCATCCGCGCGCGGTACACGATACCGCCCAAGGCGCGCTTGACGGTCGTGGTGCGCGCATCGGGCGCCGACGCACTGCTCGTCGAATCGCAACGGCACCACCTCGAGGTGCTCGCCGGTGTCGGTGATTGCCGGATCGATCCTGACGCGGAGCGGCCGCCGCACGCAGCGGTGGCGGTGGCGGCAGGCGTCGAGCTGTTCGTGCCACTCGAGGGGCTCGTCGATCTGCACGCGGAGCGCGAACGGATCAGCCGCGAGCTCGCGAAGGCCGAGCAAGAGCTCTCGCGGGTGACCGCGAAGCTCAGCAACGATGGGTTCCTGTCGAAGGCTGCCCCAGAGGTCATCGAGAAGGAGCGGGCCAAGGCGAACGGCCTCGCTGAGCACATCGCCCGCCTCACGGCGCGGATCGCCGATCTGGCTGACTAGGCCGGCCATGGTGAGGGCACGCACGTATGATGAGGTCGTCGCCGCCCTTCGATCGGCGATGAGCTTCGGTATCCATCCGTCCCTCACGGGTATCCGCGCGCTCGCGGAAGCGCTCGATCACCCGGAGTGCGCGTATGAGAGCGTGCAGGTCACGGGCACGAACGGCAAGACGTCGGTCACCCGGGCCACGGCGGCGATCCTCACTGCACAGGGGATGCGGACCGGGGCATACACGTCGCCGCACCTGGAGTCGTACACCGAGCGGATAGCCCTGGACGTAGCGCCGATCGATGAGGCGGGATTCACGCGGGCGCTTGCGCTGGCTCTCGAGGCGGCGGATGAGCTGGCGTCCGTGTCCGCGGAGACGCTCGGGCTGGGTCGCGGGGTCACCCAGCCCGCCTTCACGGAGTTCGAACTGCTCACCGCGGGGGCGCTCGTGGCGTTCCGTGAGGCGGCCATCGACTGGGCGGTGCTCGAGGTCGGTATGGGCGGGCGGTGGGATGCGACGAGTGTGGTCGATCCGCGTGTCGCGGTCGTGACGGGGGTGTCCCTCGACCACACCGATCGCCTGGGCTCGACACGCGAGGCCATCGCGGCGGACAAGGCCTACATCATCAAACCAGGCTCGATCGCCGTCATCGGGCCAGGCTGCGCAGGTGTCGAGCACGTGTTCATCGAGCGCGCACTCGCGGTCGGAGCGCCGCTCGTGCACGTCGGTCGAGGCGAGGACGATGTCGCCTGGCACGTGGTGGAGGAGCCGCGAACGATCGGTCAGCCGCTTCGCCTCAGCGTCGACGGCGTGCACGCGCGGTACGGCGACCTCGTCGTGTGCGCGCCGGCGTACCAGGCGCCGAACGTCGCGACCGCGATCGCGGCCGCGGAGAGTGCCCTCGGTGGCCCGCTCGACGCGGCTCGGCTCCGCACGGCGCTCGCGAACCTCACGTTCCCGGGGCGATTCGAGATCGTCAGCCGCGATCCGCTCATCATCGTGGACGGCGCGCACAATCCGGAGGCGGCGTCCGTGCTCGCCCACACGATGGAGGAGGAGCTTGGCGGGATCGCGCCGGTGATCGTGCTCGGCGTCATGGCTGACAAGGATGTCGAGGGCGTGGTGCACGCGCTCGTGGGCCACGCTGCGGGCTTCGTCTGCACGCAGAGCCGTTCGTCACGAGCGCTCGCGGCCCCGGATCTCGCTTTGACGGTGCAGCGACTGGGCGGCCCCGTACTCGGCGTCGAGACGACGGTCAGGGATGCCGTCGCGTGCGCGCTCGGATCGGCGCCGGAGGCCGTCGTCTGTACGGGGAGCATCTACGTGGCCGGTGAGGCGCGCACCGCGCTCGGGCACGGGGGGCAGCGCACTCATGCTGGGTGAGCGTGCCTGGTGACACTCGCCGGACGCCTGCGCGCGCCTGAGGGACGCTCGTCCTCGCGGCGGAGGAGGACCTCCTCGTAGGCGTCGAGGAGCGCGAGCCCGTGCGCTTCGAGCCCGTACCGATGAGCGAGTGTGCGCGCCTTCCTCCCGTACGTCTCTCGCAGGTTCGCATCGTCCCGGACCGCCGCGACGAGTTCGGCGAAGGAGCCCTCATCGCCTCCGATGTACGCATCGCCGAAGAGCGGTCGGTACGTCGATAGGTCACGGAGGATCAAGGGGAGGCCAGCGGCCGCAGCCTCGACGATGCTGAACCCGAACGTCTCCTGGCGTGAGCAGAATAGCAGGCAGTCCGCCGCGGCGTAGTAGTGCGGCATCTCGTCGTAGTCCACCTGACCGAGGAAGCGCACGTTGCGTGGGGCGGACCGGACGAGCGAGCGCATCTCCCCGTAGCCTGCCGTGAGACGCTTGAACGGCATGCCACCGACCCAGAGGAACACCACGTCAGGCAGCTCGCGAGCGACCGCGATGAACGTGTCGACGCCCTTGCGAGGCTGCACCTGTCCCGTCGAGATGACGAGGAACGCGTCGCTCGGGATGCCGAGCGCCGCGCGGGTGCGCTCGCGCCAGCCCGGCTCCGGCGTGAACCAGTCGACATCGATGGCGTTCGGCACCACGCGTGCCGGGGCTGTCACCCCCATCGCACGGAGGCCATCGATGACGTCTGGGGAGACCGCGAGCACCTCGTCCGCGGCCTCGTAGATCGCGCGCATGTAGGCGCGCGCCACGGGAAGCCACATCGGCGCTAGCTGGAAGCTGCCGACGAGCGAGTCGGGCACGATGTGCGCGGTGACGACCGCCCGTTCCGGTCGTGTGAGCAGCATCCGCACGGCGAGGGGTCCCATCGTCTCGATGTGGATGATATCGCACGACTCCGGGCTGTTGACGCGTACGGACACGCCCGCCCGCTCGAGGGCGGCGCGCGTCTGGAGGAAGGCGGTGTGGACGCCATGACCGACGGAACCACCGACGGTCTCGGATATGAGGTTCACGACGAGTCCGCGTCGCGTCGTGGTCATGGTCCATCCCCAGGGTCGGGTGGGTGTCGTCAACGTGCAGATGATAGTGCGACCGACCTCACGTGCATACCCATGCCAGGTGCTCACACGTCGCTGTGGGTCGCTTGCGCGGCTCGGCCATGGACTCGGCGTCTGCGCGCGCTGCGTGCGGTCTCTGTTAGAATCCCCTTGTCATGGCTCGCGCGCGGATCCTGGGGCGCTGTCGCCAAGGAAGGACCTCGATGGCAAACGCATTCGGAGATCTCCTCGGACCGATCCTCGACAACCCGTTCGTTCAACTCACGCAGAGACTGTGCTGGCTGTTCTTCATCATCTTCACCTTCGCGCTCGTCTTCTGGACGTGGCGTGATGCGCAGCGTCGAGGGGCGATGGCCTTCTTCTGGGCTGTCGTCGTCGCGCTGTTCAACGTACCCGGTTGGATCATCTACATGGTCGTCCGTCCGCCTGAGACCCTTGAGGACATGCACGAACGGGATCTCGAGATCCGAGCGCGCGAGGCCGAGATCCGGCGCGGCAACCCGACGTGCCCCGCGTGCCTGAAACCGGTCGAGAAGGACTTCCTCATCTGTCCGTCATGCATGAAGAAGCTCAAGAAGGAGTGCGTGAACTGCGCACGGCCGCTCGACCTCGACTGGAAGGTCTGCCCGTACTGCCGCGCGCAGCAGTGATGGCCCGGCACGCGCCCTGATGTCACCACGTCGCACGTGAGGGCGGCGCCCGATGGAGGATACGATGCACACGATCGCGGTCAAGCTTCCCGATGGCAGCAGGATCGAGGTCCCAGAAGGGTCGACGGTCGCGGACGTCGCAGCGGCCATCGGGCTGCGACTCGCTCGCGCGGCACTGGCGGGCAAGGTGAACGGGTCGCTCGTCGATACGTCCCGCGTGGTGCGCGACGGTGATGAGGTGGAGATCATCACCGAGCGCAGCGCCGAGGCACTGGAGATCCTGCGCCACTCGGCTGCGCACGTCATGGCGGAAGCCGTGAAGGACCTCTTCCCAACGGCGACGTTCGGGGTGGGACCTGCCGTCGAGGACGGGTTCTACTACGATTTCGGTGTGGAACGCCCCTTCTCACCAGAGGACCTCGAGGCCATCGAGGAGCGTATGCGGCAGATCGTCGCCGAGGAGAAGCCGTTCGAGCGCTCCGAGCTCGATCGTCTCGAGGCGTACGACGTGTTCGACGGGCAGCCGTTCAAGCGCGAACTGATCGAGGACCTGCCGGAGGGCGAGACCATCTCGGTGTACACCCAGGGCGTCTTCACGGACCTGTGTCGCGGCCCGCACGTGCCACACACCGGCTGGATCAAGGCGTTCAAGCTCATGAAGGTCGCAGGTGCGTATTGGCGAGGCGATGCGAGCCGCCCGATGCTCCAGCGCATCTACGGTACCGCGTGGTTCTCGCAGCAGGACCTCGATGCGTACCTCGAGCGCCTGGCTGAGGCAGAGCGCCGCGACCACCGCAAGCTCGGACGCGAGCTCGACCTGTTCAGCTTCCACGAGATCGCCGGCGCTGGTCTGCCCATCTACCACCCGAAGGGGGCGCGCATCCTGCGCTTGCTGCAGGATTGGCTCCGGGCCGAGCTCTACCGCCGCGGCTACGTGGAAGCCATCACGCCGCATCTGTACAAGGCCGACGTGTGGAAGATCTCCGGGCACTACGACTTCTACCGCGAGAACATGTACTTCTTCGAGGTGAACGAAGGCGACGGCCGCGTGAACGAGTACGGCGTGAAGCCGATGAACTGCCCTGGCCACGTGCTCATCTTCAGCAATGACGTGCGCTCCTACCGCGACCTTCCGATGCGCATCTTCGAGTTCGGCACGGTGTACCGGCACGAGATGTCAGGCGTCGTCCACGGACTCATGCGCGCGCGCGGGTTCACTCAGGATGATGCACACATCTTCTGCGCTCCCGAGCAGGTGCACGACGAGGTGGTGGGCATGCTCGACCTCGTCGACCACGTCATGAGGGATGTCTTCGGCTTCGGGTACACCGCAGAGATCTCGACGCGTCCGGAGAAGTCGATCGGTGAGGATGCGATGTGGGAGCACGCGACGCGCTCGCTCATGAGTGCATGCGACGCCCGCGGCCTCGCGTACGAGATCAACGAAGGGGAGGGCGCGTTCTACGGTCCGAAGATCGACATCAAGCTGCGCGACGCCATCGGACGGACGTGGCAGTGCTCGACCATCCAGGTGGACTTCAACTTCCCGTCGCGCTTCGGCCTGACGTACCGGACGGCTGAGAACACGGAGGCGCAGCCGTACATGCTGCACCGGACGATCCTCGGGAGCATGGAGCGGTTCCTCGGCATCCTCATCGAGCACTACGCTGGCGCGTTCCCGACGTGGTTGGCGCCGACGCAAGCCGTCGTGATCCCGATCGCGGACCGCCATCTAGCATACGCCCAGGCTGTCTCGGATGATCTCGCTTCCCAGGGTGTCAGGGTCGAGGTGTACGCTGAGAACGAGCCGATGCGAATCAAGATCGCCAAGGCACAGCAGCAGAAGGTGCCGTACATGCTCGTGGTCGGCGACCGCGAGGTGGAGACGAGCACCGTGGGTGTGCGCGAGCGCTCTCAAGGCGATCTCGGAGCGATGAGCGTCGCTGGGTTCATCGAGGTGGTGTGCGCACAACGCCCCCGATGAGCGCGTCGAGTGGAGGTGTCAGTGGACTCTGGACCGATTGCGAGCGCTGCCCCCTCCATCATAGCGGGCCTGGTCCTCGCGTTCGTGCTCGCACGCGCGGCGTTCCTCGACCGTGAGCGCGCACTGGCGCTGTGGGCGATCGCCGTCACAGCGTACGTCATTCGCGCCGCGGTCGAGACGTTGCAGCCCTTCGGGGGAGCGACGCCCGATCTCGCGATCACGACGGCGCTCGGCATCGCATCAGCGCTTCTGCTCCTCGGTGGCGTGGTGCGCTTCACCGGGGCGACACTCCCGTCGCGGCCACTCGTCGTGGTCGCGGTGTCCGCGCTCATGGCGACGCTGCTGCTGGACCGGGTGGGGGCTCCCTTCATCGCGGTGATGGCGCCATCATTCGTGCTGCAGGGTGCGGCTCGCATCGCTGCTGGCGTGATCTGGCTGAGGCGGCGCCGCGGTGGCGCGTGGGCGACCTTCGTCGCCGTGCTCCTCATCGCGTGGGGGTTGCACGCGTTCGACTACCTCATCATCGCGTCCGACCCGCGGTTGGCTTGGATCGGGTATGACATCGCTGCGCTGCTCGCGGACCTCGTGGCCGTCGGCATCGTGCTCGCGTACTTCGACGAGATGCGCGCTCGCCTCAGCGTGAGTGAGGCGCGGTACCGCTCACTGTTCCGGGACAGCGCCTCGGTGATGCTGCTCATCGATCCCGCGGACGGCTCGATCAAGGACGCCAATGACGCCGCCGAGCGCTTCTACGGGTGGTCACGCGGTGAGCTCACGCGCATGCGCATCAGTGAGATCAACACGCTCACGCCCGAAGAGGTCAAGGCCGAGATGGCACGAGCAAAGGCGCGCTCGAAGAACCACTTCGCCTTCCGACACCGTCTGGCCTCGGGTGAGGTGCGCGATGTGGACGTCTACTCAGGGCCAGTGCCGGGGGATGCCGGCCAGACGTGGCTGTACTCCATCGTCCACGACGTCACGGACCGCGTGCGGGCGGAGCGCGCGCTCGCCGAGAGTGAGCAGCGGTACCGCACGATCATCGAGGCGAATGCCCTGCCCATGATGCTCGTGGATACCGAGGAGGCGTGCATCGTCGATGCGAATGAGGCTGCCGCGAGGCTGTACGGACGTCCGGTCACCGAGCTCGAGACGCTCACCGTCGCGGACCTGAGTGTCGAGGGCGACCTCGATGTCGTGCTGACCGAGGTACACAAGACCATCCACGCGGGGATGCGCGTCGGTGCGTACAGGCATCGAACGGCAGCGGGTGATGTCATCGACGTCGAGGTCTATGCGACCCCCATCGAGGTCGAGGGCCGGACCCTCCTGTTCACGGTCGTGCTGGACGTGACGGCGAGGCGCGAGGCCGAGCGCACACTCGCCCGGCACCAGGCGAGCCTCGAGGACGAGGTTCGCAGGCGCACGGCCGAGCTCACGGAAGCGTACGACCAGCTCGAGCGTGCGAATCGCGCCAAGGACGACTTCTTGCGCAGCATGAGCCACGAGCTAAGAACACCGCTCAACTCGGTCATCGGGTTCGCTCGACTCCTCGCGGACGAGCTCCCGGGTCCGCTCAATGCGGAACAGAAGAAGCAGGTGCGCATGATCCACGAAGCGGGCATGCACCTCCTCTCGCTCGTCGACGACGTGCTCGACCTCGCGCGCATCGAGGACGGCCGGGTGGGCATCGAGCTGGTGGAGGTCGACCTGGCCGCGATCGCTCGCGAGGTGGCTGAGGCGACGCGTCCCGGTGCGGTGGAGCGTGGGCTGACGCTTGAGATCGAGACCCCCGATGCCGTGCGCTGCATGACCGACGCGCGGGCCGTACGCCAGATCCTATGGAACATCCTCGGCAACGCGGTCAAGTACACCGAGGAGGGTACGGTGCGTGTCACCGTGGTGCCTGATGAGGATGCGGTCCGCCTGGCGGTGTCCGACACCGGACCTGGCATGACGCCAGAGCAGGTATCCCACGCCTTCGACGCCTTCACGCGGTTCCGTCCGCCGGGTGATTCCTCGGGTACCGGGCTCGGGCTCGCCATCGCCAAGCGGCTCGCTGAACTCCTCGGAGGCCGGCTGCTCGTGGTGAGTGAACCTGGTCTGGGCTCCACCTTCACGCTCGAACTGCCTCACTGATCCCCGCCCCTCGTCAGTGCCGCATCTGGACAGCGAGGGGTCGAACACGTATACTCACCCAGCCAATCGAATACGGTACAAGCGGGACGTTCCTTTGGGTCTCGTCCCCACCTTACGGCGCATCTGTGCAGCTGTCTGGTCGAGCAGTGGACCACCCGGTCACTCGGGGGCCTTGATCGTCCCGTCGGATGCACATCCGCCGGGACGTTCTCGTATGAGGTGCGACGGTACGTCGCCGAAGATGGAGGTGCAACGCCTATCAGCACGATCGAGCCGAGGATCAATGACCGCATCCGCGCGTCACGGTGCAGACTGATCGCTGAGGACGGTCAGCAGCTCGGCATCTTCAACCTCGCGGATGCGCAGCGGATCGCAGACGAGCAGGGCCTCGACCTCGTCGAGATCGCACCCAACGCCGATCCGCCGGTGTGCCGGATCATGGACTACGGCAAGTACAAGTACGAGCAGGCGATCAAAGCCAAGAAGGCACGCAAGAATCAGGCGACCGTCCAGATCAAGGAGATCAAGTTCCGGCCCAAGATCGACACGCACGACTACGAGACGAAGAAGCGGCACGTCGTGCGGTTCCTCGAGGGCGGCGCGAAGGTCAAGGTGACGATCATGTTCCGCGGTCGCGAGATGATGCATGCGGAGCGTGGACTCGCGATCCTCGAGCGCCTCGCCGAGGACGTGAAGGACCTTGCCACGATCGAGAGCGAGCCGAGGATCGAGGGCAGGAACATGCTCATGATGCTGGCGCCGATCAAGAAGGATCAGGCGAAGGCTGACAGGAGGTCCTCCGAGGCCGTCGCCGGTGCGGAAGCGGCGACGAGCACCGAGACCGCGTGACAGGCGCGCGCAGGAGCGCTGCGCACGAGACGATCAAGGAGTCGTGACATGCCGAAGGTCAAGACGCACAAGGCTACCGCGAAGCGGTTCCGCCTCACCGGGACGGGCAAGATCCGCCGCGGCAACGCGTACAAGAGCCACATCCTCGAGAAGAAGAGCCCGAAGCGCAAGCGCGCCTTCAAGGCGCCCTCGCTCGTGCATCCGTCGGATGAAGCGGTGGTCAAGAAGAACCTCGGCATCGGCTGAGCGGCGCCGCGTGTGAAGAAGGAGTGATCGAGCATGCCTAGAGTCAAGCGTGGCGTCACCGCCAAGAAGAAGCGCCGCACGGTCCTCGCGAGGGCGAAGGGCTACTACGGCGCGAAGAGCCGGTCGTACCGGGCAGCCAAGGAACAGGTACAACACTCGCTGCAGTACGCGTACCGCGATCGTCGCAACAAGAAGCGCGAGATCCGGCGCCTATGGATCGCGCGCATCAACGCAGCGGCACGCCTCAACGGGCTGTCATACTCCTCGTTCATCAGCGGTCTCAAGAAGGCGGAGATCGAGCTGGATCGCAAGGTCCTCTCGGACATGGCCGTGAACGATCCGGCATCGTTCGCAAAGCTCGCGAAGATCGCCAAGGAGCGTCTGAGCGCGTAAGCACGTCTCGCAGATGCGGTTCAGGGGGTCGGCTCATGCGGAGCCGGCCCCCGTTGCTTCTGCGGGGTGCCGCTGCTCGCCAGGACGGTTGGATGTCGGGAAGGAACCGTTGCGTCCCGAGGGCTACGGTGCACGAGTGTCTGCAGGCACGTCATGTCACGGCCGTCTCCCCTCGGCGGCACAACATCGAAGGGAGAAGACCATGAGACGGATGCTCTTCACGCTCATCGCGGTGGCGTTCCTGGGTCTTGTCATCTCGAGCGCGGGCGCGTACTTCACGAGCCGGGCCGAGATCCCGGACAACGTCATCCGTGCAGGGGTCGTCCAGGTGTCGAGTGAACCGACCTCTGCCGCTCTGAGCATCGAGTCGCTCGCGCCAGGTGTCACCGTGGAGCGTTCGCTCGTCGTCGTGAACACCGGCTCGCTGCCGATGGACGCGGTCATCACCTGCGCGAAGAAGGCGGGCATCACCGACTTCTACGATGCGCTGCAGTGCCGGGCCACCTGCGATGGTGAGGTCCTGTACGAGGGGCCGCTCGCGGGACTGCGCACCGCGCCGGTGACCCTGCAGCCCGGCGCGCGATCGAGGGTGGATTTCGGCATCAGTCTGCCGGAGAGCGCGGGCAACGATCTCGCCGGCGACTACGTCAAGCTGTCGCTGTACGTCGACGCCGAGCAGACGCACTGATGACGATGCGAGGTTCCGAGGTGGTCGCACCCGTGAGGCGCTTCGCCCTGCCAGTGGTTGGCGTTGGGGTGTGGTTGCTCGTCGTGATCACGCACGGCTGCGCGGTCATCAGCGGGTGGTCCATGTGGCCGACGCTCACCCCGGGGGACATCCTCGTCTACCGTCGGTCGGCCGAGGGAGTCCGCATCGGCGACCTCGTCCTCTTCGAGCACCGCGAGTGGCCGGGAGGTGTGGTTCACCGGGTGTGCGCCGAGACCGAGGACGGCTCGTTGGTACTGCGCGGCGACGCCAACGAGGTCCCGGATCGCGATCCCGTGCGCACGTCGCAGGTACGCGGCGTGGGTGTCGCGTACCTGCCGACCGGGCGAGCCGCGCGCGTGGTGGCGGGTGCTCTGCAGCGGTGTGGTATACTCGCTCACCAATCGCACACGGAGCGATGACGGAGAGGCGCGCCCGCAGCAGCACCTCGCCCAGAGAGGGGCCCGCCGGCTGAGAGGGTCCCCGGGGTGCGCAGGCGCGGTTCACTCCATCAGCTGCGAACTGAACGGGCGAAGAGTGCCTCAGTAGGGGAGCCGGAGCCCCCGTTACCGGGCGGCCGGAGCGAGACCGGCGGCGTGCGTTGGGGCACGCCATGAAGAGTGGGCGCGTTCGCGCGCCAACCAGGGTGGTACCGCGGGAGCCGTCCCGTCCTTGGACAACGAGGACAGGGCGGCTCCCTTCGATTCCCGAGGAGGCGAAGGGCGGACATGGGTCTTTCCGAGGAGCTCGAGCGACTGCGGGTCGAAGCGGTCACGGCCATCTGTGCGGCTCGTGATCTCGCGACGCTGGACGCGGTGAGGGTCCGCTATCTCGGCAGGAAGGGTGCACTCACGAGCATCCTGCGGGGGCTCGGGGCCTTGCCGCCAGACGAGCGTCCCGCGATCGGTCGCATCTCGAATGAGGTGCGTGAGGCGATCGAGCAGGCGCTCGCTTCCCGACGCGAAGAGCTGGCCCGTTCGGAGCTCGAAGCACGCCTGTCAGCCGAAGCTGTCGATGTGACGCTCCCGGGACGCCGTCGGCGGCCGGGTAGCGCGCACCTCATCAGTCAGGTGGTCGAGGAGATCACGGCGGTCTTCGTCGGTCTTGGGTACGGCGTCGCAGAGGGGCCTGAGGTCGAGCTCGACTACTACAACTTCACCGCACTGAACCATCCACCCGAGCACCCAGCGCGGGCGGCGACGGACACCTTCTACGTCCTGGACCTGTCCGGCGAGCCGCCTCGCCCTGGTGGCGAGACGGACGTGCTGCTGCGCACGCACACCTCGCCGGTGCAGGTGCACGTCATGGAGAGGCAGCGGCCGCCCATCTACGTGATCGCTCCGGGCAAGGTGTACCGCCGAGACGTCGCCGATCCGAGCCACCTCCCCCAGTTCACGCAGGTCGAGGGCCTCGTCGTCGACGAGGGCATCTCGTTCGGGGACCTCAAGGGGACCCTCGAGCACTTCGTGAGGGAGATCTTCGGACCTGACCGGCGCGTACGTCTCCGTCCGCACTTCTTCCCGTTCACGGAACCCTCCGCGGAGGTGGACGTGTCCTGCGGGATGTGTGGTGGGAAGGGGTGTCGCTCGTGTGGTGGCGCCGGATGGCTCGAGGTGCTCGGGTGCGGCATGGTGGATCCCAACGTCTTCGGGTACGTCGGCATCGACCCCGAGCGGTACACCGGGTTCGCCTTCGGTATGGGCGCCGAGCGCATCGCTGCGCTCAAGTACGGCATCCCCGACCTGCGGCTGTTCATCGAAGGTGACATGCGCTTCTTGCGGCAGTTCTGACGTCGTGACACGTGCCCGGGCGCGCTGTGGCGCACCGGTGGGAGGGAAGGACGAGACATGCGCGTCTCACTCAGATGGCTCCGTGAGTTCGTCGATGTGGACCTCGACGTCGACCGGCTCGTCGACCGGCTCGACATGACCGGGACGAAGGTCGAGGCCGTCCACAGCGTGGGTTCGTCGTTGCAGGGCGTCGTCGTCGGGCGCGTGCTTTCGCGCGAGCAGCACCCGAACGCGGATAGGCTGTCGTACTGCACCGTCGATGTCGGCTGTCCTGAGCCGCTCAGGATCGTGTGCGGCGCACACAACTTCGCCGCCGGCGACAAGGTCCCGGTCGCGCTCGTCGGTGCGACGCTGCCTGGCGGCATCACCATCAAGCGAACGAAGCTGCGCGGTCTGGAATCCGAGGGGATGATGTGCTCCGCTGCCGAGCTCGGTGTCGGGTCGGACGCATCGGGTCTACTCATCCTGCCCGAGGATGCCCCGGTCGGCATGCCGTTCACGGAGTACGCGCAGCTGTCGGACACGGTCCTCGAACTCGAGGTGACGCCGAATAGGCCGGATTGCCTCTCGATGGTTGGCGTGGCGCGAGAGGTGGGCGCGGTCCTGCGGGTACCCGTCCGCGAGCCAGGGGTCACGGTCGAGGAGCGTGGCGAACCTGCGTGGCGTGACGTGGACGTGAGGATCGAGGACGAGGACCTCTGCGCTCGCTATACCGCGCGCGTCATCCGCGGTGTCACGGTCGGCCCGTCACCGGAGTGGCTCCAACGACGCATCGTCGCCGCCGGAGGCCGTCCCATCAACAACGTCGTCGATGTGACGAACTACGTCCTGTACGAGCTAGGGCAGCCGCTCCACGCGTTCGATCTGGCGACGATCGGACGCGAGGAGGGCGTGGCGCGCATCGTCGTGCGTCGCGCACGCCCCGGCGAGCGACTGCGGACACTCGATGGCCAGGACCGGGACCTGGATACCGATACGCTCGTGATCGCCGACCCTTCGGGTCCGGTCGCCCTGGCAGGCGTGATGGGGGGAGAGCTCACGGAGGTCTCGGCTGCCACGGTGGACGTCCTCTTGGAGTCCGCCTCGTTCGACCGCGTCTCGATCAGCCGCACGAGCCGGCGTCTCGGCCTCATCTCCGAGGCCGCCTTGCGGTTCGAGCGCGGTGTCGATCCAGCTCTTGCCGACCGTGCTGCGGACCGTGCTGCGGACCTGATCGCTCGCATCGCCGGAGGTACGGTGGCTCCCGGTATCGTCGATGTGTACCCGCGTCCGGTGCAGCCGCGGGAGATCGCGCTGCGCGTCGACCGGATGAACGCCTTCCTCGGCACGGACATCCCGGCATCGGAGGTGACGGCGATCCTCTCGTCCCTTGGCATCGATGTCCGGTCGGCGGGTGCTGAGCTCGTGTGCGAGGTACCCACGTTCCGCCCCGACCTCATCCGCGAGGTCGACCTCTACGAGGAGGTCGTGCGACTCTGGGGCATGGAGCGCGTGCCGTCGACGCTACCGGGTGGCCGCGGTCGGGTCGGTGGGCTCACCTTCGAGCAGCGCGCCCGTGCGCGCATCGGCGCTGCGTTGCGGGCGGCCGGGTTGTGCGAGCACATCGGACTCTCGTTCGCTGACCCTGCTGACCTCGAGAGGTTGAGCTGGAGGCTCGGGCCGGACGAGCAGCCCGTCGAGCTCGTCAACCCGATGTCCGAAGAGCAGTCGATCCTCCGTGTCACGACGCTCGCCGGACTGCTCCGGGCCGTCTCGTACAACCAGAGGCACGGTGTGCCTGACGTCCACCTCTATGAGGTCGGCGCTGTGTTCCGGACCGCAGCAGGAAGGAAGCAGCCGAAGGAGCGAGCGGTCGCAGCCGGGGTGCTCGCGGGTTCGTGGGAACGTCCCGGTTGGAACGACCCCCAGCCGCCTCTCGACTTCTTCGATGGCAAGGGCGTTCTTGAGGTCCTCTTCGATGAGCTGCACATCGATGCGTGGCGTCTCCGACCCGCGCGGCATGCGTGGCTGCACCCCGGTCGCGCTGCCGATGTGCTCATCGACGAGGAGGTCGTCGGTTGGCTCGGGGAGGTCGCGCCGTACGTGTCCGACGCGTATGAGGTCGCCGGGACAGTGACCGCATTCGAGCTCGAGGCGACAGCGCTCGTTCGTGCAGCGCAGCGCGAGGTGCGCTACATCCCGATACCGCGCATGCCGGCCGTCAAGCTCGACCTGGCCCTCGTGGTGCCGAAGACCGTGACGGCCGCGGAGGTCGAGCGGGCCATAGTGCGCTTCGGGGGGCGTCTCCTGGACTCGGTGCGCCTCTTCGACGTGTACGAGGACGAACCGGGCGCTGCGCACCGACGGTTACCAGAGGGGACGAGGAGCCTGGCCTTCTCGCTCCAGTACCGCGCCGAGGACCGCACGCTGACCGACGAAGAGGTGCGGCGAGCACACGAGCGCCTCGTCGATCGGGTCTGTGCAGAGATCGGAGCCGAGGTACGCGGGGCCTGAAGGGCTTTGTACCGGTGGCCGCTCCAGCAGGACCGGGAGCCGGCGAAAGCTTGCAATAATAGTGCATAGAGGATTGACTTCTATTCCTGCAATAAGTAGCATACAAGCGTGACGTATTCCACATGGGGGTCGATCCGGATGCACAGGGTCGCGATCGTCGGAGCGGCAGGGTACGCGGGCGTCGAGCTCACGCGCCTCGTCCTGGGGCACCCGTCGCTCGAGCTCGTCATGGTCACATCCACGTCGGATGCGGGTACGGCGGTCGCGGACCTCTATCCGGCCCTGGCTGGTTGTTCGCTGCGCTACGTCGAGCCCGATGTGTGTGTCCTCGCACAGGTCGCGGACCTCGTGTTCCTCGCTGTGCCGCACACGGCTGCGGCTGCACTCGCGCCAGCACTGCTGGAGGCGGGGTGCACCGTCATCGATGCATCGGCGGACTTCAGGCTGCGCGATGTGGCGACCTACGAGCACTGGTACGGTGCTCCCCATGCTGCACCTGAGCTCGTGCGCGAGGCCGTCTACGGGCTCCCCGAGTTCGCGCGTGCGAGCCTTCCGTCCGCGCGACTCGTCGCGGTGCCCGGCTGCTATCCGACGGCGACGCTGCTGGCTGCCGCGCCCGCGGTCCAGGCGGGCGTCGTTTCAGACGCGCGCGTGATCGTCGCCGCCATCTCCGGTGTGTCCGGTGCCGGACGGACGCCGAGCACAGCGACGCACTTCCCGCAAGCGAACGAGTCGGTGGCCGCGTACAAGGCGGCTGCACATCGGCACATCCCGGAGATCGCGCAGCAGCTGGAGGGGTGGGGACTTGCGCATCCGCAGGTCGTCTTCGTGCCGCACCTGGCTCCGATGACCCGAGGGCTGCTCGCGACCGTGCACCTCACGGTCGATGCGGATCTCACGCTCGACGATGCACACCAGCTGTACGCGACTCGCTACGCAGGTGAGCCGTTCGTGACCGTGCACCCGCCCTCCCGCATGCCTGCGACCGGTGAGGTCCGCGGGTCGAATCGCGCTCACCTCGGTCTCGCGCTCGACGAAGCGAGCTCGACGCTCATCGTGTCATGCGCCATCGACAACCTCGTCAAGGGCACGGCAGGGCAGGCGGTCCAGTGCGCGAACATCGTCCTCGGCCTGCCCGAGACGCTCGGACTCGACGCACCCGTACCGGTCATCTAGGAGGGGCACGCTTCGATGGAGATGCTCGACGTCACGTACATCGATGGAGGCGTGACGGCTCCGCGCGGCTTCCGCGCAGCCGGAATCGCCGCCGGCATCCGCGTGTCAGGCCGGAAGGACGTGGCGCTCATCGCGGCGGAGCGGTCCGTACCGGCTGCATGCGTGTTCACGACGAACGCGATGGCGGCAGCGCCGGTACTCGTCTCGCGCGAGCACATCACATCGGGTCGGGCACGCGCGGTCGTCGTGAATGCCGGCAATGCGAATGCGTGCACGGGCGACGCTGGTCTTGCCGACGCCCGCCTGATGGCGCGGACGGCGGCACGTGCGCTCGGGTGCGACGAGCGTGAGATCATCGTGGCCTCGACGGGCGTCATCGGTGAGCGGCTCCCCGTCGAACGCGTATGCGCGGGCATCGAGGCGGCTGCACGCGCGTTGACTTCCGATGGCTCCGGTGATGCAGCGGAGGCCATCATGACGACCGACACGCACCCGAAGTCCTGTGCGCTGCGCGTCAAGGTCGGCGAGCACACGTACGCCGTTGGTGGCATCGCCAAGGGTAGCGGGATGATCCAGCCCGACATGGCGACCATGCTCGCCTTCATCACGACGGATGCCCCACTCACGGAGGCGGCGTGTAGCGTCGCACTGCGCAGTGCGGTCGAGCGGACGTTCAATCGCATCACCGTCGACTCGGACACCTCCACGAACGACATGTGCGCGCTCATTGCGAGCGGCGCCACGGGCGGACCGGCCATCGAGCCTGGCGACGAGCGCTTCTCGGTCGTGGCCGAAGCTGTGAGGATCGTCGCGGCAGCGTTGGCGACCATGATCGTACGCGACGGCGAGGGTGCCACGAAACTCATACGCGTCACCGTCTTCGGTGCTCTCGACGAAGGCGATGCTGCACGGTGTGCGTTCGCGATCGCGAACTCGCCGCTCGTCAAGACCGCCATCTTCGGAGGGGATGCGAACTGGGGCCGCGTGGCAGCAGCTGTCGGCAGGTCGGGCGCCCGCATCGACCCGCGGCGCCTGAGCATACGCTTCGCAGGGATCGTCACGTGCGAGGGAGGCGCCGCTGTCCCGTTCTCGGAGGACGCAGTCGCGAGCGCTCTGGCCTCGGATGAGGTCGCCATCGACGTGGATCTCGGCATTGGCGAAGCATCGGCGACCGTGCTGACGTGCGATCTGACGTACGAGTACATCCGAATCAACGGGGAGTACCGCTCATGAGGAACGGTCAGATGAGGCTGCTGCTGGACAAGGCTGCGACGCTCACCGAGGCCCTGCCGTGGATCAAGCGCACGTGGGGCCGTGTGGTCGTCATCAAGTACGGTGGGTCAGCGATGACCGATCCTGTACTGCGTTCCTCGGTCGCCGAGGACATCGTCCTCATGAAGCTCGTCGGCGTGAATCCGGTGATCGTGCATGGTGGTGGCCCGGACATCACGGCATACATGGAGCGGCTCGGGATGCCCGTGCGTTTCCACAACGGCCTTCGTGTGACGGATGACGCCGCGATGGAGGTCGTGAAGATGGTGCTCATCGGCAAGAACAACAAGGACCTCGTTTCCGAGATCAACACGCACGGCCGCTACGCGGTCGGTCTCGCGGGCGACGATGGGAACCTCATCACCGCGCGGCAGCTCGATCCCGCCCTCGGTCGAGTCGGCGAGGTCGTAAGCATCGACACCACGGTCGTGACCAAGCTCATCGCTGATGGGTTCATCCCGGTCATCGCTTCTGTGGGCGCTGGCGCGGACGGCGGATCGTACAACATCAACGCCGACACCGTCGCAGGTGAGCTGGCGGCGGCCCTCGATGCCGAGAAGGTCATCTTCCTCACCGACGTCGATGGTCTGTACGAGGACTTCGACGACAAGGACTCGCTCATCAGCGCGCTCTCCCTCGCAGAGGCGACGGAGATGGTGCTGGAGGGACGTATCATCGAGGGCATGCTGCCCAAGGTCAAGGCGTGCATCCGTGCTCTTCGTGGCGGCGTCGATCGCGCGCACATCCTGAACGGCACCATCCCACACGCGCTGCTGCTGGAGGTCTACACGGATGCCGGTGTCGGTACGATGATCACGCGCAACGGCGCTTCGGAAGCCCCTGGCGTCGCTGGGTACGAAGGGGAGGTGCCGCTGTGAGCACCGCGGACGACCTCGCTGCCGTGATCACGCTCGATGAGACGTTCGTGATGCGGACGTACGCGCGCAAGCCGGTCATGTTCGTTCGAGGCGATGGCATGCGCCTGTATGACGATGGTGGTCGCTCGTACCTCGACTTCGTGTCGGGTATCGGAGCGGTCAACCTCGGTCACGCTCACCCTGCGGTGACCCGAGCCGTGTGCGAGCAGATGTCCCGACTCGTGCACGTGAGCAACCTGTTCCACGTCGAGCACCGGGCGCGACTCGCCGAGCGCCTCGTCGGACTCTTCGGTGGAGCAGCGCGCGTCTTCTTCGCCAACTCGGGCGCGGAGGCCATCGAGGGCGTCATCAAGCTGGCGCGGCGGTGGGGTCGGCTCGTTCGCGGTGAGGGGTGCACGACGATCGTGACGGCGGAGCGCTCCTTCCACGGCAGGACCCTCGGTGCGCTCACGGCCACCGGACAGGCATCGAAGCAGCAGTACTTCGAGCCCCTCGTGCCCGGCTTCCGTCACGTGCCCTTCAACGATGCCGATGCGCTCGATGCTGCGCTGACCGAGGACGTGTGCGCGCTCATCCTCGAGCCCATCCAGGGTGAGGGTGGTGTGTTCCCCGCGACGGAGGAGTACCTACACGCCGCGCGACAGGTGTGCGACGAGCGCGGCGTGTTGCTCGTCCTCGATGAGGTGCAGACCGGCTTCTACCGTACGGGGACGGCCTTCGCCCACCAGGGTTACGGCGTGCGACCCGACGTCATGACCCTCGCGAAGGGCATGGCGAACGGTCTGCCCGTCGGCGCGATCGTCGCACGCGACGAGGTGGCAGCGGCGTTCCAGCCAGGCGATCATGGATCGACCTTCGGCGGCGGTCCGGTCATCTGTGCAGCTGCGCTCGCGACCATCGATGCGCTCGAGCGTGAGCGCCTCGGCGAGCATGCGGTCGCTGTAGGCGAGTACCTCGCCGAGGGTCTGACCGGTCTGGCGCGCGACACCGGGGCGATCCTGGAGGTGCGCGGCCGCGGACTCATGGTCGGGGTCACGCTTGCGCGTGGCGAGGCGAAGCATGTCGCGGCAGCGGCCCTCGAACGCGGCGTCGTCCTGAACGACATCGGAGAGGACATCCTGCGCTTCCTGCCGCCACTCGTATGCAGTACTGTGGAAGTCGACGCGCTCCTCTCCATACTGTCTGACGTCCTGGGAGGTGCATGATGCAGGATCTCAAGGGACGGGACCTGCTGACGCTCGGTGAGCTCACGCCGGGCGAGCTCGAGGCGGTCCTGGACCGCGCGACCGCACAGAAGCAGGCCCGAGCCGCTTCGCGCCCTGCGCCCCAGCCGACGGGGCGCTCCGCGGCGCTCATCTTCATGAAGCCCTCGATGCGGACCCGCGTCTCATTCGAGCTCTCGTGCGTGGACCTGGGTATCCACCCGGTCGTGCTGGGGCCCGGCGATGCGTTCTCGCGCAACGAGACGATCCATGACACCGTCAAGGTGCTCGAGCGCTACGTCGACCTCATCGTCATCCGCACCTTCGCACAGCGTGATGTCGAGGAGATCGCCGAGCACGCGAGCATACCGGTCGTCAACGCGCTCACCGACGATTACCACCCGTGCCAGGTCCTCGCTGACCTGCTCACCATCCGTGAGCACAAGGGCAGGCTGTCCGGTCTGAAGCTCGCGTACGTCGGGGACGGCAACAACATGGCGAACACGCTCATGCTCGGCGGAGCGCTCACCGGGATGCACGTCACGGTGGCATCCCCGGCAGGGTACGAGCCGAATCCGGACGTGGTCCTCGAGGCTCGCCGCCTCGCCGAGCGCTTCGGTACAGGCTCAAGGATCGAGGTCACCGGTCGACCTGCGGAGGCCGTCCGCGGAGCCGACGTCGTCGTCACCGACACGTGGGCATCGATGGGACAGGAGGCTGAGCACGACGCCCGCGTCAAGGCCTTCACTGGTTTCACCGTGGACGAGGCGCTCATGGAGCACGCGGCCGATGACGCCATCTTCATGCACTGCCTTCCCGCACACCGCGGTGAGGAGGTCGTTGATGCGGTGATCGACGCGCCGTACTCGGTCGTGTTCGATGAGGCCGAGAACCGTCTCCACGCGCAGCGCGCGTGGTTGTCCTTGGTGCTGTAGGTCAGAAGGAAAGTGGGGTCAGGATCGATCATGAGGAAGCGACGGGAACGCCAGGAAGCCATTCGCAAGATCGTCCGACGCGAGCGCATCCGGACGCAGCGGGACCTCGTCGAGCGGCTCGCCCAGCACGGATTCGAGTGCACGCAGGCCACGGTCTCGCGGGACATCGCCGACATGGGGCTGCACAAGCTCCCCGAGGGCGCGTACGTGCTCGCCGAGGACCTGCACCTCCAGCGCATGATCTCCGAGCTCGTCACGAACGTCGTGCGTTCCGGCCAGCTCGTGCTCGTGAAGACGACCGCGGGCGCTGGACAGGGTGTCGCGGCTGCTATCGACGGTGCGGAGCTCGACGAGGTGCTCGGCTCGATCGCGGGCGACGACACGATACTCATCATCGCGCGAACCGACGAGGACGCTCAGAGCGTCGTGGAGAACATCGATCGGTTCCGCGCGAAGCGATGAGCGTCACTCTCGTTGCGACTGAAAGGTGAGACCGTGACAAGGAAGCGGTGCGTACTTGCCTACTCCGGCGGACTGGACACGTCGGTCGCCATCCAGTGGCTCAAGGAGAACAAGGGTGTCGACGTCATCGCGCTCGCGGTGGATGTCGGACAGGAGCGGCAGGACCTCGACGTGGTGCGGGCCAAGGCCCTCGCCATCGGTGCCATCGAGTCCATCGTCAAGGACGTGCGCGAGGAGTTCGTCGAGGACTTCCTGTCCAAGGCGCTGCGCGCGAACGCGCTGTATGAGAACAAGTACCCGCTCGTCTCGGCCTTGTCGCGACCGATCATCGTCAAGCATCTCGTCGAGGAGGCGCACCGCCACGGCGCGACGTGCATCGCGCACGGGTGCACGGGCAAGGGCAACGACCAGGTGCGCTTCGAGGTCGGTATCGCTGCGCTCGACCCGGACATCGAGGTGATCGCTCCGGTACGCGAGTGGGAGCTTAGGACCCGCGAACAGGAGATGGAGTACGCCGAAGCGCACGGGATACCCGTACCCACCACGAAGGAGAGCCCGTACTCGATCGATGACAACCTGTGGGGCCGCGCCATCGAGTGCGGCGTCCTCGAGGACCCGTGGGTCGAACCCCCGGAGGACATCTATACGCTCACGGCGGACTCGCGTGCTGGTGCCTGCGATGAGCCTGAGTACGTTGAGCTCAGCTTCGAGCAAGGTCTGCCCGTGGCGCTCGACGGGGAGCCGATGCGATTCCACGACATCATCGTCCGTATGAACGAGATCGCGGGTCGACACGGCTTCGGCCGCATCGACATGATCGAGAATCGTCTCATCGGCGTGAAGTCGCGCGAGATCTATGAGGTGCCGGGTGCCCTCACGCTCATCACGGCGCACAAGGCGCTGGAGGATCTCTGCCTCGAACGCGAGGTGCTGCACTACAAGCTTGGCATCGAGCAGAAGTGGGCGGAGCTCGTCTACAACGGGATGTGGTTCTCGCCCCTCAAGGAGGCACTCGACGGCTTCATCGACACGACCCAGAAGCTCGTGACCGGTGACGTCCGACTCCGCTTCTACAAGGGGTCGTGTGTGACGGTGGGGCGGCGCAGTCCGTTCTCGCTGTACGACTACAACCTCGCAACGTACGATGCCGCCGACACGTTCGACCACACGGCCTCGAAGGGCTTCGTCGAGCTATGGGGGCTTCCCACGAAGGTGTGGGCTCGGCAGCGTCGCAAGGTCGGCAAGGAGGGGGAGGTCTAGGTGGGTGATGCCCCGGACAAGACGCCCTGGTCGGGCCGGTTCGAATCGCTCCCAGGCGCATTCCAGCAGCGCTTCGGCGCGTCGCTCCCGGTCGACCAGCGGCTCTTCGCCGAGGACATCGCTGGCTCGATCGCGCATGCACGGATGCTCGGCGAGCAGGGGATCCTCGAAGCGGCCGACGTCGAGGCGATCGTGAGCGGCCTTGCCGCCATCCGCGAGGACATCGAGGCGGGCCGTTTCACCTTCGATCCGCGCGATGAGGACATCCACATGGCGATCGAGGGCGAGCTCGTCCGTCGCATCGGCGAGGCGGGCAAGCGGCTGCATACGGCGCGATCGCGCAACGATCAGGTGGCCACGGATACGCGCCTGCATGCGAAGCGTGCAGCGGTCGGCCTCGTCGAGCGCCTCAACGCATGCCGTGCGACGCTCATCGATCGCGCACGCGAGCATCTCGGCGCCGTCATGCCGGGCTACACGCACCTCCACAAGGCGCAACCCATCCTTTTCAGCCACCACCTACTCGCGTACGTGTGGATGCTGACGCGGGATGCGCGTCGCGTGCAGGCCGCTCACGAGGCGGCGGATGCATCGCCGCTCGGTGCCGCTGCCCTCGCCGGGACGAGCTTCCCCATCGATCGTGCGGCGACGGCTGCTGAGCTCGGATTCGCTTCGGTCGTGCCAAACTCGCTCGATGCGGTGTCCGACCGGGACTTCGCCGTCGACCTCGTGTACGCGTGCGCGCTCGGGATGGTGCACCTATCGCGACTGGCCGAGGAGATCGTGCTCTGGTCGACCGAGGAGTTCGGCTTCATCACGCTCGACGATGCGTGGTCGACCGGCTCGAGCATCATGCCCCAGAAGAAGAATCCAGACTTCGCCGAGCTCGTCCGCGGGAAGGTCGGCCGCGTGGTCGGCGACCTGACCGCTCTGCTCGTGATGCTCAAGGGGCTGCCGCTCGCCTACGACAAGGACATGCAGGAGGACAAGGAGCCGCTCTTCGATGCGATCGATACGTACGCTGACGCGCTCGTGGCCATAGAGGGCATGATCGCGACGATGCGCGTGAATACGGAAGCCATGCATCGAGCGTCGCTCGGGGGCTTCATGGCCGCGACCGACCTGGCCGACCACCTCGCCTTGCGCGGCGTGCCCTTCCGGGAGGCGCACGAGATCGTCGGGCGACTCGTCCTTGCGTGCGAGCGCGAGGACAAGCGTCTCCAGGACCTCACTCTGGAGGAGCTGCAGGCCGCCTCGCCGCTGTTCGACGTGGACGCGCTCGAAGCTGTCCGGGTCGAGCAGGTCGTCGCGCGACGGACGAGTGAGGGTGGCACCGCCCCGGACCGCGTACGCGAGCAGATCGAGCGCGCATCCGCGGCTCTCGCCCGGGATGAGGCTTGGGTCTTGGCGCACCGGTGACGAGAGCGCGCACTCACGGTGCACTCTCGCGGTGCCCTCCGTTCGCATACAATGGGCGCATGACCGCATCCTCCATCACGGGTCTGCGAGTACTGCCGCCTGCGTTCTTCGCGCGCGACACCGCGACCGTCGCCCGCGAACTGCTCGGCAAGGTGCTCGTGAGTCGCGTGGACGGTGTCGAGACGGGTGGTCGCATCGTCGAGACCGAAGCGTACCTCGGAGCGCATGACCCAGGCTCGCATGCAGCCACACGCGGTGTGACCCCGCGCAACAGGGTGATGTACGGCCCTCCCGGGCGCGCGTACGTGTATTTCACGTACGGCAACCATCACATGCTCAACATCGTGACGGAGTCGGATGGGGTGGCAGGTGCGGTCCTTGTTCGCGCCATCGAACCGCTCATCGGCGTCTGGGTCATGGAGCGGCGGCGTGGGCGCTCGGGCATCGAACTCACGAATGGGCCTGGTAAGGTCGCCTCTGCGCTCGGCATCACGCTGGCGCTCAACGGTGCCGAGCTCGACGGCGAACGTCTCGCGGTCCTGGACGCGCCGCCGGTCGACCCCATCGCTTCGAGTGCGCGCATCGGGCTCAGCAGGGGACACGAGCACGAACTGCGGTTCTACGTGGCAGGTAACCCGTACGTCTCGAAGGGCAGGCCAGGGATCCCGCGCGTGAAGCGCGGCAGCGAGAGGAAGGCGACACGATGAGACTCGAGGAGATCTACCGCACCTGCGTCGACCTTGGGCGCGCGAACGATGCGCGTTCGAGCGAGGAGATAGAGCGCGTACTCGCGCAGGCCAAGCGTGAGTACGACCGGCTCGACCCTGATGAGCGCCCGTACTTCGACACGGAGCGACTGACGAACCCCTACGCGGACACACGCATCTGCGTGGGGGAGCCGGACCAGGAGATCCGCGGGCTCATCGCAGGCATCGACATGGAGGTCGGTGAGGTCCTGCTCGCTGACCGGCTGCGCGAGCGCGGCGCGCCCATCGATCTCATCTTCGCGCACCACCCGGAAGGCCCCGGGTACGCGCGGTTGGACGAGGTCATGTACATGCAAGCCGACCTCTGGGCGGCGCAGGGTGTCTCGATCGCGAGCGCTGACGCACTCATCGCGACCCGTGCAGAGGAGATCAGACGTCGCGTCATGCCGGTGAACCACTACCGGGCCATCGATGCGGCACGAGTGCTCGGTTTCGCGTCGATGTCGTGCCACACGCCGGCCGACAACTGCGTGAACACGTTCGTGCAGCGTCTCCTCGACGAAGAGGAACCGCGCACGCTCCGTGACCTCGTGAAGACCCTCCGCAGCATCCCCGAGTATGCCGAAGGTGCGAGACGGGGTTACGGACCCGCGATCGTGCAGGGTAGTGAGAACTACCGCTGTGGCCGCATCGTGGTCGACATGACCGGCGGGACCGAAGGGCCGACGGATGCGCTCGATAGGCTCGTGCAGGCAGGCGTGGGGACGCTCGTGGGCATGCACTACTCCGAGGAGCACCGGAAGCGCGCTGAGGAGCTGAAGCTCAACCTTGTGATCGCGGGCCACATCTCATCCGACACGCTCGGCATGAATCTCATCCTCGACGCGATCGAATCATCGGGCGTCGAGGTCGTGTGCGTCTCCGGGATGACGCGCGTCCGGCGTTCCTGAGGGTCGAGCGACGTCGAGGTGTGCGGCGCCTAAGCGCCGCTGCCGACCCGTCAGGCCGGCTCACGGCGTTCCGGTTGGCTCCGGTGTCCCCGTCGTCGGCGGTGGAGGCGGCGGTGGAGGCGGCGGTGGAGGCGGCGCATTGGGATCGGGGCCCTTGCTGATGACGATCGTGACCGTCTCGCCGACCGCGAGCTTCGTGCCAGCGGCGGGCGTCTGGGAGATCACGGCGCCCTTGGGCACGGTCGCGCTGTAGGCGTACGACACCTTGACGACGTACTCGGCCTTCTCGAGTGCGGCGATCGCAGCCGCCTCGCCCATGCCGGTGACGTCGGGCAGTTCGGTCTCCGGCACGTTCCACGCCTTCTTCCACGTGTACTTCGGCGGCGGTGCATACGGGAAGTCGAGCTTCGGTTGGCCGGCGAGCGCCTCGATCATGAAGTCGTGCCAGATCTGCGCGGGGAACGTCCCGCCGAACACGCGGCGACCGTGCACGTTGCGCATCGGTCGTTCAGGCGTGTAGCCCATCCAGACCGCGCACGAGAGTTGTGCGGTGTAGCCGACGAACCAGGCGTCGCGGTAGTCCTGCGTGGTGCCCGTCTTGCCCGCCGCCGGTCTACCGATGCGTGCGCGCGTACCCGTCCCGCTCGTGATGACGCCCTTGAGCACGGAGGTCACCGCGTGAGCGACCGATGGGGAGAGCACGGATGCGCCCTTCGGTTTCGCCTCGAAGATCACCTTGCCCGTCGAATCCTCGATGCGCGTCACGGCGATCGGCGGGTAGTGCTTCCCATTCGCAGCGAGCGTGCCGTAGGCAGAGGCCATCTCGAGGGGGGTGACCTCCTGCGCGCCAAGCGTGATCGAGAGGTATGGCTTGAGCGGCGAGGTGATGCCCATCCGTCTGGCGGTCTTGACGATGGTCTCCGCTCCGATCTCCTTGGCGAGTCGCGCGTAGGCGGCATTGACCGAGCCGATCGTCGCCGCCTGAAGCGTGATGTAGCCCTTACCATGACCTTCGGCGTTGTTCACCACCCAGGGCGCGCCTCCGGTCTGGATGATCGCTGGTGCCGAGGAGTCGAGCTTGCGGTGGGGAGGCATGCCTGACTCGATCGCAGCGACGAGCGTGAAGGTCTTGAAGGATGAGCCCGGCTGGCGACGGGCTTGCGTCGCGAAGTTGAACTTTCTCTTCTCCCAGTCCTTCCCGCCGACGAGCGCCTTGATGTAGCCGTTGCGCGGATCTATGGCGACGAGCGCGGCATCCGGATCGCCGGGCCTGTCGAGCACGCCGCGGACCGCCTTCTCAGCGGCGGTCTGCATGCGCGTGTCGAGGGTCGTGTACACACGCAGACCACCCTTGAACACGAGCTGCGTGCCGTACTTATCCTGGAGGACCTTCTTGACGTGCGCGACGAAGTACGGCGCCTGGTACACGCCGGCCTCGCGAACGGTCGCAGCGCGCCTGAGGCGCACCTGCTCGGTGCGCGCCTGCTCGTACTCCGACTGCGTGATGACGCCGTTCTCGTACATCTTCTTGAGGACCCACTGCCGGCGTGCGACCGCAGCCTCGAGGTTGTCGTACGGTGAGAGCCGGCTCGGGCTCTGGGGGAGGCCCGCGAGGAGCGCAGCCTCAGCGATGGTCACCTCTGACGCGTGCTTCCCGAAGTACGTGAGCGCAGCCGACTCGACGCCGTAGGCTCCCTCACCGAAGTACACGGTGTTGAGGTACAGCGAGAGGATCTCATCCTTCGACATGCGCTTCTCGAGCTGGTATGCGAGGACCGCCTCGCGCGCCTTCCTCCGGAGCGTCCGCTCTCGTGCCTCATCCGCGAGAACGGTGTTGCGGACGATCTGCTGTGTGATCGTCGATGCGCCCTCCTGGATGCCTCCTGACGTCACGTTCTTGATGGCGGCGCGCACGATGCCGATGACGTCGACGCCGTTGTGCTCTAAGAAGCGCTCGTCCTCGACAGCCACGACGGCTGCCTTGAGGTGCGGGGAGATGCGGTCCAGTGAGACGACCTCTCGATTCTCGAGGAAGAGGTTCGCGAGCAGCTTGCCGTCGGCAGAGTAGATGCGTGTCGTCTGCGCGATCTGGAAGGCGGCAGGATCATCGACGCTCGGTAGGTCGTCCAGCCACGACCCGATGAGCGCCACCACGCTCACGATCCCCAGACCGACCACGACGAGGACCAGGGCGAGCACCCCGGCCACCGCGCCGAGTGCGGTCCGCCCGAGGATCCGTCGTGAACGACGTCGTCGCAATCTGGCGCGCCGAGACATATCCCATCCTTCCCGTGGGTACCTATTGTGCCCTACGGGCGTGCACTCCGCCATGCGGTCCGGGTATCCGTTCCGTGACGGACGTGCATCGGCGACCCGGGGCTGTATACTCAGCCGGCACACCATCAGACGCTACGGGTGAGGACGTGGAGCGAGACGGTCACAGACTCGAGCGACGGGCGGAGGCGCAGCGGGCGCGCGTCGGAGGGCCCAACATGGGTCCGCCGGAGCTGCTCGCGCCAGCCGGCGGTCACGATGCGCTCGTCGCTGCCGTGAACAACGGCGCGGACGCCGTGTATGTGGGTCTCCGCGAGTTCAACGCTCGGCGCGGCGCGGAGAACCTGGACCTCGCCGATCTCTCGGAGGCCTGTCGGTTCACTCACCTCAGGGGAGCGAAGGTCTACCTGACGGCCAACGTCCTCGTGCTGCCCGACGAGATGCGCCGCGCGCTCACGATGGTGGATGAGGCCTGGGCCGCCGGTGTCGATGCGGTCATCGTGCAGGACCTCGGTTTCCTTCGCGTGCTTCGCGAGGCGTTGCCACACGTGCGCGTGCACGCGTCGACGCAGATGAACACGCACGACCCGTTCCAGGCACGGACGCTGGCGACCCTGGGTGTCTCCCGTGTGACGCTCGCGCGCGAGTGCTCGCTTGACGAGATCGCCTCCATCGTCCAGGCGTCCCCCGTGGAGATCGAGACGTTCGTGCACGGAGCGCTGTGCTTCTCGTATTCGGGGCAGTGTCTGCTGTCCTCCCTCATCGGCGGTCGTTCGGCGAACCGAGGGCTGTGCGCCCAGCCGTGCCGACTCCCGTACGACCTCGTCGGCGAGACGGGACCCGTGCGGACCGACGGTCGCCACCTGCTGTCGCCACGCGATCTCGCGGGCATCGGATGGCTGCCCGGACTCATCCGGGCCGGTGTCGCAGCGCTCAAGATCGAGGGGCGCATGAAGGCGCCGGAGTACGTCGCGGTCGTGACGCGTGTGTACCGGGGCGCCCTGGATCGCGCGTATGTCGACCCGGAGGGGTTCGCCGTCACCGATGAGGAGTTCTCGCTCCTCGAGGAGGCGTTCAGTCGTGGCTTCACCGACGCCTACCTCGCCGGACGCGCAGACGACAGCATGATGAGTCGCTCGCGGCCGAACAACCGCGGCGTCGCAATCGGGCGCGTCACCTCAGTGGAGGGCACGCGTGCGACCGTCGCCTTCGACGAGCCGGCAGAGGCAGACGACACGGTCGAGTTCTGGACATCGAAGGGCCGCATCGCCCAGCGGCTGGGTTCGCTGGAGGTCGGGGGAGAGGAGCGGACCTCCGTGCCGGCGGGCGCGACGGCGCGCATCTCCGTGAACGGACCGGTGCGCCCACACGACCGCGTGTTCCGGGTGGCGAGTGCGTCCCTCATCGCCGCCGCAAGACGCACGTTCGCAGGCGCTGCCACCGACGTGCGCCCCACGCCCATCGTCCTGCGTGCGCGGCTGGACGTGGGGCGGCCGCTGGAGCTCGCCGCCGAGGCCGGTGATGTGCGCGTGCGTGTCGAGGGCCCCGTGCTCGAGCCCGCTCGAACGAAAGCGGTGGCCGTGGATGAGGTGATGGAGCACCTCGGCCGTCTCGGCGGCACGGGCTACGTCGTTGACGCATGGGACGTCCGGCTGGAGCCGGGCGTGGGCATCGGATTCGGTCGTCTGCATGAGGTACGTCGACGGCTCGTGCAGGCGCTCGACGAGGCGCGTCTCGCGCCGTGGTCGACCCGGCGTCTAGCCCGGCCGCGTCTGCCGCGCGTGCGAGGCCGGGAGGAGCGCGGTGAGGCAGGCGACCTCGCCCTCGTAGTGCTCGTCCCGGATGCGGGGTATGCCGAGCCCGTGCTCGAGGCCGGTGCGGACCGCGTCCTCGTACGGGTCCACCCTGGGGTGGTTCCTGCGACCGATACGTCGCGTGTCGGTCTCGCCGTGCCGAGGGTGCTCTCCGGGAAGGATCTCGAGCGACTCGGGGACGAGATCCCGGCAGGGTCCGTGGTCGCCGCGGGTACGCTCGGTGCGCTCACACACCTCGCCCAGCGCGATGTGAGCGTGGAGGCCGACTGGTCCCTCAACGTGACGAACCTCTGGACGGTGGATCTCCTCGGCTCGCTCGGCGCTCGCCTCATCTGGGCATCACCGGAGCTCACCGGAGGGCAGCTCGCCACGCTCGTGGCGGGCTCTCCGCTTGCCATAGGTGTCGTCGTCGCGGGACGGACCGAGGTCATGGTCGCACGACACTGTCTCTTGCAGGCCATCGGTCCGTGCGCGCACATGTGCCCGACGTGTGCTCGTCGGGAGCGCTCATGGCGCATCGTCGACCGGAAGGGCTACGGGTTCCCCCTCATCGTCGACCCCACAGGGCGCTCGCACCTCTTCAACGCGGTCCCCCTCGACCTCGTGCGCGTGCTCCCGCAGCTGCGCTCGATCGGTATCGCCGCAATCAGGATCGATATCACGACGGAGCCGCTCGAGGAGGCGGTGCGTCTCGTCGCAGCGCTCGCGTACGCGCGCGATGCGGCCGTACGAGGACGGGCCGCATCGCAACCGGAGCCCCTCTTCCCGGAAGCGACGACGGGTCACTACTTCCGTGGTGTGCGCTAGGGCAGCGTGAGCGGCCGCGGCGAGCTCATCGCACCTGCACGGTCTTCGTGAGGCTCGCGGCGAGGCCTCTGTCATCGGTCACCCACAAGGTGACGGAGTACGTGCCTGGAGCCGTGTACGTGTGCTGGACGGTCCTGCCGTTCGTGATGGGGGTGCCGTCGTCGAACTCCCAGGCGAACGTCACGATGCGTCCGTCGTCGGTGGACGCGCTGGCGTCGAAGGTCACCACCTCACCGGTGCGCGGACTCGCGGGCGTGAACGAGAACGCAGGCACCGGCGCTGCGTTCGGAGGGGGCCCCTTCGACACGATGATCTCGACGACGGTCTGTGTCGTACCGATGCTATCAGCGCGGGGGTTCTGGTCGGCGACGAGTCCCGCCGCGACGTCCGCGTACTCCCTCTCGGTGACGCGCGCTTGGAGGAGGAGTCTCGCGAGGGCGGCGAGGGCATCCTGCTTCGTCATGCCGATGAGGTCGGGGATGGTGATCGTCGTGGGAGCGGTGTGCACGCTGCACGAGTCCGGAAGGTGCCCCTCCAAGAAGAGAGCCGCGGCCGTCTGCGTGCAGTACTCGCTCGCCAGACCTCCCGTCTCCAGGCAGATCGTCCCCGTCTTGAGCCCCGGAGGCTTCGTGAACTCGGTCTTCGGTCGACCGTCGAGCGCAGCGCGCATGAAGCGGGCCCAGATCTCGGCAGGGAATGAGCCCCCGGTGACCTTCCTGCTGTGCACGGAGGTCATCTCGCGCTGTGCATCGGGATAGCCGACCCAGACCGCTGCCACGAGGTCCGGCGTGTAGCCCACGAACCACGCATCCCGATACCGCTGCGTGGTGCCGGTCTTGCCGGCTGCCGGTCGACCGATGCGGGCAGCCGTGCCGGTCCCCTTCGTGATCACGCCGCGGAGGATGTCGGTCACGAGGTACGCAACGTTCGACGGTAACGCACGCGCGGTCGCAGGCTTGGGCCACTCCTCCGTCCCACTCGGACCGCTCACAGAGAGGACCGCTCGCGGCTCCGTACGCGTGCCGCCGTTCGCGAGCGTCGCGTACGCCTGTGCCATCTCGAGCGGCGAGACGCCCTGGTCCAGCCCACCCAGGGCGATGGCTGGTACCGGCTCGACGGGCGTGGTGATACCCATCTTGGAGGCCGCGTCGACGACCTTCTCGGGGCCGACCTCGAGGATGAGGGCGGCGTAGACGGAATTGACGGATCTCTCCGTGGCCTCGCGCAGCCGCATGGGACCCCGCCGGTTGCCGGGCGCGCCCGTGACCTTCCAGACCTGTCCGTTCGGTAGCCGGAAGGACGCGGGGCCGCACTCGAAGGTCTGTTCCGGGGAGATGCCGTTCGTGAGCGCGGCGGTGAGCACGAACGGCTTGAAGGCTGAGCCGGGCTGTCGTCGTCCCTGCACCGCGACGTTGAACTGCTGCGTCTTGAAGTCACGGCCGCCGACCATCGCGAGGATGTCGCCTGTGCGCGGGTCGAGGGCGACGAGCGCAGCAGAGGGGTCCGAGGGCCGGTCGAGCGTTCGAGCGATGGCCTCCTCCGCTGCGCGCTGCATGGTGAGATCGAGGGTGGTCTTGATACGCAAGCCCCCGCGGTACACCGCATCAGCACCGTAGCGCTCGGTGATCATCTGCTTGACGTACTCCACGAAGTACGGCGCATGTTGCGAGAAGCGTGTGGGCTTGGCAAGCGTGAACGGCTCGGTCTTCGCCTGCGCTGCTGCTTGCTGGTCGATGAACCCGAGCTCCACCATCTGCGAGAGGACGGTAGCCCGGCGCGCCCGAGCCGCCTCCGGGTCAAGGAACGGCGAGTACCGGCCGGGCGACTTGATGACGCCGGCCAGCATCGCACACTCCGCCAGGTCGAGGTCGCTCACGCTCTTGCCGAAGTACGTCAGGGATGCGGCCTGGACGCCATACGCGCCGTGCCCGAAGTAGATCGTGTTGAGGTACAAGGTGAGGATCTCGTCCTTCGTGAGGCGCTTCTCGAGCCGGTACGCGAGCATGGCCTCCATGAGCTTGCGCTTGAGCGTGCGCTCGGGTGTGACGATGGCGACCTTGACGAGCTGCTGCGTGATGGTCGATCCGCCGTGCATGGCCTTCGGGTTGCGGATGTCGACCCACAGCGCTCGCAGGATGCCGAGCGGGTCGACGCCCTTGTGCTCGTAGAAGCGCTGATCCTCGGTGGCGATGACGGCGTGCCTGAGGTTCGGGGGGACCCGATCGAGGGGGACGTCGGTGCGGTTCTGCTCAGCGAAGAGCTTCGTGATGGTAGCGCCGTTGCGATCGAGGATCACCGTCGTCTGGTCGCGTCCTTTGAGGGGCGCATTCGGGTCCGGTAGTTCGCGTGCGAGGCGCGAGAGGTAGATCCCTGCCGCGAGGCTCGCGATAACGGAGGCGAGACCCGCGGCGATCAGGATGCGCTTGAGCGAGGAGCGACGCTTCGACGGGCGCCGGGTGGTGCCGCCGCGCTGCGACGTCCGGCGCGTCGTTGCGCGCGGCGCGGTCCCTTTGGTCGGCGTGCGGAGTTGCTGCGCCTCGCGGGAGCGCGTGGCCTGCGGCTTTCGACGTGGGCGCGGCCGCGGACGGTCCGATCCACCCACGGGTCCTGCGTATCGATCCGGTCGGTCGTGGTGCATGCGTGTCTCGCTCGTCGATCATCCGGGCGCGGCAGGTCGCCCGAGCTATCGTACCTCATGGGGTGCGCGACCGTGACGGCCGCGCTGCTCACGTCGTGCTAGTATGACGTCCGAACGCCTGGGCCGCCACGCTCAGACCGTCCACGTTGCCGCACCGTCGACGATGAGGGCAGGGTCGTGACCACACCACATGAGCAATTGCACGTCATCAAGAGCGGGATCGCCGATCTCGTCCCCGAGGAGGACCTGATCCGCAAGCTCGATGGCGGTCGGCCGCTGCGCGTGAAGCTGGGGGTCGACCCTACGGCGCCCGACCTCCACCTGGGCCACGCCGTCCCGTTGCGCAAGCTGCGCCAGTTCCAGGACCTCGGCCACACGGTCGTGCTCATCATCGGGGACTTCACCGCCTTCATCGGTGACCCCTCGGGCAGGAACACCACGCGGCCAGCACTCAGCCGTGATGAGATCGACGCGAACGCGGAGACGTACGTCTCGCAGGCGTTCAAGATACTCGACCCCGATCGAACCGAGCTTCGACGCAACTCCGAGTGGCTCGAGCCGCTCGACTTCGAGGACATCTTGCGCCTCACGAGTCACTTCACGGTCGCCCGCATCCTCGAGCGCGACGACTTCCAGAAGCGGTACCGGGAGGGCGTGGGGATCTCGCTCCACGAGCTGCTCTATCCCATGGCGCAGGCGTACGACTCCGTCGCTATCGAGGCCGATGTCGAGATCGGGGGCACGGACCAGCTGTTCAACCTCCTGGCCGGGCGTGACCTCATGGAGCGTCTGGGGCTCGAGCCGCAGGTGTGCCTGACGCTCCCTCTCCTCGAGGGAACCGACGGCGTCCAGAAGATGAGCAAGAGCTATGGCAACTACGTCGGGCTGACCGATCCTGCCGACGAGATGTTCGGCAAGGTCATGTCGATACCCGATGAGCTCATGATCAAGTACTACCGGCTGTGCACGTCGCTGCCCGTCGATGAGATCGACGCGATCGAGGCGGCCCTCGCCGCAGGAACCGAGCATCCCGTCTCCGTGAAGCGGCGGCTCGCGAGGGAGATCGTCACGCTCTACCACTCGGACGAAGCGGCCCGCGCTGCTGAAGCGGCCTTCGATCAGGTGTTCAAGGAGCATAGACCCCCCGAGGTGATCGACGAGCACGTGTTGCATCTCGCGGGGCAGATCGTGCACGTGCCCGTCGTGCTCGTCGCGATCGGGTTCGCGCGCTCGAACGCAGAGGCTCGTCGGCTCATCGATCAGGGTGGCGTGAGGGTGGGCGGCGTCGCGTTGGCCCCGGGCGAGTACGACCTGCCGCGCGATCGCATCAACGGCGCTGTGGTGCAGGTGGGCAAACGACGCTTCGCGCGCGTGCGCGCGTAGCGTGCGTCGCGATCGGCCCGTACGCTCTTGCACGCCGTGCACGCCGGTGCTACACTGTCGGAGCTGTCTCTACCGACCTCGTGGAGAGCGATCTTGAGAAGCTGCATCGAGGTGAGGCCAACCGGATAGCGCGTGTACGACAGCCACGGTGCTGCGCGCTTCCGACGCCTCCGCAAGGAGGCGTTTCGTATGCCTCGCACAGGGGTTCGCGTCTCGCGGGATCGGGTGCAAAAAGGTTGTTGACAGCGGGTCACGAGACGGGTAACGTATCGCCTCGCTGCGCCTGAACCTTGAAAACTGGATACTGTGATGAAGCCAGTAAGGTCCGCATGTCGGACCGCATGAACCCGTCACCTCGAGAGGGTCAGTCAACAGGCCAAACCGAGGCGACTGAGTACGATCCACACCCCCCGGCCGCAAGGCCGGTGCAGATGGATCGAACCGGACCGGCCAGGTCCCACCTTCGTGGAACACAGACGTCAGTCTGTGACACCTTCAACGGAGAGTTTGATCCTGGCTCAGGATGAACGCTGGCGGCGTGCTTAACACATGCAAGTCGAGCGGTAAGGCCCCTTCGGGGGTACACGAG